>Ga0209056_10007383_pt1 | contig 11318 bp, 13 predicted proteins | sample GraSoiAngelo_114_FD_185876 | JGI IMG/M metagenome (GOLD analysis project Ga0209056, IMG submission 185876) | Grasslands soil microbial communities from the Angelo Coastal Reserve, California, USA - 14_0903_13_40cm (SPAdes) (version 2) | ecosystem: Environmental > Terrestrial > Soil > Grasslands... | reverse complement strand
GGATAACTCATAGAAAGTCGAGATGCATCGTAATTAGAGGAAGGGAAACGGAAATGGCGACATCAAACGACCAACAAGGCGGCGAGAGGCGGAACGGGCACAGGCCGCGGGCGGAGACTCTCCCCCTTGTGGAGGTCCCACCCAGCGAAATTGATGACTGGCCGATGGGCACGCAGAACATGGCTGACGTCGCGTCACACTCCGAAGGTGCCAGGCAAGGGTCCCGCCTCCAATCAACGGGTGGAGACGGCTTGAGCAACGCATCTGGGAATGGCGCCCGCTCCACCCTGGCCGAGAGCCTGGACGGTGTGCGTGAGCGTCTTGGCCTGCCCAAGCGGGAGTGGCCCGTGGAGGCCGAACGCAGTAGCGAGCGCCGCAAATATAAGCAGGCGATGGCCGTCGAGCTGCTGGCCTCAGGGATGACGGTCACTGAAGCTGCCCGACAACTCGATATCGACCCTTCCACCGTTCACCGCTGGCTCAACGACGCCCTCTTCGTGGCGGAACTGGAGGCGCGGCGGGGTGAGATAGTTGAAAGCATGCTCGACCAGCACCTGCTGGCCAGCCGCATCGCGACGGCGAAGCTGATGGGGCTAATAGATTCTCCCAACGAGCAAATAGCCCTTCGCGCCGCTGCCATCCTCTACGCCGGTGGCCAGCGGGCCTACCAGTTCATGGATGTGCGGAAGCGCATCGAGCGGCTAGAGGACAACATGGGAATCGTCTACGGCTCGAAGGTATAGAGGCGATGGGAATCAGAAGCATCGAGAGACGCCTGGCCCCCGAGCTCTGCTACGAGGCGGTGGCCGAGGCCGTCCATGCCTACGTGGAAGAGTCGCGCCAGGCTGGCCGCCTCGTATGGCCGCACGAGCATCTGGTGGTGCCGATCATCCGGGCGGGCTATTATCCCCCGGGGCTGCTCAGCGTGAAGCACTTTATTTCCCGCCGCCAACAGGAGATGGCTCGGCCCCAAGGGAGGGATGCCGGCGCGGGCGTCGGCGAGATTGGCTGGCGAGACGAGGACTCGATCATCGAGGAGATCATGTGGCCCTACCCAACCGCGCGACTTCGCGCCCGGCGACGGCGCGAGGCTAGTAGGAGCTTTGACCAGCAGCAGGCCGAGCAGTGGCGGCGGAAAGATGCAACGAAATGCAAGACAATGCAACAGAAAAGGGCAGAGGCCCGGACCTCCACCGTCACCGACGACGGCGCAACCGCTGACTCGGCGGTGCAGCATGCCCCCGAGTCGCCGTGCGAGGACGCGATGAAATGCAACACTTTGCAACAGAATGCGGCGATCAGCGACCCTGCCGCGAAGTCAGCAGGCACACGCCGGGAAAGGGCTCTGCCGCCGGACGTGGCACGTGGGCTTGAGGAGATGGGGAAGAGGATGCACTTTGAGCCCTTGGGGGACCACAGGTACCGCGTAACCATCGATCCTCACCCCAGCGCGCTCGCAGGTAAGAGCGACATGCCGGACCGGCAGCTCCTGGCGAATCGCATGGCGACCGCCAGGGTGATGGAGCTCGTGGGGTCACCCGACAAACAGCAGAAAACCAGACTTCCCACCGTCACCGATGATGGCGCAAACGATGACGCCCGCGAGAGCGACGCGCGGCCAGAGCCGGAATGGGCATGCGCCCCCGAGGCCGCCGTTGACGCTCTCTCGCAAGGAAAGCCGTGACAACCGGAAGCCGGAGGGAAACGGAGACGATCCCCGTACCCGACTGGGAATCGGCATGAGAAGGCGGGGACGCGATAAGATGCAACACTTTGCAACGGAATGCAACACCTTGCAGGGACCAACCCGAACCCGCCATGCTAGGAACACGTACACGGCGCTAGATGGACGCGCTGGCGTGATGCATTTCGCGCAACTGCTCATAAATTTCGGCTTGCGCTTGATTGTAGTTGTGGGCAATAAATTCCGAGCTTGCGGGTAGGGCGTCGTAAAGTCACTTATACACCGCAGCGCCGCTCCGCGACTACGTAGCGATAGCGCGGCCCGACTGATCCGGGATGTCATCAGCCTCGCGCGGCAGTCCGTGACGGATGACGCCTTCGGCCCGGAGCCTATCCTCAACTTTGGCGAGCACGACGGACCGGTGAACCGCACAGCCTAGGCACTCTCGCCGTTGCTCAGCCCAGGCCGTCCTCGGTTTCGGGATCCAGTGTCCTTTCCCACGTGGACGTCTGCTTTTTGTCCGCCAGACGATCGACCGCTTCTCGGCTTGGAAGTTCGAGGCAGGCGAGGAACTACTGGAGCGAGCGCTGGAAGAGCGGCGTAAGCACGAGCACGAGCCGCCGCGGTCGCCTTATTTCAACACTTGCGTTCTCACGATTGCATGAGCAGGCGCGATCCCAACCTGGTGGTCGCTGGGCGTTCAACACGCAGGAGCGTCCGTGATTGGGAAGAGTCCTCCACTTCCACTTCATTGGCCGCCGTGCAAAGTTAACCGGCCGTTTCTCGCCGTGACAGGGTGGTTAGGTGTTAATTAGGGTGTCACGCCCGCCCGAGCAGCGCCTTCGTCTTGTCCGCAGCGCTAATGGACGGCAATGAACCGTATGGGGCGTTTCCTAAACCGTAGGTCGCCGGTTCGAGTCCGGCCTCGGGCTCCACTGACAGTCGGACTCGGAGCGTTGCCGTCATTCGGCATGGGCGGACGCCAGTGCCGATAAGCGCGGGCACGAACAGCTGGGCCGAGAACCGCTTCGCGCTCGTGCGGGCCACCGCGGGCAGATCGCGCTCCTTCTGGCGCTCGCGCAAGATCGGGAGCTGTCGCAGAATGCTCCGGCGAATGTCCGGTTCTATCGGTGTGTGATAGGGGCTGGTTTTCGCCGCCTCCCAGCAAAGAACGTCGTCGGATGACGTCCCCAACAATCCGGCGAGCTCGGCTGGAGTCAGGCGATGCGCGATGCGCAGTTTCCGCGGTTCTTCCAGTTCCATTGCGTGCCTCCACTGTCGAGATCGTCGATGGTCGCGGCACTCAGGAATAAGCAGTGTTAGGGGTTCGGTTTAGAAGTTAGGGTTTCGTTTAGAAGGGCTCGCCATTCCCACGGGGCGCTTGCCAATTCCGAGCGAGTCTCCTACCGGTCCGTCTCGTCCTCGGAGTGAGGAAAGTAAGGCGACCCGCAGTTGCGGCAGAAACGGGCGGAAATCAGCTCGCCGGGGTCGTCCGGCAGCGGCGAGCGACAATTAGGACAGTACCAGACCATCGGGTTCCCGCACTGCGGACAGAAGTCGTACGGCTCGTTCGGCCTGGTCGGATATCCGAAGGACCCGGCGTGATTCTGCTCACACTTTCCGACGCCGCGTTCGACGGCCACGGACTGCCTCCTTCTCCATCGCAGGCTCATCTGGTGCGAGCAACTCCTCTATAGGACCCATCGGGGGCGCCGCGGGCCCGCGCCTCTCCATCCAGTAATCGAACCCTACCCTGGCTACGGCTGCGGCCGGCATCGCCAGCAGGACGCCCACGATGCCGAGCAACTGTCCTCCGACCAGCACCGCGACGAGCACGACTAGCGGCGGTAAATTTAGCGTCTGACCGTAGACTCGCGGCGTCAGAAGCCGGTCTTCGAATTGCTGGTAGGCCATCAATAGAGCGAGCACGATTATAGCCTGCGTAGGCGACTCCCGAAAGGCTGCGACTGTAGGGAAGACGACCGCGATAGTCGCGCCGATCAGAGGAATAATATCGACGAACGCGGCCAAGACCGCGAAGGCGACTGCGTTGGGCACGCCCACCGCCAGCAGCACGATCAACGTATAAACGAAAATGCAAGCAGATGTCACAACCTGGCCGCGAATATACCCCCCTACCACCCGGTTCATCGCCGTCAGGAAGTGCTCCATCTCCGGCTCCCGGCCCGGGGGCACGAACTGGTACACGAACCGCGAGAGCCGCGGCGTATCGACCAGTAGGTATGCCGTTAGGACGACCACGGTAATGATGCCAAGCAGTATGGTGAGGGCTCGCTGGCCATAATCGACCGCAGCGGAGCCCGAGATAAGATGGTCCCAATCGATGTCTCGTGCTCGTTGTTCAAGCTCCACGTGAATGCCGAAATCATCGAGCAGGTTCTCCAGGTCCTTGGCGTCTTCGGGCAAATCAGACTTGAGGTTTGTGAATTCGTCGACCATGGCGGGAACGACGAGTGCCGACAGGCCCGCTAGTACGCCCATGATCGCCAGCAGGATGAGTAGAACCGATAGCGTCCTTGGAAGGCCCTTCCTTACGAGCCACTCTACGTACGGCAGAAGCGCCGTGTGGAAGATAAACGCGGTGAGAATCAGCAGGATGATCGGCCACAGTTTAGTTAGCGCCCAAAGTGAGACCAACATGAGCGCAATAAACAGGATCGCCCGGTAAGAGACCTCGATTCGAATCATGCTTTCGGCCCCTGTCCGCTCAACTTCCCGCAATCCCCTTCAAGAACAGCCGGAACGACAATACAAGCAGACCCGCGACTAGCAGCTTGATCACGGTTCGCGCCTTTATCCGTTGCGCCATCCTCGCGCCCAACTGCGCACCCGGTACCGTACCCACGCCCAGAGCAGCGGCCTTCACAAGCTGGTCTCCAGATAGCGTTCCCTTCACCAGATGAACAACGCTTGCGCCCCCACTCATAAACGCCAGTATGAACTGCGAAGTCGCGGTCGCCAGCATCACGGGGAAGTGCAGAGTCGAGATCATCACCGGCACATGGACGGCCCCGCCTCCTATCCCTAGCAGGCTGGAGACAAGTCCGACGCCCAGGCTTAGAGCCGCCCCCTGCCAGAGCCGGTAACCGTAGCGATAGGTACCTTCTGGCGTGACTACCTGACGGATTACCACTCCCCGTCCTGAAAGTGGTTGCCGGATGCCACGTGGTGGACCACGCATGGCCACCGCGGCTAGTGCAAGCAAGATCAGCGCGAATACGATCGTAAATGCCCGCTCCGGCACTAAATCTACCAGGAAGACCCCGGCCAGCACGCCCGGTACCGACGAGGCTGCGAATAAGAGGCCTGTCGCGTAGTCGATCCGCCCCTGCCGCGCGTAGGCTACCGAGCCCGATGTGGTATTCGCCCAGACGACCAGCAAGGAAATCGCAGTCAGGTGCTCCGGGTCGTAATCCGGATACAGGAACAGCAGCACGGGCACAAGGATGAAGCCGCCACCCAGGCCGATGATCGTGCCGTAGGTCCCAACCGCGAATCCAAGTGCCGCCAATCCCAACAGTTCGAGCGCATCATTCATGGACACTCGGCGCCATTCTACCCTTCGCCACGCCGGGCCGCTCCCGATGTCCACCCAGCTGCTATACTGGCCGCGCCATGCCGGAACTGCGCCTCCCTTACGGTGATTCGACCGTTCAGGTCGAGTTGCCGGATCGCGCGAAGATTGTGGGCGGCGGCAATGGAGGACCGCGCCAGGCCGCCGTCGCAGACCAGGGGGCCGCCGTCCGCGACGCCCTCACCAGGCCCATCGGTCTTCCCCGAATCGGCGAACTTGTCCGACCCGGCGCGCGTGTGCTGATTGCCTTCGACGACCCGACCGCGCCCTCTTTCGGGCCGGTCCGCAGGCTTGCGATCGAGGCGGTCCTCGAAGAACTAGGGCAGGCAGGAGTCCCCGAGGAGAACGTCCGCCTGCTCTGCGCCAACGCCCTCCACCGCCGCTGGACGCGTGAGGAGCTGGCCCGAATCCTGAGCGAGGAGCTGGTGGACCGCTTCGGCGATCGTCTTCAGTGTCACGATGCTGAGGACTCCGCCAATATCGTCGATCTCGGGAAGACTCCGTCGGGCTATGACGTCGATCTGCACCGCCTGGCCGTGGAGTCAGACCTCACCGTTTACGTGAACGCTGCCTGCCACCTGGGCTTCAACGGCGGGTGGAAGTCGGTCGCGGTCGGGCTTTCAACCTGGCGTTCGATCCGGCACACCCACACGCCGGACGGAATGTCGATGTCCGTGCGAGACAACCGGATGCACGAGGTCTTTGCCGAGCAGGGCTATCACATAGAATCGACGCTCGGACGGCGGATCTTCAAATTCGAGACCGTCCTGGCGAACCCCGGCACGATTGCGAGCTGCTGGGCAGGCGGCATCGACGAGACCCGTCAGGCCGCGCTCGCCCTAATCTCGTCGCTGAACCCGCCGCGCCGCGAGTCCTCACACGGCGAGAAAGCAGACATCATTGTCTACGGCGTACCCGACTGGAGCCCCTACGCCACCTTCGCGACGATGAATCCCATCCTGACGCTCGTCTCCACGGCGCTCGGGTATCTAGGCGGCTACATCGACGCACTGGGCAAGCCCGGCTGCTCGGTCATCATCGCAACCCCTTGCCCCGAACAGTGGGACATGGAACACCATCCTTCGTACAAAGAGGTGTGGGAACGCGTGCTGCCCGCAACGAAGGACCCGTACGAGATAACCGCGCGCTTCGGAGAGGAGTTCGCTACCCACGCCGGATACATCGAACAATATAGCCACGGCTTTGCCTTCCATCCCGTGCACGGCATCCTAGCGACCCACCCGCTAAAGCGCCTGCGCCACGCCGGGCGCGTCTACGTGGCCGGCGCGGACGACCCCGCCGTGCCCGGTCACCTGGGCTTCATTCCCGCGGCGACTGTCGAGGACGCGATTCGCGAGGCGGAAAGCGTGCATGGCCCGGACGCTACAATCGCCTGCGTCCGCAACCCCGGCGGCTAGTCCATCACTCCGGCGGCTGGCGGACCCTGCGCTCGACTACGCGCCTCTCGTTCTGAGTACGAGCGCCGACAATGAGAGCATGCAAGCGCACCCGGTGACGAATCCGCCGATATGCGCGTAATAAGCCACCCTCGTATCGACCCCAAGCGAGGCAACCCCGCTAATCGCCTGCAGGATGAACCAGATGACTATCACAACAGCCCAGCGCGGATCGGTCATGAGGTAAGCGCCTCCAATTCCCGCGATGGCTCCGCTCGCGCCCACGATGGGAATCGTGCTATCCGATGTAAGCGCAACCTGCAACGCGATCGCGCCGAGCAACGAGACAGCGTAGGTTAGCGCAAAGATCCAATAGCCAGCATTGTCGAACGACCGCACCAGCAGTCTCTCGAGTGCGATCCCCAGGATGCAAAGGACAGCGATATTGCTCGCGAAGTGCACCGCATCACCATGCATGAATGCGGAGGTAACGACAGTTAGCGGCTCCCTGGAAAAGTCCGGCGACTCTAGCCAGTCGACAAGGTCCGCGGGCACCACTCCCCACTTCCTGAATAGCCGGTCGAGATCGAACGTCGAACGGGCGAGCTCATAAGAGAACACGAACGCACTGATGATGATCAGCGACATGGTGATGTAAGGGACGGGAACGAACCGCGCCGTCTCCTCGACGCGCCAGCGGGCGGTGATTTTCCACCAGTCGGGAGGGCGGCCTGCCCACCGTGGGATCAAGCGATCGTTCCCCAAAACGCCTCGAGAGCCTCAGCTGTCTCGCGCGGAAACTGCGCCGGCCACCAATGGCCGCCCGGAAGCACGACGAGCTTTGCGCCCGCCCGCTCGGCCATCCGTTTCGCGAATTCCATCGGCATGTACTGGTCTTTGTCTCCCCAGATCAGCAGCCCAGGCTTGCTGATGCCTTGAATTTCGGGCCCCCACTCCTTGCCGACATCCACAGCCGAGCGATACAGCGGCAGGATCGCCGCCTTCATGCGCTCATCAATTCGCTCCGCGGTCTCCTTCGCGACGGCTTCGGGCATGCCATCATTGACGAACGTCGGGATGACCGCGTCCGCCGTCATCGTTTGCATGACGTTCTCGCCGACGCCGGGAGTCTGCCACATCTGAGCGATCGGGTGCCACACGTAGTTCTCATCGATGGCCCCGCCACCCGCCGCCCAGGTGCGCACCAGGTCCGGCCGAACGGAAACCAAGCGTTCGACTAGAAGCGCGCCCCAGTCATGTCCGACTATGTCGACGGGCCGCCCGGCACGTTCCACGTCTGCAATGAGCCAGTCGAGATAGTCCTCTTTTGTGAAGCCGAAACCCGCCGGTGCATCCCGGTCGAACCCGGGCATATCCGGGGCAAGGACGTCCGTACGTGAGAGGTGCTCTCGGACGCCGTCCCAAAGGCGATGCGTGTCGGGTACGCCGTGAACGAGGAATGCCGCCATGTTCGGGCCTCCTGATTATTCAGCCGAGAATTCAGTCAGAAGCCGGAGGGAGCTCCGCGAGGCACGAACATAGGCCGAAAACAGGAGCACTGCCCCGGATTCCTTCGCGAAGAATAGCATACGTCGCTCGAGACCCAAATACGTTTTCCAGAATGAACCCCTAGCGCTAGGTCTCTTGCTTGCGCCCCTCTGCCCTGGCCTGTGCCTGCTCTCGCATCATCTTGATAATCGGCGACGCTTCGAGCGGCTGCCAGTCCTTGCGCGCCACGTCGGATGCCTGAGGCCATTCGACCTCGACTTCACTCATGGCCCCCGGCTGCTGTGCCTGTTCGAGCAGCGACAACGCCGCGCGAATGATCATCTTCTGCATCTCGCGATCGCCCGGCATACCCAAAGTGTGTCCGAACGGGACCTCAACCCCCAGAGTCCTGGGCGTGCCCATCTTCTCGGCCCAGAATGGCATCATCGTTACCATGACGGTGCTGAGCCCCGCCTCCTCGAACGTCTGCGCCAGCACGGGCGCACTGCGGCAGCAGTCCGGTCAGGCCGGTGTGAGAAGGACGGCATCAAGAGCTTCGTCCTTTAGGAGGCCCGCCACCTCCGGTGCGTAGCGCGCTCGCCATTCGCTCGTGTTCGGCTGGTACCCCATGAGGGAGTAGTTCACGGCGGCGAGCGAGCCGATCACACCCTCGTCTTCGAGCTCCGCGAACCGGTTTACCGGCAGCACGATATTTACGTCCGCCAGAATATCCCGGTTGTTGATGTGAAGATGAGAAGCGCCAATCTGGCCCTGCGCCAGATCGCGCCGGATGCGCCGGTAGGTCGGGTCTCCCCACATTGGCTCCCGCTTTTCACGCCCCGCGTCGAACGGAGGTTCGCGTGCCTTGTCGTAAATGCCGGCCGTCGTGACAAGGGCAAGGCGGCACTGGTTCAGTGGCTTCGAAAGCGGAGTCCATGGGATCGGGTCCATCCGCTCCACACGAAGCGTCTGGTAGTACGCGGCGATCGAGCGGGGCAGGTACTTGAAGCTGTCTACCGGCATCGCGGTCTCCCTTGTTTGCTCGCATCATTCTACCCCAACACTTCTTCGCGTTCGTTAACCGTTTGCCAACCATTTTTTGCCCCGGCGCAGGTAACACTGCGCTCCCTGCCCTCCTCATTAATTACGGAAATCGAGAGGCACAGCGGGAGGAGGGCCGTGCAAAAGCAGTACAGCGGCGATCTCTACATACCACAGGATGAGCGGCGTCTCCGCGGGGTGCAGCGCCGGGGCGAGAGCCTGGATAGCAGTGTGCGCGACTGGTCAGCGACCGTCGTCGAGGTGCTTCCCAAAGCGCTTCCGCTCATCAAGGAGGAGCTTGCCGTTATCGGCCTGTTCCTCGCCCAGCAGCGACGCTTGAACCTCGAACTGGATGCTAGGAATCCTGATTCGACGCTGCGCGAGCGGCTCGGGAAGCTGCTCCCCTTCTTAGGCGATGGCAGCCCCGATTTGGATGCGATCCGCGCCGTGCACCGCATAGTCTCCTCGCGGCTCGAGTCCGATATAGACCGCGCCTGCGGCCGGTACTGCGAGGCTCAAGCCATCCCTTCGGTTTCCGACCCGGTCATCGATTGGCGCGTCACGATGCGATTCATGGCGCAGGGCTTGCACCGTATCGCCAGCCAGATCGACCTCAAGAAGGACTACACCACGTCGTCCAAGCGTTTTGAGCTGGCCCTCTTCGCGCGTGAGGCTGCGGGGGACATACTTCAGCGCCGCCGTGCGATGTTCTCCGCTTTCCAGAAGACCGAAGCATTCTAGTTGATGCCCTCGTAACTGTCCGGCGTAACCGGCCAGCCGGGACCTAAATGTCATTCCGAGCTCGCGGGGTGGGGCGAACCGACAGCCGCCGTAGGCGGAGCCGGTAGGGTGGCGCGGCCCGTCCTGAGTGGGGCAGGCTAGGCTGGGGAGGACACGAAGGGAGGCTCAGCGCCCCGCTGCATCAGGCTGAAGCCCAGCGTTGCGCTGCCTCTGCAAGCTTCGTGCAATAATCGCCCCATGCGCCGTCCCCTCGTCATATCGCACGCTGCCTGCGGCGGTCACGCACCCGAAAATACGCTGGCCGGCGTGCTCAAGGCTCTGGAGTTGAAGGCGGATGGGATCGAGATCGACGTCCAGGCGAGTGCCGATGGAGTGCCCGTCCTCATGCACGATCTGACCGTCGACCGCACTACGAATGGGAGCGGCGAGGTCGCCAAGATGTCGCTGAAGCAGTTGCATGCACTCGATGCAGGTGGCGAGGCTGTAGCCACGCTTGCTGAGGTGCTGCACCTTACTCGCGCACGAGCGCTGCTAGTCATCGAGATAAAGCAACCCGGCATCGAGAGTCTCATCGCCAGCGTGGTCCGCGAAGCTGACGCCGTCAGCAATGTCATGGTCTGGTCGTTCTTTCCTCAGGCCCTCGCTGCCATGAGAGCCGCAGAACCGCGAATTCCCGGCGCCTCGTTACTGGCCGCGGAATCACTCTCACGGTGGCCGGAGGCCCGAGAGCGAGCCTTGCGCCTGGGTCTCCAGGGCGTCAGCGTGTTCTTCGCGGGCATCGACGAGCAACTGGCTCGCGATTGTCAGCGCAGCGGGCTTGCCCTTTATGCCTGGACCGTGGACCGGCTCGGCGACATTGCGCGTCTCATCGAACTCGGGATCGACGGCATCTGCACGAACTTCCCCGACCGGGCCGTGGCGCCGCTTCACAGAGAAGAGCGCTCATGAACGCTTGCTATACTAGATGCGCGCACCAACGACGGAAAGCGCGATCCACGTATCGTAGGGGCGTAGCTCAGCTGGAAGAGCAGCGGTCTCCAAAACCGCAGGTCGGGGGTTCGAGTCCCTCCGCCCCTGCCAGAGTTTTACGAACGAAATCTATCATTTGGTCCCATCAGAATTGCCGGTTTGTGGCGGCCTGACAGCAACCGTGACAACAGCGGCCATTCGGAAGACCTCAAGACGGGTGATTGACAACAGAAAGCCCGTCCCAGTGTGGCGAGGACGGGCCTTCTGTGAACTATGGGGAGGAAAGTAGTCGGGGGCCAATGCGACTCCTCCCCCTCAACGAAGTAAGGCGCCTTATAGCCTCATTACCCTGATTAACGCTCGGCTGATGGGTGATTCGTCGCGGGGGTTATGGCTTATTACT
>Ga0209056_10007380_pt1 | contig 11318 bp, 9 predicted proteins | sample GraSoiAngelo_114_FD_185876 | JGI IMG/M metagenome (GOLD analysis project Ga0209056, IMG submission 185876) | Grasslands soil microbial communities from the Angelo Coastal Reserve, California, USA - 14_0903_13_40cm (SPAdes) (version 2) | ecosystem: Environmental > Terrestrial > Soil > Grasslands ... | reverse complement strand
TCCATCAACACGTAACTCGGCGATTGGCGTTCATCGTCAACATTTGGCTTGTAGGCCAAGCCGAGCATGAGAATTCTTGAACCATTAATGGATTTTTGTTGAGAGTTAAGCGCATCGCCGACGCGATGCACGACATGCTCGGGCATCCGCGTATTGATCTCGCCAGCCAGCTCAATGAAACGCGTATGTTGACCGTATTCGCGCGCTTTCCAAGTCAGATAAAACGGATCAATCGGGATGCAATGCCCACCAAGACCCGGTCCCGGGTAGAAGGGCATGAAACCAAACGGTTTGGTCCTCGCCGCTTCGATTACTTCCCAGATGTCAATTCCCATCGTGGCATAAACCAGTTTGAGCTCGTTAACCAACGCGATGTTCACGCTGCGGAAAATGTTCTCGAGAAGTTTGGTCGCCTCAGCAACGCGACAAGACGAGACTGGCACCAGCGTGTCGACGGCTTGGCTATAAAGCGCCATCGCCTTGGCAAGGCAGGCCGGCGTGTAACCTCCTACAACCTTCGGAATCTTTTTCAGTTTGCTTTGCTCGTTGGCCGGATCTTCGCGTTCTGGCGAGAAGGCAAGGTGAAAATCCACACCGGCCTTCATCCTCGATTCCTCCTCCAGTACGACGCGCAGCTCCTCTTCAGTCGTTCCAGGATAAGTAGTCGATTCCAGAACCACCAAGGCTCCCTTTGCGAGGTGCGGCGCGATCGACCGGCCGGTTTGCATAATGGACGACAGATCGGGTTCGCGATTTTTGTTCAGCGGTGTCGGCACACAAATGATGACTGCTTCGACCTCTTTGATGAGACTAAAGTCTGTTGAGGCTGAGAACTTTCCGGAAGATAGCAACTCTGCGATGGCTGGCTGTTCAATATGTTTGATGTAGCTCTGCCCATTGTTTAGTAGCTCAACCTTCGCAGGATCGACATCGATCCCCAGCACGCTAACACACGAGCGTGCAAACTGAAGGGACAGCGGTAGCCCTACATAACCGAGACCGACGACTGCGATTTTCATTTTTCAATCATGCACCGGCGAGAGCCGAGCCGCTTTCCCTGGATGCGCCGGTTCCGACGGAAAGAATAACAGCCTGGCATATAGATAAGCAGCGGACTCACTGACTACATCCTTAAGACCTTGGCTGTAGCGCCACCATCGGTTCGCGGGATAATCCACGTTCGCCACGGCGATGATCCCGACCTGTACGTCCTTTCCGACCGCTTTTTGAAAAAGCAAACGAGTGCGGCGCGCGTGTAGATCTTCGGTAACAACATCGATGCCAGACACGGCCATGTTATGGTCGCGAAACCAGTTCCGCAGTGCAACTGCCGACCCGTACGTTCTGTCGCGGTCCATCACACGGGAAGGAACCATCTGGAGGCGCTCATCTGGAAGGCCGCATTTTTTCAAAAGGTCCGCGCCCACGCTGGCGGAGGTGTAGAAATCATTAATGTATCCTCCAGAGCCCACTACCGGTCCGCCCGTCGTAAAGACGTGTTCATAGTGGTTACTTCGAAATTCCTTTACCGCCGCCCGAATTGCATACTCGTGTATCCACCCTTCGACTACGAGAACATTGGTATTCACACGATGCGTCACGGCCAAAAACGGATAAATACGAAACAAAAATAGACACAAAGTCGCGACGATTCCTGTCAAAACAATCAACCAGCCCTGCCAGGAGATTCCCCAACGTTCTTTCCGCACAAAAACTCCAAAGAGCTTCACGCGCATACACTCAACTGGACGTGCTCGCTGCAGTTCCCAAAAAAGAAGTGGTAGGCCAGCCAATTCTTCGTTGAAAAGGACCCCTACCTCTTCATCCTTGTGATCAATTCCTGAAGAATATCCGTCAGTCCCAGCGCCGTCCGCCGCATCGGAGGCACCAGGCAAATCAAAATTGTTCCGGCGAAAAGCCCGGCAGGAGCGCAGACGGCCAATTGCACCAAGGGGGCGGAGTTCATGAGAGGGAGGTGCACCAGCCATGTCACGCCGCAGACAACTATCCAAAGGGGAAGGTAGCGAAAAATCGCGCTCCATAAATCAGCCGTACTGACGGGACCCTGCCGTCCGGCAAAATAGTAAACATTAGGCACGCCGATGAAAAGCACGCCAACGGAATACGCTATAGCCATTCCGGCAGGACCAAACGGGAGACCGGCAACGAACGAGGCAATGGTGATACAAGAACCCAGCAAACTAGCAAATAACCAATCTTTACCGCGCCCCTGGGTCTGGAACAGCCATGTTGAAGCCACTGCCAGTGGAATGCAAAGCGCTGCAATGCTAAAGCCAGCGAAAATAGGCGCTGCCTGTTCCCATTTCGGCCCAAGCACAACGAGAGTCAGGGGACGAGCAAGAGGTAGTAGCAGGCCGGTGGAAAGGAAACTTATCAGCGCCAAGGCCTCGTACACGCGAAGAAACGTGCGACGGTATCGCTCGGGTTCAGTCTGGACCCGCGATAGTGCCGGAATCAGCACGGCATTGATTGGTACGGTGAATTGTTCCAGCGGCCGGATGAGAAGGATAGAAGCCCTGGAATACAAACCTACTGCAGCGGCACCAAAAAACCGGCCAATCAAAAGGTTGTCCGCACCACGGGCGAGCGAGTATAGTAGGCTCCCGGCGGTAATGTGGGCGCCGAACGTCAACATGTGCCAGGTTTGAGTGTTACGGGAGGGCAATTTAGGTCGCCACCCCGAAATTAACCAGGCCAGCACAAGCTTAACAGCGGCCTGCGTCACAGCGGCGCCGACCAGAGCCCAGTATCCATATCCCGATAGAGCCATGCCAACGCCGGTCAGATAACCGGCAAGCGGGGAAACAATGGAGATCATCGCGATGGCCCCGAAACGCATCTGTCGGTTCAACAGTGCAATGTGTTGAACCGCCGAGCTGGCAAGCAGAAACGTAACTGAGAGCACCAGCGTGATGCCTACAAGCCGCGGTTCGCGAAAGAACCACGCGACTACCGGCGCCAAGGCGGCGACGAACAGTGTAGTAACACCACCCAAGCCGACGTTTACCCAGAACAGATTGGACACCTGTGCATGGGTAATTTCCTGCCGCTGCACTGTGGCCGTCGAGAGCCCGGCATCCTGAAACATCCAGAGAAAACCCGTCACTGTCGTAACCATGGCATAGAGGCCGAAATCTTTTGGTGCGAGCAGACGCGCCATCGCCATGATGGACGCGAGGTTTAGTAGGAACTGGGTTCCCTGGGACGCGATCGTGATAAAAGTTCCGGAGATCGTCCGGCCCTTGAGATCGTCCAAGAGGTGATCAGTGCCAAGATGTTTCTCGCTCGGATCGATCGCTTTGCGCGGCCGGTCTCCTTCGGTTCTTTCCGGTCGAGTCACGCTAATGGACACATCCTCGCCGTTGGTGACGCTGGATCTGTTGTTAGCCATGACTCCTCGATTTGTGAATGTCCCAGTTTGGTTGGATGCAGGCTGCTGCATAATACTCACTTCTCTTGCATTGGGCGCGGGGCTCGAAGGCTGTGCTCGATCCTTCTTGGTTCGTTGCAGTCTCGACTGTTGAATTCAATCGGCACAACCAGATTTCAGTGATTATAGTCGTGCGCCCAGTTCCGTAGGGCGACCGCCGAACCGTATGTCCTATCGCGATCCATTACGAGTGACGGAACCTCCTGCACAGATCCGTTTGCCAAGTCGTTCTTTCTCAAGAGATATCGGCGCCTACGCTGGCTGAAGTATAGAAGTCGTTGATGTATCCCTCCAGTTCCCACCACCGGTCCGCCCGTTGTGAAAACACGCTTGTAGGAACCAGACCTGAACTCGTCCACTGCGGCCCGAATGGTGTATTCATGAACCCATCCTTCAACAACGAGGACATCTGCATTGACACGATGAGTGATGGCAAGAAACGGGTAAACGCCTTTCAGAACAACAGCGCCGACGAGCAAAAGAGCGGAGGCTACGACCACGCGGCCTCGCCAGGAAAGCGACCATCGCTTCTTGCGATCAAACATGCCCCACATTGCACGGACCGGCGCCGCCTGTGCCAATGGAACAGACGAAGCAACACTATTTTGCATTGAAGAAACTGATACCGGATTTCAGTTCTAGCAGAATATCAACGAGCGAAAACGCCACTCGACGCATTGAAGGTACAAGATAAATTAAGATCGCTCCAGCGAGAAGGCCAACGGGAGCGCAGACGATCAATTGCACTAAGGGGGCGGAGTTTATGACAAGGAGGCGCACCAGCCATGTCACGCCGCAGACAACTATCCAAAGGGGAAGGTAGCGGAAAATCCCGCTCCATAGGTCGGCCGTGGTTACGGGTCCCTGCCGTCCCGCAAAATAATAAAGAATTGGCATCCCGATGAAAAGGCTAACAGCGGAATAGGCGATCGCAAGTCCGACGGGGCCGAACGGCAGACCAGCCACGAAGGAAGCGATCGTGAGGCCGGCGCCCAGGAAATTTACTAATAACCAATCTCTGCCACCACGGCCCTGGCTGATAAACAACCAGGTGGAAGCTCTTGCGACCGGCTGGGACAGCGCTGCCACGGTAAGCGCGGCAAAAATAATGGCTGCCTTCTCCCACCTTGGCCCAAGGACAACGAGAGTTAGAGGACGAGAAAGCGCCAATAATAACCCAGTAAAGAGAAAGCCTACTAGCGCCATGCTCTCGTACACCTGAAGGAAGGTGCGACGATAGCGCTCCGGCTGCGCCTGGAGTCGGGACAGAGCTGGCACGAACACGGAACTGATAGGATACAAAAACTGCTCCAGGGGTCGATTCAGTAATGCCGCGGCTCTTGAATAGAGGCCCACCCAATCGGCGCTGTAGAAGCGGCCGATCAACAAGTTATCAGCTCCTTTTGCCAGAGAGTAAATGAAACCGCCACCGGCCATGCTGGTTCCGAAGCGCACGAGAGATGCAGTCCCACTGCCGCGGGATGGTAGCTGCGGCCGCCAGGGAATAGCGCACCAAGTCAGCAGCACAGTAACCGCGACTGTGACGACATTCGAAAAAACCAAAGCCCAGTAACGGCACCCGAGCCAAGCCATGGCAACTCCGAGGACAACGCCGGTTAGCATTGAAGCCACTTGAATGAACGCAATCGCCTTAAATCGCATTTGTCGCTTTAAGAGGGCTGTGTGCTGGACCGCCAAGCCACCCAGGAAGAACGTGCTGGATAAAATCAACGTGATCGCAACGAGGCGTGGCTCCCGAAAGAACCATGCAACCAGCGGTGAGCTGACGGCGAGGACCAAAGCTGCCGCGCCGCTCAACGCAACGTTGATCCAAAATAAATTCGAGACTTGCGCCTGCGTGATGCCTTCCCGCTGGACCGTAGCTGTGGAAAGACCTGCATCCATAAAGACAATCAGGTAGCCCATCACGGTCGTGACCATGGCGTAGAGGCCGAAATCCTTTGGAGCGAGCAGGCGCGCCAGCATCATGATCGACGCAAGGTTCAAAGCAAACTGAACGCCCTGCGCAACGATTGTGATAAACCCGCCGGAGATAGTTCGGCCCTTGAGATCACCCAAGACATGATCAGTGCTAAGATACTTATCGTTTGGATTGGTTGCTTCGGTCGGCCGACCTTGTTCGGCCCGTTCTAGCTGAGCCGCGTTAAGGAAGCTTACCTGGCGTTTAGCCACGCTGGAACTGCCGTTAGTCATCTTTTGCTAATTCGTGAGCCTCTGAGTTTGGTCGAAATCAGGGTTGCTAAATAGCGTTTAGCTTATTAACGTGACCTCGGTCTCACGCGAGACCCTCGCAGCGTACTTTCAACTTGCCCTTGGTCCACGAAGAAGGTGGTAAGCAGAGTCTTACAGCAGTAGTTGTAACCTTGCTGCAACATATAGGTACTAATACTCGAATCGCAATATCGATTGAACTGAATCGCCTCGTCATCTTCAACAAGGACCACTGCCGGTCTGAACCTCGCCCAGTTATTGGATCTGAGAACCTGAAGACCAAAACCTTCAACGTCCACGGTCATGAAATCTATTCGTTTACCGGACGGCAAATGCTGCTCGAGCAAATGCGCCAAAGTCGTTGTCGTAAGCTGACGTTCGCGAACGATCGTCCAACCGTAATAGCCCATGGGCACCCGATCGCGGCAAAAGCTACTCAGCGCCGGCTCGTTGAATTCATAAAAAGTCAGCGCTCTATCAGCTTCGCCTACCGCAGCTTCAATGTTAACATCACGCGGGCGCTCACGCTGGAACGCAAGCATGCTTCCCGGTGCCGCATCGATGTTTATTCCGCTCCATCCATTCAGATAGAAAAGAAACGTGTTGGAAAATCGCTTGGGATGATGTGCGCCGACATCGACGTAAAACCCTGCCATTTGGGAGAATTCTAGATCAAAGAGGGCAGCTAGGATCAGGTCCTCGCCCTCTTGAGAATATGAGAGTCGACGATAATCGATTGGGCGTTGACGCAACGCTCGCACCCGCCGCGGAATTAGCGGCTTAATCAACCCTTTAATACGACTTCGCAATTCTCTCAAGAGTCGAATAGTTTTATACGGGCGCCTGTTGCGACCCATTCAGCTTTCTCTCGCCGCTTCGGCTTGAAGTGTTTGAAAACCTGGTTCGCCGTTTCATGAAGCTCGCCAAGCAGGATCATGGCGCTAACTGTACGTTCGCAATTTCGCGTTGGATCTCTCAGCACAATACCAGTAAAAAAACGCACCATGTTATAAAACTCTTCCGCTATAAAAACCATGCACCACAAAACTTTGTTCTTACGATAAAGATCGAGACGATGCCATCCATACAGCCTTATGCGCCCTCGGCCCCATGTGTAAGCGCGATGTCTTAGCCATGGCAACGTGAATGCCTCAGGGAGACTCCGATGGTAAACCACCGCCTGGGGATAATAAAGTATCTGGAAACCGTGCTCTTGCAGATTTAGTAGGAACGTTGCTTCCTCTCCCATGATACGATTTCTAGGCCTTGCACCAATTGTCTCGTCGAAAAACGGCACCTTCTGAAAGACAACTTTCCGCACCCAGAAATTCGGTCCGAAAGGGTAATCCAGTGGTTTGTAAAAAGCTTCTGTCTCAGCATAATGATGACGAGGGAAGGCGAAACCGACCAACCAATCTCGCACCGCCCATTCCGGCTGCTTGTTGTCCGGCCACGTTAATTCTATCTTGCCACCAAAGACGGCAATTCTGGGCCACTTCGTTACCGAGGAGACGAGACCGTCGGTATTGCGCACCGGGCGAAGATTTGGAACGGAAAATGAATCACCTCTGCGCCGAAGGACTCGTAGAAACCGTCTGAATCGGGGACCACCGAGGTAGTGGAATAGGGTCGACCAGAAACCCAGCTTCGCACCATGCGCCGCGCTAGATGGGCGGGGAGCCATAATGGTCCAAGGATCTCCCGCAAACGCTCGCGGCGGTCGGGCTTCCCCGAGACGATCTTTTGGTTTGGACCCAGGTATGGTTGGAGCCATTCGGGATCTTTCCAGTGCCCGATGAGGATGTAACTCCTCTGGTCCGTCGCTCGCCCGACCCAGACCGTAGACAAGTCCCATCAAGAACTGCTCCGTTCCCCAGGCAAGGCCGCCGGGCAGCATCTGCGCATTAATTAAAACTCTCATCCGCTTTGTGCTACTGACAGTCAGAAGTCAGAACCCCTGCCTCACCTTGGCCTGCGTGTGTACGAATGCTCCTCGCCAGGCATTCTTGGATTACCTTGCCAACAACGGTCTCATACGAATCCCAAGTCCATCGTTCAAGGAAGCACTCGTAGGCTTTTTGCGAAATGGTTTCCCCCACCTGTGGGTTATTGAGCAACCGAATGCATGCCGAAGCAAAGTCCCGCGGTTCATCCCCCAACAGAATCTCCTCCCCATTTTGTAAGTCGTATCCAAAAGCGCCCATCGTGGTTGCGACAACAGGGCATCTCCTGGCGAATCCTTCGGCGACTTTTATCCGCGTACCGCCCCCAGACCTTATCGGAACAATCATCCCGGACCAAGTGGCAATCTCGTCTCCCGGATCTTCCAACCAGCCTAATCCGACAATGTCAGGACCCAGTTTAGTGAAATGGCTATCACTGCCGCGGCCCACCAAACGAAGCTCGGCCCGCGGAACGTCGCGCTTGATCAGAGGCCACACGCGCCGTATGAACCAAGTGACTCCATCCCGATTTGGGGGATAAGGGAGGAGCCCGATGAAGCCAATCCGGCACCAGTCGGAAGGAGCGCGTGGCCGAATCGCTGGCGGGTTGAACCCGTTCGGGATTACGTGGACCTTGGCTTGATTCCCGAGGTACTGCCGATCGTCTCCACTGCATACCGTAACCACATCAAATCGTTCAGTGAAGAGTTGTTCGCGTCGCCGCCATTGCCAAGACAAACGCAGATCGAGAAAGCGTCTTACTAGACTACCACCGGACTGCGCGGTTGACCGATAATAGCGACTCAGCAGATCGTCAACATCCAGCACAGAATGTGGCCACCTGCTGATTCGAAACAGATTCGCTGTCTTTATCGTGTGCACCCATACGACGTCGTGCTGTTGGATCAAATCCAACAGCGCGTCCCGGTCGGAATCAGTCACGGTGAACGGGACCCATAGGTAGCGGGGGTCAAACTCGTATCGACAACGGTGCAGGACCCGATCTGTCGGTTTGAGCATGGGAGCCGAAAAGGGACGGAACGTTCTGCGGACTTCGAATTCGCGCTTTGTGCGATATACAACCTCCTCATCTGCACGCTCGGGATCAACGATTACAAAGGACACGTCTCCGAAGCGACTCAACAACCTGGCGATATTCAGTACACGCTGCTGCGCGCCGTATGACGCCCCCAAGGGCCAATGGGAGGCGACGAATAGTATTTTCAACGCTGTGCTCACAGAGAAATTCCAACAGCCAGCCGATCTGCTCTCCATTCCCGGCCAGTCTTTTTCATTTACGCAGGACTAAGGTCTGTACGAGTGCAGGCCAGCGAGACCCAATCCTAAGCTCAGGGAGTTTCCCGAGGACTCGGACGGCATCGAATTCCTCAAAGCCATATAACTCTTCGGGTCGACCCGCAACCAGGTCCAGGCCGCTGTTTTCGACAAGCCAACGAATCGAGACGTTCTGCCCGAATTTGTTTGCCTCTGCTCTAGTAAAAGGTAGGAGGTCGAGAAACAAATCCACGGTTAGAACGAAGAGCCCTCCCGGTTTCAAAACCCTTCGGACATGCCCAAGGACCGTCAGAATATCGTCCTTGGGAACATGCCACAGATTAGTTGTGCTACTTATGCGATTAAACACCTTGGTCTGCCGGTTATTTTTCAGTACGAAGACGATATATTCGTGAGTGTTTCTGGCGAAGCGGAGGAGGGGTGGCTATCAAAATGCTATCGTTCTGTATACAAGAGGAACGGGCCGAACAAGGTCGGCCGACCGAAGTAACCAATCCAAACGAGAAGTATCTTAGCACTGATTATCTTTTGCGCGATCTCAAGGGCCGAACGATTTCCTGCGGGTTTATCACAATTGCCGCGCAGGCGTTCAGTTGGTCTTGAATCTTGCCTCCATCATGGTGCTGGCGCGGCTGCTTGCGCCAAAGGATTTCGGTCTCTATGCCATGGCACTACCGTGATGGGCTACCTGATTGTTTTTATGGATGCAGGGCTTTCCACGCCACGGTCCAGCGGGAAGGCATCACGCAGGCGCAAGTTTCGAATTTATTTTGGATCAACGTTGCGTTGAGCAGCGCGGCGGCTTTGGGCCCTCGCAACCAGTTCACCGCTGGTGGCATGGTTGTACCGGGAGCCGCGGCTAATCGCTATCAACTTGGTTTTATCCAGCACCTTCTTCTTGGGCGGCGCGCCAACGCCCGGCCACTTTTTTACCGAAGACACGATTTCCCGGAACCAATTCCGAGCCGGCGTCACGTCGTCATCTCTAAAGACAACGATCTCTTTAAGCGCGCATTCTCGTAAAGCCTTGTTAAGCGCGCAGCTCTTTCCTGGACGCGGCTCCCTTAAATAGCATAGAGGCAGTTGCGTCAGGTATTTATTGACTACTTCATCGGTGTTATCAGTAGAGTTGTTGTCAGTGATCACAATGCTACAATCAATTCCAGTCCGCTCGACGCGGGTGAGAGCTTCCAACGTTTGACCCAACACCGCGGCCCTGTCATAGGTAGCAATCAGAACGGTTATACCTGGCGCGACGTCTGCCATGATTACAGAACGGAGGCTCGGTAGAAATTAGAAGCGTTGTTTAGCATACCGCTGATTCTTGAAGATCCCATTCTAGCTGGACCCATCCTATCGACTTAGCATGCCTTAATATTCATCAACGCTCAGTTGGTACCCTCTTAGCCAGAAAGCGTTTGAAAACCTGGTTTGCCGTCTCATGCAACTGGCCAAACCTCATCATGGCGTTAACCGTAGCGTCGCAATTTCGACTTGTGTCCGTAAGGGCAAAGCCAGTCAAAAAACGCAGCACCGTATAGAACTCATCCGCCAGCAGAATCATGCACCACAAAATCTTGTTCTTATGATAAATATTGCGTCGATGCCACCCGTGTAGCCTTACCTGTCCCCTGCCAAATGTGTATGCGCGATGTCTTAGCCACGGCACGGTGCATCCTTCGGTGAGAATCCGGTGGCACACCTCTGCACCGGGATAATAAAGTATCTGGAAACCGTGGCTTTGCAGATTGGCGAGAAAAGATGTTTCCTCTCCCATGATGCGTTTGGGCCTCGGTCCAAGTGTCTCGTCGAAAAGCGGCATCGTTTGAACGACGTGTTTCCGGACCCAAAAATTCGGCCCCAAAGGGCAATCGGGTGGTTTGTAAAAAGCTTCTGCTTCAGCATAATGATGACGGCTGAACCCGAAACCCATCATCCAATCTCGCATTGCCCATTCCGGCTGTTTGTTGTTGGGCCACACTACTTCTATCTTGCCACCAAAAACGGCAATTCTGGGCCACTTCCTCACCGAGGCGACGATTTCTTGGAACCAATTCCGAGCCGGCGTCACGTCGTCGTCTGTAAAGACAACGATGTCTTTCAGCACGCATTCTCGTAAAGCCTTGTTCAGCGCGCGGCTCTTCCCCGGACGCGGCTCCCTCAAATAAGAAAGGGGCAATTGCGTCCTGTATTCTTTCACTACTTCAGCAGTGTTGTCGGTGGAATTGTTATCAATGATCACAATGCTACAATCAATTCCGGTCCGTTCGACGCGGGTGAGAGCCTGCAACGTTTGACTTAGCACTGCGGCCCTGTTGTAGGTAGGAATCAGAACGGTTATACCTGGCGCGTCGTCTGCCATGATTACAAATGGAGCCTCGCTAAAATTTAGGAGC
>Ga0209056_10007379_pt1 | contig 11319 bp, 14 predicted proteins | sample GraSoiAngelo_114_FD_185876 | JGI IMG/M metagenome (GOLD analysis project Ga0209056, IMG submission 185876) | Grasslands soil microbial communities from the Angelo Coastal Reserve, California, USA - 14_0903_13_40cm (SPAdes) (version 2) | ecosystem: Environmental > Terrestrial > Soil > Grasslands... | reverse complement strand
TGGGCCGCCTCGCGCGACGGGCCGACCGTCGGGATCCCCGCGGCTTCCAGCGCATCCGTGATCCCCTTCTCGAGCGGCGCCTCGGGCCCGATGACCGCGAGATCGACCGCACGCTCCTTCGCCCACGAGACGATGCGCTCGACCGCGGTCACGTCGCCCAGGAGGACATCCTTTGATCGCCGCCGAATCCCGGGATTCTGGTTCGCCATCGCGGCAAAGATGTCCGCGTGGCTGCGATGCAGCGTCTCGACAATCGCATGCTCGCGGCCCCCTCCCCCGACCACCAGCACGTTCATGGGACAGGTGTGAGGAAGCGAGGCGCGGGATTTCTAGTTTCGCGAACTCCCGATCGGAGGCTCGCCCATCTCGCTTACTTCGGCGGCTGCATCAGCTTGAGGAAGTTGCCTTCCGAGTCCTCGAAGGTCACCACGCTGCCCCAAGCGTAGTCGCCGATTTCGCTGACGAACCGAATGCCCTTGTCCCGAAGGCGCTTCGCATCGGCCCGGATGTCGTTCGTCTTCAGGGTCAAGATCGCCCGCTTCGGCGTCGGCTTGCCTTCTGTCGAGTCGAGTCCCACGCGGAGCCCGCCCACGTTGAAGGCGCTCCAGTCTTCGCTCTCCTCCGTCACGCGCAAACCCAGCACATCCCGATAGAACGCGACCGCGCGCTTCATGTCCTGCACTTCATAGTAGACATCTTGGACGCCCGTGATCAAGTGGCCACCCTCCCGAGAGAACGGTAAGACACGCCGGGATAATATCCGTTACGCGGAACCTTCGGCTCCTGCGGACAAGGCCTGTTCGGCCGCGAGCACTGTGTTCGACAACAGCATCGCAATCGTCATCGGGCCGACCCCTCCCGGGACCGGGGAAATCGCCTTCGCCTTGACCTGGACCCCATCGAAGTCCACGTCGCCGACGGTCCGGTAGCCACTCTTTGTCGTCGGGTCCGGAACTCGATTGATGCCGACATCGATCACGACGACACCCGGGCGCACCATGTCCGCCTTGATAACTCGGGGCGAGCCCATCGCCGCGATGAGTATTTCCGCGCGCCGCGTGTGGGCCGCGAGATCGCGCGTCGCACTGTGAGCGACCGTCACTGTGGCGTTCGCCTTTGGCGCTTTCTGCATCAGGAGTGCCGCGAGCGGCTTCCCGACGATGTTGCTTCGGCCGACGATCACGACATCCTGACCGCTCGGATCGTTCCCGCTGCGCATGAGGAGCTCAACGACTCCGGAAGGCGTTGCCGGCGCGAACCGAGGACGCCCGATCAGCACGAGGCCGACGTTCTCCGGATGAAAGCAGTCCACGTCCTTGCGCGGGCTCACGGCCGAGACCGCCTTCTCTACGGAGATTTGATGGGGGAGCGGCTGTTGGACGAGAATCCCGTGGACCTTCGGGTCCTCGTTGAGACGGGCGATCTCTTGGAGGAGTCGCGATTCCGGAACGTCCTCCGGAAAGTCGGTCGTCCAATGGGCCATCCCCATTTCTTCGGATGCTTTGCCTTTCATCTTCACGTACAGCTGCGATGCGGGGTCCGCTCCGACGAGGATCGCGGCCAGCCCCGGGACGACGCCGGCGGCGGACAAACGTGCGAGTCGCGGCTTCAGGTCGGAGCGCACATCGTCGGCGATCCGCTTGCCATCGATCAGCTCGCCCACCGGGATTCCACCGGCAGCGAGAAACGGCCTCGCCGTAAAAGCCTTGAGCGCTCGGGTCGCCGAGGCGTCAGACACGTCACGGCGCACCGCAGAATCGTACGCCGATGTTGTCAGACAAAGACCCTTCGGCGGCGTTCCACGAAAACGCTTAAGACGGGCTCCGTCGTTGGCTGCGCGGATGCACTCTAGCGACTGGTCTCGCCTCCTCACGGAACGTCAGCGAGAGGTCCTCGCGATCGTCGTAGAGAACAAAGTCTACCGGAACCGCGACTCAAAGATCCCGGAGCTGGCGGCCGTGATGGGGATCGCGCCAGCCGCGGTTGCGAAGCACCTCCTCGAAATCGAGAAGACCGCATTGCTGAACGTCGTCGTCTCGCCGTCGGAGCAGGGGAAGCGGGTATACGAGCGGCTGGCGCTCGAGCCGAGACCGCAAGAGAAGCAGACCGCGGAGGCGTTGGACCGGAACACGCTCACGGTCCTCCGGTTCATCCGCGACCATCCGGATGCGAGCGCGACGGAGATCAGCGAGGAACTCGGCCTGTCCGAATACACGACCGTGAATAGCCTTCGGGTCCTCACCGCCGTCCGGCTCGTCACGAAGCAGCGCGGCCCGGCGATCCGGCGTGGCGTGCCTCCGTACGTGTACCGGCCGACGGCCCACGGCGACGAGCTCGCGGCGCGGTTCCCCGCCGAGGCGACCGCGTAAGGCCGATATAGCCGCGACTTCCTCTCGGCACCGAGTGTACGACGCGGTCGTCGTGGGCGCGGGACCCTCCGGGGGCATGGCTGCGCGGCAAATCGCCGCAGCCGGTTTCCGGACCGTCGTCCTCGAAAAGAAACGGATCGTCGGAGAGCCGGTCCAGTGCGCGGAAGGCGTGAGCGAATTCGGACTCACGTCGAACGGACTGCGGCCTCGGGACGAATGGATTGCGCAACGCGTCTCGGGCGCGAAGTGCGTCGTGCCAAGTGGAAAATGGTTCTACATCACCCGTCTCCCGGGCTACGCGCTCGACCGCGCGGCGTTCGACCGCTGGCTCGTCGATGGCGCCGTCGATGATGGCGGCGAACTCCACACGTCCACCAAGGTCACCGGGATTTCCCGTCACGACGGAGGATGGCGGGTCGAGGCGAAGGGCGAGACGATCGACGCACGCATCGTGATCGGCGCGGACGGGCCGGCAAGTTTCGTCGCGCGCCAGGCCGGTCTTGTTCGGAGCCTCGAACGGATCGGTGCGTACGAGTATCGTTTCCGTCGCGAGGACGTCCCCCTCCTAGAAACAGAGTTCTTCCTCCTATACATCGGCCAAGTGTACAACGGGGGCTACGCCTGGATCTTCCCAAAAGGCGATTCCGTGAACGTCGGGGCCGGAGGCCATATCGACGCGCACGCGGCGACCGTGGCGTTTTGCCGCAAGTTCGCAATCGACGTGGACCGAAAGACGCAGACCATTGCGGGTTCGATCCCCGCGCGGTACGACCTGACCTCTCTCGCGGCGCCTGGCCTGGCCATTGTCGGCGATGCGGGGGGCATCACGAACCCGCTGAACGGGGCGGGGATTCATCCCGGTATCTTCAGCGGGCGGATCGCCGGTGAGGTCGCCGTGACCGCGTTGGAGCGGGAGGATCCGACGGCGATGATGGCGTACGACCGGGCGATGAAAGCATCCCCGTTCCTCGACCCCCTCCTATTCTGGATGATCGACCGGATTCGCCGATGGAGTGATCGTTTGATGGATTCCGTGGGCGCGGAACTGGCCGGGCGGGATTGGCGTTCCGTCAACCCGCGGATGATCTTGTCCGTGCTGCTCCGTAAACCGTGGCTCGGAATTCACGCGCGCGAATTCTATCGGATGATCCTCGCCCTCGAACTGTGCGAGCGGTACGGTTGGTAATCGGTTTCCTCATGCAAATGACCGAAGGCTAGATACCGCCCGCGGCACTCCCGCGCGCGATGCCCGCGGAGGTAGCGAGCCGTGCGATCCGCGCGGGCAGCCATCTCGAACGAATCCTCGCCTCCGGGGAGTTCGCGGTGACCGCGGAAATCGCGCCGCCTGCGTCCGTGGACGCGTCCGAGATCCGCAGACATGCATCCCTGTATCGCGGGACTGTGGATGCGTGCAACGTGACCGACGGCCAGCGTGCCCTCGTTCGGATCTCCTCGATGGCCGCCGCGACGATTGCATTGCAAGAGGGCGTCGAGCCGATCATGCAGATGGTCTCCCGAGACCGAAATCGCATCGGCCTCCAATCGGATCTCCTCGGTGCCGCGGCCCTCGGGATTCGCAACGTGCTCTGCCTATGGGGAGACCCGCCCACCGCGGGCAACGAGAAGGACGCCAAAGGGGTGTACGACCTGAGCACGGAGGAAATGATTTCGACCTTCCGCGCGCTTCGCGACACCGGCGTCCTGCGGGGCGGGGAGAAGGTCGACCAAGCGCCGAAGGTCTTCATCGGCGCGGCCGCAGACCCATTCCGCGGATCGAAGGAGGAATCGTTCGGCAAGCTGCGCGGGAAGGTCACCGCCGGCGCCGACTTCGTCCAGACGCAGGGCGTCTTCGACGTCGACGCATTCGAGGAGTGGATGCGCCTCGTCAGGAAGGAATGGCTCCACGACAAGGTGTTCATCCTCGCGGGCGTCATCCCGCTGAAGTCGGCGAAGATGGCGCGGTTCATGGTCGAGAAACTCGGTGTCGTCGTCCCAAAACAGATCGTGGACCGGATGGAGCGGGCGCCGAATCCACGGTCGGAGGGCGTCAGCATCGCGGTCCGGACGATCAAGGCCCTGAAGAAAATCGAAGGCGTCCGCGGCGTCCACGTCATGCCGATTGGGTGGGAGGAAATCGTGCCCGCGATCGTGAAAGACGCGGGCCTCCTCCCGCGACCGGAGCTCGCCGCGTGACGCGACGACTCTTGGCCCCGACGAGTTCGGCGGTCCACCGAAACCTTAATTGGGTTCTCCCCATTCCGACTCGGTAATAGGGATGGTTTCCCCCCGGCGGGCGCTCCTCAGCGTCTCGGATAAGGAGGGCCTTGTCGAGTTTGCGCGGGGCCTACGGGATCTCGGTTTTGAGCTGATCGGCACGGACGGGACCGCGAAGACGCTGAAGGAGGCGGGCCTCCCCGTGACGACGGTCGCGGACTATACGGGCCTCCGAGAGGGATTGGGCGGACGGGTGAAGACGCTCCATCCACGAATCTTCGCGGGAATCCTTGCGCCCCGCGGGGATGAGAAGGACCTTGAGGATCTCGGAGCGGTGGCCATCGACCTCGTCGTGGCAAACCTGTATCCGTTCGAGGAGACGGTTGCGAAACCGAACGTCGGGTTCGAGGAGGCCATCGAGAACATCGATATCGGTGGCGTCTCGCTCATCCGCGCAGCGGCAAAAAATGCGAACCGCGTCGGCGTCGTCGTCCGACCCGCGCGGTACTCCGAAGTCCTACGCACGCTGCGGCAACAGAAGACGATACCCGAGAAGCTCCGGAACGAACTCGCGCTCGAGGCGTTCGGGTACACGTCCCGATACGATGCCGCGATCTTCAATTTCCTTGCCCGGCGTCAAGGGTACGTCCTCCCGCCGGCACTCCGGATCGCGGATGACAAGATTGCGGACCTCCGCTACGGGGAGAACCCGTATCAAAAGGCAGCGCTCTACCGGGAGCCGTTCCCGTCGGCCGCGACGGCGACCGCGGACAAGCTGCAAGGGAAGGAGCTCTCCTACAACAACTTGATCGACCTCGATGCGGCCCTCCGGATCGCGACGGAATTCGAGCGGCCCGCCGCGGTCGTGATCAAACACACGAACCCCTCCGGGGTCGCCCTTGCGACGACTCTCGTTGAGGCATACGAGGCGGCTCACGCCGCCGACCCGGTTGAGGCATACCGGGCGGCTCACGCCGCCGACCCGATTTCGGCGTACGGCGGCGTGGTGGGCCTGAACCGCTCGGTCGACCTTGCGACGGCGAAGGCGATCAAAGGCGACGTCCTCGATGCGGTGATCGCTCCGGGATACGAGCCGCAAGCCCTCGAAATCCTCAAGGCGAAGAAGAAAGGGTCCTTCCTCATCCTCCAGACCCGCGGACCGTTTCGAAAGGATCATGGCGTCGACATGGTTCGGGTCTTGGGCGGCATCCTCCTGCAGACGACGGAATTTCCGGAGCCGAAGCCTGAGGCGTTCAAGGTTGTGACGAAGGCCTCTCCCAGCCCCGCCCAGCTGGGCGACATCTCCTTCGGAATCGTCGTGAGTCGGTACGTGAAGTCGAACTCGATCGTCCTCGTGAAGGGGGATCGGACGGTCGGCATCGGCGCGGGGCAGATGAGCCGCGTGGACGCGTGCATGCTCGCATGCTACAAAGCGAAAGGCGCGGCGGGTGGGAGCGTGGCGGTCAGCGACGCGTACTTCCCGTTCCGGGACGGTATCGACGAACTCGCGAAAGGCGGCGTCGCGGTCGTGGCCCAGCCGGGCGGGTCGATCCGCGACGACGAGGTGATCGCGGCGGCAGACGCGCATGGAATCGCGATGGTCTTTACCGGGATCCGTTTGTTCAAACATTGAGGGACCACGATGGCCCGAATCCGAGTCGGGGTGCTCGCCTCCGGGAGGGGAACAGACTTCCAGAGCCTCGTCGACGCGCGGAAGCGCGGGGAGCTCGACGTCGACCTCGCGGTCCTCGTTTGCAATGTCCCCGGGGCCCCCGTGCTCGCGCGGGCGAAGACCGCAGGGGTTTCCACGGTCGTCGTCGATCATCGCACCTTTGGGGCAAATCGCGAGGGGTTTGAGCGAGAGGTCGTGAAGGTCCTCAAGGACAAACGCGTCGACCTGGTGGTCTTCGCGGGCTTCATGCGTCTCGTCTCGCCGTATTTCGTGAGCGAGTTTCCCAACCGCATCATCAACATCCACCCATCGTTGCTCCCCGCATTCCCCGGGGCCCACGCCCAGCGGGACGCACTCGCCGCCGGCGTGAAGGTCTCGGGCTGCACAATCCACTTCGTCGACGCCTCCGTGGACGGAGGCCCCATCATCCTCCAGAAGGCGGTCCCGGTCCACGAGGGTGACACGGAGGAGGCGTTGGCCGCGCGCATCTTGGAACAAGAACACATCTTTCTCCCGCTCGCGGTTCGGCTGTTCGCGGCGGGCCGCCTCACGGTCGACGGTCGCAAGGTGGGAATCGATTCACGCGGGATTAGATTCCCGCCGATGGCCTAGCAGAGTCCCTGCGTCTGGGCGACGACCCGCGAGGCGGAGTGAGACCGAATTCGATGCTCACATGACGCGATTCGACGCGGTGGAACCGATCGGCGAGAAAGGTTTCCGAACCTCGTTTGAAACCAAAATAAAGGGCCGTCCAGGAATCCTGAACGGCCTCGTTGTGGAGGGATGCTTGTCTAAGCAAACCGGGAACACTCGACTCTATTAAACGCTTTTCGACAAGGTCGCGCGGTAGGGGGTCAACCCGCATGATTAACCGCAAGAAAAAGGGGCAAGGCCGTTCGTCGTATCAACAAAGCAGGAACGGCCTCGTTGTGGAGGGATGCTTGTAATCCTAGCTAGAAGCGTGCGATATATGAAGGTTTCACCATTTCCTTCGGACAATGCTCGGAGCGGAACCCACCGCGGCGCTTCCGCAGAGAGTTCGCGCAAGGGCCGCACACGCAGGGCGCGATCCGTGGCTGCATTCCGGAAGGCTTATGGCGGGCGCGACCGTTCGACGCGCGGCATGCGACGATGAAGGGCGTCGGCAAGTTCGGCGAAGTTATGGCCGGCGAAAAGGGGAAGGTCAGTTACGACGAGGTCGCCGCCCGCCTGGAGAAGATCATCCACTCGGGTAGTCAGCGAAAGCCGATCACCGACTTCGTGTGTCGGGAGCTCCGGAAAATCCCCCACTTCACATGGGTCGGAATCTACGCGGTCGACGGATCGGAACTCGTCCTCGCCTCATGGTCGGGGCCCTCCGCGACCCTGCATACGCGCATTCCGGTGGGCCAAGGGATTTGCGGAGCCGCGGTGACGGAAAAGGCGACGATCGTCGTGCCCGACGTGAACGACGACCCGCGGTACCTGCAATGTTTCATCAACACCCGCGCAGAAATCGTCGTCCCGATCCTGCGCGACGGCGCCGCGATCGCGGAAATCGACATCGATTCGGATCAGGCGAACTCCTTCACGCCGACGGACAAAGCCTTCCTTGAATGGGTCGCGACGGAACTCGTGAGGATCCTCTGATCGGGTCAGAGGCGGAACTCGCCCCAGACGCGGATGAAGGTGTCGACCTGGTCTGGCGTCGCCAGCTCGTAGGTCGTCATGAGGCGGGCGACGGCCTTTGGGTCCCGCACGCGGTAGCCGCGCTCGCGCGGCTCCGCACGATCGATGAGCCCCGCGGTCTCCATCTTCTTCAGATGGTGGGACAGCGTCGACGGCGAAACCGGCACCTGCTCAAGGATCTCCTTGTGGGTCGCGGCTTCCCGCTCCATCAGGAAATTGATCACCCGGAGCGGGACCGGCTGTCGCAGGAAGGCCAGAATCCGCTTTTCCACGTCCGTGAGGGCGGCGCGGACCTCCTCCTGGCCCGGGCGGGACCGGGGGAAGAACCGCTTGTACTCTCCGTCCATCGCAGAGGTGATCAGCTCGTGTCTCTCGAGGAACCGAAGATGGTAGTCCGCGAGGGTGATCGAGAGGTCGAGAGCGCGGGACAACTCCCGCAAATGAAAGCCCGGATTCTTGCGGACGAAGTCGTACAGGTCCTTCCGGGTCTTGACCGCGAGGATCTCCTTGTCCATGGAGACCACGCAGCGCTCAGCGCCGCAGCGTGAACCCGTAGAACAACGCCAGGATCACGATGTCAAGGGACCCGGACACCAAGAAAAGGGGCCGGAGGTCGATCGAGCCCATGAAGAGCAAGATCGTCAGGACCAGGCCTTTCACGAAGAAGACCGCGAAGGCGGCGGCGAGGAACGCGAGATGGACGTCCCTCGTCCTCCGGACCGCGATCACCCCGATGACCGTGAGCGCGAGAGCGAAAACCGACACGGCTGCCAAGAGCACGTTCTCGATGGCCACCATGGAGACCACCGTGCCCTGTAAAGGAAAAGGCCATTAAGGATTGCGGCCCAATTCTTCGCGCTTCTTGCGGCGGCGATTTGCGAAGACGATGGTCCCCGCGATGAGGACGGCCATCGCCGCAAGGGATACGCCGTACACCAGGGCGTCGCCCTGCAGCGGGGGCTGACGGCTGATGATACCTTCATAGGCCGCGCTGTCGACGCCGAGGACCGGGTCGTGGACGAGCTTGACCGACGGCTGGCTTGCCCCCGTCGGGTACGCCAGATACAATTCGGACCGGTTCGGGTTCCCGTCCGCGGCGCTCGAGAACGTCACGGGGATTTGGCGACCGTCCGCGAATGCGGATTTGGACCACGAGAAGAACATGCGGGCCGGACTGTTCGCCGATCTCCCGGTGACGCTGATCGCGGCATCGTCCGGCGCGAACCCGTTTAGGTCGTCCCAACTGCGGTCCGCGTATGCCCAGCGGTCACCCGTGTCGATTCCCAGGTCGAGGCCCAGGTTTGCGTTCGTCGCGACAAAGACGCGGTTGACCGTGAGATCCAGCTTGACTTCCATCGGCGTCAGGACCCGGCTGCCGACTCGCATGAACCGTTCCGCGACCGTGACGTTCAGCCGCACGTCTCCGGACCGGCTACGGACGAGGAAGACGTTCACGACCCCGCCGTCGGCGTTGTCCATCCGCATCTTCGTGACCGGCACACCGCCAAAGGCCGCGGCCCCCAGCGGCGTCACGTTGACGATTTCGCGCGGCTCGATGCTCCGGTTGCCGTTCATGTCCACCCACTCGATGAGATTTCGGAACTCGAGATTGTAAGAACTCTCACCGCCGCCGGCCCGTTCGTAGATCACGCTGAAATTTCCCGCTTTGTAGAACACCTCGAACTGGTCCTCGTACGGGGCGCTCGCGAGCCGGCTCGAAATGTTGAATTCGTCCCCCGCGGCAACGGCGACGACGTTTCGCTGCGTCGCGTTCTCGATGTCGTCCGGGACGCCGTCTCGATCCGAGTCTCCGGACTGCGCGACGGCCACGGAGGACGCCAGGACCAGCGCGAGAGATGCGGAGGCGGCGAAGGCGACGAGAAGGGGTCGGGAACGGAGCACGGAACCGTCCTCGGGACTCGATGGGGCCGGGAACATATAAGGAGCTTATTTTACGCTTTTCGAAGCTGGGGCCGACATCCCGCTACGGGCTGCCCGCTCGGCCTCGCCTGCCTCCCCCGCACCGGCGCGACATCATTCGCGGACGACTTCGCCGAACGCCATGCGCCGGTGGACCTTCGTGATCTTGATCTTGACCTCGTCCCCGATCTTCGTCCCCGGGACGAAGACCACGAAGTTCGCGATCCGCGCGAGTCCATCGCCTTCCCTTCCGATATCCTCGATCTTGGCCTCGTAGACCTTCCCTTCCTCCACCGGAACGTTGGGAGGTCGAAAGCCAGACCCCGAATACGACATCCATCACTCCATGCGGCGGCCCCCTGCCGCCGACACGTTTCGCATCCGTTGCACGGTATTTAATGATATAGGGGTGGGGCCACGAAAATCCGCGGACCACTCACGACTCACGGAGGGCGCTGAGGTCCTTCTCGACATCCGTGGGCCGGGACAACCGCAAGCTGAGGATCAGACAGACGATACCCACGATGAGGACGATGAGCCCGACCGCGGTGACGAGCCGGTTGAACGCGCCGAACGTGTCGAAGGCGGTGTACTGCTCGACCGGGATCCGCAGCACGTCGTGGAGCCACGAGCCCAGCGCGATCCCCGGACCACCGAACACGATCAGGGCGATTCCGGTATAGAAGAGGAATTTCTCGCGGCGGCCCGACTTCTCCCGCGTCCCCTCGTCCTCTGAGTCTTCAACAACCCCGATTGCGCTGCCCGAAGTCCCTCTCGGAGGGACCTCCGACTCGAACTGCTCTCCGCATTGCGGGCATTCCGTCGCGTCGGCCGGGACGGTGGCCTGGCATGTCGGGCACTCGGCGACGAGGCCTTGCGACGGGGCCATGATCCCTCCCATCCGCTCCTGTGGTCTGGAGCTATAGTCGTTTGCGTTCCCCTATCCGAATTGATACAGAGCGGGAGAGGCACCCGGAAGCAACGCTCGTCGCCGCCCAAGGTGTCCGGCCGGCGCTCGCGCATCAAAGCGCGGGCTTCGGCTTCGCGAGCCAGGGAACGTGAATTTGCCCGACGAGATCCCGCCATTCGGCCGGCATCGGGGCGCCGGATTCGTCGCGGCGGTACCAGTCGAGCACTTGGTCCACTTTCACATCCCGGCCCGAGATCGTCACCATGAGCGCATTGCGGACGTTCGCCGCGGCCTCCGCGGCCACTTGGTTCTCGAAGATTGCCGCATACGGAGTCTGGGACATCCACCAGAGGACGAGGTAGTACGTCTTCCGGCCCGACATCCGTGGGCGTTTCGGTTTCATCGTGGGCTGGGGTCCTTTCGACGGGTGGGCCCGTCAACGGAAAGAACGACGCAGTCGAACGATAAAGCGGTTATTGGACAGTTCTCGCCCCTGATAACTGGAGGGGAAATCAGTCTTCGAACCAGACGCCGCACGAACAGCGGATCGCATCCGACGCGACATG
>Ga0209056_10007376_pt1 | contig 11326 bp, 16 predicted proteins | sample GraSoiAngelo_114_FD_185876 | JGI IMG/M metagenome (GOLD analysis project Ga0209056, IMG submission 185876) | Grasslands soil microbial communities from the Angelo Coastal Reserve, California, USA - 14_0903_13_40cm (SPAdes) (version 2) | ecosystem: Environmental > Terrestrial > Soil > Grasslands... | reverse complement strand
ATCACATTCATCTGTGGGTGCCCGATCCAATCGCTGCTCAGAAGTGGTACGTCCAGCACTTCGGCGCGACGGCGGGCAAGCGCGCTCAGTTCGAGACGGCCAACGTTCCGGGTACGGAAATCACGTTCAACAAGGTCGACAAGCCTCAGGCCGCGACGAAAGGCCGGTCGATTGATCATATGGGTTTCGAGGTAAGGAACATCGACGCGTTCGTGGCGAAACTTCAAGCCGCCGGCATAAAAACCGACGCCGCGATCCGCAACAGTACGAACGCATCCGCTCTACGGATCGTCTACATCACCGATCCCTGGGGCACGGAGATCGAGATCACGGAAGGCCTGGCTCCGAGGACCTAAGAGTTTCAAATCCGAAATCCGAAATGTCGGATTGGACAGCCCAAAATTTGCGATTTCGGATTTCGGGTTTGTCGTTGAGACCGCCGGTGAGGACAGAAGTCCTCTTTGCGCCTCGGCGGTTGCCGCCGCACATCCAGCCCGCCCCGAGTTTCGCCGTCAGCGCCCGCCCTCTTGGGCCGAATGCCGACATGTGGATGGGAATCGCATCGTCCAGATTAATGAGTTTGATCTCCGGCGTGAGAAACCGAATCTTATGCGAACCTCCCTCCTTGGCCCACTACTGATACAACCCTCGAGCTGGCGATTTATAACGGGAAATGGAAAAATTCCATGTCCTTCTCGCGGTTCGTCGTCATCCGCCCTTACTTGTTAAAACACCGCAGACCGGTGATTCCTTACACTGTGCGGCGAAAAAATTTTCGTGCTTCCAATGGGGAGAACACGTTGGGTTTTAAGCAGGAGTACAGGAAATGCGACAGGAGTGTTCGTTTTTCAAATCCAACACTGCTTTCGCCCCAGCAGTGCTGCTTTTTCAAATCCAGCGTTGCAAACGCGGCAAGAACATTGATTCTTTGAGGATCAGGGATAGTACCCAAATGGCCTTTTCTCTCCGGGTTTCCATCCCGGCTGTGCGGGAATGAAATTGTCGCGGTTGGGCATTCTCACCTTCGGGAGACTCTTGGCGTCGAGGACGTCGGTTTCCTTAATGACTTCGTTTCGATAGAGCACATAGGCAGTGGCGGCGTAGACTTCGTCCGCCGTGAGCGATCCCGGTTTCGATTGGGGCATGGCGCGGTTGATGAAGTCCCAAACCGTCGTGGCATAGGGGACGAGGCTAAAACCGATTTTCACAGGCTTCGCGTTGCCGAGCGGTACGATGCCGCGAGCCAAACCGCCGCCGTTGCCGTTTGGCCCATGACACGCTGCACACTTCTGCGCAAAGATGGTTGCGCCTTCTTTGGCGGTCCCACTTCCCGGCGGCAGTTCTTTTCCGTCGGGGCTGATCGCGATGTCTCTGGTCTTGATTTCTTCCTCGGTTGGGGTCGTTCCCAATTGGTAAGTCCGTCCTTGCGCCAGAGCCGCGGCCCACGCCGAGAGAATTATCACTGCCGCGAGAAGATTAGAGGAATAGCGCATTTTGAACGCTCCCGTCCCGGTTCACCTTCCAGGGCTGAACGCCATTGAAGTGATCCGCCTGATAAAAGTAATCCGGGGGAACGCCGAGGTTTTTCGCAGCCTCGGCCACTGTCGGTTGGACCTCGCCCCGTTCATCCGTGCAGCGGGACTGGAGCACAGTTTCTTCACCATTCCATGCCCACGGAAAGCGAAACCGCGTATGGGCAAAGCGATGCACCGGCTGTTGAAGCGCGGCCTCCTTATAAGAGCGCCCGCCGTCGACGGACACTTCGACTTTGGTCACGGCTCCTCCGCCGGTCCACGCCAGTCCGGTGATCTCGTAAAATCCGCGGCCGGGCAGTCGCTGGCCGCCGGAGGGTCGCGTAATGACGGAGTTCGGTCCAACTTCGAATCGGTACCACAGCCCCTTGCCGTTGGGGATCGTGTCGGCATTGTTGCCGCTTTCGTGCCACGCCATGTAGGGCTGATCGACGACCTTGATCCGGCTCAGCCATTTCACAGAGCGGATCGCTTCCCAGCCCGGCACAACCAAGCGCAGAGGGTAACCTTGCTGCGGACGCACTGGTTCGCCATTCTGGGCGTAGGCTACCAGGATATCGTCCATCGCTTTCGCCAGCGGAATACTCATCGTGTATTTGTTGGCGTCTGAACCTTCGGCCACTATCCAGCTTGCCTCTTTCTGGACACCGCACTCATTGAGCAAAGCCGAGAGCAACACGCCCGTCCATTCACTGCAGCTCGTTCGTCCGTGGACGTTCTGGACGGACTCGCCATTCGGACCACGTATCGGCCGATTGTTGGCATTGCACTCCAGAAAATAGATCCGCGACACGGATGGCAGACGCTTCAGCTCATCCATCGTATAAATCAAAGGGTGATCCACCATTCCATGGACCAGCAGGCGATGTTGCTTCGAATCGATATCCGGAACGCCCTTCACGTGGTCCATCAGGAAATGGAGGCCGGACGGTGTGATGATCCCATCCAGATCCTGAAGCGGAGTCGTTAGCGCGGTATCGCTGATTGCAGTGGCCTGGCCAAGGGTTCTTCGTATCGTGTTGTCAAACGGGGAGGGCTGCCCGTAAGCGAGATTATCTTTGAGGATTGCTTCGCGTGCTGGTGTCTGGCCGCGCAACGACCGGACCGTTCCAATCACAAAGCTGGCTAAGGCGCCGCCACGCTTCAGGAACCGCCGGCGATCGGAATGGGAAGCCATGGGTTGTTCTCCTTAATTAACCGATAGTGGCCACGCAGTAAGCGGGGCGCGGTCTCGATGTTCTTGACGAATGGCTCCTTATAGCACCGGCTTGCTGGGGAATCAATTCTTTTGGAAAGGTCCCTCAGCCTCCGAGAAACGGCGGCGCGAAATTATTTATCCGTGCGCCTCGAACTTTCAGTTTCAACTCTCGAAACACCCAACACAGCCAGTCTCTTGGCGATGTCGGAGCCATGGGAGTTTGGATGAACGTTTTTGTCCACATCGAGAATGCGGCCATCCTTCCCGACGTAAAAAGTCCAGCGGTGAGGAAATCCTGTGGCACTCAGCACGCCGTAAGACCGTGCAACCCTTTTATCCGAATCGCCCAGAATGGGATAGTCGAGCCCGAGCGATTGCGCGAATTGGCGGTTGGTCTCGGCCGTATCTATACTCACGCCGAAGCATTTGGCTTTGAAACCCCGGAGCACGCCGTGGCTCGAACCGAGCGATTCGCACTCGCGCGTTCACCCGGGCGTGAAAGCTTTGGGGAACCACGCCAGCACAACGACGTGCGTGTCGTGGAAATCACGCAGACCGTACCAACGGCCATCGGATCCGGCCAAGGTGAAGTCCGGCGCGATATCGCCCGGTTTCAGTTCCATGCGATCACCGAAGTCGCGGGTCCATAGCAGATTGATTAGACCGGTAAAGATTCCCTCCGCCGTTGCCGTCGACATACGCAGCGCCTTCACAATCTTAGGAAATTTAAACGGCATGATGCCTGCGGAAGATGTCACGCCCTGCGCGCTGATGTCAACTTCCAGCGCGTTTTCGGGTCGTCGGTCCAACGGCCAGGCGTCCGAGCAGGATCAATTTGCTTCAGCGAGCATCCACTCTTTAAAATCGAAGCGAATTACCCCATCAAAAAGAGAGGTTGTGTGAATACAATGCGCGACTCCATATCGATAGCAAACATTGTGCTTGCCGTGGTTCTGCTCTCTGACGCCGCCGACGCGTCGGCTCAGGCGCAACGCCCATCGGCAACTCCGGCAGGTTTTCACCTTTTGGAAACGACAATTGACGATATCCAGACGGCGTTCCAATCGAAGCGGATAACGTGCCGCGAACTCGTCAATCTCTACATCAAGCGCATTGAGGCCTATGACAAGGAAGGGCCGCGCCTGAACGCCGTTCAGACCATCAACTCACGCGCGCTCCAGGAGGCCGAACGCTTGGATGCGGCCTACGCCTCATCGGGACGCGTGGGCTCGCTGCATTGCATTCCGGTTCTCCTCAAGGATCAGGTCGAAACCAGCGACATGCCGACGACCTACGGGTCCGTGATCTTCAAAGACTTCGTCCCGCGGCGGGATGCCACGATCACAACGAAGATGAAGAAAGCTGGAGCCATCATTCTCGGCAAGACCACAATGGGCGAGTTTGCTGCAGGATACCTTGGGTCCGCTTTCGGTATCGTTCGCAACCCCTACGATCCGGGGCGTAGCCCGTCCGGTTCCTCCAGCGGCACCGGAGCAGGCATTACGGCCAACTTTGCCACTGTGGGAATCGGAGAGGATACCGGCGGATCCGTGCGCGGTCCGGCTGCCTTCAATAGCCTGGTGGGTTTGCGCCCGACTGTGCCGTTGGTGAGCCGGTTCGGGATGATGCCGGCAACGCCCAGCCAGGATACCCTGGGCCCGATTGCCCGCACGGTGAAGGACGCGGCCCTGCTGCTCGACGTGATTGCCGGCTACGACCCGAATGATCCGGTAACCGCGTATGCCGCCGGACAAGTTCCTCCGACGTACACGGCCTTTCTGAATAGAGACGGACTGCGAGGCGCACGGCTGGGAATTATCCGCGAACCCATAGATCCGAAAACCGACACCGCTTCCGATGATTACAAGAAGGTCAAGGCGGTCCTGGACAAAGCGATTGCCGATGTCAAGGGACTCGGAGCCGAGGTCGTCGATTCCGTGACGATTCCTGATCTGAAAGATCGCGTGAAGAAGGGATTTGACGATAACCTCTTCGAGACCGAGCCTGCTATCGACGGTTATCTTGCGAAACACCCGAATGCTCCGGTGAAGACTCTGCGCGAAATCCTGGTGACGGGAAAGGTTGTACCGTCGCGATCCAGCCGCCTCATGACGAACGTCGGAAGGACGACGGACGAATCCGGATACTTGAAGGTTTTGTTATCGAGAGAAGAGACCCGGCAAATCATACTGAAATTGATGGCCGACAACCGCCTGGACGCACTCGTGTATGCGACCTACGACCACCCGCCGACGATGATTCGCCCGGACGCTCTCACCAACCCTTCATTTGTGGATCTGGCCGACCCCGGCAACAACCGCCGGCTCGCCCCCATTCTCGGCTTTCCAGCAATGAGCGTGCCGGCAGGATTCACGAGCGACGGACTGCCAGTCGGCATCGAGTTTATGGGCAGACCATTCTCGGAGCCGACGCTGTTCAAGGTTGGTTATGCCTACGAGCAAGGCACGCATCACCGAAAGCCCCCCGCCACGACTCCGCAGTTGCGAGGCGAACCGTAGTGCGCGTGTTATGATTCCAGCGCATGCGCCGGGCTTTATTTGAAAGTGTTGTATGTCTTGCACTGATGGTGTGGCTTGCGGCCTGTTCGTCCGGCCATTCCAGTCCATCGGACGGGCCGTCGCTGAAGGCGAATCCAAAGACAATTAAAAATCCCGTGGCCTCGACTCCGGAATCCTTGGCGACGGGCAAGAGGCTTTACGATCGCTTGTGCGCGGACTGCCACGGCGCGACCGGCCGTGGTGATGGCGAGAAAGCGAAAAAGCTCGCCGCGGCAGGAGAACCCAAGGCTCCGGACCTGACCGATGATAAATGGGATCATGGATCCACGGATGGAGAGATTTTCGTGGATATCCGCGACGGCCTGGGCTCGACCATGACGGGCCTCAACGGCAAACCTGGGATCGGACCCGAGGAGATTTGGCACCTCGTTAATTATGTGCGCAGCCTTGGGGGGAAGAAATGATTGCACGCTACAGTTGCCACTCAGAACCGAAAAATGATTGCTGATGATTGATACCCAATGGCTATGTTTACTACCTCAGACGACTGTCCCATCGCGTATACGATCCACTCTGCACGGGTCCTGAATGCGCCGCGTATGGTTCTGATTCATTCGCTAGCGCTTGACTCCAGCATCTGGGACGGTGTGGTTGAGAGACTCGCCGGCCGTGCCGAAATTCTTACCTACGACTGCCGGGGACACGGCCGATCCGGCCGCCAGGCCGGACGCTTCACGACGGAATTGTTCGCGCGCGACCTTCTGGAGCTGCTCGATCACGTCGGGTGGCAAAAAGTCATCATCGCGGGTTGTTCGATGGGTGGATGCGTCGTCCAAGCATTCGCCGGACAGTATGCATCGCGCGTCGCCGCACTCGCATTGATCGACACGACAGCATGGTACGGCGAGGATGCGCCTAAGACCTGGCGCAAGCGCGCCGCCACGGCCGAAGCACAAGGCCTCGCCGGGCTGGTGGACTTTCAGATGACCCGCTGGTTTGGAGATGCGTTTCGCGCCGCGCATCCTGAGTCGGTCGACGCGGCCATTCGGGTTTTTCTCGCGAACGATCTGGCCTGCTACGCCGCAAGCTGCATCCTCTTAGGTGATGCCGACCTGCGGCGGTTCTTGCCTCACATCGCGGTGCCGGTTGCCGTTATCGTGGGGGAACAGGATTACGCCACACCGCTGGCCGCGGCTCAATACTTACACGAAGCGATCGCGGGATCGACGCTCACGGTCCTTCCCAAGGCGCGCCATTTAACGCCGATGGAATGCCCAGATCTTATCGCGGCGCAGTTATTGGCACTAACCGAACGCGCGGCCTCTGCTCATGCTTGAGTCGCCGCTCATCGCGCGTCTGGAGAATGTGCCGTTCTCGCGGTTCCACGCGAAAGCTCGCATTGTCGTGGGAAGCGCGACGTTTTTTGACGCCTTCAACGCGCTTGCGCTCGCCTTTGCTCTACCCGTACTGATTCGATTGTGGGAGATCACTCCCGCTCAAACCGGATTCCTGATCGGTTCCAGTTACGTGGGACAACTCGCCGGCGCATTGCTGTTCAGCTGGCTCGCTGAAAGGTTCGGGCGCATCCCCAGCGCCGCAGCCGCGACCGCGCTCATGTCGGTGATGAGCCTGGCTTGTGCGGTCGCCGGAAATTTTCCTGCACTGTTCGCTTATCGCCTCATTCAGGGAATCGGAGTGGGCGGCGAAATGCCGGTGGCTGCCGCTTACATTAGCGAATTATCCAAAGCGCGAGGGCGCGGAAGGTTCTTCATGCTGTACGAAATGATTTTTCCCATAGGCCTTATGACGACCAGCCAGGCCGGCGCATTGATCGTTCCGCTGTGGGGTTGGAGGGCGATGTTTTTGATCGGCGGCATCCCGGGTCTGATCATCACATGGTTATTGCTTCGCTTACCGGAATCACCACGATGGCTGATTTCGAAAGGACGAATCGCGGAAGCGGAATTCGTCGTGAAGGAGATTGAACTGGCGGGAAGGAAATTCGAGGACGCACGCGGCAAATTCGAGGACGCACCCCAAATTGCATCGACGTCGCAAATTCGGGGCGCGCCCCCGAAATTCGAACGTGGCCGATGGATGGATGTACTCGCCCCATCTTTTCGAAGCCGCACCTTGATTGTGTGGACGCTTTGGGCCTCGGCGTACTTTGTGACCAACAGTCTGAACAACTGGATGCCCAGTTTGTACAACACGGTTTACCACCTTGGGCTCCAGCAATCTTTACGGGCAGCGTCGATGACGAACATTGCGCAAGTCGCGGTCCTGCTGGTCTGCGCCTTTTGCATTGACCGCATTGGCCGCAGAAAGTGGACCGCCGTTTGTTTCCTTGCCGGCGGAATCGGATTGGCCGCCCTCGCTTTTACTGGGGCTCGGAACGTGGCGGACGTCATTGTCCTAGGAACGCTCAGCTACGGAATCATCGGCTCGATCAATGCCGTTCTTTATCTTTACACGCCCGAGATTTACCCGACGCGCATGCGAGCAATTGGCACAGGCCTCGGAACCTCATGGCTGCGTCTGGCTTCGGCGGTTGGACCCGCCATCGTCGGTATGATGGTCGGGGCAGAAGGTATTGGTTCGGTCTTTATCCTGTTCGCCGTCATCAGCGCCGTTGGAGCGGTTGCGGCACTCTGGATGATCGAAACGCAGGGCCGCCGGCTTGAAGAAATTGCCGGGTGAAATTCGGGGTCAGACGGGTGAATTCCCTATTTCCAATGCTCCTATCCCCCTTGAAGGCGCGCCAATGATTCCTTGATGCTTGGCGATTTACCGGTTTCGACATCCGCGCGGCGAAGCTGGTGGAATTGAGTGAGAATCTGATTGGCTTGAGCCAGCACCTGGATTCGTGCCGCGTAATCCGCGATTCGCTCTCCGGGCAGCGCCCAAAGCGCAAAATCATCGGTCATGACATCGAGATAGGCGCGTGCACCGCAGCAACCCAGGCTCAGTGCCGGCGCTCCTGTATTGACGACTTGAGGGATCACGGCGCACGCAGGGCGGCCCAAGGCTGGTGGTACGGAAGGCTGCACCTGCTGAACTGCTTCGGTAATCGCCAGGCTTTGCCGGGAATTTGCAAAAAGAAGTACAGCTGCCGGCGGAACCGGTGTTGTGGCCAGCGGCGCGTAGGTCACATATTTTGCTTCTTGTTTGAGAACTGGGATGTTCGCCAGATCTTCGGGCCGCACATAACCGAGATCGCCGAAAACCTTCAGGCAGTCATCTAGATTTTCGTGTTGGGCGGCTGTCGTCAGCGGCATGTGATGCGTATACATTCCGACGACGCAATTGCTGTGGTCCGCCGGGGAAGTAACAAACGCGGTTTGCGCGCCACGCTCCCAGAAAACGCAGCCCGCAGCCGCCGGTTGGGTCGTGGCGGGCACTTTCTCGGGCGGTTTATCGGTAAAGCACACGGCTACCGGAGGTACCCGGAGCTTCAAAGACTCCGATAGTGTCTTTGCAATCGAAGAATAGTCGTTCATTTGAGATTCTCCTCCACTCACTTTTTCTGAGGGCCCAGGCCTTTGCTGTACAGCAGTTCGTTGATCTGGGGATTCAAACCCACCGCAAACCAGGCCTTCAGCTGGACAATTTGTGCGGGTGTCAAAACGCTTTCGGCATCCCTGAATAATTGCAAAGTGGCCGCGTCCACACTGCGATCGTACTTGCGAGCGATCTCCACCCACTTTTCTTGTTTACTACCGGTAAGTCCAAATACGTTGGCTGTCCCGTGAGAGCACAATTGTCCCGTCTTCATCGTGGGACAGAAAATTGCCACGTCGTCCTCTGCCGAAACGGCCGCGCCCTCGCGGTGCCCGCTGTGGTCGTGCTGTTGCGCGTAAGACGCCAGGCTCAATGTTGCCGCTATCAACCCGATGAAGAGCACGATTATTGCTGTTTTCCGATGCATATGAATTTCTCCTTTCGCTCCGACCCGAAGTCGGACACAGAGCAAACAAGTTGAGATTTGACAGAGTTAAAGAGAAAGACGAAAACCAGACTTCGGCGGAGGAGTTTCGTTGGCTAAGCTCGGAGCCGTGTAGGCAGTGTATGGCATGGTCACGAGCGGCGAATCTGAATCAACAGGGCGCAATAAAAACTCCAGCGGAAGAACGGCCACGCCGAAATCGATGACCGTAATCGAAGCGGAGTTTTTCGTGTTGCCCGGCAATGCCAGGCAGATCGTGCCCAACTCCGCGGCATGCTTCATCAAGCAAATCCGGATGCAATCTTTTTCGGATTGCTTAAGAGAATCCGCAACTGCTGCGGTTTCCGAGGACTCGCCACAGACGATCCACAGACCGTTGGATAACATCGGGATCAGCAGTATCCAAATTGCCAGGCCGCGCAGCATATTTAAGCTGGCATCTCTTATCCTGAAGCGCTTACTTCCGTCAATAAATTTCACCCAGGAATTTCACGGACTTCACTTGACACAGTAGCCCCGGAGGGAATCGAACCCCCGACCAACGGTTTAGGAAACCGCTGCTCTATCCTTCTGAGCTACGGGGCCGTGTTGTGATTCTAACAAGTTACGATCCGGATGGACATCGGAAGAGGCCAAAACAGGCTCCACTTTGCCCAAACTTTGCCCGTGACGGGCAGGAGGGTGTGAATTCGAGGTCGAATTGGAAGTTGAATAGAGTCGTTCCATTGCGTTCGGTTCCATCTTCTCTCGGGCCACATCCAGATCACGCTTACTCGCGACATTGTATCGCTCATAAACGCTATCCCTCTTGTGTCCGACCATGAGCTTTGCCACCGACCGAGGAATGCCCCTCCGTTCAAATTCCGAATTGCGGTCCGGCGGAAATCATGGAACCACGCATCGGCCTTCAGAACCATAATCGGCTTAGATCGGCTGGCGAGAATGAGCGAAGGGATTAACGTCAGAGGATTCACGAGATCTCGTACACTTTGCCCACCAAAGGTGGAGCAATCTCCTTCCGCGTGAATTCCTCCCGTAGTCGCTCAAGGTATCGCATCGCGTCCGTGGTGTAATAAGGTTCGCCGCATTGGGTGCACGCCTCGGCCTGGACGGTGACCATTAAATGATCGTAGCCAACTTTAATTTCCGCTTGAACCGACGTTTTCTTAACGTCACCAGTCTTGCAGATCACGCATTTCATGAACGTTTCCTTTTCTTAAAATCAGCTTCCCATTTGGCCAGGTCTGGTTCGTAAGTCGTAATGATTATTAGCAACGCTTCGTCCAAGACTAGAGCACATACAATGTGAAGCGGCCTGCCCGACTGCGCACGACCAAAAATTAAGCAGCTCGGGTACGGTTGATCATCTCAGTGAAACTTCCCGACTAGTTGAACGGCATCGCCTAATTTGCCTGCACGCTTCCGATAGCTGAGACCGAGGTATGTCGCGGCCGCCTTCAAATCCAGAAATATGACCATGGTATCTCCCGATAAAACCGAGCAACATGCAGGCCCGCGTCGATGGGCGAGGTATTCATCCAATTCACACTGCTCCGTGAGCGAAAGCTTGCCTGCGCCTGCCTTCCCGGAAAGTCGATCCACGCGCTGGCGATCGGATTCAGGAAACTTCCAACGAAGCAGGACGCGCGCCGCAGCGGGCGACAGCGCGTGATCGTCGGCAGCACTAATCACGCGGTACCAGATGCCAGCAGCACGTGTGCCACTTGTTACTTCGCTCATCAAATTATGCGAGTCAGCACGAAAGATGTCAGCTTTTCTCTGAACTCGGCATTCTGGGTGAACTGCTGAAACAGCTCAATGTAGTCCGAAAGAATGAAGGATAGCGCCCGTTGAACCGCCAACTCACCTTCAATTCGAGTATTCTGTGGATCAGAGCATTCTCGAGCGTTCTGATAAGCCTGATCCGACGCGAGCAATTCGGGAATCTTCTGCGTGATCGCCGCCTCGATGGCGGCGGCGTCCTTCCAAGGAATACTGGTGAGTTTCTCCAAATAGCTCACCCATTCGCCAAAGCACAGCCAATTCCAAAACCCGCTTCGTAAATCTTCAGTGCCCTAGCTTCAGGAAAGTTCTGTTTGTCGCGACCTTGTCGATTTCAAAATCCGCAATT
>Ga0209056_10007374_pt1 | contig 11327 bp, 5 predicted proteins | sample GraSoiAngelo_114_FD_185876 | JGI IMG/M metagenome (GOLD analysis project Ga0209056, IMG submission 185876) | Grasslands soil microbial communities from the Angelo Coastal Reserve, California, USA - 14_0903_13_40cm (SPAdes) (version 2) | ecosystem: Environmental > Terrestrial > Soil > Grasslands ... | reverse complement strand
CGGAGCCGGAAAAACATGTTGCCCGCTGTATTGGTGTACGTGACGATATTGTCGCCGCCCGCGACAGTGGGCGTGGCCGTCACCGCCAGCCAACTGATGTTCGTTCCCTTGAGGCTGTCGGTGGACTGGAGCTCAAAGTTCGGCAATCCGTAAGGCCAGAAAATCATAACGTCACTCGAACCGGACAATTGCGCGCGCAGTTCCGCATTGCGCGGAAATAATTTGGCGACGAACGCGTCGCCGCTCCCGCCGCCGAACGCCGTTTGCACGCCGTTGGTCGCGGGAAAAACGGGAAGGTCGGTCGAGGCCGTCATTCCTGAGATGTAGGCGTTGCCGGCGTTGTCCACCGCGATCCCGTGGCCTTCATCGGCGAAAAGTCCCCCGAGATAGGTCGAATAGTCCAGCGCCGTCCCGCCCGCATTGAGCCTGGCCACGAACACGTCATTCAGACCTCCTGGCGCTGATTGATACGGGTTCACCGTCGGAAAATTGGTCGAACTCGTCCGGCCAACGACATAGGCGTTGCCATTGTTGTCCACCGCGATGCTCCAACCTTCGTCGTTGGAAACGCCGCCGAGAAAAGTCCAGTAAATCACATTCGTGCCGTTGGAGTCCAACTTCATGACGAACGCATCCTCCGAACCGTTGTTGGTCGAATACAGTACGTTAGCCCCCGGGAAATTGGTCAAAACCGCAAAATTGGTCGAGGTGGTGAGACCGGTCAGGTAGACGTTGCCGGCGTTGTCCAAAGCAAGCCGGGAAATTTCGTCATCGGCGTCCCCTCCGAGATAAGTTGCGAACAGGCGCGTCGTGCCGTCCGGGCTGAGTTTGGCCACGAAGCCATCGTAAGGTCCGCCCGCGAAGTTGGTCTGCAGGGCGTTGGTTACGGGAAAGTCCAGGGACGAAGTCAGGCCGCCGATAATTGCGTTGCCGGAAGCATTCACGCCCAGACCCAGGACATAATCATTGCCGGTTCCGCCCAAGTAGGTCGAATAAATCAAGTTGGTGCTGGCGACGTTCAACTCGGCCAAAAATGCGTCGTACCCGCCGCCATAGGCCGCGGTTGTCCCATTCGTCGGGAAATCTGTCGAGGTCGTCTCGCCGGCAACATAAATATGCCCGCTGCCGTCCAGGACGATCGCTTCCGCCACGTCCGCTCGATTCCCGCCCAGATATGTTGAGTACAGCAAATTTGTTCCGCTGGCATCCAGTTCCGTCACGAATGCGTCGTAATTGGCAGCATAACCGAAATAGATCGGGTCATGAATGTTGGTGGAAATCGCGTTGGCGGTGACGGGAAAATTCGTCGAAGCTGTGGCGCCCGTGAGGTAAACATTACCTGCACTGTCCAGCGCCATGCCGAACGCGACGTCCTCGTCGTTGCCTCCAATGTAGGTGGAATAAACCAGGTTCGTGCCCGCCGCGCTCAACTTGGCTACGAACAGGTCCCGCAGACCGCCGCCGTAGTTTGTGTTCCAGGCGTTGGTGGCGAAAAAGTTTGTTGACGCGGTCTCGCCCGTCACATAAGCGCAGCCATTGCTGTCCACTGCGACGGCCCAGCCTGCGTCCAGGCCGAGGCCGCCGAGAAAGGTCGAGTAAACCAGCACCGGATCGATGGTCAGCGGCCGGTCTTCATCATAAGACGCAACTTCGAAACCAACCACCCGATCGGCGCCTTCTCTAAGGACGTACCGGCCGGAAACCTCCTCCCGCCGGCCGTTGAATTCCTGATATACGATGGGACGGCGCTGCCGCACCGGGCCGCTGCCGGTTTGCAAGATCAAATCGCCGCCCGCATCGATCGCGATCTTCTCCACGCCATCGAATTGGAGCGCGATCTGGTCGGTACTCGCGCCCGGCGCGACCACAAAATCGTATTCGAGCTGCCGCTGATTGCCGTAATAAACCAGATCGACGCCGGGATAAACATTCTGGTAGCGGACCCGGCCGAAAGTCGGCACGTCGATCCGCCATCGGGCCGGATCGTTTCCCAGGAAATAATTCACCTTGGTAGGCGATCGCTCCAACCCGGCCGATTGTGCCGCCGCATTGGAGCCGAGCAGCTTGATCCGTAGCGGCGCCGGATCCGCCGCGCTGTTTCTCGAGTGCGAGGCCGGGAACCGCCTGCCGCGAAATCCGGGCTGCTCACGCCACGCTCCGCGATCCTTGTCCCGCGTTTGCCGCAGCGCCAGCACCGCTTCCCCCGACGACAGCCACAAATGATAACCCGAACCGCGGCAAAAGAATCTGCTGGCTCCGCTGTCGGCGGCCTCGAACATCAGCGGCAACCGCCCGAACGGCTCAGCAGGAGTCGCCGGACAGGTGCCGCCGGCGTTTGCGCCCTTGATATCGACGAAAGGACCCGGGCCGGCGCTCATCAGTTGCATCGGCGCAGCTTGAGCGCGCAGGAAAGCCAACCCAATCTCCGCTAGAAAGCAGAATCCCACTAAGTTCCCAATGGCCCGCAAGCTGCGAACACCGGTTGGTCCCTTGCCATTTCGCTTTTCCATAATTCGCTTTCCGTCCCAAACCTGGCGGGGATGGTTGAGTTTTTCGCCGGAAGTGTCAAAGGTTTTGCGGTTTTTCGACCGCGAACGCCGCGAGCAAAACGAGCAAAAGACCGGTTCCTGTTGAGGAAGCGATATCAGCTGTCCGAGCGTCAACGGATTGGTCAACCTTTTTTCTTGAACTCCAGTTCGTGTCCCCTGGCCGCGACGCTGATACTGTCGCCGGGCTTGAATTCGCCTTCAAGCAGTTTGATCGAGAGCGGGTCGAGCAATTTTTCCTGGATGGTTCGCTTGAGCGGACGGGCACCGAATTGCGGATCGTACCCGTCGCGCGCCAGCAGTTGTCTGGCGGCCTTATCGACCTCGAGGGTCAGTTGTTGTTGCGCGAGGCGTTTCTCCAGGCGTTTCAGTTGAATCTCGACAATCCGCGCGAGCTGCTGTTCGTCGAGGCTGTGGAAGATGATGATGTCATCCACGCGGTTCAAAAATTCAGGCCGGAAATGTCGTTTCAACTCCGTTCTGACCCGTTCGGCCATCTCCGCCTGGCTCTTGAGGGACCCTTTGCCGTTCTGGAAATATTCCTGAATGATCGGCGAGCCAATGTTGCTGGTCATGATCACGAGCGTGTTTTTGAAATCGACGGTCCTCCCCTGTCCGTCCGTGAGCCGACCGTCATCGAGCACCTGCAACAGCACGTTGAAGACGTCGTGATGCGCCTTTTCGATCTCATCAAACAACACCACGCTGTAAGGCCGGCGCCGGACCGCTTCGCTGAGCTGGCCGCCTTCTTCGTAGCCGACATATCCGGGCGGCGCGCCGATGAGCCGCGCGACGGTGTGCTTTTCCATGTATTCGCTCATGTCGATGCGCACCATCGCGTTTTCGTCGTCAAACAGAAATTCCGCGAGTGCGCGAGCCAACTCGGTCTTGCCAACTCCGGTCGGCCCCATGAAGATGAACGAGCCGATAGGCCGGTTCGGGTCCTGCAAGCCGCTGCGCGCGCGACGCACCGCATTGGCCACCGCGGTGATGGCCTCACGCTGTCCCACCACGCGCTGAGCCAGTCCCTCCTCCATCTTTACGAGCTTTTGCCGTTCGCCTTCGAGCATCCGCGCGACCGGAATGCTCGTCCAGGATGAAACCACTTTCGCCACGTCCTCCTCGGTGACTTCCTCGTTGAGCAGGCGCTGGCCGGACGGTTTCTCGTGCAATTCCTTTTGCGCGGCTGCCAGCTTGTTTTGCAGCTCTGGAATGCGTCCGTATTGAATCTGCGCGGCGGCGTTCAAATCTCCCGTCCGCTGCGCCTTCTCCATCTCCAGCTTCGCCGCTTCGAGTTGTTCGTTCAAAATGCTGACTGCGTTGATGGCCGCCTTTTCGTTCTGCCACCGGGCTTTGAGTTTCGTGGATTGCTCCTTCAAATCGGCCAGCGTTTTTTCCAGCTTCTTCAAACGCTCGCGCGACGCCTCGTCTTTCTCCTTCTTCAAAGCGGTCTGCTCGATCTCCAACTGCATAATCTGGCGTTCAAGCCGGTCGATTTCCGTCGGCATCGAATCCAGTTCCATGCGCAGGCGCGACGCCGCCTCGTCCACAAGGTCCACCGCCTTGTCCGGCAGAAAACGGTCGGTGATGTAGCGATGCGACAGGGTGGCGGCCGCCACGAGCGCGGAGTCCTGAATGCGCACGCCGTGGTGCACTTCGTAGCGTTCTTTCAAACCCCGCAAAATCGCGATGGTCGCCTCCACGCCCGGCTCCGCGACGTAAACGGGCTGGAACCGCCGTTCCAGCGCCGGGTCTTTTTCGATGTGCTTGCGATATTCATCGAGCGTCGTCGCGCCGATGCAACGGAGTTCGCCGCGCGCCAGTTGCGGTTTGAGCATGTTCGCCGCGTCGGTCGCGCCTTCGGCCGCGCCGGCGCCGACCAGAGTGTGCAATTCGTCGATAAACAAAACGATGCGTCCTTCACTGGCGGTGATTTCCTTTAGAAACGCCTTGAGGCGGTCTTCAAATTCCCCGCGATATTTCGCGCCGGCGATCATGGCGCCGAGGTCCAGCGCCACGACGCGTTTGTTTTTGAGCGATTCCGGCACGTCTCCGCTGACAATGCGCCTGGCGAGGCCCTCGACGATGGCCGTCTTGCCGACGCCCGGTTCGCCAATGAGCACCGGGTTGTTCTTGGTGCGCCGCGAGAGCACCTGCATGAGGCGCCGAATTTCCTCGTCGCGGCCGATCACCGGATCAATCTTCCCTGAACGCGCCAGCGCCGTGAGATCGCGACCGTATTTTTCCAACGCCTTGAACTTGTCTTCAGGATTCTGGTCCGTGACACGCTGATTTCCGCGCAACTCGGCGAGCGCCTTGAGCACCTCGCCCTGCTTGAGTCCGTGCGCTTGTAAAATCTTCTTCAACGTTGGAGTTGCTTCCGAGATCAGACCGAGCAGCAGGTGCTCGGTGCTGATGTAGTCGTCCTTAAGTTTGCCGGCTTCAGCGCCGGCGGCGTCCAGCGCCTTCTTCAGCGCCTGGCTCAGGAACACGTCGGCGGAACTGGTACCTTGGACCTTGTGACGCCGGTCCAGCTCCTTTTCCAAATCCGCTTTCAGTTTGGGCACCGTGATGCCCAGCTTCTTCAGCAGTTCCGGAATGAGGCTGTCGGACTGCTCCGCCAGAGCCAGGAGCAGGTGCTCTCCATCCAGCTCCTGGTGGGAGCGACGGTGGGCGAGTTGTTGCGCCTCCTGCAGAGCCGCCTGCGCTTTCAGGGTCAGTCTGTCCAATTGCATGATCGATCAATAACCTCAACAGGCGAAGCGTCAAGCTGCCGTCCGACCGCGATGGGCTTAGCTGCGGAGGTCAAAAGGCTCTGATGAAAATCCGAATGACGAAAAAAATCCGAACCGGCGATTCAGTCAAGGCTTGCCTGCCGCTTGGCATTTGGATTTCGGCATTCCCTTGGCCTTGGTCATTATTTCTTGCCCTGTTTCCTCTCGTCCTTCTTGTCGTTCGGCTTGTCTTTGCTTTCTTCGGTTTTTTGAAGGCCGATCGGAGCGCCGGCATTAAGTTGGGAAAGGATCTCCGCCGTAATGTCATTCTGACCGTTGGTGTAAAGAACGATCGGGGTGCTGCCGACCGGGGTAGGAGTCTGTGCTGACGTGTCAATCACGAGGGAGTATCCGGCCGCCCTCGCTTTGGCATCGATCAATTCGCGAATATCCTTGAGAATGTTGTCGGTCATGCGGCGGACCTGGATGCCCAGGTTCTCGTTGGAATTTTTCCGAAAGAGATCGGCCGTTTGTTGAATTTCATTGATTTCCAGCAGCTTCTTTTCGGCGGCGCTTTTGCGCTTGTCCCGTTCCTCGATGGAGACGGCCTGATCGGTTGAACTGTCGATCAGTTTTTTATATTCGTCGTTCGCCTTTTGATAATCATCCAACATCCCTTTGAACTTCTTATCAAAATCGGCTTTTTGATCATCGACCAGGGCTTGAGCCTGTTTCTTCTTCCAGTAGTTGTCAAAGACCCTTTTCAGATCAATGACGGCGATTCTGGTTTGCGCCTGGTCTGTCGCCGCCAGGAAAGAAGCGGCGACCAGCGCCAGGAAGATTTTGGCGAGAATGTGAGTGTTCGTTTTCATGCGCCAGAGAAGTTAAAACGGACGTGAATAGCCGACGCTGAACTGGAAACGGCCGGAACCGCTGGTGTCGGAACCGTGCGTGATCGGAAATGCATAATCCAGACGCAGCGGTGCCGGGCCCAGTTGCGGGATGAGCAGGCGGAGGCCGACGCCCCAGTCGTCGTTGTAGTTCCCGAGATTAAAGTCATAGGCTTTGGAGTAAACCATACCGATGTCATAGAAGGCCGCAAAGCGCAATCGTTCAATGATCGGAATGCTGTATTCCGCGGACAGAAACCAATACGTTCCCCCGCCGAGCGGCTCGCCGAACTCGTCTTTCGGGCCGACATGCCGGAACTTGTAACCGCGCAGTGTGTTGGCGCCGCCGAGGAAAAACCGGTCGAACAACGGCACCCGGGTGGAATCGCCATACGCTTTCACCACGCCCGCGCTGCCGCCCAATTCCAGCACGTGCCCCTCAAAAGGCCCTTTGAAATACCACAAGGATTGAAGATCGAGTTTGTAAAAGTCCGTGTCGCCGCCAAACGGTCCGCCCGCAACCGACGCGCTCAGAGAAGTGAGCTGGCCGCGGCGCGGCAGGTATCCCCCGCCGCGAGTGTCGTAAGTCAGCGTGGCTCCGACTTTGGAAACGAGCCGGTCGCCGCTTTCTTCCGCCAACGTGGGCGAGATGCTGGGCGGGACGACGGTGTGGAGAGGGACAAGTTGGCCGAGTGAGAACGGGCTCGGCGTCATCACGATATTGGTTGCCGTCAACGACTGATCGAAATGAATGCCCACATTCTCGATCGTGTAGTTGAGCCCGACCTGAAACGCGTCCGTGAACAGGGCGCGCCTCAAACCGATCCTTGCGCCGGTCTCCCGCTGGTCGTACAGGTCGCTGTAATAGAGGATATCCCGGTGAAATAAATCGAAATCAAGGGCCAGATGGCGGTTGAGGAACCAGGGCTCGACGAAGCTCAACTCGTAGTTCTCCTGACGCGTGCCGATCGTCGCCTGGAGCCGGAGTTTCTGGCCGCCTCCGGTGAAGTAGGGCGGATTGAACAGGTCGAAGTTTCCCTGCGTCATGCCCACGTAGCCGAAAAGCTGATCGATCGAGCTGAAGCCGGCGCCAAAATAAAAATTGCCCGACGACCCTTCTTCAACGTCCACGATCAGATTTTTCAGGTTCGGCACTTCCGTCGGCTCCACGCTCATCTGGACTTTGCCCTGGGGCGGGGTGAAATACTGCAAACCTTCCAGACGCTCCTTGCTCAACTTGACGCGAACCATGTCGAACACTTCGCCCGGCGCCACGGACAGTTCGCGCCGGATGACTTTGTCTTTCGTCTTGGTGTTGCCCCGGATTTCAATCTTCTCGATTTTCGACGGCTCGCCTTCATCAATCTGGTAAACCAGGTCCATCGTGCCCCGGTCAGTGTTGGGGTTTTTGATGGTCCCGACCATAATCCGGTCCCGCTCACCTTTGCCAATGTAACCGTGGGCGCCATAAAAGTCCTCAATCGCCTCGCGGTCTTTTTCCAACCCCTTCGGCGTAAAAATTTCTCCTTCAAGCATGCGCGGTTTGACCGGATGCCCGAGGACGACCACGCCTTGCCGGATCTGTTCGGCCGTGAACCTGGCGTTGCCTTTGAACTCGACCGACCCGACCTTGTAACGCTGGCCTTCATAAACGATGAAGCGGATGACCAGGCGCGTCGGGCTGGCGTAGTCCAGCTTCACTTCTTTGATTTCGAAATCAATGTAGCCTTCGCTCCAGTAAAAATCCTTCAGCTTCTCCTGGTCCTCCTGAAACTGCTCCTCTTTGAGCTTGCCACTGCCGGTCAGCCACGAAAACATCCAGTGCCGCCGCGTCTTGAGTTGCTTGCGCAATTTTCGCTGGGAAAAAGCCTGCGCGCCGACGAACTGAACCTCCATGATCCTGACCTTGGGCGCTTCCTTGATTTCAACCGTGACCGTCGCGCGCCCGAGCTGCTCGTTGATGCTCTGCTTGGCCTCGACCTTCGTCTGCTGGTAACCGGCTTTCTCGTACAGCTTTTTGATTTCCTGCGCGTCGGAAAAGAGTTTGTAATCGTCCAGCGGCTCGCCCATCTTCGACTTCACCAGCTTGAGCAGCTTGGTGTTGCTGTATTTCCTGTTTCCCTCAAACCGAACCTCGCTGAGCACCGGCTGGCCTTGCACCACGTAAATCAACTTCACGCCTCCATTCTCCGTACGGTCGGCCTCTACCCGGATGTCGCGAAAATAACCGGTCGCCTTGAGCGCGCGAATATCGTCGGTGGTCGCGTCCGGGTTGTATGTGTCTCCAATCTTGATGTGAATGTTCGCGCGAACGAGGTCGTCACTGACGGCCGGCGGGCCGACGTGCCTGATTTCAATTTTTTCAACGACCGGTCCCGTCTGCGCAGCCGGCAACGACAGCCAACCCGGCGACAGCATCCCGAGCAGCAGCCAGCAACGGCATCGCAACAATTTCATTCAGTTAACTGCCAATCGGCACCTCGTCCGCGCTGACTTCGCGGTCACGGCGCGTGCAGGCTTTCAAAGGAGTGGATGTTCAATTCATTGGCCAACGCCTTGATGCTGTTGGAAATGTCAGCGATTTCCTGCTGCCGGTTCTCGGCTCGCCGCGAAGTAGAATGGAGCGGTCGCAGGGAGTCAATGATGAAAAGCTTTATCCCGTATCTCCGGGACGTTTGCGTGCCTGGCCCGGGCAGTTGAAGCTGTCTGGCGATGTTAAGTCACGACATCGTCACTGAATTTCGCCCTGCTTTCGAAGCGCGTAATCGATCGCAGGAACGTCAACGGGACATCTCCGGTTGGTCCGTTGCGTTGCTTGGCAATCAATAAATTAATGGGAAGAACCTCGGGTATCGTGCCGGTATCTTCGTCGGTCACATCGTCTTTCCTTCTGCTTGGATCATCCGGGTCAACCTTGTACAAAATGCCAACGAGATCGGCGTCCTGTTCGATCGCGCCCGATTCCCGGAGATCAGCGAGGTTTGGCTTCCGCCCCTTGTCGCGTTCGAAGTCTCGATTCAGTTGGCTCAGCACGATCATGGGAACCTTAAGTTCTTTTGCCAGAGCCTTCACGCCGTTCGATATATCTGCGATCTCCTGCTGCCGATTGTCGATCTTTCGGGACGTGGAATGCATTTGCTGCAAATAATCGATCACAAATAATTTGATTCCGTTCTGTTGGGCCATGCGCCGCGCCTTGGCGCGAAGCTGGAGGATGGAAAGGCCTGAAGTATCATCGATGTACAGCGGGGCGCCCGCTAACTGGCCGGCGGCACTGGTGATTTTCGGAAAGTCCCGCTCGACCAAAAACCCGCTGCGAATATCCTTGAGATTCACTTTGGCTCGGGAACACAACAGGCGAAGGACCAGCGAGTCCGCGGTCATCTCCAGGCTGAACACACCGACCGGCAGCCGCTCATCCACCGCCACATGCTCGGCAATGTTCATGGCCAGAGACGTTTTCCCCGTGCTCGGACGCGCCGCAATGACGATCATCTCGCCTTCATGCAGGCCGCTGGTCATTTTGTCCAGATCGACAAATCCCGTGCCGATGCCGGTTAACATTCCCTGCCGCTGGTGGTAGATCTCGATGGTGTTGATGGCCCGATGAACCAGATCCTTGATGGTGTTGGTGCTGGCCTCGACGCGCTCTTCGCTGATGCGCAAAACGTCCCGCTCAACCTCGTCGAGCAATGCGTCCACCTCGCCTTGATGCTCGTAAACGCGTCCGACGACGCCCGTGCAGGTCTGGATCATTCGTCGCAGCAAATGTTTTTCCCGGACGATGTCCGTGTAGTACGTCAGGTTGGCCGCCGACGGCACGGCGTCCTGCAACGACGAGAGGTACGAGAGTCCACCGACGCTCTCCAGTTGGTTCCGGTCCTTGAGCCGCTGCTGGACCGTCACCAGATCAATCGCCTCTTTGTGATCGTACATCTCCACCAACAACTCGTAGAGGTGCCGGTGGCGCAGATCGTAAAACACTTCCGAACCCGCCTTGAATTTCTCGATGCAAACGCCCATGCTCTCGTTGGACGACAGCAACGCGCAACCGAGCACGCCCTGCTCGGCTTCGATCGAATGCGGCGGAAGGCGGTCCACTTTGACGCCGCTCGTCGCCGGCGATTTTTGCCGGCGTGCTTTTTGCAAGTCCGGCGGCGGTCCGCCGGCTTCAGTTTCAAGGGAATCAATCATGCAGGAAACCAGACACAAAAATTTGGCGCACCGCAAACAAGAGTTATTCTTGAATAATCACAGGTTGTGCACAAGGCGCGCTGGCTCCTCTGTAAAAAGCGCTCGAAGAAAAACTCCGGCCGGATATTACTCCGGCTTTCTCTCCGCTTTCGGTTTCTTTGGCGGGCGTTCCTTTTTCGCCGCCGCTTTGGCCGAGGCAGCCGCTCCGGTCTTTGCCGAGGAGGCTTCTTTGCCTTTCGGCGGCGCGGCCTCTTTTGTCTTCGGTGCAGTGGCGGGTGCTTCAACCGGCTGCGGCAGCGCCGTGCCGCTTTCGACGCGGACCTTCAGCGTCGTGGTCACTTCGGGATGCAAACGCAGCTCGACGTCGTGCTCGCCCAGCGTGCGCAGCGGATGTTCGAGACGGATCTTCTTCTTGTCGATGGCGATTTCGAACTGGTGCCGGAGTTCGTCCGCAATCGTGCCGGCAGTGATCGAACCGAACAGCTTGCCTTCTTCGCCGGCCTTCACGTTGAGGACGAGCGTCATCTTTGAAAGGGCCTTGGCCAGTTCGCTCATGGTGTTGAACTCATGGGCTTCGCGCTGGGCGCGCCGTTGGCGCAGCGCTTCTAGACGCCGCTTGTTCGCCGCCGTCAACGGAATCGCAAGGCCCTGCGGAAAAAGATAGTTGCGCGCGTAACCGGCGGCGACCTTCACCTGGTCGGACTCGGCGCCAAGACCAATCACCTGATGAGCAAGAATGACTTCAGTTTTTGCCATACGCAAAGTTGAGCGTTGCTTAATTGAAGGATCAGAAACTTCGCTCGCCGCGTCTGCGGCCGGGAGTTAGAATGGAACATCGTCCTCCGGTGGCGGCTCTTCCACTGCTTCCGGAGCCGCTGCCGGGGGAGCCGCCGGTTGTTTGGCGCGCGCCGCAACGGGCGCGCCGCCTTCGCGGGACTGACCGGAGCCCAGGAACCTCACGTTTTCCGCCGTGACGAGAATCT
>Ga0209056_10007372_pt1 | contig 11328 bp, 13 predicted proteins | sample GraSoiAngelo_114_FD_185876 | JGI IMG/M metagenome (GOLD analysis project Ga0209056, IMG submission 185876) | Grasslands soil microbial communities from the Angelo Coastal Reserve, California, USA - 14_0903_13_40cm (SPAdes) (version 2) | ecosystem: Environmental > Terrestrial > Soil > Grasslands... | reverse complement strand
GCAGAGATGAGAGATTGCGGTTGCCGAATAAAATCGAAGGCTTTACATCTTAAGGCGCTTGCTGGTCATCATGAAATTTAGCGTTACCAAAGAAAAACTCCTCGAAGCCCTACAACAGGTGCAAAACGTAGTCAGCACCCGCACCACGCTGCCGATCCTTTCCAACGTTTTGCTACAGGCTAACGAGACTGAATTGTATCTGACAACCACCGATCTGGACGTTGGCGTGCGCGGCACTTGCGAAGCGCACGTGGACAAGGCGGGAGCCACCACACTCCCGGCACGGCGTATTTTCAACATCATCCGCGAACTGCCGTCGAGCGAAATTCAGGTCGATGTCGATGGAAAAAATGCCGCGTCCATCCGTAGCGGCCAAAGTTTCTTTAAGATTCTCGGTTTGCCGGAGGACGAATTTCCGCCGCTCCCCAAATTCGAGAGCGCGAAAGTCGTCACGATGCGGCAGAAAGACTTGCGCGACGGTTTGCGCAAAACTTCCTACGCGATTTCTACCGATGAGACCCGTTACGTGCTCAACGGCGTCCTGTTCAGTTTCAAGGACAACAAGCTCACTCTCGTGGCGACCGATGGGCGACGCCTCGCGATGGCGGAAATTGAACTGGAATTCCCGCGAAGCCACGAATCGGACCTGATTGTTCCGACCAAAGCGGTCACGGAATTGCAGCGTCTGCTTAGCGATGACGGGGACGTGAAGGTGAGCATGAGCAACGGCCAGATTGCATTCGATCTCAACAAGACGCTGCTCGTCTCCAAATTGATCGAAGGTAATTATCCGAACTATCGCCAAGTGATTCCAGGCGAGGCGAAAGAGCGCGTAAAACTCGAGCGCGAAATGTTTTTAAATTCACTTCGACGCGTTTCGCTTTTGGCCAGTGACAAGTCGCACTCGGTGAAACTGAATTTCAGTAAGAACAATCTAGATATCACTGCGAACACGCCGGAAGTCGGCGAAGCAAAGGAGTCACTTGCCGTTCCCTACAAGGGGCGTGAGTTTTCCATCGCGTTCAATCCGGAATTTCTAATGGCGCCGCTGCGCGCGCTCGCGGAGGACGAAGTGTTTCTTGATCTCATTGACGAGATGAGCCCCGGCGTTTTGAAAATCCAAACGCCATTCCTCTACGTGATAATGCCGATGCGCATCAGCTCCTGAGCCGTTTTACAGAACGCGCCGCTGCGGCATCGCCGACTGAACCATCATTAATTCGGTCACGTTCTCCGGCGTGAGCAAACCGACCAGCCGTTTCATGCGATCGAGCACGGGCACGGCCGGGCAATTGCACTCCTGCATGATGCGAAAGGCGTCCTCGAAACGTGTGCCGGTTGTTACTGTGGGAATATCGCGCCGCATCACGTCGCCCACACGGAGCGTGGGGTCATTCTTGCGCAACGCAGAGATGAGAGCCTGACGCGTCAACAAGCCGACGACGTTTCCGGTTTCGTCCACAACGGGAAAATCGTGCTGCGAAGTCGCCAACAACGCGTCCACGGCTTCCTGCAGGCTGGCATCTTCAGAAAGTGTGCGGAACTCGCGCACCATTGCGCTGGAAACTGGAAACCGGCGCGACACATCTTTCATTTGAGCGAGGGCCGCCTCTTGCGAGGCCCCGATGTAGACGAACAGCGCGATGAAAATTAAGAACGGATTAAAAAGCAGACCGTAAAATCCGAACACGAACGCGAATCCTTGTCCAACAGTCGCGGCGATCTGCGTGGCACGCGCGTAGCTCATGCGTGTCGCGAGCAGAGCGCGCAGAACCCGGCCGCCATCCATTGGGAATGCCGGCAGCAAGTTAAAGAGAAGCAATATAACGTTCATGGTGAACAACAGGTCCGGAATGCTCGTTTTCGTGGTCGGCGGGTAGTCCCATGAACCGCCGCCAATGAACGCACCGAGCGCGATCAGCGCGGTCACAGCCGGACCTGCTGCCGCAATGACGAGTTCCTGCACCGGCTCGTCTGGAATACTTTCCAATCGCGCCACACCGCCGATGGGCAACAATGTGATGTCAGGCGTGTTGATTCCGAAGGCTTTCCCCGCCAAAGCGTGCCCGAACTCGTGCAACACCACGCATGCGAACAGCAACAGAATGAACAAGACCCCGCCGACTGCTGCGGACGAGCCGCCCTGGGTATAATACGCAAATGCGATCCACGCGATCAGCAGCAGAAACGTTATATGAATCCGCAACTGGATCCCGGCAACACGAAGGATTGGAATCGACCAGCCCATAGGAATTATTGTCCTCTCTGATTAGATCGCGCGCCAGCGCTCTTTCATGGTTCAATTAAGTCCATGCGGCTTTTTGACGTTGCAATCGTCGGCGGCGGGCCAGCCGGATCGAGCTGCGCCGCGTTTTGTGCCATAGCCGGCTTGCGAACACTCGTGCTCGACCGGGAAAAATTCCCGCGCGAGAAAGTGTGCGGCGACTGTTTGAATCCGTCGTGCTGGCCCGTGTTGGAGCGGCTCGCGCTCGCGGAGAAAGTGCAGGATTTGCCGCATTCGAAACTATGCTCGGTCGAGTTCATCGCGATCGATGGGCGCGAAGTGATTGTCGATCTTCCATCGGGCGCCGATTGCGAAATTTCGGTGAAACGCAGCCTCTTTGACGACCTGCTTTTAAGGCGCGCTCGCGAGCTCGGCGCGGACGTTCACGAGCAAACCACTGTGACCGGGTTAAGCAGAAACGACCACTGGAACATTGAAACTGCTTCCGGCGAATTTTTTCAGGCGCGGATATTAATCGGGGCAGATGGACGGAACTCTACCGTGGCGCGTCTTTGCAATTTGTTTCCGCCTTCGGAGCGTGAACGCGTGGCGCTGCAGGCGCACGTGCCGCGGCCGCGAGATTTCGGCGACCGCGTCGTTTTGCAATTTCTGCCTGAAGGTTATTCAGGCCAGGCCCCAGTAAATGAGACTCAGTTGAATCTCTGCCTCGTCGGCACACCACCGACAATTTCGAAGTTGCGTCACTGGGCGGAACGCCAATTTCAGCTAGCGGCCGATCAAGGCTGGCGGACGATCACGCCGCTGACCCGTTCGCCGGTTCCCGCCGCTCATGAAAACCTGTTTTTCATCGGGGACGCAGCTCGGCTGGTCGAGCCGTTCACAGGCGAAGGAATCTACTACGCCATCCGCTCGGGCGAACTAGCCGCAAACGCGATCGCGAAAATCGTTCGCGGCGATGATCGGAACTCGGCGTTGCGCGAATTTGGCCGCGCTTACGCCCAAATGTATCGTGGGCGTTTATGGATCAATCGCCTCGCGCGCGCGGCAGTCTTGCGCCCCCACCTGGCTTCGCTATTCGTTCGCGCGGCGCGAATTAACCCCGCGATATTGAACCTGCTCACCGCAAAGATCGTGTCGTCGCACAGCCGTCATTCTCAGCGCAGTGAAGCGTAGCGGAACGAAGTCCAGGAATCTCCATGGGATCCCTCGAGTTCGCTGGGGATGACGGTTTAGAGAGATTGCCTCGCCGCTTTAACCGTGTTCGCCATCAGCATCGCGATGGTCATTGGCCCAACGCCGCCCGGCACGGGTGTAATCGCTCTCGCCTTTTTCGAGACTTCGTCAAAAGCGACGTCGCCCACGACCCGGTAGCCGCGCGCGCTTGCCTCGTCTTCGACTCGATTAATTCCCACGTCAATAACGACAGCGCCTTCGCGGATGTGATCGGCTTTCAGAAATTCTGCTCGTCCAATCGCGGCAACAACAATGTCGGCCGAACGCGTAATCTGCGCGAGATTGCGGCTGCGCGAATGCACGACGGTCACCGTCGCGTTGCCGTTTTTGTTTTTTTGCATCAGCAGTAGTGCCAAGGGTTTGCCAACGATCATGCTGCGGCCAAGGACCACAACGTGGGCGCCATTGACCTCGATGTCGCTTTCCAGAAGCAAACGTTGCACACCAATTGGCGTGCACGGCACAAAACCGCTCGCGTCCTCGAGTACAAGCTTGGCGACATTTTCAGGGTGAAATCCGTCCACGTCCTTCCGCGGGTCCAGCGCACGCACGATTGCCGCTTCGTCGATATGCTCGGGCGGCGGCGACTGAACAAGAATGCCGTGAATGGTCGAGTCGCGGTTGAATTCTTCGACGCGCGCAAGCAGTTCACTCTGCGAGGTTGAAGCAGGCAGTTCCGGTTTCACGGAGTGAAAGCCAAGCTCGCGGCACATTTTGTCTTTCGAACGCACATAAGCGCGCGAAGCCGGATTGTCTCCAACGAGGATCACAGCAAGGCCGGGCGTCACCCCTCGTGCTTTCAGTTCTGCAATATCACTGCGAAGATCAACGTAAACTTTTTCCGCGATAGCGCGGCCATCGATAAATTTCGTCATGGTTGTGTTGTCATTCCGAGCGTAGTCGAGGGATCCCGTTGCGAAACCCAAGCGTTATTTCCGGGGATCTGTCCACTTCGCTTCGCTGCGCTCAGGATGACAAAGAGTCAGCGCATTTCAACAAGCGCCATCATCGCTTCCTGCACGCGGAAGCGTTCGGTCTCGAATTCGTCGGGTGTGCTGGTCGGTTTGACATCGTGTGGACGGCTGATCAGCACACGTACTTTGGAAAATGGTTGCGGGATAATAAAACGGTCCCAGCTTCCGAGCCGCCAGCAGCGAGAATATTCGAGATTCATTGGCAACACCAGCGCACCGGATTTTTGTGCGAGAAAGACGATGCCTGGCCCAAGTTCGTAAGCCGGGCCACGTGGGCCGTCGGGTGTGATGACGACGTCGCGCCCGGACGCAAGCACTTCGGTAAGTTGAAGAATTGCGCTCGCGCCCAGGCGTGAACTGGAACCGCGAACCACATCGTAGCCAAAACGGTGAATGGCATCCGCCAGCAAATCGCCATCGCGGCTGGCGCTAATTAGCGCCGCGCCAGGACGATTTGGAAAAAAGCGTCGCAAGACCAAGGGGAAAATTAGCAACCGATTGTGCCAGAGCGCGCCGATGTAATTTTTCGTCACCGGTTTGCCGACGATGCCTGCCCGATCGTCAAGCTCGTAACGCAGCGTACGCTCCCAGACCCGCAACAAACCGACTCCAAACGCGATCAGCCACCGCGCAAGCCTGCCTTCGATCTTCAACTTTTTTTGCGCGACGTTTTCGCCGATCCCTTTTGTTCTCCCCAACGATATGCGCCCGTGCTGGGCAAGCCGATTTGGTCCAGGATGCGCCAAACCACTGTGTCGACGACGGCGGTGAGGGAACTGGGACGACTGTAGAAGGATGGAACCGCCGGGAGAACAATCGCGCCAGCCTCAAGCAAAGTCACAACGTTGCGGGCGTGAATCAAATTCCACGGTGTTTCCCGGGGGACGAGAATCAGTTTCCGTCGTTCCTTCAAGAAAACATCGGCCGCGCGCAAGAGGACGCTGTCGCTGGAACCGGAAGCGATTCGCCCCAGCGTGGCCATCGAACAAGGGACGATCACCATCGCGTCAAAACGCGCCGAGCCGCTCACGAAGGGAACGTTCATGTCACCTTCAGAATGCTGCGAAATTTCCGCAGGAATTTTGAAAGCATCGAGTTCCTGTTTTGCAACCTCCCTCGCGTACGCGCTCATTACGAGATGCACCTCGTGCGTCGCGTAATCGATCTGCTCAAGCAAGCGTTGCAGATAGATCGCTCCGCTTGCACCGGTCGCCGCGATTACAAGTTTCATAAGCGCGACAAGTAGTACGGCAGCATGTCGCGCCAGTAGTTCCAATCGTGGCCACGCCATTTTCCGTCATCGAGCCAGTGCTTGATCCCCTTGGAATTTAAGATTCCCGAGAGTCGATATGATTCATCACGTGTGTTGTCCCATTCCCCGGTGCCGATGATGATGCCCATGTGATTGTATTTCCACGGGTCGGGCGGGTTTGGCAGATATTCATACGGGCTATTGAAGTAGATATTGTCGTCGTGGTAACCGTTGAAGAACGAGCTGATATCGAACGACCCGCTCAAGCTGATTAGAAGACTGACGGCGTCGGGATGACGAAAAGCAATGTTGGCGACGTGATAAGCACCGAGACTGGCTCCGCAGACTGCCACCCGATGAGCAGAACATTCCCGCCGCGCAAGATCGAACACGTCGTGAATAATCACATTTTCATACGCGTTATGCGTGCGCATGCGATCGGCAGGATGGATTGACTTGTTGTAAAAACTTTCCAGATCGATTGCGTCCGGGCAGTACACCGTAACTCTCCCCGCATCGACGAACTCGCTCGCTGAGCCAACGAGTCCGAAATCCTTGTTTTGGTAGTAACGACCGAACGAAGTCGGAAAGATGATCAGCGGGCGTCCACCGCCATCTCCGAATGCGAGCATCTCAAATTCACGACTCAGCGAGGGCGAGTACCATCTGAGGTAACGTTCATTCATTTGAAGTAGCGCGACCATCTTGGTTGCGCCGCCGCAAAATCGCAAGTCCGCCGCGGCGGATTCGTCCAGCGGCGAATCAAGAGGCTTGCACTACGTTTCTTCTTCAACGAAGCGTTTCGGTTCGATGCGGAAACACACGCTGACCGGAAACATCAAAGTGCACCGCGCGTTCCCGTCCAGAATTCTCGGGAACAGGCGCGATATTTTGGTGTATCTGCCACCGGGCTACCGCCGATTTTCGCGAAAACGTTATCCCGTTTTGTATTTGCACGACGGACAAAATGTCTTCGATGCAGCAACTTCGTTTGGCGGCGTGGAATGGGGCGTCGACGAGACAGCCGAACGCCTCATCCGCGCCAAAACCATTGAGCCGCTCATTATCGTAGCAGTCGCAAACGTGGGCGAAGACCGGGTCCATGAATATACGCCCACGCCGGGAGTGATCGAAGCAAAGGGAAGAAGGAAAAAACGCAGCCGGGGTTTGGCGCGTTTCTACGGATATTTTCTCATGGAAGAACTCAAACCTTACATCGACCGAAAATATCGTACCAAGCCTGACTCGGAATTCACCGGGCTCGGCGGATCCTCCCTGGGCGGACTTGTGACGCTCGCGATTGGGATTTTATACCCGGACGCATTCCGCCGGCTCATGGTGATGTCGCCATCCGTCTGGTGGGATGATTTCGCTATTTACCGGCTGATCGATTCTATTGAACGAAAACCACCGCTAAAAATTTGGGTTGATACCGGCACAGCCGAGCCGGGCTGGGAACAAACTCGCGAACTATGCAACCGACTGCTCGAGAAAGGCTGGAAATCGGGCAAGGACATTCAATACATGGAAGCCGACCAGGGCGATCACAGCGAAGCAGCCTGGGCAGCGAGAGTCGAACCGGCGCTGCGCTTTTTATTTCCGCGGGCAAAATAAAACTGTCGCCGCTTCCCTGTGGGAAGCGTGAGGATGATGTGACGTATATGTTGCGTCGCCCACAGGGCGACGGCTACAGTTTCGCTACCGGCGGCACCGGCGGCGGATTGGGCGGCAAAGGTTCCGGTGGAGGCACAGGACATGGCGGACCTGGTGTTGGCGGTGACGGACTCTCTGGCATTTGTGTTCCGATTAGAGAATCGCTTTTACTGCAGCGGTTTGCCGTAAACTTGATAAACGCGAACGAAGCCGCCGATAAAATCCCAATCCCTTTGATACGAAAAAGCGCGATCGCGTGGAGACCAAGTAAGCTCGCGCGGCGACTCTGGATGATTGGGATCGTACACGAGATAGTGATCAACCCCGGGATTCGGCGCTGAAGATTTTCGCTTATAAATCAAAACCGAGTGATTGATGCTGAACCGGGGGTAAATGGTAAGAAATGCGACGAACAACTCGCCGCGCGCCAAAGTTGCATTCAGTTGAGCGCGAGTCCGTTCCTGGTAGCCTGCACCGTCTTGAAACATCATTCGGGCATTGCTGATTCGGAAGTAACTCGGCCAACCATGGCCGATGCTTAATTGAACGAGTTCGCGATGGGCCTTGCTCATTTCCTTCAGGTCCTTGTATCCCGGGAAAACAATTCGTTGATTTTCCGGCAACGGCTCCGTCCAAGCAGCCTGGCGGGTCACAGCGCGAATGCGAGCCGCCAGTGATGCGTCATCCAAGGGAGTACTTCGCGGCTCAAACCGCGCAAATTTCTTGAATTGGGCGGCCGTGCGGCACATCACAAAGCAGTGACGATTGTATGCGTCTTGCTTCGTCGCTGACGGTTTTCGCAAAGAAGCGTGTCCCTCGTGATACTCGAACACCGTTTGATTAGCGAAAGCGAACGTGTCGCGATCAAAACTGAACTCCGACGCGGCGCCGTCGGCGCGCGCGAACGCGACAGCGGCAAAAGCACCGAGCCAGCAAGCCCTTACCGATTTGCCCCAGGTCCCGAACATCACATCAAACGCGAGCCGGGGGCCGTGACAGTTTTTCCTTCCGAAAACACACCCAGACGGCGAAATTTCTGATATCGTTTCTCCAACAATTCCGCGACCGGAATCTGAGAAATTCGCTCCAAGCTTCGGCGCAGCGCTTCTCCAAGATTCGCAGCGGCAGAATCATAATCGCGGTGCGCGCCGCCCTCCGGCTCGGCAATGATTTCGTCAACCACCTCGAGATTCAAAAGATTCTGCGCAGTCAATTTGAGCGCCTCAGCGGCTTCAGCAGCATGTCGCCGGTCTCTCCATAAAATGGCGGAACAGGCTTCCGGACTAATCACTGAGTAGTAAGCGTTCTCGAAAATCAAAACGTGATCTGCAACCCCGATGCCGAGCGCGCCTCCCGAGCCACCCTCGCCGATCACCGCCGCAATGACGGGGACGCGCAACTTCATCATCTCACGAAGGTTCACAGCGATTGCCTCAGAAATGTGGCGCTCCTCGGATCCGATACCTGGAAAAGCGCCTGGCGTATCGATCAGGGAAATCACCGGCATTCCGAATTTTTCGCCGAGACGCATCAAGCGCAGGGCCTTGCGATAGCCCTCCGGATGCGCGCACCCGAAGTTGCGCATCACGTTCTCCTTGGTGTTGCGCCCCTTTTGGTGAGTGATAACGACGCAACGCTGGCTGCCAAGCATTGCCATTCCGCATGGCATTGCGCGATCGTCGGCAAAGCGGCGGTCGCCGTGCAATTCGACCCAGTTCGTAAAACAGCGTTGAATGTAATCGAGCGCGAACGGCCTTTGATTGTGCCGGGCGATTTGGACCCGCTGCCAGGCCGTCAAATTGTCGTAAACATGACGGCGCGTTTCCCGAAGCTTTGCCTCAAGTTCTTTCACCGCCGAGCCGAGATCGACGTCGTGCTTTGTGGAATGACTCTTTAAATCCTGCAGCCGCCGTTCCAATTCAAGGATCGGCTTTTCAAAATCGAGCGGTTGCCATTCCATGGTTAGGTTAAAACGTTACAACGTAAAAAGTTACAATGTTAAGTGCCTCGCGGGATCAGGTTTGTTTGGGCTGCTTTGTAACATTGTAACTCTTTTAACTTTTTAGCTCAGTCAGTAATCGTCACAGAGGTGCGATTGTTTACAAGTGTGCTTAGCTCCTCGAGATCAATCGCGGCGAGACCGAGACCGGTCGGCGGGGGCGGTTGGTCGAGATTGGAGTGCGTTGCATCCGGCACTGCGTACAACGTATAAGCTGCCGCGCCGGCCAGCCTGATCCACTTTGTGCTGGCCAGATACTCCTTGCTGCCGAGGCCAACGCGTTTGCCACCTTTCCAAGCCATCGTTTCGGCAACTTTCGCCGTGATTTTAGCCGGTTGTTTCTGCGGCAGCTTTACCTCGCGCACGTGATATTGCTTGAAAAACGCGCCGTGGTTCAACAGCACAATCAGGTTCGCTTTGCGCTGGATTACCATGGAGAAATCGGGATGCGAGATGAGCAGTCGATCGCCAATCCGCAGCATGGTGCCACTCATATTGTTCATGCGCATGATCATCTCCGGAGTCGTCTTCAGCTTGCGCGCAATCTTGGCCAGCACGTCGCCGGGTTTCACAATGTATTCGATCTTTTCCGGAGATGGATGACGCGACAGCAAAATTGCGGTGTTCACTTCCCCAAGGATATCCCGGGCTTCATCGAGGTGTTTCCCATTGGGATATTTTTGGATAAAAGCGACAAGCGCATCCCGCGCTTCGGTGAGTTTTCCATCCTGGTGCAGCTTAACCGCCGCCTCAAAATCCGGCAGGCTGACGTCCACCGCGGGCGGCGGAGTGACTTCCCCGCGCTGCTCCTTTTTCACTTCGATTTCTTCTTTGACGAAGGTGTTGTAACCGAACCAGGCAGCCCCGCCGAAGATCGCCAGTGCCAGCAGTAGGACGAAAAGCCATTTCATTATTTTGTGCTTAGCCTGTCATGTTGAGCGGAGCGGAACATCTCGGATCATCGCTGTTCGTTAACCCAAATAGATAATCCGAGATTCTTCGCTTCGCTCAGAATGACAAGTAGCCGTTAGCAAAGGAGTGTCTGCCGCTGGGAACGGATGGGGAAGCGTATTAGCCCTGTTCGGCTTCGCTTCCAGGAAAGAACCGATGCCAAAGGCGTCCAATTGTGGGCTCTTCCCGGTTCGTCCAGGTAAAGTGGCAATCCTGACAGTAGAATTCTTTCGGAATGATTTTCAGCGCGCATAGCACGCCGACGAGTGCAGGCGTCAAAAATTTCCGCGTCATCTGTGGGTACTCGATATTTGAAGAGTTGCATTGCGGGCAGCGAATCAGGGCAGCAGAGATGTCCGGATCAGTCGATTCCCATTCGATCATCAGACTTTGCGCCTTCTCGAAATCGTTGTCCTCCACCATGACTTTGGCGTTCGCTTGCGGCTTGGACATGAAGCCGAACTGCTGCACGGGGGCCTCATTGTGAACGTCGGCTTTGATCCCCGAATCCTGAAAACGCCGTTTAAGCTGACGCGCTTTGGCGGGCTCATTAAACGTGGCAATGGTCACCATAAAGTCTCCTCCATGCGCGGCGGCTCATCGTTCTGATCAAACATCAAATCGCCGTCGAGCGCAAGATTTTGACATCAGAGTGATTTATCGGTTCGTCGCTGCACCGTGCGCTGCCCTCAGCGCATGTCGAAAATTGTGCGTAGCCGGGTAATCCACTGAGGACAGCGGACGATGCGGCGCTTAATGCGCCGGTGGGGGGAACCATTTGTAGAGCATTAAGTAAACGAAAACTCCGGTAACCGACACGTAAAGCCAGATTGGGATCGTCCAGCGTGCGATCCGCTTGTGCCGGTCCCATCGGCGACGAAAAACCGGAACAAGCGTCAAAATGACCAACGGCAGCGTCACAAAGGCCAGCAGAACGTGCGAGGCAAGGATCGGAAAGTAAACGCCCGCGATCCAGCCGGTGTATCCGGAAGATTTCTCGCCAACGCGCGCATGATAAGTG
>Ga0209056_10007369_pt1 | contig 11329 bp, 7 predicted proteins | sample GraSoiAngelo_114_FD_185876 | JGI IMG/M metagenome (GOLD analysis project Ga0209056, IMG submission 185876) | Grasslands soil microbial communities from the Angelo Coastal Reserve, California, USA - 14_0903_13_40cm (SPAdes) (version 2) | ecosystem: Environmental > Terrestrial > Soil > Grasslands ... | reverse complement strand
CAAGGCGCTTCCTTGGCTTTTTTTCAGAACGAGGGCATGAATCTCCAGGAGCGCAGCGTGCGAGGCAACGACTATCTGAATGTCGTTCTTCCGCAGGCGCCGCGGCCCAATCAGGAATTCACTCTTCGTTTTCATTATCGCGGCGACGTCATCCATAACGCCGGAAACGGCGTGTTGTTCGTCGGAGCGAGAGAAAGCTGGTACCCCCACCTGGGAGATAGCGCGGAATTTTCCGACTATGATCTCCTTCTGCGCTGGCCCCACAAACTTCGGCTGGTCGCCACCGGCTCTAAAGTCGAAGAGCACGAGGAAGGAGATTTCCGCGTTGGCCACTGGAAAGCGGAGAAGCCCATATCCGTCGCCGGCTTCAATCTCGGTGAATATGCTTCAGCCTCCATTGTCACCGAGGCTCGTGCCATCGAGGTCTTTGCCAATCGCGAACTCGAAGACGATCTTGTGAAGCGCCTTTCTGCGCGGAACATGGAAGCCCTGGATCTCTCTTCCCGGCGATTTGGGGCTGCAGCGACGGGGCATCCGGTCGCACCGCCTCCTCCCCCCACTCCCAGCCCGGCCGATGCGCTCAAACAGCTAGGCAAAGAGATCGATTCCGCGGTCCGTTTTTACGAAGTATTCAGCGGCCCCTTTCCCTTCCACAACCTCAGCGTCTCGCAGATACCCGGAACCTTTGGGCAAGGCTGGCCCGGTCTGCTCTATGTTTCCACGTACTCCTTTTTGCCTTCCGAAGCCCAACAACGCGCGGGACTGAGCACGGCCGGACAGGAGCACTACACCGAGCTGGTTCCTTATCACGAGGTGGCACATCAATGGTGGGGAAACGTCGTGGCATGGTCGAGCTACCGCGACCAGTGGATTGACGAGGCTATAGCGAATTACCTCGCGGTGCTGTTTGCCGATACCAAGAAGAATCCGGACCACAAGCTGCACGTCTGGCTGGCTCGCTACCGGCAGCAACTCGTAGAGAAAAAGCCGGGCGCCAGCGAACCACCGGGCGAGATAGGCCCCCTCGCCCTCGGTCTCCGCCTCAATTCCTCAAAGTCGCCGTCCGGCTACGAAGAGATCGTCTACAGCAAGGGCACGTGGATCTTTCACATGTTGCGAGAAATGCTGCGGCAGCCCGGCGCCAAAAATCCTGACTCGCGCTTTTGCACCCTCCTGCAAACGCTGGTAACCAAGTACGCCTACCGCGCGCTTTCCACCGATGACCTGCAGCACGAAGTGGAGGGGGTCATGACACCCGGCATGGACCTTGAAGGCGGACACTCGATGGAATGGTTCTTCGAAGAGTGGGTGCGCGGAACCGGAATCCCGCATTATCGCGTGGAATTCACGACTCACCACACGGAAAAGGGCTATCTGATCCGCGGTCATCTTTTTCAGACCGGAGTGCCGCGCTCATTTATCGTCAGTGTTCCCCTTTATGCCGCCGGCGCTGGATACGGAACGCTCCTCGGCACCGTAGCAGCGGCCGGCCTGGAAACAGCGTTTCAGTTCGTCGCCGCGGTTCCACCCCACAAGATTGTCGTCGATCCCCGGATGACGCTGCTTTGCACCTCGGAGTGATATAAAAAAACCATTGTTTTGAAATGCAGTGGTATTGCAGCAGCTTTGTCTTCAGTTCCTTTGTTCAGTGGCACACAGGATTCAGCGGGCTCAAATTCAGGGCACATATTTCCTAAATCGTTCGATCATCAACTGCTTTTCAAGGAGCGGGCTATCCAAATTGAGCTCCGTTTTTCCGCTGGCACCGAAAACATAAGCGAAACCCAGGGGATCACGGGGAATGCCGCGGACCAGCCCTGCCTGAACCAAGTCGCTCATGCGAGACGGGCGTTTACCATACCTCTTGGCATACTCGTCGGCCAGGGCATCGAGCTGCTTGCAATCTTCCTTCACCGTAAGCAACTGCAAATGCATCAGCGCATTTTTTTTGACCGAGGGATCGGCACTGGTGTCGTAGATGTCCTTCCACAGGAACAAGGAAGTTTCAAACGATTCCCCTTCCGCCGCCACCTTGGCAGCCATGATTTTCATCCACACCAGCGCATTTGGTTTTTTGCTTCCTTCCAGAAAAGCCGCTGAAGCCTTCTGGTAATCCTTCAAATCGAAGTAGTAGACGAATCCCAGGTCTTCATAGAGGCGCCAGTACTCCGGATTCGCCTGGATCCCGCGCTGAATCAATTGCACGGCCAGATCCGGCCTGCCCGCGCCGCCGGGTGCCGCCTGGCTGAGGAACATCGCGCCAAACCTGTACGCGATTACCAGATTCGGATCGAGGGCCGTGCTGATATCCAGAAGCGGCCAGAGCAAGTCGAGATTCGCCTGGCCTCTTAAATGTTTATTTCCGTAGTACTGTACGACGCGCGTCCAGTAAATGTCCGCCAACAGCGGCGCGTACTCCAGGCTCATCGCTTTAACGAGCTTTGGCGAGCGCAGCAGGACCTCGTCACGCTCCTCGCTAATCGACGCGCGCTCCGCATCGATGCGGTGCTGCATCCGCCAGATGCCCGCAAACCCAAGCGGAACAACAAGCAAAAGCAGCCGAGCGATGCTCTTCTCCGATTTCATTTCAAGTTCCGTCGCGAAAACACTGCGGCCGCAGCTGTCAAAACGATAGTGCAATAAATGACGGTATACAAAGTATTTTGCAGGATCAACGCTCCGGGAACCGTTCGCCCGTGTGCGGCCATGGCCATCACGTTAAAATTTTCAAAATTTGGAAGCAGGTAGGAGAGCCATTTCGTGAAGGCCGACATTGGCGGGCTCATCACTTCGATCGGTAAATTCCTCAGCTCCTGTACGTACAAGCCGGCGATATACAGGCCCACGGTGAACAATATTGCCAGCAGTGGCGTCGTGAAGCAGGAAAACAGCAGCGCCAGCGCGACGATCAGCGCCAGCTTCAGCAGTATGAAATACACCGCCACCAGCACCACGGTGTCGCTTCTCTCCAGCGAATGCTTCACGTAGAGCATCGCCAGGAGCAGCCCCAGGGCCATCGCTGCCGTGTTCACGGCCAGCGTCAGCACCAGACCGGCGAATTTCCCGAGCAGGAATTCGGATCGCCGCACCGGCTTCGCGAGCAGTGCGTAGAGCGTGCGCTTGTCCATTTCCTTGGAAACCAGCGCAACACCGAGAAAAATGGAAATCAGCAGCCCGATCACCGAAATGGCGCTCAAGCCGAGGCTCACAATTACTGTTTGCTCGATCCCAATTGAAATCTGTCCCACGGCCACGGATGCGGCTATCATCAGCAGCGCGAAAAACACCAGGTTGTAAAGCACCCGGTCGCGGACCGCTTCGCGAAACGTGTTCAATGCCACGACGCCTGCGCGCCTCATTGCCCGCTCACCTCGACTGCCGCTCCCTGCGCGCGGTCCGCTTCCACCAGATTCATGAAAAACTCTTCCAGCGTCGCTTTCACCTGAGACACCGACAGGATGCGCGCTCCCGCTCCTCGCAGTTGTTCGATCGCCCCGTACAGCTCCTGCTCAGGCACCTGCAGCCGGTAACATTCACCCGTGCGTGTGGCGCTGGAGAGCAGCGGCACGTTGCTCTGCTTGGTCAACTCGAAGAGAATTTCCATTCCCAGCGTCTTCATGTCTACGAGAGTGCCCGGTGCGCCGACTCCTCGAAGTTTCCCCCCGACAATCACGCCCACGCGGTCGCACAACGTCTCCGCGTCCGAGAGAATGTGCGTGGAAAACATCACCGTCTTTCCGTCCTTTTTCAATTCCAGAATGATGTCGCGCACTTCGCGCCTGCCGACGGGGTCCAGTCCTGACATCGGCTCGTCCAGAATCACCACTTTCGGGTCGTGCAGGATTGCCTGAGCAAGCCCCACGCGCTGCAGCATCCCCTTGGAATATTTTCGCAGCTGTATCTTGCGCGCAGTTTCCAACCCTACCTTCTTCAGCATGCGATCGACGCGGTCTTTCCGGTCGGCCGCAGTCAGGTCGTGAAACCGGGCAAAATAGTCGAGCACTTCCGCCGCGGTCAGGTAGTCGTAGAAGTAGGGCTGCTCGGGCAAGTAACCGATGTCCCGGTGCATCTCCACGTCGCTGATAGGCTTGCCGAGGATTCGCGCGCTCCCCGCCGTGGGAAAGATCAACCCCATCAGCAGCTTGATGGTAGTGGATTTACCGGCGCCGTTCGGCCCGATAAAGCCAAACACGTCGCCCATTTCCACCTGCATGCTTAGCCCTTGGAGCGAGGTTCTCTTCTTAAGGTGCAAGAAGCCGAAGGGATATTCTTTGGTCAGATTCTCAATTTCAATCGCTGGGTCTGCCATGTATTCATTGTTCGCAAGTCGGAGGTGACCGTCAATGTTTCAGCACAAACATGTGCACGGAGTGAAAATACAAAGAAGGCGACAGCCAGATCAGACTACTCGAGATCAGGAGTCGCCGCGCGCGTGTCCGATCTGCACCAGCTCTTCTTGCGCGGTTGCCGGTGGCGTCATCGGCATAGGGCTCAGGTTTTGTGGGTCCCGCCAATTATCCAGCATTCCTACCTGCTGCACGCACGAAACGGTGCATCGCGGCGCGCAAAACTTCTTGGTGGAATACTCCCGGTGCCGCATTTCCGGCGTGTATTGCGACAACGGAATCCCCGGATATCCGCGCTGTTGCGAGCACCAGTGCACCAGACCATCCTCGCAAATATACAGATACCGCGAGCCTGAACGGCACCGCCAGTTGTGTTCCTTGCCCCGCGCCACGTTGTGCTGAAACTCGTTGAATCGCGAGAAGGAGCGCTTTCCCAGCGCCATGACTTCCTCGAAGATTTCCTGTTCATGCGGACCGAGCGGTTTCAATTGCCCATTGTTATCGTGAATGATCCCCACAGTACTGGTGAAGCCCAACTCCACCGCGCGGTGCGCGATCTTCAGCGCATCATCAGGATCTTTCACTCCGCTGCCCAGCACGGAATTAATATTCACCTGAAACACCGCGTACTGCGACAGCATCACCAGCCGACCATCCAGCGTTTTCAAGCTCTTTTTGGAAACCTCGTCCGGCACCACGTTATCGATGCTGATCTGCAGGTGTTCCAGCCCCGACTCATTCAGCCGCTCAATGCGTTCTTTGTTCAGATAGAAACCGTTGGTGATCAACCCGGCGATCATGCCCCGCCGCCGGATGTGCCGGATCACCTTATCCAACTCCGGGTGCATCAGCGGTTCGCCTCCGCTGATGGTAATGATCGAAGTCCCCATTCCGGCTAGAATATCCAGACGCTTCTTCATTTCCTCCAGCGGCACTGGCTTTGAAAAATCATCAAATTCGTTGCAGTAGGTGCATGCCAGATTGCACTGCCGCATGGGGATGATATGCACCAGGATGGGATGTTTCGTCGAGACGAGCGCCTTCCCGATCATTTTCAGCTCGCGCACACGCGTCCTCAGGAACCGCAGCCGTCTGCGCAGCCGTGTTTTTGCACTCGCCCGCGCCACTCTTGTCTCTTCAGTCATGAATGAAACGGAATCCCCAGCCAGTAATTATACACGACGGTCCGGTACGCCAACCGGCATTGGGTCGGAATTGTCAACTCACCCGGGCCCTTGAATCGGAACTAAACCCCGATGGCTACGTAATAAGCTGTAAGCGGAGTTGGCCTCGCCTAACCATCGGGGCTCCTCCGTCGTCTATCCTGCAAGGGTCGGCGAAGACGAAGCGGTTGCCATGTGAGGTGCCGATGCAATCTCTGGCCTGTGATTTGCGCTACGCCGCCCGCGAACTCCGGAAGCGGCCGGGCTTTACGCTGACCGCAGTTCTCTCCCTGGCCCTGGGAATTGGCGCCACTAGCGCCGTTTTCAGCGTCATCTACGCCGTCCTGATTGACCCGTTCCCCTACCCAGGCTCAGACCGCATTGTGGAGGTTCGGCTTGTGGACAAGAGTGGCAGCGATCGCCACTACATCGGCTTCACCGGCCCGCAAATCGATCAGCTCCGCCAGGCCAAGTCCCTCGAAGACGTTACGGCCATGGATTGGTGGAACCTTACCACCACCGACGGAGACCTGCCCGAAGATGTGCAGGCCATGTACATTTCGCCAAACGCACCGAGTCACTGGGGCATTCGCGCGCTGAAGGGGCGGTGGCTGATTCCTTCCGACGCTCCACCGGGACAATCTCCGCAGCCCGTCGTGGTGTTGACCTACCAGTTTTGGCAACGCTACTTTATGGGCGATCCCAACGTCGTCGGCCGCACCATGCAGCTGGTGCACAAGCCCTACCAGATCGTTGGCGTGATGCCGCCGCGTTTTAAGTGGGGCGCCGCGGACATTTATGTTCCGCTGAAGGTTACACAGGACCCAAACATCCATTTTGCCGCTTCGTTCAAACTCCGCCCCGGGGTGAAGCCTACGCAAGCAAGCGCCGAGTTGCAGCCCATTCTGGAGCAATTTGCTAAGCAATCTCCAACAGAATATCCGGACGGCTTCAAGGTGAAAATGCCCAGCATTGTCGACGTATATGCCAGGCCGCTCGGAACCACGCTTTATCTCCTGCTGGGCGCGGTGGCTTCCCTTCTGCTGATCGGTTGCGCCAATGTTTCTATCTTGCTGCTCGCGCGAGGCAACGAGCGTCAGCACGAACTTGCCGTGCGAGCGGCCATTGGCGCCGGCCGCTGGCGATTGATACGTCAGCTGCTCACGGAGTCCTTAGCCATCGCCGCGGCCGGAGCTGCACTCGGCGTGCTGCTAGCCTGGAGGGGACTCGCGTTCATCGTGGCGCGGCTTCCGGAGTTTTCTTTCCCTGCGGAATCCGTAATCAAAATGAATGTGCCGGTGCTGCTGTTCAGCGTAGCGTTGGCGTTCACCACCGCGATTGTGTTTGGACTCTTGCCGGCGTTGCAACTTTCGCGGCCGGAGATTGCGCGGCTGATGCAGAGCAGCACCCGCCGCGTCGCCGGAAGCGTGCTTGCCAAACGCGCCCACGGCACGCTGGTCGCTGCGCAGGTCGCGCTTACCCTGCTGTTGCTCACCGCAGCGGGCGCCGCGGGCAAAGGCTTCGTCCGCCTGTTGCACGCCGATCTGGGCTACGACCCGCACAACACCATGTCCGTGCCCATTCCCGTGCACGAAAACACGCATGTAACCTGGAAGGAGCGCGCCGAATACTTCGAGCAGATTCGCGCCAGGATCGCGGCGATGCCCCCAGTGGTGGCCGCGGGCATCTCCACCAACGCCACGCCGCCCTCGAGCGGCTGGCCTCAGCCGATTGAAATCCTCGGCAGCACGGCGGCGGAAAAGCCCGAAGTACGCGTGAACTTCGTCAGTCCGGAATATTTCCCGCTGCTGCGTATTCCGCTTGCGCAGGGCCGCTTGTGGGATCACGCGGAAACCATGCGCGGCGCGCTGCTCGCCGTCATCAATCAAACGATGGCCCGCCAGTATTGGCCAAATGGCGACGCCATTAACCATCAGATCCGAATTCCTTCGCTGAAGGACCAGCCGCCTTATCAGCGTGCCGTTCCCGGAAGTGATGGGTGGATGCAAATTATCGGCATTGTGGCCGACACTCGCGATGACGGCCTGCGAAACGCGGTCAAACCCGCGGTTTACGTGCCTTTTACTGCGCAGATGTGGATGTTTACCCAAATACTAGTGCGCGCGCGGACCGCGCCGCTTTCGCTTTTGCGCGACATTCGCGCGCAACTTGTGCAGCTCGATCCGGAACAACAGACCATGCGCGTTCGCGACCTCGACGCCTGGATTACCGGCCAGCAGGAATACGCGCAACAGCGCCTTGTCGCCACGCTATTTGGGATCTTCTCCATCCTCGCGCTGGCCCTTGCCGCCGTCGGACTTTACAGCGTGGTGTCCTATGGCGTCGCGACGCGCACCAACGAATTTGGCATTCGCATGGCTCTCGGCGCGAAAGCCGCCGATGTATTTCGCATTGTCTTGTCTTCTACGGCGGTGAATGTGGGTGGCGGGCTGGCGGCTGGCCTTCTCCTCAGCATCGCGTTCGACAAACTCGCCACAAAGTGGGTGATGGAAAGTTCGCGCGACCCGTTCATCCTCGCTGGCGTGACCCTGTTATTGATCGTCGCGGCGGCCTTGGCTTGCCTCGTCCCAGCCCGTCGCGCCGCCGCCGTTGATCCTATGGAAGCGCTACGCTACGAGTAGCCAGCGCGCACCCTTACTGTGGTTTCGGTAGTGCCGCCATGGCTTCTCGAAACGAAGCCAGATTAGTCTTATCCACTACGGCGGTGCCGGTATCCACGCCACTCGGCAACGGGGATGCCGGAGCCGTGCGCCAGTCCTTAAATTCCTTCACCGCGTTGTGGTGCAAGTCGTCCAGGAATTTCAGCCCGTAGTAGCTCATCACGTACGGTTTCTGAGCGATCGTCGACGAGATTGCGCCTTTCTCAATCAGGTCCAGGGTCTTCGGATCCTTGTCAAACGCCACGATTGGCAGTTTGCCTGCCATGTTGAACCGCTCCAAGGCGTCCGCGGCTCCTGGACCTCCCGCCGCTTCCAGGCAAACGATCCCGTCTATTTTTTCTTTCTTCAGGATCAGGTCGGAGATCTGGTCGAACGCGTTACGCCAATCCCCTTTGTCATCCAGAATCTTCGTCAGCTTCAGCGCGGGGAAATTCTTCAGTGCATCCGCCACGCCCGCCAGGCGATCGTCCAGATTGCGCTGTCCGGGAATCGTGATCACCACGATGTTTCCTTTCGGAGCCAGCGCCGCCATTCGCCTCACGCTCTCTCTCCCGGCCCGCACGTTATCCGTCCCGATATACAGCAGCCTCTTCGACTCCGGCACGTCCGCATCCACGCAAATCACCGGAACGCCTGCTGCCACCGCTTTGTCGATGTCCGCCCGGAAAAAATCCGTTCGCGCCGCGGAGAGGCAGATTCCCGAAGGCTGCTTTTCCACGAGGTCGCGGAACATGGTTGCCTCTGCGCCGGGGTCATAAGTCTCCGGACCGATCAGTTCAGCCCTCACGCCCAGCGCCTTGGCCGCGTCCAGAAAGCCTGCCTGTGCCTCCTGCCAGTACGGCAAATTGATGTTCGTCGCCACAAAGTAATACTTCTCGGTTTCCGCGTGGTATGGCTTCGCGCAAGACACAATGATCGCCGCTACCAGGAGAAGAAGAAAAGATGCCAGGGCTACTGCATTTTTCCTCATTGAAATTCTCCTTTCGCATTCCGTCCGGCCTTCGGGAACTGAATTCCTCGTACCGATGGCATTCTGATTGTTAGGGAATCCTCCATGCTGTTTTCCCGGAGGCTGATTTGCAGCCGGATTCTAACACCACCCGGTGCCGTCAACGTATTCTTTTGATTTAGGGAGAGCCCGCCCACCTATTTTCAGCCGACGGTTCAGGCGGAAACGCCACGCTTCGCGGGTTGCAACTTGGGGAGTTTTTTTAGGAACGTTTGCGCAACTCTTCGGCAGGAACCGCAACGACTCGGCCGTCGCGCCAAATATACATCGGCAACCCTTCGCGGGCGTGTTCCTCAATAGCGTTCTCGACCGCCGCCCTAAGGGCCAGCAAGGCACGCTCTTCTAATGGTAACTCAAGAATGTTGGATGGAAGTGCGATCATGGAGCTCCGTACCCAGCGACTATAACATTGTATCCTTTTGAATCGACCACACGTAGCAAACCTTGTTTTTGTGAGGCGACTATCGCGGGTTTTGGGGAGGAATTGTCGAACAGAATCCATCTGTCCGCGAGCAATCGGTAGTGCACCAGAAAATTTGTTATCGAACGGTCGAACCTTCGCCGCACCACAGCTTCAGGCACATCATGCCCGCCTCGCAAGACCCGCTCTCTGATTCTCGCCAGCGCAAGCTCGACGCTCGCTACCCACAAGTAAAAAAAGTGAACCTGATACCCGCCTTCCTTTAGGCGTTGAATCACCCTCAGGTAGGTTCGGCCTGAGAGAGTCGTTTCAAATCCAAAGTCAACTCCCCTTCTCATGGAGAGCTCGATTTCCTGCAGCATTAGCCGCCCAGCCCAAAAGGCTGCCGACTCTGGCGCGAAAGGCGACATGCCCGCCGCAATGAGGTCAGCATTGATAAAATTTCGGCAATCCGCATATTTCGGCAGGAATTCTCGCGCAAATGTGGTTTTTCCCGCGCCGTTCGGTCCCGCGATAATGTAGACACTCGGATCCACGAGAATTCAGAAGCCTACCTTCAGCTTGCCCCGTCCGCAAGAAAGGTCCGCCTCTTGGGTCCGGCATAAAACCAACTGAGATTTTTCACGAATTTCCGACCCTCTATCCGGCTCAGCCGCTTGCTATCCCGCACGATCCAAAACACTTACCAGTAATCACTTGACAAATTCTAGAAATATAGTATAATAGTAATTCAAGTCGGTTTACGATTCTTCCGTGCTTCTCCGGTCATGGGCGCCCACCAAGTGGTTCTTCTAACTCCTTCAAAATCAGTCCATCTATGCAGGAGAGTTCTCTCTCCACAAATCGCGCCCGTAAGCCCTTTGTCTTCCACACTTGCAAAGAGTGCGCAACCCTCTCATTCCACACACTTTAGCTCTCCTTTGTTTTCATGCACTTACGCACTCTTTTGCACTGGTGAAAACATAACTCCTTTCTTTTCACGCGCTTCCGCACTCTTTGCCAAAAACACCCCGGGTGGGGGTGGGGCGCTTCTTCCTATTCAACAACTCTTCGTCATTTTCCTTGCCCCCCCTACTTCCTTACCTCCTTACTCCTACCCTGATAAACTCAGGGCGAAGCCTCATCCAGGAGCCACCCATGCCTGAAGCCGCCAAAACAGCAGCCTCCACCCCGACTCGCGTCGAGTCCGACTCCATGGGCAAGATCGAAGTCCCCGCCGACCGCTATTACGGCGCCCAGACCGCCCGCTCGCTCATCCACTTCGCCATCGGCAAGGACACCATGCCCCCGGAGCTCATCCGCGCCTTCGGCATCCTCAAAAAGGCCGCCGCGCTCGTCAATCAGGATCTCGGCAAGCTCTCGCACGAAAAGTGCAGCCTCATCGTCCGGGCCGCCGATGAAGTTATCTCCGGAAAACTCAACGGCCACTTCCCTCTCCGCGTTTGGCAAACCGGCAGCGGCACGCAAACGAACATGAACGTCAACGAAGTGATCTCCAATCGCGCCATCGAAATGGCCGGCGGCGTCATGGGCAGCAAGAAACCTATCCACCCAAATGATGATGTGAACATGTCGCAGTCCTCCAACGACACGTTTCCCGCCGCCATGCACATCGCCGCCGCCACGGAAACCTCTCGCCGGCTGCTTCCCGCCGTCAAGACTCTTCGCGACGCGCTCGACGCCAAAGCGAAAGAATTCGCGGACATCGT
>Ga0209056_10007364_pt1 | contig 11334 bp, 13 predicted proteins | sample GraSoiAngelo_114_FD_185876 | JGI IMG/M metagenome (GOLD analysis project Ga0209056, IMG submission 185876) | Grasslands soil microbial communities from the Angelo Coastal Reserve, California, USA - 14_0903_13_40cm (SPAdes) (version 2) | ecosystem: Environmental > Terrestrial > Soil > Grasslands... | reverse complement strand
GGCGAGAATGGCGCTTGCTCGCTCGGCGAAGACTTCGTCCACGCGGAACTCGGTTAGTCGCATTCGCTCCTGACTCTCCGGCGGTTCCCCCGAGAGCCAGTTGCTAACGGAAAAGAATTCAAACTGCCGTGAAGATATGGGGGAGAATGGAAGAAAGAGTCCGTCTGTAAGTAGGAGAGCGAGAAAGTTCTCCTGGCCGAATGCGCTGGCGCGCATCATCTGAAACCCCATGCCAGTTTCGGCATAGCGCAGATACTGGCGCAGGAGCGTGTCTTGATCCAAATACAGGAGCATCGCTGTGGCGCCTGGTGCCGGAGCGGCCTAACGGATCGCGCTTAAGCTGCGGGCGACTCGCTCGCCGAGGCTCTTGGGTCCCGTGGCGCCTGAGCAGGCGGCGAAGAGGACGGCGGCGAACGAGATGATACGGCTCATAGATTCCTCCCACCCGAGCAGGGCGCTGTTGGCTGTTGTTGAGTCCTGCCGTCCCACGTCCACCCGGTGCTCTGCGCGAGGGACATGATGCCGCTTGAATGCCACGACGAGTCCGGTGCCGGCCAGAAGGCCGCTACATAGAATGAGTCCAGCGGTACGACGCCCGTATTGACGCACGTCGAGCCGCCAGACGGCACATAGATCGTATCGCCCATCACCAGACCGAAGTCTCTGGCGTCAGCCTGCACGAAGATGTAAGCAGCCGTCGCCCCGTTATCCCACCCATTGTTGGTAAGCAGCACGCTGCCAGAGAGGCCGCTTGGGCTCGTCGGCCCTGAGCAGGATGCGAGCGCGAAGAAAAGGAGCAACAGCCGTTTCATACTTTCCCCCTCTGGAGCCAGCAGCGAACGGCTGCCGCAACCGGGCCGGGGACGGAGCGCCGTCCCGCGAGCCGTCGGGGCTGATTGCTCAGGACGTGAGCGCCCAGCAATCAGCGACGCCGAACTGCGTGCTAGACAATCGCTCTCATAGAACTAGGATTCTAAGCTGGGGCGCGGGTAGGACAAGGCGATCCATTGGGCTCCTGACGCCGTGACCGCCGCTAGCTACGCCTCCAAGCGTGCTCTAGCCTGCCCTTCAGCCATCCCTTCCAAATCGGACGTATCCGCTGCGATTCACTGCTGCGAGTCTGTGATACAGTACGATAGCTGCAGGATACCGTAGGATGGGGCACGCAGCGAATGCAAGCGAGCGAGTGGGGCTCACTGCAAGCAGCCCCTCAGCTTCGTCCATCACCCTTGCACGGCCTCGGACCCCGGGCCCTGCATAGATGGGCCATCACAGATGGTGCATCGCAGATTGGGTCACTATAGCGTGCCAGGCAAACAGGTCTGCCCAGTGTAGCGGCCCGTGGGTGCACCAGAACTACGCACCGTTCTCGGGCTTAGGTAGGCTCTGTCCGAACTGCCCTAGAGCGGTTGGACGGCGGAGGAAGCGGAGGAAGCGGAGGAAGCGAAGGGGCGCAGTGGCAGGTTCGACCAGAATCGCTCGGGCGCCCGCAGATCATTCCCCACGGTCCTACGCAGCCTTCGCATCCTTCGCCGCCTGCCTGCTGCTCTATGCCGTACCCCCCGCGCCATTAGAGAGACAAATCGACTACTATTCCAGTGACTCGATTGGTAGGAGTGCAATCGAGTGTGTGCAGCGCCTCGTGCACGGAGCGCGCTTGCACCGGAAGGTATGGGAACAGTGCGGAGGACCAAGCATGACCTAACGACCACTTAGCAGTAAGGAGCAGTTATGCCTTCCAGCAACCTTCCGCTCGACAGCGCTCCTGTCAGCACTTCCGAATCAAACGCCGTATTCGTCACTGACCACCTTGCCTTGGCGGTGTTTCTCGCCAGCTGCGGGCACGAGCCCGCTCTCGTAGCCATGCGGTCAGGCAAGATCCTTTTTCGCTTCACCTCGACTCCCGCGCTCAACGTCGCCGTACTCGCATTCAACGACGGCACGGCGCAAGTCGATCCGGCTGCCTATGACGCAGCGCGGATTCACTTGCGAAAGCAGATGGACGCCTTGCTCGGAGGTGTCCGATGACTGCGCAAGGGTCTCCGTCGACGCTCGACACTCATCACCTGACCCGTACGGTCACCAATGACGGCGTCGTCTACCAGAGTGAGGGGCGTGCGTACCGCGTAGAGCCATCGAGCACAGCCGCTAGAATCACCTTGAGCATCGAGGTGGAGGGCTCACCAGCTCCCCGGGTCGAGTCGGTGAGCACGCTTTCGGCCAAGAAGCGCCGAGAGCTTGGGGAGCGTCTCGCTGGAGACCTGCATCCAGAGCTTGCCGTGCGCTACGAGCAAGATTTTCTGCAGATCGTGGAACAGGAGTCGGAAGCGAGAGACCGTGACACTGATCGGTCTGGTGAAGGCGACCGCGTTGTCATTGCCCGCTTCGACGGCTTGATTGATCTCGTGCGGCAAGGACCTAACGTCGCCTTTCTGCTCAAATCCCCAGATGGCAGAGTGGAGGTGGTGCAGGAGACGATCCGTCCTCCCGACTCGTTCTCCGCGCCGCGCATTCTGGTTCCTCCTCGGGCCGACCAACTTCCGTTCCTAGTCCCGGATTACGACGACGTTCTTGCAGCCCTGGGGAAGGATTCTCGTGAGCTTTGGGATGACGTGGGCCAGTGGATCACCAGTTGCTCGGTCCCGCCTACCGGCTATCTCGATCTCCAGGTGTCGTTCGCCTTCCATACGCATGTAGCTGACCGTTGCACGCACAGCCCGATCCTATTGCTGGCGGGGCCACCCGAGCACGGGAAGACGCGCCAAGGCAAGTCCATCGTGTACGTAGCTCACCGTGGCGTGTGGACCGAGATGCCCCACGAGGCGCACATCCTCCGCTACGCAACGGACCAAGATGCCACGTTGTTCCTCGATCTTTGGGATGCATGGGGCTCGATCCAACGGGAGGGTATCGAGGATGTGATGATGCACCGCTTCGAGCGGGGCGCGAAGATCCCTCGGGTAAACAAGTTTGATGCTGGGCCGTTCGCAGACACGCGGTACTATGAAGTCTACGGCCCGACGATTGTCGGATCGAACACAACCCCGCCACCAGTCCTCATGAGTCGTTGCCTGCCGATTCCCATGCGGCAAAGCACGGTGAAACCGCCCCGTTACCCAGAGGAGGTTGATGCCCTGCCGTTGCGGGCCGCGCTGATTGCGTGGCGTGCTAATACGTTCGGCGTGCCATTTCCAACGGTTTCGTGCGGTTTGACGGGGCGGCTCGGTGACCTTGCCCGGCCCCTGCTTCAGGTAACACAGCTGGTCGCCCCCGACCGGCTGGAGCAGGTGGTGGCCGCACTGGACGCCATGCGCGATCAACGCCATCAGCGGAACGCCGAGACTTGGGAAGGGCGTATCGTGTCCAGCCTTCTGACGCTCGCGGGCCAGGTCCAGAACGGGCTGCTGTCGCTCAAAGTCCTCTGCGAAAAGGTAAACGAGGGTTACGGCAAGGCTCTCTGGCGCACCGAGCGGCAGGTCGGCGACGTGCTCCGGCTCTTGGGCTTCAAGACGAGGGTGTACGGGAAGGAGCGCCGGGCTCATGTTGACTACGACACGGGGCTAGTGAAGGACTTGGTCGCATCGCTCCTCGGCGGCGGGGGGTCCGTATGAGCCGCGAGAGTGCTGGGACCACTTTTTTCACGGATCAGGAGATTCTGACCCGAGACGAGGTGGCCGACTGGCTGAAGGTGAAGCCTCGACAGGTCGAGCGGCTGGGCGTCCCGTGCCTCGATCTCGGGCGAAAGACCAAGAGATACCGGCTGAGCGACGTGGTGGCTTGGCTGGAGCAGCACCGGACAAGTTGACGTTGACGACGAGACCTACCATATTGTTAGGGAGACACTATGACTCTCGATGCCACGCTCCGACGCGCCATCACTCACGCCCCCGGCTCCATGCGCGAGCTGGCCAAGGAAGCAGACATTTCCCATGTAGTCCTCTGGGCGATCATGCACGGGCGTGAACGGGCGACGCCACGGGTGGCGCGGCTCGTTGCCGCTGCCCTTGAGCGGTGGGGAAAGCAATGCGTTGGCGATGCCGCCAGAGTTCGGGCGGCGGTTAAGGCTCACTAACCAAGGAGGCTCTATGAGAGGCCAAGGCCGGGTATTCCGGCCCAAAGTGCGCGGGCGCGAGACCGCCCGTTGGTGGCTGGACTACTCTGTGCATGGGAAGCGGTTCCGCGAGCCTGCGCTCACTACGAGCAAGTCGGAGGCGTAACGACTCCTGCGCGAGCGCGTCGGTGAGCGGGAAGCGGGAAAGGTCGTTGGTCGTCCCGATCGCGTGACCTTCCTTGATCTCCGCTCTGGGCTCGAACGCCACTATCAGCGACAGGGTAATCGCTCGCTCCGTCGCGCTCAACAGGCGCTTGACCACCTCCAGCGGTTCTTCCGTGCTGAGGCGCGAGCGCTGGACATTACCAAGCAGCGCGTTGGGGAGTACTTGGAATCCCGGCTCCGCGAAGCAGCGGCTCGCGCCACAGTGCGGTACGAGCTGGCGGTGCTGAACACGGCTTTCAGCGTTGCAGTCGCGGAGGACTTGCTCGCCGTTCGACCGATGTTCAAGCTTCCCTCGGTTCGCAATGCCCGGTCGGGGTTCTTCGAGCATGGAGATTTCGCGGCGCTCGTTCTTGAGTTGCCACCGTATCTGCGGCCCATGGTTAGGTTCGCTGGGATGACGGGGTGGCGGAAGTCAGAAGTCCTGAACCTCACCTGGGACCAAGTCGATTGGGAGGGCGAGGTGATTCGCTTGAGCGCGGCCCAGACAAAGGGTGGCGACGCCCGGTTGTTCCCGTTCGGCCTCGCCTCGGAGCTCAAGGAGCTGCTTGAAGAGCAGTGGAAAGGGCGTGACGGCCTGTTCGTCTTCCATCGGGACGGTCGGCGCATCCGCGACTTTCGGACTGCCTGGAAGCTGGCGTGCAAGCGCGCTGGGCTGGAAGGGCGTATCGTCCACGATCTCCGGCGTACCGCAGCGCGGGACTTCCGACGAGAGGGCGTCTCGGAAGGCGAGATCATGAAGCTGTGCGGCTGGCAGACGCGCTCGATGTTCGACCGCTACAACATCATCGACGAGCAGGACCTTGCTCAAGCGGTAGCCAAGCGATTCAACGGCAAACAAGTGGCAAACAAAGCCACTCCCACCCGGCCCTTGGACTCGCTAAGTTCTTCTCCTGCAATCTCGGCGGCGTAGCTCAGCTGGTTAGAGCAGCGGAATCATAATCCGCGGGTCGTCGGTTCGAGTCCGACCGCCGCTACTCCCGCCCCGGCGTGTCCGCCGGGGCGGTGACGTTTCCAGGCAGACACTCAACTTCCGAAGTACCAACGCACCAACGCGGTCGCGTTCGTCCCCAGGTCATGACCCTTCGTGTCCGCGGCGGTGAAAGTCGCTGGGCCGGTTTGCGTCCATTGGGGCGTCCCGCTGTGGAGGTAGCCGAACCCGACCTCGCCGCCGATGCTCAGATGCGAGAAGAGATGCTCCCCGCCGACCACCGCGCTGGCGTACCAGCTGCTCTGCGTCTCCGTGAGCGAGGAGGCCGACGACGCGTCGGTGAGATTAGCTCGCGTCCACGCAAGGCCGAAGCGCGGCCCGTAGTAGAGGATGGTGGCCCCATCACCCGGCTGCTGCGTCCCGAGCACACCGACCCCGATCAGCAGCACCCGGGTCGATCCCGACAGGCTGTTCGCGGGGGCCGTGGGATCGCTCGCGACTTCGTTAAACGAGCTGGACCGCCACCCGATTTGCGGCTCCAGGCGGAGGTGACGGCCGAGTTTCAGGGGAACGAACACGTTCAAGAAGCCGGCGAGCTGTCCGGCGGGGCTCGCGATAGTGAAGGCCATTCCAACGCCGGCCTTGGGGGAGTACACCTGGCCCGCGGCAGACGCTCGGCAGACGCTCAGGATCCCCAGCGCAACTCCGATGGCTCGCATGATCGCCTCGCAGCAGAAGTGAGGGGTGGTGTTCGTACCTTCACGAAGCGCCCCCCGCTCGTAGGCCGCAAGTCGGGTGGCGCGCCCATCGACTCACTCGAGGGCTGGGAGCCCCCTCCAGACCACCGGCCGAATGTCCCGCGAGCGCTCCGCGGCGAAGGCCTGCGCGGCGCGCAGCAACGCCTCGTACTCGCCCCGCCACTCGGCCGGCATGTTCGCGCGGAAATGGGCGGCCGTCATCACCGTTCCACTCGGGCGATCGGCGGCGCCGTGACCCACGGCCACGACGTCCCCGAGGAAACAGGTCGAACTCCCCGTGTCCATCACATTCGCCACGCGGCACTCGAAGTGTGCGTAGCAGTCGTCGAGGACCGGCGCGCCCAGCGTGCCGGTGCGGTGCGGGACGCCGGCCAGCTTGTCGCGCGCGCGCCCGCTTGTGAAGCCGAGGCGGTGGATCAGCTCGAACTGGTCGTCGCGCAACAGGTGCAGTACGAAGCGGCCGGTCTCGAAGATCAGGTCGTGGCTGTAGTTGAACTTGTGGACGTAGACCGACACGCGCGGAATCGCAGGCACGATCGACGCGCGGACCGCACTGTCGGCGATCATGCCGTTGCGCTTCCCGCCGCGCTCGGACGTGATCGCCACGACCGGGGAGGTCAAGTTGCGCAGCAGCTGGTAGATCTGGTCGGGCTGCAGGATTGGCATGGCCCCATATTTACGGCCGCGCCGGAGCGGCGGGCAAGGCAGTGCCCGCAGCCGCCCCGCCAATCATTTATACTACAGCATGACGTCGCTGCTGTCGCACCTCCGCACGCATCTCGCACGTACCCGCCTCCTCGGGGAGCCCGGGGTCGCGCTGGTGGCGGTGTCCGGCGGCGCCGACTCCGTGGCGCTGCTGGACCTGCTGCACACCCTCGCCCCTGAGCTCGGCCTCTCGCTCGTCGTCGCCCACGTCGATCACGGCATTCGGTCGGACAGCGGGACGGTCGCACGGGCGGTCGGCGAGCTGGCGGAGCGTTACGAGCTGCCGTTCGAGGTCGGTGAGCTGAGCCTCGGTCCCGACGCTACGGAGACCGTCGCCCGACGGGCCCGCTACGCTTGGCTGGGCGAGGTGCAGCGGCGCCACGGTGCCCGCTACCTGGTGACCGCGCATCACCGGGACGATCAGGTGGAGACGATTCTGCTCCGGCTCCTGAAAGGGAGCGCGCCGGCGGGCCTCGCCGGTATTCCCGCGCGCGGGCGTGGCGGGCTCGTGCGGCCGCTGCTTCCCTTCACGAAGACGCGGCTCGTGACGCACGTCACCGAGCTGGGTCTCCCCGTGCACGACGATCCCTCGAACCGCGATCCGCGACACCTGCGCAGCTGGGTGCGCACCGTGCTCCTGCCGCTCGTTGGCGAGCGCCTGGGGGCGCGCGTGGGCCACGACCTGCTGCGCGCCGGGCGAGCGGCCGCGCGCGAGCGGCGCGCCTGGGACGGCGTGCTCGACCATCTGCCCGATCTCGGACTGCGCATCGAGCCGCACCGCATCGAAGTTGCCCGGGGGGGGCTGGCTCGCTATGATGACGTCCTGTCGGCGGCGCTGCTGCGGGCCGCGGCGCGACGTAGCGGTCTCGTGCTGGGCGTGCGGCGCGCGCGCCAGCTGGTCGAATTGACGCGCCGGCCCTCCGGGCGGCGGCTGTCACTCGGGGTCGGCTGGATGGCCGAGGTGGCGTTCGATCGCTTGCGGGTGACCCGCGCGGTCGGAGAAGCCACGGTCGAGGTCATCCCGACGGGTGAGCGGGGGAGCGCGGTGTTCGGGGAGTTCCGGGTGGCGTGGACGCCCGATCCGGCGCCGGCCCGGCTGCCGCGGGCTGAATGGACGACCTGGATCGCGGGAGCCAACTGGGAGGTGCGGCCGCCGCGTCCGGGCGACCGGCTGGTGCCCCTGGGCGGCATCGGGCGGCGGCCGCTGCGGCGGATGTTGATGGAAGCGCGCGTGCCGCGCAGCGACCGGCCCGGCTACCCGGTCGTCGCCCGCGGCGAAACCATTCTGTGGGTCCCCGGAATCTGCCGGAGTGCTGACGATCTCCCGCGGCCCGGAACCCGGGCGGTACGGGTGGATGTTACCAAGCACGGCGGGCCTCAAGCAGACCGGGGGGCGTGAGCTCAAGCGGATCGTCTTCGACGAGGAGACGATCGCGCGTCGGGTCCGCGAGCTTGGCCAGGAGATCACCGCGGCGTACCCCGATGGTGAGCTGCTGGTGCTCGGTCTCCTCAAGGGAAGCTTCATTTTCCTGAGCGATCTCGTGCGCCGCATCGAGCGGCCGCTCCAGGTGGACTTCCTGGTGGCGGCGAGCTATGGCGCCGACACGATTTCGAGTGGGAATGTCCGGCTGCTGTACGATCCGGAAACCGAGCTGCGGGGTAAGCACATCCTCCTGGTGGAGGATATCGTCGACACGGGGAAGACCCTCAACCGCCTGGTGGTGCTCCTGCGGGAGCGCGCGCCGCGGAGCCTGGAGATCTGTGCGTTGTTGCATAAGCACCTGGCCGAGCATCTCGAGCTCGAGCCGGCGTTCGTCGGGTTCGACGCGCCGCGAGTGTTCCTCGTGGGGTACGGGCTCGATCACGCCGAAAACTTCCGACACCTGCCGTACGTAGCGAGTCTGACCTGATGGCCAACCGCATCCCGCCGCCGCGCGAATTCAGCTGGGCCCGCACGCTCCGCACGCTCTCGTTCTGGGCGCTGCTGATCGTGGGCTCCATCGCGCTGGTTCAGTTCGCCGCGAACCGGCGGCCGGAGACGGTGGACATCTCCTACACCCAGTTCACCGAGCAGCTCGACAAGGGCAACGTCGACACCGTCGAGATCACCGAGCGACAGCAGGTGAAGGGGAGCTTCAAGACCCCCGTGCCGGTCCGCGGGCGGAACTTCGACCACTTCACGAGCCTCCTGCCGTTCGAGTCGAACGACACCTGGGTCGCCACGCTGCGCACCAAGGGCGTCGACGTGCGGGCGCGCGAGGAGAAGCAGTCGTTCGGCGTGTTCCTCTTCAGCTTTCTGCCCTACCTGCTCATTTTCGGCCTGCTGATCTTCATGCTGCGCCAGATGCAGCAGGGGGGCAACCGCGCGTTCGCCTTCGGCAAGTCGAAGGCGAAGCTGCTCGCGGGCGACACGCCCAAGGTGACGTTCGCCGACGTCGCCGGTGCGGACGAAGCGAAGCAGGAGCTCGAAGAGATCATCGACTTCCTGAAAGACCCCCAGAAGTTCCAGCGGCTGGGCGGGCGGCTGCCCAAGGGCGCGCTGCTCGTCGGCCCGCCGGGCACGGGGAAGACGCTGCTCGCCAAGGCGGTGGCGGGCGAGGCGGGTCGGCCGTTCTTCTCGATGTCGGGGTCGGACTTCGTGGAGATGTTCGTGGGGGTGGGCGCCTCGCGCGTGCGCGACCTGTTCGAGCAGGGCAAGGCGCATGCGCCGTGCATCATCTTCATCGACGAGATCGACGCCGTGGGGCGGCACCGCGGGGCGGGGCTCGGCGGCGGGCACGACGAGCGCGAGCAGACCCTCAATCAGCTGCTGGTCGAGATGGACGGCTTCGAGTCGAACGACGGGGTCATCCTCCTCGCCGCCACCAACCGGCCCGACATCCTCGACCCGGCGCTGTTGCGGCCCGGGCGCTTCGACCGCCAGATCGTGGTCGACATGCCGGACGTGAAGGGGCGGGAGCAGATCCTGCGCGTGCACACGCGCAAGATTCCCCTGGCGCCCGGGGTGGACCTGGAGCGCATCGCGCGCGGCACGGCCGGCCTGGCCGGCGCCGAGCTTGCGAACATCGTGAACGAGGCCGCGCTGCTCGCCGCCCGCCGCAACAAGGCCGTCGTGGACATGCGGGATCTCGAGGACGCAAAGGACAAGGTGATGCTCGGCCTCGAGCGCCGCAGTCGGGTCCTGTCCGACGAGGAGCGGCGCCTCATCGCTTACCACGAGGCGGGACACGCCCTGGTGTCGCTGAGCGTCCCGGGTTCGGATCCCCTGCACAAGGTCACGATCATTCCGCGCGGCCGCGCGCTCGGAATTACGGCGTACCTCCCCGAGGAGGAGCTCCACAAGTACACCAAGCAGTCCATCCTGTCGCGCCTCGCGATGGCCTATGGGGGACGCGTCGCGGAGGAGCTCGTGTTCGGTCCGGAGAAAGTCACGACCGGCGCGGCGCAGGACATCCAGCACGCGACCGACGTCGCGCGTCGCATGGTGACGCAATACGGCATGAGCGACACGATCGGGCCGATTGCGATCGGCGACCGGGAGGCGGAGATCTTCCTGGGCCGCGAAGTGGTCCAGCGACGGGAGATCTCGGAGCGCACAGCGGAGCTGGTCGATACGGAGGTGAAGCGCATCCTGGGCGATGCCTACGAGCGCGCCAAGGCGGTGCTGATCGAGCGCCGCGACGCGCTCGACCGCCTCGCCGCCGCCTTGCTCGAGCGCGAGACGCTCGACCGCGAAGAGGTCGAGCTGGTCGTGGCCGGCAAGCCGCTGCCGCCGGTGCCACCGCCGCCGCCCGCACCCGCGGCGCCCTCGGCCGAGGGGACCACGCGCGAGAAGACGCCGGCCGCGCGCGGTCCCGTGCTGGGCAGCCCGCCCCCCGAGCCCGCCGGCGCGTGACACTCCAGAGTTAGCTGACTGCGTTCCGCGTCGCTGCCGGGTTGCCCCGGGTGTTAGGATTGAGGGCCATGGAAGCGAAGAACGCGGACCTCTCCGCGCTGCGGATTGACCGCGCGGCTGACCCGGCGGCCCCGACCCCCGGGGCGCGACGCTGGTTGGTGATCGGCCTGCCGGTTGCGGGCGTCGTCGTCCTCGCCGCCGTCTTGTTGGCGACCAGCGGGGTCCTCGGCTCGGCAGTCCCTGTTCGGCTCACGCCAGCGACTATGGTATCGCCGATGCGGTCCGGCGCGGTGCTCGTCGCCAGCGGCTACGTCGTCGCCCAGCGCAAGGCCGCCGTCGCCTCCAAGGGCACGGGCCGGCTCGTCTATCTCGGCGTCGTCGAAGGGGACCGGGTACGGGCTGGCCAGGTGATCGCCCGCGTCGAGGACGCCGACGTCCGGGCCCAGCTGGCGGAGGCCCAGGCCAATCTCGACTTGAGCCGCGCCGACCTGCGCGACGCCGAGCGGGCGCTGGCGCGCGAGCGCATGCTGATGGACAGCAACTCCACCTCCCAGGCAAGTTACGACGCCGCCGAAGCGCGCTACCAGCGCGTGAAGGCCAACATCGCCGTCGCCCAGGCGGCGCTTCAGTCGGCCCAGGTGGCGCTGGAAAACACCGTCATCCGCGCGCCGTTCGATGGCACGGTGCTGACGAAGAACGCCGACGTCGGGGAGGTGGTGGCGCCGCTCGCCGCGAGCGCCTTCTCCAAGAGCGCCGTGGTCACGGTCGCCGA
>Ga0209056_10007361_pt1 | contig 11338 bp, 7 predicted proteins | sample GraSoiAngelo_114_FD_185876 | JGI IMG/M metagenome (GOLD analysis project Ga0209056, IMG submission 185876) | Grasslands soil microbial communities from the Angelo Coastal Reserve, California, USA - 14_0903_13_40cm (SPAdes) (version 2) | ecosystem: Environmental > Terrestrial > Soil > Grasslands ... | reverse complement strand
GAGTTCCTCGAATCACCCACGCTCGCCCAGGCCGCGACTTGGTCCTCGACATCGCCCTGGAAGGAATGTCGGGCTTCGAGCTCCAGGAGCGGGCTGGCGGCAGACCACCCGTCGTTCCTGATCATCTTCATCACGGCCCTCGGTGATGCCACGACGCGCGAGCGCGTCAGACACTCCGGAGTCGCGGCGCATCTGCACGGAGGCCACGGGGTGATCGAGGTCGACACGCGCATGATCGCCGCCATGAATCGAGACCCGGAAGAGGCGATGGCCCGTGGCGAATTCCGGGAGGACCTCCACTGCCGCCTCAATGTGGTGGAGATCCGACCACCCCTCCGCGACCGGCCGGAGGAAGTCCCAGTCCTGAGCCTCCATCTTCCTCGACCGGTTCAATCAGGAGTACCAGCAGAATCGGCAGCTCGTGCCGACACACTCGCTCTGCTCGCGAACAGTCCGTGGCCCGGCAACGTGCGCGAGCTCGAGAATTTCATCCGCCGCTTCGTCGTGCTGGGCAACGCGCAGCGGAGCCCGCAGGAGGTTGACGCCGCTCTTCGAGCCGGCCGGCGCCCAGACTCCGCCGTCACTCGCGTGCCCGCTCCGCCGACGGCTGACGTCACGCGTGGACTGCGCGAGATCGCGCGCCGCGCCGCCCGAGACGCAGAGCGCATTGCCCTGAAGGAGGTGCTCGACCGGGTCCGCTGGAACCGGATCGCAGCCGCCCGGATCCTGAAGGTCAGCTACAAGACCCTGCTGACCAAAATTGTCGAATGCGGCCTCAATCAGAGAATCGCCCGAACCCGTCTGATGCGTCAGGCCGAGGGAGACCTCCTCGGTGGCGGACGTGTGGGCAGCTAAGGGAACGCCACTTAACGGGGCTCTCTTTGGGCAAATTCCCGGACGCATCGAGTGCCTCGCGTGCCATTCGGCCTGATCGTCGAGGCCGACACACGAAGCGAGGGCGATGAGGAGCGGGGCCGAACCCGCGGGGGTATTTCTGAGAGCGACGGTCACGGTGACCAAACTCAGAAGCACGGGGTCGCACGGTCCATGCGTGGCGAGACTGACTTTCGTCAGCGCCTTGGAAGGGGCGACCGAGATGACCGACAGGATGGTCCGGTCGCCCAACGCCGCAGCGGGAGGCTGAAGTCGAAAATCCCGGCCACGTTGCCTTCGTCTCGTCGTACAGGAGGCCTGTAGGAAAGGAGGCTCCCCAATTGACCGATAAGACCAACAAACTCACCAAGCGCAAGCCTCCGCAAGAGAAGCTACAGGCTTCCGAACTTCGCTATCGGCGGCTTTTTGAAGCCGCACGAGACGGGATACTCATTCTCGATGCCGCCTCCCGAAAAATCACAGACGTGAATCCATACATGGTGGAGATGTTGGGCTTCTCGCCCGCCGAATTGCTAGGAAAGGAACTCTGGGAAATCGGGTTGCTCAAGGATGTGCAAGCCAGCCAGGACGCCTTTCGAGAATTGGAGCAGAAAGGCTATATCCGTTACGAAGACTTACCCCTCCAAACCAAAGAGGGAAGGCGCCGGGAAGTGGAGTTTGTCAGCAACGTCTATGCGGAAGACGGCCATCAAGTCATTCAATGCAACATTCGCGACATCACCGAGCGCAAGCGTGCAGAGGAAAGCGTACGCAAGGCCCATGACGAGTTGACGGCTGTGGTGACTGAATTGCAGAGGCGTGACATTGAAATGCAGTTGCTCAACCGCATGAATGATTTGCTTCAGACCTGCAATGCCCAGGAGGAGGCGTATAAGGTGATTTCCCTCCTGGGGGGTGAACTATTTCCCGGGCAATGCGGCTGTACAGCGGTCTTGCGTGCGTCGGGTCTGCATCTTGAGACGGTCGCGCGCTGGGGCGATGAGGCGCCAGTGCAGCCCATTTTCTCAGTGGAAGATTGTTGGGCCCTGAGGCGCGGTAGCTCTCATGAAATCAGAGATCCTCAGGTAGGGCTGTGCCGTCATTTCGTCCATCAACGAGAGGCCAACTACATGTGTGTGCCTTTGATCGTGCAAGGTGAAGTACTGGGGCTGTTGTGTATCGTCGATGCTACCGCCCCGGGGGGGACACAGCAGGTCGGCCGGCGACACCTGACCGTAATGGTGGGCGAATCGATCAAGCTGTGTCTGTCCAACTTGAAGCTGCGCGAGAAACTGCACGCACAGGCCACCCATGATCCCCTCACCGGGCTGTTCAACCGGCGCTACTTGGAAGAGACGCTGTCGCGCGAGCTGCATCGTGCTCACCGCCGGAAGTCTCCACTGGGGGTCGCGATGCTCGACCTCGATCACTTCAAGCGATTCAACGATACGTTTGGGCACGATGCGGGCGACTCGCTGTTACGCGAGTTGGGGCAGCTGCTGCGCGAGAGGCTGCGTCAGAGCGATATCTTGTGTCGCTATGGCGGCGAGGAGTTTGTGCTCATTTTGCCAGACTCATCGCTGGCGGACACCCAGCAACGTGTGGAACAGATCCGCGGGCTGATCAAGGGACTGAAGATTCGTCACGGCGACGAACTCGTGGGCACGATCGCCGTGTCGGCCGGCATCGCGGGGACGCCTGAACACGGCTCGACCGCGGCTGAATTGCTGCGCGCGGCTGACAGTGCCCTGTATGCCGCCAAGCAGGCAGGGCGCGACTGCGTCGTTGTCTACCATGCGAAGCCGTCATAGTTCGAAACGGGTGAAGGAGAAGCTCAGGATGGAGCGCGGTCCATCTCCCGAGGGCCCCGACATGTGCGCCTGTGGCCACGCTCGGGATCGCCACGGCCTCACCACCAAACCAGAGCATCGCGACGGACCCTGCCAGATCCCTGGGTGCGGCTGTCGGTCCTACGTCGCAGATGGGCGCCGCCCCGACGGGCGGGTGCCCGCCGCCGATCGCTGTGTCGACGGTCGCGCGCGGCTGCCATCTTGGCCCTCCGTCGCTGCCCCCGCCGACGATCGAAGATGAGCTCATAGCGTGGGTTGGCGAAGAACTCCCCGTGATGTGAGTGTATAGATCCGGTCTCGTCCGAGACACGATGACGAGGAAGGCGGTATGCACTCGCTGAAGTTAAGCGCGAGCCCAACGGATGGTCGGTAACAAGAGTCACGTGCCGGCTGCAGGTGATGGTGCGTGCGAGAGGGCGGATCTCGGTGGATCCCTGGTCAGACGAGGCTGGTTAGCGCGGCCGTGCCGACGACGCGGTCGCGCCGCGTCATAGCGGGTGAGGCTCAGGTCGTACGCCTGCCGGGCCATCCTGGCCGCGACGAGGCCGATTCCCGTCCAGGTCGAGCGAGCGGCGGACGGCAGTGACGACGGACGGGCCGGGCTCGGTCCACTGGAGCAGCGAGAAGCCCAGCGCGGCGGTGAGGGCTCGGCTTTCCTCCTCAGACTATTGAACCAGCCGTCCCGCTGGATCTTCGCCTTCGTCTGACTCCCTCCCGCCTCCACACTCCGAGCCGGCGCGCACAGGCGGACGAGCCTCTCGGCCGGCCCCGCGACCTCCTCGACGTAGACCGCCGCCAGGTCCGACTCGAGCGGACTCGCGCCGCCCCGCCCGTCGAGCCCTCCCCGCGGCTGCGTCCGGCCAGGGCAGTCACCACGACCGAGGTACCCTCGCTCGCGTCCAAGCCGCGTAACCGCGCCTGGCGGGCAGGCCACCACGAGGGGCTCCGCGAGTGGGGGCCTCCCCCACCGCCCGGTAGATGCCGCGGGGAGCGCTTCGGGAGACGTTGAGGCCCACGCCGAGACGGAGTCCGATGGCAGCGCCGGCCACACTGATCAGGGCCACCAAGAGGGGCCAGTGGTGCAGGGCAAACGTTGAACACTGGGTGTGGCGCGAGTTACGGCCTTTGTTCCCTGAAGTCACGGGGTTCTGCGACACCGTGAACTGTTCTTTATCCTGCTGTATGACGAGCCGGGTCCTGTCCCTACCCATTCCCTGAGTCCATTCCAGTCCCGTCTTCAGATCCGGCCGGCCCTCCGTCGAGAGTTCCCCGGGCCCGCAGCCGCCACGCGTGGGACCCGCGCCCGGCGGCCACAAAGGCGCGCAGCATCTGGACCGGGAGCGGCCACACATCGATCACCTCGCCGTGTATCGCGCGGTAGTACTCCGCGTGCGCGGCCAGAGCTTTGCGAAGGTCGCCTAGCCCACGGCCTTTGAGCGCCACCGGAGCGAGCCGTCTCGGACTCTCTTGAGCCTCATCCGTGGACCGGGTTGGCGGACTCTGCGGAGCCGCCGCGACAGCGGACCCAGGCGTCGACCTGGAGCATCGTGGGCACCGGCGGAGCGAAATGCGCCACGGTCACGTAACCCGCACATCGCACGGGATAATCATCGTCTCGGGCCCGGCGTAACCTTCCCACCAGTGGCGCATTGTGAATCGGCCTGAACTGGTCATGACAGGCACCCCCGGTTGTCGGGCCGTCTCACAAGTGCTCGAGAATCGGGCCGACACGGGGACCGCCGGCGCCTCCCCACGGCGTTGGCACGCCCTTCGCTCCGGACCGGCGAGGCGCGAACATTCGGTCGCGGCGGTCCGCGCCTGGTTCGGGCAGGCCGCGCGGCGTCACGCGAGCTGAGGCTCTCGGAGCAGGAGCGACCACGGTGATCACCGAGACGAGTCGGAGACAGGTATCGGAGCAGCGGCGCGGCGCCCTCGCGGTCCAGATTGAGTGGCCCCACGTCTTCCAGAAGCCCTGGGCCATCCCCGACGTGAGGCGGGGCCATCCCGGCGCCTGGTCATGCGCTCCCGCCCGAAGCCGTAGAGCAGATGGCCAGCGTCATCAAAGCTCGGCGCCGGCGCACGCTGGCGCCCGAGGAAGCTCTCCGGCGTGGCTTCAAGCCCACACACAGAGCGACTTCGGGACCGTAGGGGCCACGAAGCATGGCCACCGACAGCAACCGGCTCGGGAGCCGGGGATGCTTAGGGCACCCCGAGGGTTTGCAGCAGGCTGCTGCGTCTCTTATCGGTGTTGGTGGTCCACATCAGCCACGCCCCCTCAGGGCCCGTAGAAGATGCAAACACGGCTGACGTCGCCTTCGCCTCTGATGACCCCGCCAGGTCTCGATGACCTGGAAGCCGATCTAGCGCTCGCGGACTCTCTGGCGGTTTCCGTCCTCGCGGAAAGGGCGCGGCGCGCCGCGCGCCTTGCCGCCGATCTTCAGATGGCCCTGATCGCGCGCGCCACGTTCAGAGAGGCCGCATCACCGGAGCAGGATCGCTTCCTCGCAATCCCGAAGGTCGCTGAGATCCTCCAGTTTACCGAGCAGTACGTGTACGAGCTCATCCGCCGCGGTCACCTGCCGGCCGTGCGGTCCGGGAAGTACGTTCGCGTCAGCGCCTCCGCCGTCGACAGCTTCATGAAGAATGGGCCCACGAATGGGGTTGACAGTACACTATACCAAGGGTATAGTAGCGCCCGTGGACGGGTTCCAGCTGCGGCGGCTCAGGACGCGCGCCGGATTGACCCAGGCGGCCCTCGCCGCCACGCTCGGCGTCGCGCCGAACACCGTGGCCCGGTGGGAGCGGAACGAGCGGACGATCACGGAGCCGATGACGCGACTGATCCGCGTGACGGTCGAGGCGTCGAACCGGAAGCGTAAGAGGGACTGAATGGCCTGCATTCGAAAGCGCCGCGGCAAGTATGTGGTGGACTACCGCGACGGAGCCGGCATCCGCCGGTGGGTCACATGCAAGACCGAGCGCGAGGCACGGAACGCCCTGATCGACAAGGCCCGCGCGGCCCGCCAGGCGATGCATCCCGTCGTCGACCCGAACATCACGTTGTCGGCCTATGCGGAGCGTTGGCTCCGCGAGATCGCCGTCACGATCAAGCCGAAGACCCAGAAGAGCTACGGCCTGGCGCTCCGGCTGCACATCTTGCCGACACTCGAGTCGACGAAGGTCCGGATGCTGCAGAAGGGGCGCATCAAATCGTTCCTGATCGAGAGGCTCCACCAGGGCAAGGTCAGGACGGTCACGGAGGGCGAGGTCACGAGAGAGGTTCGGCTCCCGCTCGCTCGCGACAGCGTGCGGATCATCCACGCAACGCTCCGGGCGCTACTGAACGCGGCCGTCGATGATGGCATCATCATCGCGAATCCCGCTGACAAGCTGGGTCGCGGCCTCCGGCTCGTGGTCAACGCCAAGACCAGGCAGGAAGAGGTCAAAGCGATGACGCGAGATCAACTCTCTGTCTTCCTCGGTGCGGCGCGGAACGCGCCGACCGCGTACGAGCGCCGCCACTACCCGCCTGGTGCTCGGGCGCACGGGCATGCGACTTGGTGAGGGGCTCGCGCTCCAATGGGACGACGTCCATTTCGCGGAGAAGGAGATCCGCGTTGCCCGAGCGCTATCGGGCGGGCGCATCGAAAAGCCCAAGAGCGGGCACGGCCGCACCGTGGACATGAGCGAACAGCTCGCGCGAGTCCTGTTGCGGCTCCAGGTACAACGCAAGACCGAGACGCTGAAGCGTGGATGGTCGAAGACGCCCGAGTGGGTCTTCTGCACCGAGGCCGGGACGCTGCCCGACGAGAGTCGCGTCCGGAAGGTCATGCGGAAAACGCTGAAGGCGGCGCAGCTCTCGATGCATTTCTCGCCCCACTGCCTCCGCCACACGTTCGCGAGCCTGGCTCCTCCAGCAGGGCGAGTCACCTGCCTACGTACAGCGACAGCTCGGGCACGCCTCGATTCAACTAACCGTGGACACGTACGGCAAGTGGCTGCCGCTGGGCAACAAGGCCGCCGTGAATCAGCTCGACGAGGAAAGTGGTAGCAAAGTGGTAGCAAAAAAGACGACGGGCACCCCGGCTGTCACCGAAGTGCCCGTCAACAATGGTGGGCCGTCACGGACTCGAACCGTGGACCCGCTGATTAAGAGTCAGCTGCTCTGCCAACTGAGCTAACGGCCCGGACCCGGCGCCAACTAACGGCAGACAAAGCGAAAGAGAGCATACCACGAGTTCGCCCAGAGCGGCGCCGCGCGGCCGCGTTTCGCCTCACGGTGCCAGATGGAATACCAGCGGTGATACTCACGCGCTCGCGGTGGGGCGCAAGCAGTGCGTCGGGAGACCGTCCTTCACTTCACCGTCTGACAGTGGGCGACGTTGGCGCCGACGGCAGCGGTGCGGACCTTCGTCAACCCCTGCGCCACGGCCCGGCTGAGAAGGTCCAGGCTCAGCGGCTTGAAGAGACAATTGAGTGCGCCTGTCTTGATGCTGTCGAACGCCAAGGTCAGATCGTCGTTCGCCGTCATCATGATCGTTCCGACCGTCGGATAGTCTCGGCGAATCGACCGGAGAAGGTCGACCCCGTTCCCGTCGGGCAGGTCGATGTCCAGCAGGACGAGATCGGGGTGGTCGCGGCGGATCGCCGCGATCGCCTCCGCGACCGTCTTCGCCTCCGTGACGCGGTAGCCCTCCTCGTTGAGCGCATGGCTCAGCACTTCGCGAAACGAATTGTGGTCGTCGACGATCAGGACCCTTGCAAACACCCGCCGATCAAGGGCCACGAACTCGGCATGCCCGGCCGAAGGACCGCCACGCGTGCTGGAGGCGTCGAGAAGTTCAACGGGGAAGGCTTCTCTCAGCCGCACGCCGACGGCCTTCTGGCTCACGTGCCGGATCTCGATGACGCAGGTCAGCCACGTCCCGGTCTCTGGACTCTGGACCTCGAGGCGGTAGGCGTCTCCGGGCCTGAAGCCGCCGGTGGGAAGCCAGTTCAGATAGAGCCAGGCGCCGAGGGTACTGGCCTCCACCGCTCGCCCAGACACGAATGCGTGGTCGTCGAGCCACAGACGGACAGGCCACGCAACGGAGTTCCGCTGATGCTGTCGCCGTTCCTCCATGTGGTCCCCTCCCGGGGGTCGCAGAGCCCCACGACGAGGAGAAGCAAGCGGGACGCCAGCGACCCAACGCGGGCCTGAACTCCCCGGGATATAAGGGGCACTCGCCACGAGGTGACTCCTCCGGCCATGTCACCAGGGCATCTCAATGCCACGATGTCAGGACGCGACAGGGCTGTTCCTTGGACCTTTCTTCGGCGATTCGGATCCTCGAGCGGCTCGGGCATCACGCCGGGAGCCTGTTTTCGGGCCCGCCGACGAGGGGCGCAGGGAGTTTCTCATGGGTCCTGAATCCTCGGGTCCCGCCGCGGGCCTTGAGCGGCGAGTTCTCCGAACCGGGCCTGATGGGGCCGTCGCGTGTCTCCTCTCGGCGAGGAGACGCGACAAACTCAGTGGTCGACCCAGACTGGGCGAAGAGCTTAGTCCCAGACCCTCACTCTGAGCCGCGCTTCGCAAAATCTCGATTAGCGGGCGCGGCCATCCGAGTGACCCTCACGGGGATCGGAACGTCCAATTCACGATGTCCTGAACGGCGGTGAGCCCGCCCGTCCCCCCGGTGAAGCCGACATAGGCCACGTTGCCGCCGACCACGGATACAAGATCGATCGTGTAGGCCTGGCTGACGGATGCTTGCGTGACGGTATCGGTGATAGTCACAGAGACCGTCCCACCGTCGTAGGTCATGTCTACCCGGAACGGATCGGTGCTCTTGAGGTCGATGCCGCTTCCGTCGAGATTCACCAGCACGTCCGTGCTCGTCGAGCCGGGAACGGTCGGAGAGCGCCCGTCGGTGAACAGGCCGGTCGAGTTGGTGCCCTCGCCGGCGTTGTCGAACACGTCAAACTTGACGGCGATGCTCGAGCGGATGCCGCGGGCCGGGCCGGGCCGAGCCGGGCCATAGCCGAGGCCGCCCCCCGCGGGCCCCAACGCGGTCGGACTGACAGCCTGGATGGTGAAGGTCAAGCCATCGGCCATGGGAGTCGAGCCGGGGCGGATCTGGAAGGTGAAGGTGTTGGTGAAGGTGGCGATGCCTACACGGTCGCGGATGAAGGCGCTCCCGGCTTGCCCGGTGCCACCATTGGTGAGCCGGGCCGCGTTCATGACGAAGCTCGCGCTGCCGTTCGCGGCGAGGTCGGTGGCACCGGCAAACCCCGCGGAGTGATCGATGACGGTGGCGGAGGTGGAATCGCCGACGAAGACGCTGTCGACGTTGGAGACGGCGGAGTTGGCCGAGGAACCCAAGGCCTGGACGCGATAGGAGTACGTGCCACGGGTGAGGCCGGTGTCGGTGAAGCTGGTCGTGCTGGCGTCGACCGAGCCGACAGGGCTGAAGTGCGTGCCGTCGGGGGAGCGCTCGATGGAGTAGCCCGTCGCGGTGTAGGCGTTGTTGGACTTCCAGACCAGCGTGGCGCTGGAGGTCGTGGCGTCCTGGGGCTGGAGGAAGACCACGCGCAGATCGCTCGGGGCCCGCGGGGGCAGATTGTCCTCCTGCTCGGTGTAGGTCCAGCTGAGAATGTCCTGAATGGCGGTGAGGCCCCCGCTACCGCCCCCGAAGCCCACAAATGCCGTGTCGCTGCCCACCATGGTGCGGATGTCCACCCTATAAGCCGTGGAGAACGAGACGTTGGTGAACAAGTCGGTGATCGTTTCGGTCAGGGTGGTGCCGTCGTAGGCGAGGTCGACCTGCTTGGGGTTCTGGTTGGTCAGATCAATGCCGGTCCCGTCCAGCTTCACGAGGACGTCGCCGCTGCCGGGCTCAGGAACGGTCGGGGAGCGCCCGTCGGTGAACAGGCCGGTCGAGTTGGTGCCCTCGCCGGCGTTATCGAAGAAATCGAACTTGATCGCGACGCTGTTGCGGATCCCGCGAGTCGGGCCGGGGCGGTCCGGGCCGTAGCCGAGGCCGCCGCCCCCTGGACCCAGGGCGGTCGGACTATTCGACTGAATGATGAGGGTGAAGCCGTCGGCGCGGGGAGTCGTGCCCTCATGGACCCGGAACGTAAAGCGAGAGCGAAAGCCTCTGACACCGGCGCGATCGGTCGCGAAGACGGTGCCGGCTTCGCTGCCGCCTCCGTCGGTCAGGCGGACCAGATTCTCCACGAAGCGGACGCTGCCATTGGCGTTCAGGTCCTGCACGCTCGCGAAGTCGGCGGAGTGGTCAACGCTCACCGGCCCCACGGTGGCGCGGACGGTATTCGACAGAGCCGAACTGCCCTGCGAGCTGAACGCCTGCACCCGATAGAAGTAGGTGCCGGGGGCGAGCGGAGTGACGGCGACGGAGGTGACCGTGGCGTCGACCGTCCCCACGGGGCTGAAGTTGGCTCCGTCGGTGGACTGCAGGACGGTGTAGTGGTCGTCGGCGGTCCGAGTCCACGCCAGAGTGACTTCGGCGACCGCGACGTCGCTCACCTCGAGCTCCGGCGGGGCAACGAGCGTGGTCGCGCTGGCGAGGGAAGAGTCCGGAGAATCACCAGCCTGGCTGGTAGCCCGCACGAGGTAGAAGTACGTGGTCAGCGGGGCCAGGCCGCTGTCGGTATAGCTGGTCGTATTGCGGTCGACCGTGTTGATCTGGGTGAAGTGCGTGCCGTCGGGCGAGCGGAAGATCTTGACGCCGGTAGCGACGTCCGGACTGTTGGTCCAGGAGAGACCGATCTGCGCGGAGGAGACCGCGGTGGCGGCGAGGTTCGTTGGCGCGCCGGGCGGCGCGCTGGCTACCGGAAAGAGCCCGAACACGGCGACACTCGTCTGGGTGCCAAGATAGACCTGGCCGTTGGCCACGGTGGGGGTCGTGAACTTGACCGCGCCATCGAGCTGATCGCGGAGGCCGGTCTGGTTGCTGGCATAGAGCTCGATCGCTAGGTTCGTGGCGTCATACGCGTGGAGGATGGCGGGGCCGCCGGTACCAAAGGCATTCACCTGCAGAGCCCAGACGATTGCGCTGCTCGCCCCGTTGGCCGATATGCTGGGTGTCGAGCCCGTAAACCCGAATGCCACGTTGGATTGTGAAACGGGCGCGGTGGAGAGCAGTCCGTTGACGACCTGGAACGCCTTCATGACGTCGCCGGCGCCCTGATAGTAGACCTGACCGTTGAAATACGCTGGAGTACCATAGGAGCCGCCGCGGACGGTACCGCCGGGCAAGGACTGGACGACGTCGTCGCAGGTCGGACCACAGCGCTGATAGCCGCCCATATTGTCGCGGTCCATCAGATAGACCTTCCCCTCCTTGCCGGCGGCTACCATCAGATGCGGGCGCGCGGCGACCTGATCGGGGAGCAGCATCACCGCACCCGAGCCGAGGTCCGCGTCGAACCTATCCAGGTCGGCTTGGTTGAATGGGGTGAAGGAGTCGGCTACGGTCAATCCGGCCGGGAAGAGGAGCTTGACCACGCTGTCGCCGTAGGCGGGGCCCCTGCCGGTGGGCGCCCAAACCCCCGTTGGGGTTCGTGTTGAACACGGCGAGCTGGTGCAGGGTCGCGGCGTCGAACGCGATGACCCA
>Ga0209056_10007357_pt1 | contig 11341 bp, 11 predicted proteins | sample GraSoiAngelo_114_FD_185876 | JGI IMG/M metagenome (GOLD analysis project Ga0209056, IMG submission 185876) | Grasslands soil microbial communities from the Angelo Coastal Reserve, California, USA - 14_0903_13_40cm (SPAdes) (version 2) | ecosystem: Environmental > Terrestrial > Soil > Grasslands... | reverse complement strand
CGGGCTGCGCTTGGAATGCGGTACGAAATGCCAAAATTGAATGCGACATGGCGTGCGGAGGGGATGCAACCGCTCGCGTTCGGCATTGGCATCAATCATGGCGAGGCCATTGTTGGCAACATCGGGTCGTACGAGCCGCACGAGCGACTCGATCCGACCGTGATCGGCGACGCCGTGAATCTCGCTTCGCGGCTGGAAGCGCTGACGCGTATTTACGCCGTTGATATTCTGGTTGGACAAAGCGCAGCCGAGCTTGTGCGCGACGACTTTCACTTTCGCTCGGTCGCGCGTGTTCAGGTGAAAGGAAAAAGCGAACCGGTCGAAGTGTTCACGCTCGTCGGCGCGCGGAAGGACGATGTCGATCCGGAATTTTTGAAGTGGCTCGACATTTACGAAGAGGGGATCGCCAAATTCCGGAAACGCGATTTCAAAGACGCGAAGATTCTGTTTTCACATTTTCTCGAATTTTATCCGGACGATTCTCTCGGGAAGATGTATCTCGCGAGCGCGCTCGAATACGAACAAGCACCGCCGGACGAAGCTTGGAACGCGGTCGAAGTTTTCAAAAAGAAGTAGCCCGCTAATTACGCGAATCAGACGAATAAACTCTGATCGAGCAAGGAATTGATGTTGGAGTGCATTATTCGTGTCCTTGGCGTGATTCGCGGGTCAAATTTCTGGCGCAGGTCAAACTCCCGTCGTAAAGAATCGGCGTGACCAAAACCGCGCCGCAAAAATTTCATTTCATAGGCATTTGCGGCACGGCCATGGGCTCGGTCGCGGCGGCGTTGCAGGAGCGCGGGTTTAAAGTCAGCGGCTCGGACGAAAGTGTTTATCCGCCGATGTCGACCTTTCTCGAAGAGCGCGGGATCAAACTTCATCAAGGTTACGGTGAGGAAAACATTCCGAGCGACGCGGATGTGGTCGTGATCGGCAACGCGATCAAGCGCGGCAATCCGGAAGTGGAAGCGGTCCTGAACCGGAAACTGTTTTACCTTTCGCTGCCGGAAGTTCTGCAAAATTATTTCCTGCGCGGCAAACACAATCTCGTCATCACCGGCACGCACGGAAAAACAACGACGACATCGTTGCTGACCTGGATCATGGAAAAAGGCGGCCGCAAACCCAGTTATCTCATCGGCGGCATTCCAAAAAATCTTGGTCAGGGCGCGCGGTTGAACGACTCCAAGTATTTTGTGATCGAAGGCGATGAATACGACAGCGCGTTTTTTGACAAGCGCTCCAAGTTTATTCATTACTTGCCGGAGCTGGTGATCGTAAACAACATCGAGTTCGATCACGCCGACATCTTCAATAATCTTGACGAGATCAAACTAAGCTTTCGCCGGTTGCTCAATATCGTTCCGCAAAACGGAATGGTTCTGGTCAATGGCGACGATCATAACTGCGTTGAGGTCGCGAAGGATTGTCTCGCCCAGATGGTCGAAGTCGGTTTTTCAAAAAACTGCGCGCAAAGGATTCGCGACGTCACTCATTCGCCCGAGGGTTCGCGGTTCAAACTTGGCGACGACGTTTATGAAATCCCGCTCATCGGGGAATTTAATGTGCGGAACGCGGCCATGGCCGCGAGTGCGGCCCGCTTTTACGACGTGCCCAAATCGAAGATCGAAAACGCGTTCAAAAGTTTTACGGGCATCGCGCGGCGCCAGGAAGTGCGCGGTGAAGCGCGGGGCGTGAAAGTGATCGACGACTTTGGCCATCATCCGACGGCGATCGGGCAAACGTTGCACGCCCTGCGGCAGCGTTATCAGAGTCAGCGGATCTGGGCAATCTTCGAGCCGCGGTCGAACTCGACCCGGCGCTCAGTTTTTCAGAAGGAACTACTGGAGGCGCTCAAAGTGGCGGACGGTGTGTTCATCGCGCAAGTGGCCAGGCTCGAACAAATCCCAGAAGCGGAACGTTTACATCCAGAAGAGATGGTAAAGGAAATTTCCGAAGACGGGCGGCCAGCGTTCTATGAAAAAAACGCCGACGCAATTGTCGATCGAATTGTACCCCTATTGAAAGAGAGAGACGTCGTCGCCGTTTTCAGTAACGGCGGATTCGACAACATTCACGAGAAATTGCTGGCGCGACTGAGAACGTAAGTCGCTAAATCGAGAATGGCGAATCGACTGTCGCTGTAACGATTGATCGAATCACGATTCAGGGCGGCGAAGCCGCTGACGTGTGATCGTGCACGATTTTCCAGCCTTCGGGGAAACGGTGAAAAATTAGTGTGAAACGGCCGTGAGGCTTGTCGCTCGCGCGTTTGAGTTCCCAACTACCAAGCACGACAGCGGAATCGTTACTTAACGGCGTGATTTCAAGATCTGAAAACGTCAGCGTTCCCATTTTCGCGCGGTCCGAATATTTCTTTTCGTAACGATCCAGAACTTTCTGCCACCCGCGCGTGACTTCGTCGCCGGAAACGAACACCGTGTCGTCGGAGCGCGAGTAACCGTTCATGAACGTATCGATGTCGCCGCGATTCCACGCGTCCTGCTGCGATTGCAGAACAATTCGAATTTCAGAAGCGGTGTCTGTTTGAGCAGCGGCTAATTCGGACGGTGCAACCCAGAACATCGCAACCGCCGCGATAGAAAAAGCGAGGAACGTCAGACGCATTACGGCGTTGGCGTCGGAGTGGGCGTCGGTTCCGAGAATTTTCTGTAGGTTAAAACAAGCTTGGCGCTAGGCACCGGCTCGACTGTTACGCGTGCAGGACCATCGATGACAACCGGTTGGATAAATTCCGGTGGCGCGGTGGAATCGATCATTGTCGCCGTCAACACTGCTCTTGGAGGTGGTGTGGGCGCTGGCGTAGGAGTCGGCGTAGGCGTCGCTGTCGGTGTCGGAGTTGCGGTCGGCGTTCCGGTGGGTGTCGGCGTCGCACTTGGAGTTGGCGTAGGAGTTGGAGTTGGAGTCGCTGTTGACGTGGCCGCTGCTGCAATCACAACGCCTCGCGTGCTACCGCCTTCCTGTGTGAAGTTATAGATTCGCAGGAAGTGGTGATCAGGAACATTAATGCTGAAGGTGGAGTTCGTGATCACTACAGTTTTGAAACTGGAGGCGATAGCGACAGCGCCGAGCGCGCAAACGAAAATCAGCAGCGACGCCGCATTCTTCATTTATTGTCCGTCTCCAACGCTCGGATCGCGTGCGAAGTTTAATTGCTATCTTTTCTGTAGCTGATGAAACAATTTCCGGTCGTAGTCCCGCATGTGACGGAGACATCCGCAGGGCCGGCGATCACCACGCTATTAATCACGTCTGGCGGGGACGCATCGAGAACGGCCGCGGCTAGAACATTTACCGATGTGCCACCATTGGGCGGCTTGGTCACAGTGACGACACCTCGCGGACTTCCATCGTCTTGCGTGAAATTACGAATCACCATGAACTGATCGCCATGGATCGGGGGAAGATCTGCCGACACACCACTCGTAATAACCATGCTTTTGAAATCGTCAGCGAAAGCCGTTCCGGCGAGTCCGCAGAGAGCGATTGGTAAAATTTGAAGAAAATTTTTCATAGACCGGGGAACGTAATGTTTCGAAACATTCTTAATATGAGATCGCGGGTGGTGTCCAGTTCGGCGCTGACTTTTCTTCGCGCCGGCGGTAAAACCGAAGGAAATTGACCCGCTCTCGCGCATCTGGTAACATCCTCGCCACCATTAAATCCGTGCATCGATCGGTTCTGTTGCTTGTCGCGGCCAGTTCGAGCTTTGCTCAAGTTGCGCCAGTCGCGCAGCCTGCTGAGACACCTCTGACCGCGGCTCAGCCTGCGCGTCCGGCCCCATCGGTCCCGCGGGTAGTCAGGACGCCAGCTCCACCGCCGCAGACGCCGGTGCCAGTCGCGCCGGCAAGTCCCCAGCCGGGCGCTCCGCAAATGGTGCGACTGCAATTCCCAAACAGCGACGTCACCGACGTTCTCCACCTTTACGAGCAGCTCACCGGCAAAAAATTGGTGATGGACAATTTCGTCCAGGGCAAGGTCAACATTTTCATCAGCAAAGACGTTCCGCGCGAGGAGGCAATCAAGATCATCGAGATGAATTTGCTCCTTAACGGCTATTCGCTTATCCCCGCTGAAGACACCGACATTGTTAAAGTCATCGGCACAGGGAAAAATCCGCGCACGACCGGAGTGCCGATCGTTTCGGATGAAACCGAGATTCCGGACGGCGATCACGTCATCAGTTACTTATTCAAGCTTCGCTATGCCGATCCGACAGAATTGCAGCAGGCGCTCGGGCAATATCTTTCCCCGCCGCAGCCATACACGTCATTTCTGGCGCTGCCAAAGGCGGGCGCGATTCTGGTAACCGAAAATTCAAGCGTGATTCGCACGCTGGCCCGAATCATCAATCAGGTGGACGTGCCGCCGGCGGAGGTGGTGAGCGAGTTCATCAAATTGGAGCGTGCGGACGCGAGCAAAGTTGTCGACATGCTCAAAGACATTTTCGAGAAGGGCGAAAAGACTGGAACTACTGGCGGCGTGCGCGGTGTTCGCACCGGCACTGTCCCGAATGTGCCGGTGCCGGTGGCTGAAGTGAGCGAAGTCGGTGGTTTGACCGCGCTGACCGAGGAATCAGTTGTGGTCGGCAAAATAAAATTATCAGCCGACGTCCGCACCAATCGGATCCACGTCATTACCCGGCCGGTGAACATGCCGTTTATCCGGAGACTGATCTCCGAGTTTGATGCCAACGTCGAGTTCGCCAAACCGGTCACTCGCGCGCTCAATTACATCTCTGCGGGTGATGTTTTGCCGGTCATTGTGCAAGCGTTGACTGAGCCGGGGCAAGCGGCAGCGGGAGGCGCGGAGGGGGCTGCCCCAGCCGCGCCGGGCGCGAGCCCGACCCAACCGCGACGCACGACCGCGACAGCCACGACTGGCGGTGTCGCCAGCACGACCAGCACTGCGGGCGGCACCTCTTCGAGTACAAGCGGCACGCTCAACGTTTCCGAGGAGCTCGAAACCCAAGCGGTGGACACCACGCCGAAAGCAGTCACGATTGGCAACGCCAAGATCATCGCGGATATGCGCGCGAACACGATCATTATGCTCGGCAATCAGGAAATCGTGGTCAAAGTCCAAAAGATTTTGGACGAGATGGACGTAAAAGCACCACAGGTCGCGCTTAGCACCGTCATCGGCGAGCTGACGCTGAGCGACGACGAAGAGTTCGGGGTCGACTATTTTGTGCGGGCCAACAAGAGGATTGCTGCGACCACGAACTTTACGGGTATTCCTCCGTTTGCCGGCGGCGGTACGACAAGCCCGAATCCTAGCCCTGGTGGCTCTCCGATTGTGAGCGGTATTACAAGTGTGTTCGATCCTGGTAACCTCGTCAGCTTCACGCGACTGGCGACAAACGCGGCCAGTGGAGCCAACGTCTATCTCGCTGCGGGAAGCGCCCTCGCTACGGTGGTACACGTTCTTGAATCGACAGGTCGCTTCCGGGTGATCAATCGGCCGGTCGTTTTTACGAGTAACAACAAGAAGGCAATTATCGCTTCGGGAACAGAAATCCCGGTTCCGGTCAATACCCTGACGAATGTCGTTAATCAGACCACGGTTACCGGAACGGCAGCGGTCGCTTCGAACATCGAGTTTAAAAGAGTCGCGCTTCAGCTCGAAGTTGTGCCGCTAATTAACTCAGAGAGGGAAGTGTCGCTCGATATTTTGCAGAAACTCGACAGCCTTGCTGGATCGACAATCGTAAACGGAAACGCAATTCCAAACATCGCCACGCGTTATGTAAGAACAAATGTTTCCGCTCCCAGTGGAGGTACAATCGTTTTGGGTGGTCTGATCACTGACAGTAAGCAAAAGAACGTCAAAGGCATCCCGATTCTGGATCGACTCCCGTACATCGGTGCACTTTTTCGGAACACGACGTCCACGAACATGCGGAGTGAATTGATTATTCTGATGTGTCCTGAAGTGACGATGACCAACCTTGATGTTCACAAGTTGCGCGAAAAAATCGAAGACCACACCCATTTCGGTCCGGACATCGATCAAGGGTATTGCCCCGATTGCCCGCCGCGCGCCCGCGAAGAAAAACAATTGCCGCCACCTGATCTACCCTTCGGAAGGGAGCCGATCAAATCCAAATAATCATGAAAAACACGATCCTCATTTTGCTCGGAGTAGCGTTAAGTACACTCACGGTCCGTGCCGACCTCAACGACATATTCTTTGATCGGCCATTTTTCCATCACACCGACACACTGGCCCCGCGCGACGACTGGGGGTTATTGCACCAAAGCCGCACGACTTTATATGAGACCGATTTTGCACCGCGACATGGCTGGCGGCCGTTTTATTACTTCGAATCGGGCCGAGAGCTGATCACGCAACCGGCTTACGTTGGCGCGCTGCAGCGCGATCTGGCGCGGCTGGGCTATTATTGCGGCCCGATCGACGGCGTCTTTTCCGATGAGGTAAGCGACGCGATTGCGCGCTTGCAGAAGAATTACTCGCAGCGCGTGACTGGCACCTTGACCATTCCGGTCCGGCGTGTGCTGCATTTGCCCTAATGTGGGGTAAACTAGCGCGGTGAATCAGACGGCCAGCCAGTCAGTTGTCAATCTTTTGCTCGCGAGTGGTGTGCCTTCGCGTGAGGAAGCGCTCCAGCTCGCGCAAAACATGAACGGCGGCTCCTGGACAGCGCAGGTGCTCGATTCTGGAAAGGTTGACGAGCAGCGTTTTCTCAGCGTGATCGGAAATTTTTTCCGTGTTCCCGTCATCTCGATCGATCCGAAAACAATCGAGCGCGAGACATTGTCGATCTTGCCAAGCCGTTTCGTTTTTCAACATCACATTCTGCCAATCGAAGTGAAGGAAACCTCGGTCGTGCTCGCGACTTACGATCTGTTCAACTCGTTAGGCCGTCAGCTCGCCGGCCAGCTCCTGAAAAAGCCGGCGGAATGGGTGTTGGTTCCACGCGCGCAATTGTTGCGCGCAATGAAAACACTTTACGGCGTTGGCGCGGAAACGTTCGATGAAATTCTTAAATCGAAGCGCGATTTCGAAATTTTGCAGGAGGGCGACACCGCAACCGACATCAGCTCAGACGATCCGGAAGCGTCGGTGGTGAAATTTGTAAACCAGATTATTCGCGAAGCGATCGTCGAGCGCGCGACCGATATTCACGTCGAGCCGCTCGAGAACGACATTCGCATTCGTTACCGGATCGACGGCATCCTGCACGAAGTGGCAGTGCCGCCCCAGTTGCGCGTGCTGCACTCGGCCATCATTTCACGATTGAAAGTGATGTCGCACATGGACATTGCCGAACGGCGCTTGCCCCAGGACGGGCGCATGAATTTGCAGGCAAGTAATCAGGAGATCGACGTTCGCGTTTCGACAATTCCGACCGTCAACGGCGAATCGATCAGCTTGCGATTGCTCAGCCGCGGCGGGCAACAGTTCGGATTCGACCGATTGGACATGAGCAAGAAGCAGGAGAAGACGATTCGGCATTTGCTGGCGCAGCCGAACGGAATCATTTTGCTTACCGGCCCGACCGGCTGCGGAAAATCGACATCGTTGTATTGCTATTTGAGCACGATCAATTCGGTATCGCGCCGCATCATCACGATCGAGGAACCGGTCGAATACAAATTGCCGGGTGTTTTGCAAATGGACGTGAAACCGGAGATCGATTTCACGTTCGCGCGCGGCCTGCGCCATATCCTACGGCAGGACCCAAACGTGGTCATGGTCGGCGAAATCCGCGATGTCGAAACAGCGGACATCGCGATTCGTGCAGCGATGACCGGCCACCTTGTTTTTAGTACGCTGCACACGAACGACGCCGTCGGTGGCATCACCCGGTTACTCGACATGGACGTGGAGCCGTTCCTGCTTGCGTCAGTTGTAAAGTCGTTCATCGCGCAACGACTGGTGCGCACGATTTGCCCGGAGTGCGCCGAGAAAGTCGAATATCCGGGCGAGTATTTGGCGGAGATCGCGTTCCCGCTAAAAGAGCTTGGCACCGCATTCATGCGGGGCAAAGGTTGCGAACAATGCCGGCACACCGGCTATCAAGGCCGCGCGGCCATTTACGAAATTTGCGTCGTGACGGAGCCGTTGCGGAAACTGATCATGCAAAAGAAAGATGGCGGCGAGCTAAAGCAATGCGCCATTGCCGAAGGCATGGAAACTTTGCGCCAGGATGGCTGGCGTCGCGTCGCGACAGGGAATACGACGATCGAAGAAGTTGTTCGCGTCACCCAAACCGACGAAGTGATGGCGGAAACGACCGAAGACGCCGAGCCGGTGGTGCAGCGCTAATCAGTCTCCGCGCAGGTCGCGGATCGTTTTCGCGTAATCGCGGCTGCGGAAAATCGAAGTCCCGGCAACGAGAACGTTGGCGCCGTTTTGAATCGAGACGCGTGCCGTCTCAGGATTGATTCCGCCATCGACTTCGATGTCGATCTTGCGGTCGCGTGTTTTGTTCCACTCCGCGGCGCGTTTCACTTTTTCCATTTGCTCGGCGCGGAATGATTGGCCGCCGAATCCAGGATGAACCGTCATGACCAGCAACATGTCGATCTTGTCCAGAAACGGCTCGAGTAAATCGAACGACGTGGCTGGATTCAAAGTCAGGCCGGCGCGACAGCCGGCGTCGCGAATTTGTTGCAAGGTTTTGGCGACGTCGTGTCTCGCTTCGGGTTCGACGTGAACAGTAATTGAGTTCGCGCCGGCATCGACAAAACGCGGCACGTAATGGTCAGCGTGTTCAATCATCAAATGCACATCGAGGGGGAGCTTCGTTTGTTTGCGGACGACTTCGACGACCATCGGGCCGAACGAAATGTTGTCGACGAAATGGCCGTCCATGATGTCGCAATGGACCCAATCGGCCCCGGCCGACTCAACTTTGCGAACTTCCCCAGCCAGATTTGAGAAGTCCGCGGCCAGGATAGATGGAGCGACGAGAATTTTCGGCATTAAAGCAAACGTTCAACGCTCAACCCGCCTTCGCAAGGGCTACGGCGTGGCAAGCGCCCAACGTTCAACGCTCAATTAGAGGTTTGGAGATTGGGCATTGGGATTTGGGACTTGGGTGAGGCCGCTCTATATATATTAAGAGCTTGACGGCGGGACACGGCGTTTCATGTTACCGCGTTTCAGCCGGTTAGAATCGCGCTCCGAGGCGCACCACTTGCTTCAAAGGTCAGCGTTTCCGAGCGGGCTGGGAAAATAAATTCATGTTCAACGGACTTTTCGGCTTTTTATCGAACGACATCGGGATCGATCTCGGCACGGCCAATACCTTGGTTTACGTCAAAGATCAGGGGATCGTCTTGCGCGAGCCGTCGGTGGTGGCCGTGCAGGCCGGCACCAACAAAGTGCTAGCGGTCGGCGATGAAGCGAAGCGCATGCTCGGCCGGACGCCATCGAACATCGTCGCAGTCCGCCCGCTGAAAGACGGCGTGATCGCGGACTTCGAAGTGACCGAAGCGATGCTGCGTCATTTTATTTCGAAAGTGCACAACCGTCGGGTGCGGGCGAGGCCGCGCGTGGTGATTGCGGTTCCCTCCGGGATCACCGAAGTCGAAAAGCGTGCGGTGCGCGAATCGGCGACGCACGCCGGCGCGCGTGAAGTTTATTTGATCGAGGAGCCGATGGCGGCGGCGATTGGCGTCGGACTGCCAGTGCAGGATCCGGCGGGCAATATGATCATCGACATCGGCGGCGGCACGACCGAAGTCGCGTTGATTTCGCTTTCGGGAATTGTTTTCAGCCGGAGCGTGCGGGTGGCGGGCGACGAATTGGACGAAGCGATCGTTCAATACATGAAGCGTGCCTACAATTTGATGGTGGGCGAGCGCACCGCTGAAGAAATCAAAATCAAAATCGGTTCGGCCTATCCAAGTGAAAAAGAAACGAGCGTGGAAGTGAAGGGACGCGATCTGGTGGCCGGATTGCCGAAGACGTTGATGATCACGTCGCAGGAAGTGCGGGAAGCCTTACTGGAACCGATTTCGACGATTGTCGATTCGGTTCGGATTACATTGGAGCGTTGTCCGCCCGAGCTATCGGCCGACCTGGTGGATCGCGGTCTGGTTTTGGCGGGCGGGGGGGCGCTCCTGCGTGGGTTCGACAAACTTTTGAGCGAGGAGACTGGTTTGCCTGTCCATGTTGCGGAAGATCCGCTCAGCGCCGTGGCCGAAGGGACGGGCAAATGTCTGAATGAACTTAAATTTTTGCGTCAAGTGGCTGCGGCAGATCGCCAGTGGCGCTGACAAGAGCGGAAAGCGGAAAGCGGAAACCGGAAAGACTTCTGATTCGCGGATAACTCTTTTCTATCCGCTGTCCGGTATCCGGTATCCGACATCGGTATGAGTCGGACGAGTATCATCGCGCTTCTGATTTTCGGCGCCATTTTGGGTTACTTCCTGAGTTTCGGCGCGGATACGACGCGTAAATTTCAGGCGAAAATTTATCAAATACTGGCTCCGTTCTTCACCACCGGTTCCGGTTTGCAAAAACAAATCACGTCGGTCCGAACCGGATTGAAATCGTTGGAAGAACTGGAAAAGGAGAACGCTTCGCTGCGGGTCGATAATCGCCAACTGCGCGCGACCAATTCGGCGCTGCGCGATGTGGAACACGAAGTCAATCGCCTGCGCCACGCGCTCAATTATCGCGAGCGCTCGGTCTTCAAATTGATTCCGGCCGAAGTGGTGACGAGGGATGCATCGACTTGGTGGCACACAGTGACGATCAATCGCGGCAAAGAAGATCACATCGAGACCGATATGCCGGTGGTGACGGACGAAGGTTTAGTGGGAAAGACAACGACCGTCAGCAATACCATCTCGATTGTGCTTCTGGTTACGGACGAAAATTGCAAAGTCGCCGCGTCGGTTGAAGGGACACGCGAGCAGGGAATTGTTTCGGGTGAGCGCGTCTTTGGCGGATTGGCGCCGCTGCTCGACCTGAATTTTTTGACGAAACAAGCGAACCTCCAGCCGGGACAGAAAGCTTACACGTCCGGTGTCGGCGGAGTTTTTCCGTCCGGTTTGTTCATTGGGACAGTGAAAAGCTTTCGCGCTCGCGAACTGGACGGTCAGGCGAAACTGGCGCCGGCAGTGGATCTGTCCCACCTGGAGGACGTGTTCGTGGTCACGGGACGGAAATGATTTTCTTTTTCATATTACTTGTTCTGGTGGTCGTGGCTCAAATCGCGGAATTCTTCATCCCGCCGCTTGACTGGATGTATCACGCGCACATTTACATTGCGCCGGTATTGGTGTTTTACGGCGCGATGGCGCTGCCGTTTCCGTTGATGCTGGCGCTGGCGCTGTTCGCG
>Ga0209056_10007354_pt1 | contig 11341 bp, 10 predicted proteins | sample GraSoiAngelo_114_FD_185876 | JGI IMG/M metagenome (GOLD analysis project Ga0209056, IMG submission 185876) | Grasslands soil microbial communities from the Angelo Coastal Reserve, California, USA - 14_0903_13_40cm (SPAdes) (version 2) | ecosystem: Environmental > Terrestrial > Soil > Grasslands... | reverse complement strand
TTCGCTTCCCTGTCCGATTGGTTACGCTGATTCTTCCGCGCTTGCATATCGATATGAAACTGTAGTTCTTCTTGCAGCTCTTCATCCATCCGGCGACGAAAAAACAATGCGCGCAGTCGCAGACCGCAGTCCTTCCACCACATATCACGCCATCCTTAACACCCTCGCAATGGCATCGGTAAGCTTGCTCCAGTTCACCGCCTCGATTTCGAGCTGTTTTCGGCCAGAAGCAGTGAGCGAGTAGAAGCGCGCTCGTCGGCCCAGCTCCGAGACACCCCACTCGGCTTTGATCCAACCACGGTGTTCAAGCCGATGGAGCGCGGGATAAAGGGACCCCTGGTTCACCCGCAAAACGTCCTGTGAAATCTGCTGAATGCGCTCAGAAATTGCCCACCCGTGCATCGCGCCAGAACGGAGCGCACGCAGGATCAGCAAATCAAGCGTGCCCTGGAGAAGATCGAGTCGGGATGAATCCATTGATGTCGACGCCCGACAATGTCAACAGCAATCGCAGCGTTGGCGACTTGAGAGCGCTCAACTGGGGCAATTGAGCGAGTAACGGGCCAGTCTGAAGTAATCGGCCAATTTCCGGTCTTGCGACCATCCGGTAGTCATCGCCTAGCGGCTTGAATTGAGATGCCGAGCGGCCACTTGTACGGATCCGTTGTGAACACATTTGACGAGAAGAGCGGCAAGCAAACGCCGTGAGTTCGGAGGCGTCCCGATGACCGCTCTGAGCGTGCCTTGCAGGATAGTCCTCAGTGGCTGAGTTTTCGGTAGGCATACGCGTTTTGTCCATTAAGCCAGCACAACTTGCTTGTCAGTGCGATCTCCTGCCTCGCTCCATGGCGACAGGCCGGTCGGGAAGCGCCCACGCATAAAGCGTTCCGCCACTCGCAACAAGGACGTATTGCCGGCCGTCAAGTTCATACGTAATGGGAGAATTTCCTACGCGTCCGATGCGCGAATGCCACAACGTTGTGCCATCGCGCGTCCGGAGGGCAAGAACGCTGCCAACAGAGTCCCCTGTGAATGTCAATCCCGAGTCCGTAGTCAAAACACCTGCGCCCGAAGCTCCACCGCCCAAGTCGTGGGTCCAACGGATTTTCCCCGTTTGATAATCGATCGCTCGAAGCGTCCCTTTGCCGAAGAGTCCGTAATCTGCGCCTGCCCAACCATACTCGCCATGCTCGGGCTTCGAAAAATAGATACCGTAGCTATCCTGTGCGCTGACGATGAACAGACCAGTCTGAGCATCAAAACTAGGCGAGCGATAGTTAGTGGCACCGCCTTCGTCCGGTGCAATCAGCCGTCCATCGCGGGCCGGCTCCTTCGCAGGATTGGGAATCGGACGCCCACCCTGGTCCACGCCCGCGGACCAGTTGACGGCGGCGAAGGGCGTCGTAAGCAGGCTTTTTCCGCTAGTGCGGTCCAGCACAAAGAAATAACCGTTCCGCGAGGCTTGCAGCAGCATCTTGCGAGGAGTGCCTTTGAACTTTCCGTCCACCAAGACTGGAACTTCGACGGCATCCCAATCATGTGTATCGTGGGGCGATGGTTGGAACCCCCAAACAAGTTTCCCGTTGTCGGGGTTGAGTGCCACGATACTGCACGTCCAGGGATTGTCGCCGGGCCGCGCTCCTGCGGCCAGCACTGGCGTGGGATTTCCTGTTCCCACATAGAAGAGATTTAGCTGGGGGTCATACGTACCCGTAATCCACATGTTTCCCCCAGTGGCCCCGCCGCTAAAGGCTTCGGGTGCTTCTCGCGGAAGCGTACTGTAAAAGGTCCATTGTGTATCACCCGTTTCCGGGTCAATCGATTTCAGCATTCCGGGAAGGTTATCGAAGTCACCGGAAGTGCCCACGAGCAGGTGGTCGCGGATGACCAGCGGCGCCACTGTCGTCCAATAACCTTTCTTTACGTCGGCGATCACGATGTCCCAACGAACTTTGCCGTTTCTGGCGTCAAGGGAGATAAGGTGCGCATCGGGAGTCGAGAAATACACATAGTCTTTGTACATGGCGACTCCTCGATGGCCGATGTGCAGACCCTGGTTCGGCGGATAGGTGTAGTGCCATAGTGGATGTGCCGACCTGGCATCGAGCGCCCAGACGTTGTCCGGCGTCGTCACGTACAAAATGCCATTGACAAGGATGGGAGTGGACTTGACCTGCGCGGTCTGTCCGGTTTCGAAGGCCCAGGCAAGCGTAAGCTGGTTGACGTTCGCCGGCGTGATCTGCGTCAGCCGGCTATGGTGCTGACCCGAGTATGTGCCGTGATAGGTCGGCCAACTCTGACCCGAAGGTTGCTGGAGTGTACCGGGATCCAGTCCCTGAGCCAGCGCCCTGCCCTGGAACGCAAGCATCACCAAAATCAAACCGGCGGCAGGTCGCAACACATGGTATCCAATCTTCATCGTCCAATTGCCTCCTGGGAAACCGCCTCGAACATATTCCCCTACCGCAAGGTCTGCAAGTAGGCCAGGACGTCGTGCATGGTTTCATCGGTGTATTTTCCGAGTTGCTCGACGTGCGCTTGCAGCGGATCGTCGACCGTGAACTTCACCTGGTTCTTGAACCAAGAACGGTACCATCCCGACGAATCAGTTAGCCCAATAACGAATTCGTCCTTGTACGCCAATTTGCCCCGTACTGTTTCGCCGGAAGGTAGTATCACCGTCACCGTTGCTGCGGCCGCAACAGGACCAGCGCCGCGGCCCCCGCCCGGGTAGAGCATGTGGTGAAGCAGCGCCAGTCCCCGCAGTCGGCTCGCTACGCCGGCGAGGTCTGCGCTCGGAGAGTGGCATTTCGAGCACCCACCGGCCCCGTTGAAATACTCCTTCCCGTGTTCGGCACTGCCAGTTTGCAAATCTTCCATCTGAACGGTACGCCGCCGCCCTTCCTTGGAGGTTATCTTGATCTTCTGATCGTGAATAAATGCCACGATGGCAGCTAGATCCGCATCGTTGACGTTGAAAAGCGGCATTCCTTTATCAATCCGTCCGGCGCGCACAACCGGGCCGATTTCGTTTCCACGGATGTCTTTCGCGACGAGTTCGGAGCTCGTGAGGTCCGGACCGGCCTCACCACCGGCAGCGTCGCGCCCATGGCAGAAGCCACACTGGACGGAAAAGAGTGATTGCCCTCTTTGCACCTGTTCTGGCGAATAGGATGGTGATGTCGTCGCCTCGGCCGGCAACTGTGAAGCTGGTTCCTGACTGCGGCGTTCCTGACCGGCAGGAACTTGCGCGACGGAGCCTCGTGCTTCCAAAACAGTTCGCTGACCGGCGAAACCCTGATGGCAGGAGAGAACGGGTGCAGAGATACTCAACGCCAGTACCAGCGACTGCCCCACGCCTGCTCGTAATCCGTACGCAAGCGAAGTTGGCACACGAATCCTTGACCGCCCACCGACTTGCCGTTTCAATTTAGCAACCTCGTGGGGCCAAGGTCCAGGTGGCGCCCCTCCTCGATTTCGTTCTTCCCGCTCGTATAAGTAAGGGCCAGAACAACACACCATGTGCTCCTGCAAGACGCGATATGCATCACCCGGTACTTCAATCCCTCCCGATGTTCGAGCCTGAGGATTGTCTGCGGCGGGCAGATCCTTCGTCAATGCTGTCGACGCTTGCGAGTCTAGAATTGAAAGCGAACCACGAGTTGCATAATACGCGGGTCGCGGGCGCCGCTCACCGTTCCGAATCCATTGATATTATTTATGGTCCCGTCCGGATTCTGATACAGGTTTGTGATCGTTGGATCGCTAAGGCTTTTGAAATTAATCGTGCTGTTGACGCCGTTAAACTGCGTGTGATTGAACACGTTGAAGGCGTCTGCGCGCAGCTCAAACCTCGCCCCTTCGCTGACAAAAAAGGTCTTCTGGACCGATAGGTTAGTGTTGTTAATCCCGGGCCCCCGCAGGTAGTTCGTGGGGGAGTCGAGGCCAATACTGCCCACCGGTGGCGGTGCAAATGCCGCGGGATTTAGGCGGTGATACTCGTCGCCCGTGATTGCGCTGAGCGGGTTCCCAATCAACTTGACGCGTGCTGGTTCTGTATACGAACCGGTGATGTTCTGGTTGCCCACGCCGGGTATAGAGAAGCTCACTTGGTAGGGCGCGCCGCTCTGAAATAGCGTGGCGCCGGAGATCTGCCAGCCGTCAATCAGCGAGTGCGCGGGGCCGCTGCGGAAAATCCTCGGGAGCTCGTAGGTATAGAAGATGTTGACCGTATGCAGCCGGTCGAAGGACAGTGGACCATAGTTGGCCAGCCGCGTGAGATTGTCGATGCGGTTGAACCCCGTGCGATCGCTGGTGGTGCCCAGGGCGCGACTCCACGTCCAATTGAAGCCGAAAAAGAAGCCTTTGGCGAACCGCCGGTTCACGCTGGTCTGCAGCGAGTTGTAATTAGAAGTACCGCCGAACTCATGCATAATAATGTCCCCGAAACCCGGGTAAGGTCTCAGGAAGTTGGCGTCAAAGGCTTGCGAGCCAGAGTAAGGCCCCTGTGAACATGTGCCGGAAAACTTCGTGCAGTCCTGATTCTGCGGAAGGAATGTCGCACCGTAAGGGATGGCGTTCAGATTTCTTCGTTGCAGCTCATGGCGATTCTGCGAGCCCACATACGCAGTATCCAGAATGAAATCCATGGGCAGCTTGGACTGCACGCCGAAATGGTAGCTGTATGTGGTCGGAACGAAACCATTGAAGTCGAAGGCGTTCAACCCCACCGGTGCCAGCAGGACATTTTTGGGATCAATGTCCTTGAGGAATCCGTTCACCACCGTGGGCGCCAACGTGGTGGGGGGGTTGGTCAGCATGTCGAACACTTCATTGCCTTGAAAGCGGTCATAGAGAATTGCCCCTCCGGCGCGAAGCACCAGTGATTGTTTGCCAGTAACGTCGTAAGCGAATCCGAGGCGGGGTGAATAATGAATACCGCGATTTTTGATGAGGTACTTGCTGACGTCCTTGCCGGCCCGCGCGATTCCGTCGAGGGTATTGCCGGAATTGGGAACTATCTTGCCGATGGCCGAGGCCGGTACGCTCTGTCCTGTAACCGGGTCGAACCCCGCTCTTTGCCCGCTGCTATTTAGAGTGGGTTGATAGAGGCGCACCTCAGCTGCCCGGTCAAAGCGCCCCGGCAGGAACGTCGATGTTTGCAATGCTGCGTCGAACTGCGGCTGAATCCAGTAGAAGCGCATGCCGTAATCCAGCGTAAGACGCCGCGCTATTTTCCATTGATCTTGCAGATACCATTCCACGTTAGTGTACCGATATTCCCCGGTGAAATAGCCCGACGCCTGATTAAAGGTGGTGAACACCCCAATGGCCATGTTGGCAAAACCGAAGCCGGTGTCCAATGGATTGCTCGAAGTGTCGCTGAAGTCGATGTCGCCGTTGGCGTTGGCAAACGAGGTTTGGTCCTTGCGGCTGCGTTGCACGTAGATACCGGTCTTGAATACATGCCGGTTCCATATCTTCGAGAGGTTGTCGATCCAGTCCAAAGTCGAGTTGTAGTTGAAGAAGGGGGCATTATTCGTCCCGATGCGCTGTTGGTTGCCAATTCGTGTTCCCGCATAAGCAAACCGTGGGATGAAATCTCCCTGTACTGCGGCGGGATAGAGCACCGGGATGTTCACTCCGCTTGCCGCCCGAGATAGTCCACCGTTCACGGGATCGATGTTGATCTGGTTGTGACCATAGCCAAAAGTAGCCTCGTTGGCCGTCGTCGAATTGATCAGCGTAGTCGCGCTGACCACAAAGCTCTTGCCGGGGCGCGTGTCCGTGATGGGCACCTTGGGGAAGCCCGCGCCCAACACGAACGACCCGTAGGCCGAGGTTACCGAGTCGCTGTTGATCAAGTAATGGCTGAACATTTTCGATTTGGCGCTAAGGTTGTAATCGCCGCGAATCAGCGATTCGCGCCTCGGATAGGAATCCGGAATCTGCGAGCGGTAGTTGAAACCTTTGTTTCCCAGCGCATTGGGAGCCGGGAAAAAGTTCAACGCCGCAATGCCCGGACCGTACAGGCTGTTGGCCGGAATTCGACCAAGCACGCCACCGTCCTGGAAGCAGCCCGCTGTGTTGGCGGCGTTGCATGGCTGGCCGGACAGCGGATCACGAATGAAGTGGAACGCATTGCCGTTCTTGTCGACGCTTTGCGAAAAATCCCCCGTGCGCTCGAGCGCTGTCGGGAATGTGGCGTCACGGCGGTCCTGGGGCTTGAGCTGCTCCTGAAATTCCTGGCTCCAGAAGAAGAACAGTTTTTTCCGGTCTCTGTTGAAGTGGCCGGGAATGAAAATGGGGCCCCCAACTGTATAGCCCGGATCGTTGAACCGGAAGAGTTGCCGCGGCAGCCCATCGCGGTTATTTTTCCAGTTGTTGGCGTTCAACCCCTCGTGGCGGTGATATAGATACGCGCTGCCGTGGAAAGAGGACGTGCCACTCTTGGTCACCACGCTGATCTGCGCGCCGGCGGAGCGCCCATATTCGGCCTGGTAGCTGCTCGTCAGGATTTTGTATTCTTGCACCGCGTCCAGACTGATCGTCGCCAACTGGTCTCCATTATTACCGGTGTCCACGTTACCTATGCCGTCGAGCGTTAGCTGGTTATGGTCGAAACGCTGGCCGTTTGCCGAAATATTCGCCAGACCACTGTGTCCCCCGGTGGTCAAGTTGGCCGTGCTCACCACTCCCGTGGCCAACCCCGCAAATTGCAGGTAACTTCGGCTGTTCACCGCCAACTCCTGGATTTCCCTCCCTACAATCGCGTCTGAGCGTTCCGAGCTCTCCGTCTTGAGCTGCACTACTTGCGCCGAAACCTCCACTGTCTGGCTTACTTCGCCTACCTCCAGAGTAATGATTCCGACGGTAATCTTGTCGTTTGCCAGCAGCGATATGTCCTTGCGCTCGACCTTTCTGAATCCTGGGGCCGTAATGATGAGATCGTATCGGCCCGGAAGCAACTGCGGGAACACGAATCGCCCTCCGGAGTCCGTCTTTGCAGTGAACTGCGTTTTCCTTTCCTGCTCAGTGAGGATAACCGTTGCGCTCGGGACCGCGCCGTCCTGAGGGTCACGCAGGCCGCCCGCAATCGAGCCACTACTGGTCTGCGCGGCCAGCGGTGGCACAGACAGCGTCATCGCCATCAAAATGATCGAAAGCGTTTTTGAGGTATGCATTGTTTCCACCCCTGTTCGAGAAACAGCTCCGGCGGCATGCGGACCATGGACACGCGGGCGCTCCCAGGGAAGGACCGCAGTGTGCTCAAAGTAATTCGGATTAGCTGCGCTGAGGAAGGAGAACAGAGACCTCGCGTCGTTCGCGGTGTCCTTGGGAGTGCCGTCGATGAACGTTGCGGGGCCAGGTCTGCCGCATCCTCGCTTTTCTCTGCATCGCTCCGCCCCGGTTACGGCTACGAAACGCGCCGTGGTGAAAGACGCCGAGATGAGCGGTGCGCGCTAATACGGGCTTCCGGTGCCGTCTTACGGAACCTCACCCTAGTGGTGGTCATTGCAAAAATCAATCGGGACAATCACTGTTTTAATTTGCAGGTAAATCTTTGATTTCACCAAGCACCGGAGGCTGGGGATACTCTTTGGCGTGATCCAGTGACACACTCCGGGGAGAACATCGGGGATACGGAAGCTCATGCTCTGCTTATCGAACCAAAGTATCCTTGCAAGTAACACGATTTGAACCTTGCGACGATTCTGGGCGGATGACGGGCAAGGCGGAAGTTATCGATTCGTCCGTCGGATTTAGTACCGACAAACGCCCATGCCATTTAGCGGTGTCAGCTCCCTCGAAGCCGACAACTCGGGAGTTGACGAGTTCCCTCATTAGTGCGGCCTCTCTATTAACTGTGAGATAGGCGTGCGGAAACAGCGCTGAAGCCATCGCGCAAGCGCGTCGCACGACAAAGTGATGAAGTTGAGTTGGCCCGGTACGTTGGGAACAAGTGGGCCTGCCGTGTGCGATAACTTCGGATTCTGATCCGTGAGCATGCCGCCCGATCCAACGCATTTAACGATTGAGCAAAAGCGCCGGGCCCTTCACCTCGCGAATGGAAAACCCCTGTCCCGGACTGATTCCTGGTGCCTGTGGATTCGTCACACAGTTCAGACTCGGATCCGAATTCGTTACACAAGTCTTCGAGGCCGTACCCCAGAATGCGCCGTCCACCAACGACACCTGGATATCCAGAAAGTCGAACATATTTCCGCCGTTCTGTGACTCGCAGCGTCCAGGGCCGCAGTCGCCCCGGTGAACCGGATCATTCGGATCGTTTGCCGTCGTCCAGGTGAAGATCGGGCTGGGGTCGAGTGCATTCACCGAGGCGACGATGTAGATGTTCCACGGCCGGATCGCATCGCTGAAGTTCTGCGATTGGCTGCCAGGAAAAAGAAACGCCACGCGGCCGGGATTGCCGGCAGCGATGGTTGGAAAGTTGACCTCATGCACCCCCGGCGGCGCCATCATGATCGGCTGCGACCAGCTAACGCCACGGTTGGTCGAGACCGAAAAGAATGGAAGCCGGAAAGTGCCGTCCTGCCATACCGCATAGATATTGTCGGCGCTGTCTACTGCAAGTGAGACCTCGTGGTCGGCCATGGGCGTAAGCGAAGTGATGTTGACCCGCGTCCATGTATCTCCCCCGTCGTCGCTAAAGGCGACCCACGGCAGTCCGCAGTGGCCTTTGGGCAGGTAGATGCGTCCCTTACTGTCGGCCGCGAGTTGCCCCGTCAGGCCGCCGCAGACGCTGCCCGCGCTGGTTGGGTCGCTGCCAAGAAAGGCTGGAGTAGCGGTCTTGACGAACGTCGTGCCTCCATCCGTGCTGCGCGCGCAGGCCGAGTCACCCACTTGGTTGAAGCAGTAATACACCATGCGCGGATAGTTGCCTGTAGGCTGCGCCAGCCCCTGCCCTGGCGGGGCCGTGATCAGGGTCTGATGGTCATTGACGGGAGCCGTGCAAACCTGACGGCTCTGCCAGGTCACGCCTTCGTCGTCGGAGAAAATCTCCTCTCCGCCGCACACCAGGTTGAGGTCGAAGGAGAACACCCGGCTGGTGACAGGATCAACATGAAGATAGGGATCCAGGGTAAAGTCGGGATCAGTTGTATTGACAACCCCGAGATTCAGGGGAGGCGAAACCGCCTGCCAGGTGTTGCCTTTGTCGCTGGATCGCATCACCACCGTGCGCGCGAGATGGGTGACGCCGTTGACGCCAATGACGGAATCGAAGGCGCCTGCAGTCATGAAGCCATTGTTGTTCTTGTCCACTCCCGTACTGGGCTCCGCCGCTTGCCGTCCCACGGGATTGAAGCTTACTTTGAGCTGCGGCGCCAGCGGAGCTGACTTGGCAGACGTGGCGCTGGGAACGCCCGTGAAGTTGGACGTGAATACGACTCCATTATAGGAGTTGGACAAGATGTCCTGCGGTGGGCTGCCAATGGCGGCGAAACCGCCATACGTCGCGCCCGGAACGACCAGCGACGGCTGCACCACAATGCTGTACGTTCCAGCAGCAGGGCTGCTGATCACGACTTCCTCGACCCCGCTCGACGTCGTCGAACTGGCAATCGTATTGTTATTCGGGTCGCGCACAAACAAATCAATGTCGTCGCCGCTTCGGGAAGCTGTCACGCGCACCGTGAGCACGAAGCTCTGCTTCGGCGGAACTACGGTCAGCGCAAAGTGATCGCAAGTGAGTTCTGCGTCCCGGCAGCTGAGCGGATTGGAAGCGATGAATGGACCACCAGTCCAGGTGAGGGTGGAAGAGTTTGACGAAACCGTGCCACTGCTTGGAGTCGATGCAAGAACAGGGCTCGCGAGCAGCGCTACGCTTGCTGTGAAAGCTATTTTTGCAAGCCGCCAGAGGTCGACTGAGGTTCGCATCGTGAGTGTGCTCCTTTTCAACGTTTGAATACAGGGACCCAGTGGAAAGTCGTTGACTCGCCCTCTACCTTTAGGCGCATCGCCTAGGCGTGGCAATGAGAGAAACCCCCGCATTGTGCCTACGGTATTTATCTGAAGCTTAAGCAAAACGCCTGTGCGTCACGAGATCGCGAACTTCCGCGTGATTACCGTGATCCCGACGAAACAGTGCGCAGTGAAGCTGTGTGAGAAACTCCGCATTCCTGTCGAGTGACGGGCAACCGGAAGTAATACGCTGGTCGCTCGGAATTTCGGGCACTAAACGGGCACGTGAAAAGCGCAGTAGATCGCCAAGTTGCGTAATATCAACGCGCCGCGCGGAGCGATCTAGTGGATCGTCGGGCAAAGATAACGACGGTCCTGCAAATGAACGTTTGAAGAAAAATCTAAGTTGTGTGTTATGATGCTTCTGCGGGGTGGAGCAGCCTGGTAGCTCGTCGGGCTCATAACCCGAAGGTCGTCAGTTCAAATCTGACCCCCGCAACCATTTTGAGATCCATAGGCCGGACACAGGCGTCCGGCCTTTTTCTTTTTGTGGGGTTACGAGCCCGCAAGATTCGGGCTGTCAGTTCCTAGTGAGTCCCGCAAGAACGGAGGATTCGGGCCGGCGAATACGTTCCATGCACTCTTCAGCCGTTTCGAAAGTCCGATGGGCCAAGGGAAAGGACACCAATTGAGCAGCCAAGGCTCCGACATATCCGGGTGAAGGGTCCAGGTGTCTCAGACTCCAACCGGAGAGGTATTCGTTCGGCCTTGTCGTAATTCTGAGCTGCGCGGGTTGGTCAGGCAATATAGGCACCTGAAACGAGTCCAGAGGCAGTGACAAGCCGCGCCCTGTAGCTTTAATGTAAGCCTCCTTGCGAGTCCAGCAGCAAAAAAAAGCCCTTGTGCGAGCGGCCGGCGTTGTGCCGCAAAGCTCGATGTACTCGGAAGGAGCAAAAAAACGCTGGGCGAGGATCTCAGCATCGGGTAGCTCGCGTACATATTCTAGGTCGACGCCGAGTTCGCAATTCTTGCAAAAGGCGTAAAGCACCCGTTCCTCCGAGTGGCTAACGCTGAAGCACATAGCCCGATTTTGCAACGAAGGCTTTCCCTGTGCACCATACTCAAACAGGATCTCGGCTGGGTTAAGTCCCAGGTAGCCCGCCAAAATTGAGCGCAGCAAGCCGCGGCAAATGATGAAAGATCGTCTGTCCCGGTCAAAATGGAGTCGCGCGGCTCTCTCAGTTTCATCTTGCGACAAGGATTTGAAGAGTGCCAGGAAGCAATCCTCTTCCGCAGCGATGCGGCCACTCCACACGTGAATCTCGTCTGCTTTTATCGGCAAAATACAGCACCGCCGAAGAACCTCTGGCCGGACTTGCTTGACCCTTTCATGCGTCCTGCAAGCACGATTTCATGG
>Ga0209056_10007351_pt1 | contig 11342 bp, 7 predicted proteins | sample GraSoiAngelo_114_FD_185876 | JGI IMG/M metagenome (GOLD analysis project Ga0209056, IMG submission 185876) | Grasslands soil microbial communities from the Angelo Coastal Reserve, California, USA - 14_0903_13_40cm (SPAdes) (version 2) | ecosystem: Environmental > Terrestrial > Soil > Grasslands ... | reverse complement strand
GCTCCCAACTGGCATCGCACGAAAAACGATCTCGTGCTGGACATCAAACGCAAATTCGAAGAACGCGACGTCCGGCAGGGCCGCAACGCCGTAAGATTTCGCAGCTAATCTAAAGATGCCGAGATTGGTTAGCCACGAACTGCCCGACGAGCTTTACGAGCGATTGAATGGGCGCGAAATCGACAAATATTTGAATCACGCGGTGCTGTTCCTGAGGCTGCGCGCTACCGCGCTTGCGCTTCGCGGACCGCCCGTCTCTCGGTGATTCGCAGAAGAACGGGCGCTCATAGAGCGCCCCTACAGTTGCGCCATTCGACCTCTTCAGTCAGTAGCGCAGTGGCAGGAAGTAGTCAGCTATAGCGATTTCAAGAATACGAGGAGCTGCCGGCGTTCGAGCGGAGAGAGCCGCTGAAAAGCGCCTGTCGCTGGACCGGCTTCGTTCTCGTGCCTGAGTATCGCTTCGACGTATGTGAGCGCAGCGCCGTCGTGCATCAAACGGCTGCGCGTTCGGAGGCCCCACAGCGGGGCGGTGCGCACTTTAGTGCGCGTGGATATGGGGCCATTCTGAACGATGCCGTCGCCCGTTCCGATATCGTGCAAAAGGTAATCGCCGAAGGGGTGAATGACTTTGCTTCCCAATGCCGGCGGGACCATAAACGCTCCACCATTGATTGAAGTTCCCGGCGGCGCCGTCGCAATTGTGCGTACGTGACAAATGTCGCATCCGATCCTGCTGAAAGTGTCCGAACCCGCCTGCGCATCGGCGGTGGCAGCCAGAAGTTCGTCTCGCGGAGGCGCCTTGGTCGCGCGGATGAATTGGGCGAACGCGCGAACGTCTTGACCATCATCCTCCGGATCCGCAACGTGGTCGTAGTCGCGGATGGAGTTGCCGTTGGATGTGTTCTCAATGCTCTGAAGGGGACTCGTAATCCCCATTTCGTTCAGATAGGCATCAGCTGAAAAGGATTCCAGGCTTGCGTGCTGATTTTTCCAGCCGAATCTGCCGGCGCGGAGCGCGCCGCCGGCTTCAAGGACAGGAACGCGAATAATCTCGCCCCGCATGTTGAGCGGCTGCCGGTTGGCGATCGCAACCAATGTGTTGTCATCGATTGCCTCCACAAACCCGTCGCCGAGAGTACTCGGTGAAAGACGGAACGCTCGAACCTCGTAGCCGGGCAAGACCCGTTCCTGGATGCTCGCGTCGATCGCTTGATCCTGAATCAGGGAGCCTCCAGGCGGGTCCGTGAATTGTGCGCTCTTGGGATCCCAGTGTCCGGCCCGCAATTCAGTGACTTGACTGCTCCCGCCCACGACGGGATTGCGGTGACAGTCCGCGCATCCAGACGCGTTGTAAATCGGACCGAGGCCATCCTCGATACTTTCTTTCTCCTCAAACAACAACCGGTCGGCGTCGAACACCCTCTGGCTGACGACGCCATTGGTGTCGTTATCGAAGCCCGCCGGAGCGCGTGTTACAAGGATACGGGTCGTCAGCGTTGCCTGCCCTGCGGCAACGATCAGAATTGCCGAGCACACCACGAGAATCGTAATTGCGATTCGGATAGATATTCTCATATAGATCTCCGTTCTTCAGTTGAACGCCTTCGAATCCGGGCACACTTCGGGCATCGATCCCGCTCGGTAACACTTCAGGCCCGTGATTCGAGGGCGAAGACGTTGACGATTGGATGTAACGATCGAGGCCGGAACTCAGCCGATGGAGGGCGTCGCGCGTGACGACTGTGCGTCGCGGACTTCAGCAAGCAGGCACGTAGGGCTTGAGCCGGCAAAGCGTCCTAGAAAGACGCATGCGATGAGACATCGCTTTTCGCCCCCTCCTGAGCAACCGATTGACCAAAACTGACAACCGGTGCGCCCGCGGGCGCACCGGTTTCGTTTCAAAGCGTTCCTGTGTGGTGAAACCTTCATGGCCATTGAGGGTATAGGAGCTTTTATTGAGTGGTTGTAGGAGCTTTTATTGAACGTGTAGGAGTTTTCATTTGAGGGTGTAGGAGCTTTTAGTCCGGCAATTTTTCCATTGAAAAGGCGAACCGTCACCGCCATCGCACCGATGCAGCGTGGCCCGTGAGCCGTAAGGCCAGTTCGGCTGGCGGCAGGGCAATACACCGGTCTGGAACCTTGGCATAATTGAGATTGACGTTAATTGTGTACGTCAAAAGTTCTTTTCCAGAGGAGGAGTCAGCATGGTTGTCATTCGTAATGTTTTTCGGTTGAAATTCGGGAAGGCAAAAGAAGGAGTCGCGCTGTTCAAAGAAGGCATGGCAATCCAGAATCGGCTCGGATCGAGGTTTAATGCGCGCCTTCTGACGGACCTGACGGGGCCATTTTACACGGTGGTGCTGGAACTGACCGTTCCCAGCCTCTCTGCTTTTGAAACGGAGGCGCCGCGGCTCATGGCTGACAAAGACTGGCAGTCGAACTATCAAAAGATCACAGCACTGGTCGAATCTGGATACCGCGAGATTTTCACCTTAGTCGAATAGTGTGCTGAGCGCGGCCGCGGTCGAACCCGGTTTTCGGGCGGTGCCGGCGTGTTGACCGCCTCTACCAAATCGCGATGACGCCGTGCGCAGGTCGCGATTCTGCTAGACTCACAACAATGACGCCGCTGGACACATCGCGGTTGCGAGGGTACTTCAGAGCGAGATCCTTAGAAAGATGAGTTCCGTCGAACGTCTGAAAGCGGCGATCGGTTTGAGCGAGTTGACAGGACCAGGCCAATCGTCGAAGGCCCGAAGTGAATCGTTGCAACGTTGAAGCGAATCGTGGCCGGCTCGACGCGAGATCGGAAAGACTCATTTCCGTGTAGGAATGGGTCATTTCCATATGGAAACGAGTCAATCCCGCATCGAAAAATCGGGTATCGCCGCACTCAATTCATTCTTCATGTAGTTGCTGGAGGTCATTTCGATGTGGAAATGCCTCCTTTCCACATCGAAATGACTTCATCCCACGCGGGAATGACTCGATCCCACATAGGAATATGCCCAAGACGCCTGTCGACGTCCGGAAGCTACTTCGGTCCGGCTCGAAGCGACACGGGAACGACCGAAACCCACATGGCGGCGCGGCAAGCCCAATAGGGTTTATGGCGAAACTCATTGGTTCGCCGCCATCGCCGCATGGATTCGCGGCGAATCCATCTCGATGGGTGTTTGTTCAGAATAGGACCTTCACGTGAACCCACATGCTGCGGATGCCGCTGTCGGTGAAATCGCGGTTGAGAAAGCGTCCCGGTGGAGTGCCCGCCACGTTCTTCGCGGGAATCTGAGTGAACTGCGGGTGGTTCAAGGCATTGAGAGCCTCCCACCGAAACTCCAAGCGCCGTTGCTCTCGGATCTGGAAGGTCTTAGTCAGCGTTATGTCAAAGTTGTTGATCCCGCCCGCCACGAGGGTGTTCCGGCCTACCGTGGACGTATTGGGTAGTCCAGTACCCTGGACCCAGTGGACGTCTTCGCGGTTGACGCACAAACCGGTATCCGGGTTGCGATAACCAGTTGAACAGAACTGCGAACCGGAAGGCGGCGTCACGACCGCGCTACTGTTGAGGGGCGCGCTCGGATTGCCGATGTCGGGACGGTCCAGCGCTAAGCCGTCATTGTTCCGGTCAAAGCCATTCCCAACGGTGAACGGAGCGCCGGACTGAAACGACGTGATGCCTGAAAGCGACCACCCGCCGAGAGCTTGCCTCCAGAAGCCGCCGGCCGGGCCGGGAACATCCCATATATAGGCGACAGTCAGCCGGTGCGTGCGGTCAAGATCACTGGGCCCGCGATCGAGTTTCAGCCCGCCCTGTGCCACCGGAACCGAGCTCAGGTTCCCGTTGGCTGGGGCCTGGCTGTTGGCGCCGAGTCCCTCACTGGTGCTGTCAATGCTGCGCGACCAGGTGTAAGAGGCATTCGCCTGGAAGCCGCGCGCAAAGCGGCGGTCCAGCCGCCATTGCATAGCGTGGTAGGAGGAATTTCCTTGACTGGTGAGATTGGTCCGGATCCCAAATTCCGGATGAAGACGTTGCTCGTTTATTAGCCGAGGGTTGACATCGACCGAGGTCATCAGCCGATGGCTCTCCGAGCCGAGATACGAACCATCCAGCATGAGTTTGCTCGAAAGCTGCCGCTGGAACCCAAAGGACCAGTGTTCCGTGTAAGCGTTGCGAAAGTCTTTCTCGAAGGCTCCCCTTTGGGCATCCAACAGGCTGGCGGCGGCCGCAGAGGCCGGCAGTTGTCGAGACCAGTTGGGCGACCCGCGGCCGGTCCCCGGAGCGGTGATAATCGTGCTGATGGAATTTGGCGAGGAAGGCGCGAGTAGCAGTGAAAGCGGTTGAGTGAACAGTGGATCGTAACTGATCTGATAGCCGCCGCGCCACACGGTTTTCCCATCGCCGAAGAGGCGCGACAGTAATGGAGCGCGTAACGCGCTTGGCGACCAGGCCAGCCCGAAAGCCGGGCCGAAATCCTTGTTGTCCGTGTTCACGTGATTCGGCTGCAAAAATTTCTCCGGGTCGAATCCCGCAAAGGCGGGATAGCGCAGCGCGTTGGCTACCTGTCCGAAATTCTCATAGCGGAGCCCCAGCGTCAGGCTTAGCGAAGGCGCCGGCAGCCACGTGTCCTGGAAAAAGTAAGTCTGGTGGAATTGGTCCGGATAGAAGATGGTCGCGCCAAAATCTTTCTGCGCTACACCGGAAGGTCCGCTGAAGTCATCCAGGAAGTTGGCGAAGGCGGAGTAGCCGGCCGCGTCTGTGTAGGTGAGCCGCCCGAGGAAAACAGAGGCGGGACGTTGGGAGGCGAGCTGCCTCAAAAACTCCAGGCCGTATCGAAAGGTGTGGCGTCCGCTCAGCTTCGTTTGCGTCTCCTGGAACAACAGGTTGTTTGTTTGCCGGCTTTGCAGCAAACTCGGCTGCACTCCAGGTGCACTGACCACACCGCCGAGGGTGGATGACTGGAAGCCGATGAGCAAGTGCGGCTGTGTTCGCGCCTCCGGAACGGATTTGGGCGAGATTCGCCCGGGCGTCTCCTCCTCCTGCCTTCCGTAGGAGAAACGGAACTCGTTCGTCCAACTTGGTGAGAGCGTGTAATGATCGGTGAAAAGAAAGTTGTGATTTATCGAACCGGCATCTAGGACGAAGCCCGGAAAGTAAACGAATCGGGGTGCGGTGGTGCGGGAGTCATGGATGTAGCGAAACGCCAGACGGTGCGCTTCCGAGAGGTGGTGATCCAGCCGCGCCAGCCATTCCGGCCCTTCGTTGGACTGGGAAAGAGCGAGCGGCGCCGTGGCAAACTGCACGACCCCGCGGTTCACACCGGTTACCGGATCGTCACCAAGCTGCAACGGGAACGGGCTGGCCGTGCCGCGCAGGCCGCCCAAAAATCCCAGATACGATGCCAAGCGCGGGTTCGAGGGAAATAAGGAGCGCAGTGTGGAAACCGCCGCTTCCGTGGGAACGACCACGGGAAAATTGGCGGTGGACCGGAAGGTGTCCTGCTGAAAACCGCCGAAGAAGAATGTCTTGTCCTTGCGAACAGGTCCTCCGGCGGTGAAGCCATAGACGTTCCGGCTAAAAACGGACTGCCGCGTGAGGTTCATCTTATCGACGTTGGAAACCGAGTTGAAGCGCTGGGACTGATAGCGCCACAGCAGCGTGCCATGCAACGCGTTCGTGCCGGATTTGGTGACGACGTTGAGAATGCCGCCGCCGGCGCGGCCGAATTCCACGCCAAAGTTTCCGGCCTGCACCGACACTTCCTCGACGGCGTCCGCAATGTTGAACGCCTGTGCGACGCCGGTGTAGGCGAAGTTGTTGTTCTCGGTACTGTCCAGCAGATAGTTGTTCGCCCGAGAGCGCTGTCCGTTCACCGAGAATGACGACTCCGGGAACAGTGTAAACAAAAAAGTGCCTGGAAGCTCGATGGCGCCGGGCAGCGTGCGGGCCAGGGAAAGCGGATTCAACGCCACCAGAGGCAGCTTGCGGACTTCGTTGGACAGAAAATCGCCTCCTCGCTGTGGCGTCATTTGGACCAATGGGGCGCCCGCCTCCACAGTGACGTTCTCGCCCACCGAGCCCAATTGCATCGAGAAGTTCAGGGTGATCACATCCTGCACATGGAGCTCGACGTCCGGTTTGAGGATCGTGCGGAAGGCGGGCTGCTGCACGACGACTCGATAGGTTCCCGGCGGAAGATTTGGAATAGTGTAGAGACCTTCCTCATTGGTTTCGGTGCGGAAGCTCACATTCGTCTCAACATTGGTGGCCTCAACCTTCACGCCGGCAATCACGCTACCGCTTGGGTCAGTAACGCGGCCGGTCAGCGTTGCCGTTGGCCCGGCCAGCAGCGGGTTCGTCATCACGCTAACGCCGAACAATATTAGTAGCAAGAAACCCGACTGCTTCGACGTCACTCTATTTGACCTCCAGAACAGTGGGTTACCGAACCGGCACTCGCCGCTTCAGTTCCTCGAACCAATTGAGAACGATTTGAATCTGTGACGCAGGACCTCCAGCTTCCAACTCGGGAATACGGTTCCCAGGGTTGTACTGGGCGATGAATTGACCGTTAGGAGTAACGCCGTAATTCGTGCTGTCGCGACTTTCGGGCAAACCAGGAATGCTTCCCCCGCCGGTCACCTTTGCCAGCGGAACAGGATTACCGAACGTAAAGCCGGGACGCGTTGTGACGCGGATCCCAAAGAATTCGCGGTTTAGTTCCCCTGGGACGAGGGCATCGTAGAAGAGTTCTTTTCCATCCGCAGACCATACCGGATGGCGTTTGCCTGACTTCCCAGGAACCTGGTATTTGGCGCCCGTGCTCGGAAACGGCTCGACAAATAAGTCAAACCCACTCGTCTCCCTGGACTGGTAAGCCAGCCACTGCCCGTCGGGCGAGAAAACGGCATTTGTTGGTGAGGATTGGACGGCCTCGAAGGGCGCCGCCTTCTTATCCCGGACCGAAAACGTCCACAGCGTCACGCTGTATCCGTTAACGGCCCGGAACAGGAAGCTATCCCTTTTGGGTGCCCATGATTCGGGAATGTGAGCTGTATCTTTCTCCGGTTTGGTGAGGCGTTCTGCCGGGCCTGTGCCGTCGGCGCGTTGCCAGAAGATCCCGGGATCGCCTTCGCGGTCCGACTGAAACGCGATCCGTTCACCGTCTGCGGACCAGATCGGGAAACGATTCCTTCCTCCGAAGGTCAACCGGCGAACAGGACTCGTACCGGACAGATCGTAGATCGAGATGTTCGCATCCTGCCCATCATCGATTTCAAAAGCCACGCGTTTCCCATCCGGAGACACGCGTGGAAAATAGATTTCGGCCGGTGGGATTTTCAATGGTGTCGCGGCGCCTTGCCTGTCGAAGAGTGCCAATTCCCACTGGAATACGTATGCCGAAAGCGGACCAGGAAGATAAATCAACGATCCGGTATTCGAGAAACTGAATTGCGCGTCACCTGAGCCGGCGCCGCCGGGTGCCCGCTGGACCCCTTCGATGATAGGAACGGGAGTACCGATAACTTCCAGGCTCTTCACGTCAAATGGAATCGCGAAAAGTCTCCCGCTGAGCGCGTAAACGATGTGACCCGTAGGTACATAGCGCGCGTCGCTCCCGCCTTCGATGAGAGTTTTGCGTTCACCCGATTTTAGCGATTGCACAACAATGCGCGCCTTGTTCCACCGATCACGGCCGGTAGCGGGTGCAAGTGTGAACAGGACTGCCTGCGCGCCAGGTAACTGTTGAGGGTTGGCCGCCACTTCGTCCGCTTTCACACGAACCAGGGTCTCCGGTTTTCCACCATTTTCAGAAACGCGCAGGATGCCGTCACTGCCTCGTCCAAACACGATCCGGTCTTTGTCCCAACTCACGCCGAGGAGGGGGTTGGCGGCCACCTCGGAAAGCGTAACGGGTGAGCCACCCCCAACTGCAATTTTCTTCAGCGTTCCGATCGGCGGATTGCTACTACCAGACCAAAAGGCAACGTATCGGCCATCCGGCGAGAAGATGGGATTTGACACACCACCCTGCGTATTCTCCGTTCCCGAAATCGGCTTCGATTCGACTTCCGACATCGATCGAATGTACAGCCGCGAGTTGGCGGCGTACACCATCTGGGTGCCGTCCGGAGAAATAGCGATCAGCGAGCGGCCCGGGATCGAAAACCGTTGATCTCCCGGAATTGTGAATGAAAACCGTATCGTCGCCGGCGGTACGCTGGGGCGGAAGTTCCAGACCAGGAAGCCGGTCACCACGCTAAGGGCGACTCCCGTTAGCAGAGCTGGGATAGCGCGTTTCCACCAGGGCTTTCGCCCGACCAAACGGCCTTCATCGACGGGCACACTCTGTGCCCCGCTGAGGGCGTCTTCAATCTCGATTCGCGCGTCGGTCGCATCCCGCAAACGCCTCGTGAGATCCTTTTGCAAGCAACGCCGCAGCAACACGCGAATGCCGGCCGGAGTTGCGGCCGGCAGCATTGTCCAGTCGGGGTCGGCCTTCAGCACAGCGGCAAGAGTTTCCGTGACAGTCTCTCCGTCAAACGCTTGCTTGCCGGTCAGCAGTTCATAAAGCACACACCCGAAGGCCCAGATGTCCGCGCGTTTATCCACCTTCTTGCCCCGCGCCTGCTCCGGCGACATGTAGGCCGCTGTGCCAAGAACCACCCCAGCATCCGTGTTGGAGAGATCCGATCCCGGCTCTTCCAGCGGCTTGGCCAATCCGAAATCCAGCACCTTCACTCGTCCTTCAGGCGTGATCTTCACATTCGCGGGCTTCAGATCCCGGTGAATGATGTCCCGTTCATGCGCGGCTTCGAGCGCCTCGGCGATTTGTTTCGTTGTCAACAGGGCTTCGTCTACAGGAATCGGGCCCCGCTTCAGGCGTTCTTCGAGCGTCTCCCCCTCGACAAGCTCCATCACAATGCAGCGAGACCTGCCTGTGCCTTCCAGGCCGTAAATCTGAGCGATACTAGGATGGTTAAGCGAGGCGAGCACTTCCGCCTCGCGCTGGAACCGGGCCAAGCGCTCGGGGTCGGAGGCGAACACGCTGGGAAGCAACTTCAGTGCAACGTCCCGATGAAGTTGTGTGTCGCGGGCGCGGTACACTTCTCCCATCCCGCCTTTTCCAAGCAGGGATACACACTGATACGAACCAAGCCTGCGCCCGATCAGGGACTGGCCTGCGTCTTCGCCAGAGATGGTCGGCACGAAGTCCAGCGCCGGTGTTTCCAAAAAGCTCTCCACACTGGCGTCTTCCGCCAGCAGCGAGTCCACTTCGTGGCGAAGGGCTTGATCGCCGGCACAGGCTTGGTCCAGAAAGACGGCACGCTGAGCCGGGTCGCGCTCCCGTGCGGCGTGATAGAGCTGCTCAACCTGCCGTGATCGCTCTGCGCTCATGGTTTCGCTTCATTCCCCTTCTCGCAAAGGAGAGGAGTGTTTTCGTCGCTTTTACACAAAAGTGATTCTTGCGGCATTATGCCGACAAGCAACAATGGAAGCAAACTCCGAATGCAGCCGTGGGAGGCCCAGAAAATCGTCGACCTTCGAACAATCCGCAGAAGTTTCATCTTCGATATCCTGCTTGCCTATTCATGCCGTGAATTGGGAGCCGTTCTGATTTCCGGCAATGAGCAAGATCTCAACCGCATCCGGCGAGTCTTCTCCTTTCAGTCCGCGGCGCCTTATCCAAAAACCATTTGAGTCGGCCCGAACGGAACACTGCCATTCTCGGCTGCTGGAAAAAGTCGGCATTGGGGATTTGTTCCGAAGCGATCAGGTTCGTACGTGCCGTTCTACCTACAATTGAGAAGAGGACCTTCACTTGCCCCGGTTGCTGCAACGAAATCGGCGCCGTGAGTTATGATGGTGCCAATGATTTCTCCTGGAACAGAGTCGGTACGATTGACTGACGACGAAAGGACCGGCATCCTGCATGCCGTCGAATCGGTCGCCCACCGTATTGGTTTTCAATGGGATTCGATCGCGGTTTTCGGATCCAGAGCGGACCCTTCGCGTAGAGGTGGCGACATCGATCTCTATATCCGGCTTTCCAGCCGCGCCCCAATCAGCCTCTTCCGCATTCAGAATCTCCTAAGAGAGGAAATTCATCACCGTCTCGGCGAGCAGAAAGTGGATTTAGTTTTGGACGACGGCACGTCCGATCTCGGCGCTTTCGGTGAAATCATTGCACGCCAGAAGCGTGACTTATGGACGAAGTAGTACTGAGGCGGCTGCTCGAGGATCAAATTCGATTAATGGATGCGGCCGCGGAAGTTTTGCGTGAATCCCATGAACGGGTCAGTGCTCTTCTGCGAGGGAAAGACTCGTCCACCAAGCGGGAGTTGACCATTGGAGAAAAGGAGTCATGCGAGGCGCTCACGTCTCGCTTTGCCCGGCTGTGCGACTTTCTCTTCCAACGAGTCTTCCGAACCATCGACGCCATCGAACTTCAAGATGAAGGCTCCGGTATCGACCGGCTCAATCGCATGGAAAAGCGCGGAGTCATTCCGTCTGCTCGCGAATGGAGAAGCCTGCGCGAGCTCCGGAATTCGATCGTCCATGACTACCTAATCGAGTCGTCCGACAGTGTGCTTCACGAATCTCACCGGCGCGCGAACGAACTGCTGGAGACCGTCGCCAACGTCAAGCGGTATATCGAGGCGAAACAGTACCTCGGAAGCCCCCCGCCTTAAGACAAGTCAGGACGAGCTCTTAAAGTAAGGATTGCGTCCTTGCTAGAGTAAGACCTGATCCTTTTTTCTAAACAGCAACTTCGATTGCACCCGCATGCTGCGGATGCCGCTGTTGGTGAAATCACGATTCAGCGCTGTAGCGGCGGCCTATGAAAGGACGAGAAACTCTCAATCGGCACGGACAACGAACCCCTTCAAGTCTTGTTTCCGAAGCTGTGCGGCGAGTCTTTCAGCGGCTTGAAGACTGGCCTCATGGCCGATACGGACGCGGTAGAGTGGCTTATCGGCAGTAAAGGTCTGGATCGTAACGCTTGTGTATTTCGCTTCCAGTCTTCTTTTCAGGTCCTCGGCTGCGCGCTGACTTTCAAACGAGCCAACTTGAACTGCAAAGGCCGGTCCCGGCGCGGGCGAAGGAGTTGGGGTTTTGAGGGCTTGTTGCCTTAGTACTTTCAGCTTTACAGGAACGACGCCTGCGCGGACCAGGCCGATCTCGCGCGCCGCGCGGACGGAGAGGTCGATTACACGGCCTTCTACCCATGGTCCACGATCGTTGATTCGAACGTCGACCTCGCGGCCATTTGTCTTGTTTGTAACGCGGACGAGCGTATTGAAAGGAAGCGTGCGGTGAGCCGCGGTTAATCCCCGGT
>Ga0209056_10007350_pt1 | contig 11342 bp, 14 predicted proteins | sample GraSoiAngelo_114_FD_185876 | JGI IMG/M metagenome (GOLD analysis project Ga0209056, IMG submission 185876) | Grasslands soil microbial communities from the Angelo Coastal Reserve, California, USA - 14_0903_13_40cm (SPAdes) (version 2) | ecosystem: Environmental > Terrestrial > Soil > Grasslands... | reverse complement strand
AAGACGAATTCATCGCCGTGTTCTCGCACGAGCTGCGCACCCCGCTGTCCTCCGCCGTTCTCGCCGCCAGCCTGATCGAGCGTCTGCCCGCGAGCGACACCCGCGTCGCCACCGCGCGCGACGTGCTCCGGCGTCAGCTCGACCAGGCCCGTCGCCTCGTCGACGAGCTGCTGGACATGGAGCGCATCGCCACTGGACAGGCCACCCTCACCACGAGCCGGGTCGACCTCGCGCAGCTCGCGCGCGAGTGCGTGGCGGCCCTGCCGGTTCGGGACCACGAGTTTCACGTCGACGCCCGTCCGGCGTGGGTGATCGGGGATCTCGCGCGGCTCGAGCAGATCGTCGGCCACCTGCTGGCGCACGTCGCGAAACACACGCCCGCCGGCGGCCGCATCACGCTGAGCGTCTTCGACGACGCCGACGACGTCGTGCTGCGCGTGGACGGCCCTGCCGCCGCGCCGCGCGCCGGCGCCAGGAGTCTCGGCCTCTCCCTGGCGCGGCGCCTGGTCGAGCTGCACGGCGGCCGCGTGCAGGACGCGGGGGACGGTCCCGGCCACGTCGTCCGCCTGCCCGCCGCGCCGCCCGTCTAACGGAAGAAGCCGGCCTTCAGGGGGGCTCGTCAACGGCGCGGGGAGGTTCCGCGCGCGCTACGCGCGCGGCTGAGCGATCTCGATCTCCCAGGCGGCGAAGCACGGGCGGCACAGGTAGATCGTGCGCGCCTCCTGCACCTGGCACTCGTATTCGATGTCGGGCGGCAGGGTCGGCTGCTCGCAGGCCTCGCATGCGCGTCCCGTCCCCACGCCCGCCCAGAGCTTGAGACATCGCTCGGGCGGCAGCATCCCGTCGTGAACCTTGCGGCGCACCACCTCGGCGCGTGCGGTGGCGTTCACGGTCGCCATTCGCCTAGCCCGTCCGCTGCTTGCCGCGCGGGTGGACGTCGCGCAGCACCGCCTCGAGCCGCCGCCGGGCTTGGCTCAGGGCATCCAGGCGGCGCTCGATCTCGTCGCGCTCGCTGGCCGCCTCGTCGGTGAGCCGCTGAATGTTCTCAGGCGCAGCCATCGACCATCGAGGGGCTTCAACGAGCGTGCCACACGCGCCACCGGCGTCAGCCGGAGACCACCGCTGGGAGGCACTGGTGGACCACCCACCACAAAACTTTGGGGTGTGAAAACCGTTTCCCCGCGGACATCGGGGGGATTCAGACGCGGAGGAGAAATACTTACGCTGTCCGGACAGAAAGGATGCGGCGGATCTCGGCCTCGAGGTTCTCCGGAAGGCAGGGCTTCGTGAGGTAGGCGTCCCAGGCCGCGGCCTGCTCGTCGGGTTTCGCCGCCGGCGCCGGATAGCCGGTCACGATGATGATCGGGATCGCCCGCGTCAGCGCGTCGGCCTTCAGCCGGCGCGTCGCTTCCCAGCCGTCCATCTTCGGCATCGTGAGGTCCATGACGATGACGTCGAACGGCCGGCATGCCGCCAGCGCGACGCCGGCCTCGCCGTCGGCCGCGACCTCGACATCGAATCCGTCGTGCGCCAGGAAAAATCTGTATATCTCCCGGTTCTCCTCGGCGTCGTCGATGATGAGCACGCGGGGGCGCACCGCGTCTCTACGTAGGTCCACGGACGACACGATAGCCCCGCGTCGCCCGGTCACCAACCCCTGACCGGGGGATTTGAGCGCAGGCCACCGTCGACCGCGCGGGCTGTCCCGAAGGCCGGAAGGGGTGTCCAATTGTCCACAGGGAGGCGAGCCATGGGCATTCAGTCCGTCAATCCAGCCACGGGAGAGACGCTCGAGACGTTCGAAGAGACCTCGCCGCAGGAGCTCGAGCGAAGCCTCGCGGCCGCGGCCGCGGCCTTCCACGAGTGGCGCGGCGTCGCCTTCGCCACGCGGGCGCCGAAGATGCGCGAGGCGGCGCGCGTGCTGCGCGCGCGCGCCGGAGACTACGCTCGCACGATGACGCTCGAGATGGGCAAGCCGATTGTCCAGGCGGAGGCCGAGATCGACAAGTGCGCCGTGGCGTGCGAGTACTACGCCGACCATGCCGAGGCCATGCTGGCGCCGCAGCCGCGCCAGACGGACGCCGCGCGCAGCTACGTCCGCTTCGATCCGCTCGGACCGGTGCTCGCCGTGATGCCCTGGAACTTTCCCTTCTGGCAGGTCTTCCGCTTCGCGGCGCCGGCGCTCATGGCGGGCAACGCCGGAATCCTCAAGCACGCCTCGAACGTTCCCCGCACCGCGCTCGCCATCCAGGACATCTTCCGGGAGGCGGGCTTCCCGCGCGGTCTGTTCTCCACCGTGCTAGTCGGCAGCGCGGCGGTGCCGCGGCTCATCGCCGATCCGCGCATCGTCGCGGCGACGCTGACCGGCAGCGACCTCGCCGGGCGCAAGGTCGCCGAGCAGGCCGGCCGCGAGCTGAAAAAGACCGTGCTCGAGCTCGGCGGCAGCGATCCATTCCTCGTGCTCGCGGACGCCGATCTCGCCGTTACCTCACGGGCCGCCGCCGACGCCCGCCTCGTCAACAGCGGCCAGAGCTGCATCGCCGCCAAGCGCTTCATCGTCGTTGAGGCCGTCGCCGAGGCGTTCGTCGAGCGTTTCGCCGGCGAGCTGCGCTCGCGCCGCGTGGGCAATCCCCTCGAGCGCGAGACCCAGGTCGGGCCGCTCGCCCGTGCCGATCTCCGGGATGCGCTGCACCGGCAGGTCCAGGAATCGATCAAGCGGGGGGCGAAGCTGGTGCTCGGCGGACAGATCGTCGACGGCAAGGGGGCGTTCTATCCGCCGACCCTGCTCACCGCCGTGGAGAGCGGCATGCCGGCCTTCGACGACGAGACGTTCGGCCCCGTCGCCGCCGTGATTCGCGCAAAGGACGATGCGGATGCCGTCCGGCTCGCCAACGCCTCGCCCTTCGGTCTCGGCGCCTCGATCTGGACCCGGGATCGCGAGCGCGGCGAGCGTCTGGCGGCGCAGATCGAGGCCGGCTCGGTGTTCGTCAACGGCATCGTGAAGTCCGATCCTCGCCTCCCCTTCGGCGGGATCAAGCGCTCGGGTTACGGGCGCGAGCTCTCCGAGTACGGCATCCGCGAGTTCGTCAACATCAAGACCGTCTGGATCGCGTAGGACATCCTCGACATCCTGCACGAGCACTTCGCGAAGGAGTGTGACGTCGAGACCGCGGTCGACGGCATGACGGCGCTGGCCATCGTCCGCGCGAGGCGGCCGGACGTCATCGCCGGCCTAGCGGTCCAGCTCGACCAGGTACTCCTTGATCCGCTTCGCGTCCGGCGCGGTGGGCTTGAGGGCCAGATACTGCTCGAAGGCCGCCTTCGCCCTGGCGGTGTCCTTCTGCTGGTAGTAGAGGAAGCCCAGCTGGCGGTGCGGCTCGGGCGCCGTCGCGTCCAGCTCGACGGCCTTCTCGTAGGACGCCAGCGCCAGCCGCGCGTGCTCGGCCTTCTTGTCGGCGTCCCGCGCGCGCTGAGCCTGCAGGCGGTGCAGGTCGCCGTAGTAGGTGTGGGCGATGGCGTCCTTGGGCGTGATGGCCAGCACGCGATCGAGCTGGCGCTGCGCCACCGGGAACCGCCCGGCGCGGATGTCCTCGTAGGCATTCTCGCGCACCACCGAGCGCATCCGCAGCTGGAAGTCCTCGGTGTCGCGCGTCGTGGTCGGTGCCGCGGCGGCCTCCGCGTACTTCGACCTCAGCAATCCCTCGGTCGTCTCGATGCGCTCGGTGAGCTTGGGGTGGCTGCCGAAGAAGAACGTCTCGAGCGAGCCGCGGTCCTTCGACTCGGAGCGCAGCAGCGCGAACACCTTGGGCGCCTCCTTGGGGTCGTAGCCGGCGCGCACGAGGTTCTCCATCCCGCCGTTGTCGGCGTCGCGCTCGAGGTCGCGCCCGTAGCCGTTGATGGCGGCCATGGCGGTGAGGGCGAGGCCGAGCCCCAGGATCGCGTTGGCCGTCTGGCCGATGACGGCGGCGCCGACGTAATCCCCCTTCTGCGCGCGCGAGCCGGCGACGGCCGCCACGCCGATCGAGGCGGCCACCGCCGCCACCGTGTACAGGATCTGCTTGGTCTGGATGTCGCGCTGGAACGAGAGCGCGTGGCGATGGGTGACGTGCGTCATCTCGTGGCCGACGATCATCGCCAGCTGCGACTCGTTGTCGAGGCGGCTGAGGAGCCCCGTGTGCACGTAGATGTGGCCGTTCGGCAGCGCGAAGGCGTTCAGGGTCGGGTCGCGCAGGACGCCGAACTTGAAGCCGGGCCCCCCCGCGGCGCGCACCTGCTCGGGGGTCAGCCGATCGCCGATCCCGGCCAGGTATTCCTCGAGCAACGGGTCGTCGTAGACCTTTGCCTTCTTGAGGAGCGCCTCCTCTTCCTTCTCGGCCGCGGCCCAGAGGGAACGCTCGTCGGACTCGGGCTTGAACGCCTTGCCGTCGGCCCCGATCGGCGGGACGTGACGGCTGGCGCAGGCGGGCAGCAGCAGGCTCAGAATGACCAGCCAGGCGACCGAAGCGCGGATACCCTTCCCCATCGGGGGTCTCCTCAGTTCCGCGATCCGAGCTGCTGTCGGACACGCCGCAATTCGTCCCGAAAGCCGTCGGCGTCGGGCGCGCCCGGAAAGCGCGTGAGATAGCGCTCCCATTCCTTCGCGCCCTCCTGCAACCGACCCAGGCGGACCAGCACCGTGCCGCGGTCACGCTGGTGCACGCCCGAGTCGGCATCCAGGACGAGCAGCCGGTCCACCACCCCGAGCGCGCGATCCCAGGCCTGGCGCTTGGCGTAGATCCCCTTGAGGTTGCGCAGCATGCGCACGACGATCTGGTGCTTGCCGCACGGCGCCCAGTGAGCCTCCTCCAGCTTCACCGGCCGCCCCACGGCGCGCGCGGCAACCTCCTCCGCTCGCTCGGGCGTCAGGGTGGCGCCGCCGTTGAACGGGTCGAGGAACACGCGCCGCCCGGCCAGCCGCGCGCCGACGATGAAGTGGCCCGGCAGCCCGACGCCGTCGACCTCGATGCCCACGCGTCGCCCGGTCTCGATCGTCAGCACCGACAGCGTGATGGGAATGCCAAGGCGGCGATCGAGGACGTCGTTGAGGCAGGAGTTGCGCGGATCGTAGTACTCCTTGTCGTTGCCGCGGAAGCCCTCCTCCTCGAACAGGAACGCGACGAGCCGCTCGAGCGCCGCCTGCGGGCCGCGGGCGCCGGCCGCGTGCGAGCGCGCCGCCAGCGAGTCCAGCCGCGCCACCTCGCCCTCGACCTCGAGATCGGGGTGCTCGATCCGCGCCACGGCCAGGGCCGCCCGCGTCAGGTCGATGCGCGCGTCGGGCGTGCGCGCCAGCTCGCGGAAGGGCTCGAGCGCGTCCATCAGCACCCCGGCGCGTGGTGGATGCCGGCCGTCGCGAGCGCCTTCTTCTGCAGCTCGTCGGCCAGCTCCAGCGTGCGCCGCGCGCCGCCGCCTGCGCCTCGGGCGTGGTGGCCAGCCGCAGGAGGGTTCGGCGGCCCAGCTCGTGGTGGTGACGCTCGTCGGGCTCGATGATGTCGCGGTAGAGCGCCGCCGTCTCCTTGTCCCCCACCCGCTCGCAGAACTCGATGAACTGGCGGTTCTTCACGATCGCGATCGCCTCGCGCGTGAACTGGCCGCCGGCCACGCGCTCGACGCTGCTCGTGAGGCTCTCGAGGTATTTCGAGAGCGGGCCGAAGCCGCCGGCGAGCGGATCGAAGGTGTCGGCGTCAAAGCCCAGCTGCCCCAGCCGCTTGGCGATCAGCTCGTAGTGCTTGGCCTCGTCGGCGGCCTGGCGGGCCAGCGCGAGCATCAGCTTGATGTCGTCGGAGGCGGCGAGCCAGCGCGCGGCGATCAGCGTGGCCTCCGCCTCGTTGCGCAGCGCGACCTTCAGGAGATTGGGCACGTTCAGCGGGCCCTTCACCTCGGGGGTCAGCGTGGCGTCGGGCTCGAGCACGCGCAGGCGCGCCTGGTTCTCGGCGTCGAGCGCGGCCACGAACTCTTCGGACGTCACTTGCTTGGCCCTCCCGGGGGGGCGATGCCCTCGCGCAGGAGGACCGGCAGCTCCTGCGTCAGCGTCTCCTTCGTCACCACGCGGCCGCAGCGCGCGTGCCACGGCTGCGTCTGCCGCGCCAGCGCGTGCGTCGTGTAGGCGAGCACGGGCGGCCGGGGCGTCGCCCGCTCGAGCGCCGCGAAGATCGCCGCGTAGTCGAAGGAGCCGGTGAGGTCGAGCAGCACGAGCCGTGCGCCCGCGGCCAGCGTCGCGTCGATCTCGTCGGCGGAGCGGGCGAAGACGAGCGGGACGCCGACGAACCGGGCCACTTCGCGGATGCGCGCGACGAAGAAGAGATCGGACACGACGGCAACGACGCGCGTGGTCGCCTGCGGCGACCCGGAGGGGGCTTCTGTCGAGCCGGGGCTAGTCACTCTGCTCGCGGATGCCGAGCCAGTAGCGCTGCCACTCCGCGATGTGGCTGAGCGTGCGCATGTCGCGGATCCGGTCCACGTAGACGATGCCGTTGAGGTGGTCCGTCTCGTGCTGGATCACGCGGGCGAAGAAGTCCTTGGCGACGAGCTCGACGGCGTTGCCCTCGCGGTCGAGGCACTCGAGGCGCACCCCCGTGTAGCGCGGCACCACGCCCCGCATGTCGGGCACCGAGAGGCAGCCCTCCCAGCCGTCCTCCGTCTCCTCCGAGAGGGGCATGACGACGGGGTTGATCACGACGGTCAGCGGGATCTCCGGCGCCTCGGGGTAGCGCTCATTCTTGGCCACCTCGATCACCGCGATCTGCCGCGGCACGTGCACCTGGTTGGCGGCCAGCCCGGCGCCGTCGTATTCGTGCATGGTCTCGATCATGTCGTCGATCAGCTGCTGGACGGGAGCCGAGCGGATATCGGCGGCAGACACGGGCTCGGCGGGCTGACGAAGCACGGGATGACCGAGCCGCGCGACCTTCAGGATCGCCATGACGCCCCGATTTTACACCAGCCGTCGAGATCTGCGGCAAATCGGGGTCGGCCGTGCGCCTGAGTGCGGCCGGCTGCGGATGGCTTCTCTCAGCTAGTCGTGGAAGACTTCGGTGAGCCGGTGACATCGCCGCATCGTGGGGAGAGTGCCATGCGCAGGTCTTGGGCGCGGCTCGCGCTCGTCGCCGCCGTCGACGCGGTGGTCCTCAGTTTCAATTTTGGTTCGCGTCTGCTTCTGACAAACGATGACACACGCTTCCCGGTCATGGCCCGGGACGTTCTCGTCAACAGGCATTGGCTGGTCCCAGCCCTTCCGGATGGAACACCTCATCTCATGAAGCCCCCCCTTGGGGTGTGGCTGATCGCGCTCGCCTCCTGGCCTGCCGGTGCGGTCAGCGTCGGGACGGCTGTCCTGCCCTCTCTGTTGGAAGCCATCGGCGTGGCGCTCCTGACGTACTGGCTTGGACGCCGGCTCTTCGACCCGAACGCAGGGGTGGTCGCCAGCCTCACTGTCGCCACCACGGTCGGGGTCTACTCGATGGCGCACTCGTCGATGCCCGACATGGCGCAGCTGGTCGCCGCCACGGGCGCGATGGCGCTGTACGTGGCCTCCCGGTTCGGAGATGACCGGGCCTGGCTGGTGGCCTTCTACGGCATCATCGGCGTCGGGTCTCTGGCCAAGGGCGCGCCTGGTTTCATCCCGCTCGCCGTCGTCGTCGTCGACACGATCCTCACCCACGGGATGGTCGGACTGAAGCGGCTGGTGTCGATCCCGGGCTGGATCCTGCTCGCGGCCCTCGCAGTGCCCTGGTGGATCGTGGCCGCCATGTCCGGAGGGCGCACGCGGTTCGTCCAGGGCTTCGTCCTGAACGACCAGCTGCTGTTCTATTTCGGGCGGCCGGTCTGGGGCTGGCGGACGACCTTCGAGCCCATCGTTCACGCCGTGACGGTCCTGCTGCCCTGGGGGCTGCTGGTGCCCTTCGCGGTTCGTCGAGCACTCCGCGAAGGTGACCCGGCAACGCTTCGACGGCTGCGACTGCTGCTCTCATGGCTGGTCACGGCGTTCGTCCTTATCGCCGTGTCGGGCCGTCAGCGAGACCGCTATTACCTGGCGCTCTGCCCCGCTGCGGCGCTTCTGATCGGGTGGTGGTATTCGACGTTGGCGTGGCGGTGGCGCGCACAGGCGTTCGCGGGCGCGTGCATCGCCGTCGTGGCAGGCGGCGTCGTGTTCGTCACCCTCGACACGCCGCGCTTCAATGCCACGACCGATCTCCACGAGGTGCGGGCCGTGCTGGCACGGGCGCCGGCCGACCTCTTCGCGTATGATCTGCAAGACCTCGCCCTCTCCTTCAACCTGGACCGCCCAGTCATGAACGACAAGGACTACCAGAGGTTCGAGGCCCGTGCCCGGCAGGGGCAGATGGCTTACCTGATCATCTCCGACCGGGCGCTCCGTGCCCAGCGCGTCGACCCTTGCATGCGCCGTGTCGCGAGCGGCTTGGTGACGGAGCGGCCGTTCACGGTGCTCGATCCGAGGGGATGTAGCAATCGCTGAAGGCGCGGTGGCCCTCATGGCGCCGGGAGCCCGAGGAAGCGCGCGGCGGGGGCCAGTTCCGCCGACTCCACCGCCCGCACCGGATCGTCCGCACCCATGTCGAACGGATAGTCGCTGCCGAGGACCACGCGGTCCAGCTCGAGCACGCCGCCGAAGATGAGCGTGGAGCTGGCCAGCGCGGTCTCGAGCGGGTTGCCGACGATCAGCGGGAAGTAGTGGCGGCGCATCCGGTCCAGCCCGATCAGCCAGCCCCTCGCGCGCGTGGCGCAGCTCGTCGATCGCCAGCGCGGGCGCCTGGAGCGGCACCGTAGCCATGCCGACGAAGCGCCGGGGATGCCTCCCGACGATCTCGGCCACGTGCGCGTTCTGCATCCGCGCGAAGCCCTGGGTGGCCTTGGCGTCCACCCAGTAGCAGAACATCACCGGCGTCGGCGAGAGTGCCTGCACGTCGACGCCCCAGCCGGTCCATATCCTCCAGCCGCCGGGCCGGATCCCACGAGCGATCGTCGATGTCGCGGAAGAACTGCGCGCCGGTGAAGATCGTCGCGCGGCACCTGGACTCCACGCATCCGATCGAGGTCATCGCGTCGGGACACTCTACACCGCGCGCGGAGAGCTCGATCGGCGAACGGTGGCTTGTTGCCGTGGTGATGCAAACACGAAGACGCGGCGGCGCTGGGGGACAGGACCAACGCCGCCGCGCCCCGCTGAGGGAGGTCGTTACCTCTTCTGACCGCCCTCTTGCTGGGGACGATCGGCGCCCTGCTTCATGCCGCCCGCCTCGTTGCCCTCGTCCTGCTGCTGGGGCTTACGCTGCGGCTGCTGCGGCTGCTGCGGCTGATCCTTGTCGAGCTGGATCGGCTCGCCGCTCTCGGCGTCCTTGTTCTCGTGCTGCTGCGGCTTGTTGTCGGCCATGTCGATGCTCTCCTTCCCCCGCGACGCGGGTGTGCCCGAGAAAAGAGCAAGGCCCATACCACTGAAGCGAAGGGCGGGCTTACGACGCGCTGCGGCGACGATTCGCGAGGACGATGGCGGCGTTCCGGGCGAGGCCGGCCCGTCGGGCGCGCTTGAGCGGCGAGCCCCGGAAATGGGCGCGAAATTCCTCGTCGCTCATCCCCACCAGCACTTCGGGCGCCGGCGGCGGCGTCGCCCGCCCGCGCAGCGTCTCCCCCGCCGGCGGCGCGTGGCGGTTCCAGGGGCAGACTTCCTGACAGACGTCGCAGCCAAACAGCCACTCACCGATCGGCGCCTGAAGCTCGTCGGGGATGGGTCCGCGGTGCTCGATCGTGAGGTAGGCGATGCAGCGACGGGCGTCGAGCGTGTAGGGTGCGCCGAAGGCCGCCGTCGGGCACGCGTCGAGGCACGCCGTGCAGGTGCCGCAGCGGTCGGGCGCCGCGTCGTCGGCCGGCAGGTCGGCGGTGGTGAGGACGAGGCCGATGAAAAAGTACGAGCCGAGACCCGGCGCGATCAGGTTCGTGTTCTTGCCGATCCAGCCGAGCCCGGCGGCCGCCGCGAGGTCGCGCTCCATCACGGCGCTGGTGTCGAGGGAGGCGCGGCTGCGGGCGCCGGACGCCGCGCTCACGTAGTCGCGCAGCGCGTGCAGCCGCGGGCGAAGCACCGTGTGATAGTCGGCGCCCCGCGCGTAACGCGCGACGCCGCGCCACTCGGGCTCGTCGCCGCGCGCGTAGTTGAGCGCGACGGCGATCACCGAGCGGCAGCCGGGCAGCACGCGCGCGGGATCGAGGCGCTCGGCGCGCGTCTCTTGCAGGTAGTCCATCGTCCCCGCGCAGCCGTCGTCGAGCCAGCGCTCGAAGGCGGCGCCGTGCGCGAGCCTGGCGGGCCCGATGGCCACCCGGTCGAAGCCCAGCTCGAGCGCGCGCGCCTTCACCGCCTGGGCGAGCGCCAGGCCGACGAGTGTCACGCCTTCCTCGCTCGTACGTGCAGGTGCGCGCGCGTGAGCGTGCGACCGCCCTCCTCCAGGAACTTGATGTAGCGGAACCAGCGGCCGTCGGCGCGCCACTTCTCCTCCAGCCCGATCGCCGCCGCCAGCGCCTCTTCCACGGAGCCGAACGCCTGCACGTCGCGCTCCACCGACAGGTGCTCGACGCGGAACGCCGCGCCCTCGAGCGCGACGCGCGCCTCGTCCTCGTTCCAGGCGAAGCGCGAGCGGCGACCCGTCTCGCGCCACTGATCGGCGTGAAACGCGACGAACGCGAACGGCGCGCCGCGGGTCAGCGCGCGGCCGGCTCGCTCGGCGATCGCGGAGGACATGCAGAGGTGGGCGACCACGGCGGCGGGCTCGAGGCCGCCGTACTCCCCCACCTCGGCGTCGAGGCCGACGAACTCCACGTTGCCGCGCGGCGTGCGTCGGTCAGCGCGACCTCGTCGCGGTCGATGCCAACGACGCGGCCGGAGCGCGGCGCCAGCGCCAGCGCAAGCCGTCCGCGCCCGGTGCCGACGTCGAGGACCGTGCGGCCGGCGAGATCCTCATCGGCGAGGAGCATCAGGAACGCGGGGCTGATCGCCGTCGGGACGCCTTCGCGCCCGACGGTCGGGCGGTCACCCCGTGACGGCGCCATCGGACGCGCTCGAAACGAGCCGCGCATACTTCGCCATCACGCCCCAGGTGTAGCGGGGCTTCGGCTTCTTCACGGCACGCAGGCGTTTCTTCAGCTCGCCCGCGGACAGCTCGGCGTCGAGACGGCGCTTCTTGATGTCGATGACGATCGTGTCGCCGGTCTTGAGGGCCGCGATCGGTCCCCCGTCGGCCGCCTCGGGCGCGATGTGGCCGATCATGAAGCCGTGCGTGGCGCCGGAGAACCGGCCGTCG
>Ga0209056_10007348_pt1 | contig 11345 bp, 8 predicted proteins | sample GraSoiAngelo_114_FD_185876 | JGI IMG/M metagenome (GOLD analysis project Ga0209056, IMG submission 185876) | Grasslands soil microbial communities from the Angelo Coastal Reserve, California, USA - 14_0903_13_40cm (SPAdes) (version 2) | ecosystem: Environmental > Terrestrial > Soil > Grasslands ... | reverse complement strand
CAGGCCGACGCGCGGCTGCAACAACAGCTTGGCGTGGTTCTGATCGATACAGGATTTCCCGACGATTGGTTCCCTCTGGATGACAAAGCCGGGATCAAACCTGTAGTTCGAACACCGGCCGACGACCTCGTTCCAGCCATTGGTCATCTCGTGCCGCAATCCCAGGCGCAATGTGAAATTCGACCGGAGCTTCATGTCATCCTGGACATACCAGGCACCTTCAGTGGAGCGGAAGCCCAGCGTAGGCGCATTCCGCGTCAGGATAGCGTTGTTCGGCTGGTCCCGGAGAAATGCCAATATGGTTGAATAGGCGACGTTGGCCGCCGATGACAATGCCACGCCAGACAGATCTTGTTGCACCTTCAGAAGCCAGCCTCCCATGCTCCAGGAGTGCTTGCCTTTGATGAAGCGCACGTCATCGGTATACGTAAAGTAATTCCTCACGCCCCAATAGGGGTTGTTGCCCGGAACACCCGCGATCGCAGACGCGGAGGCCGCGCTGATCCCACCGCCAATGATAAGGGCGCCGGGATTACCTCCCTCGAGGAACACGACGTCTTTGGACATCGGTACGGCGGGAGCATTGACACTGTCTGCGTAAGTCCCAGCGTAGCCCAACGTCGCGATGTTTACGAGACTGGAAGAAAAAACATGCGTTTCTTTCAAGCTGAGGGTTTTGGCGTGTAAGTTGGCGACAGTTTGGAAATTCGGGTCGCCCCCGCCGCCTCCGCCCCATGGGTTGATCCTCAGGCCATGGTCAACCGTGAGGTTTCCATAGAATGAATCCTTGCTGGAGATGACGTAGTCAAATCGGGCGAGGCCGAAACTTTCCCCGATCTTCTGCGGCGGATTCGAGTAGGAGATCGAGCTTCCGTCGGGACGGTCGGGAGTGCTGGGCGCAGGCCAGAAGGCGTTCGCGTACTTGAGCATGTCCGGCTTCAGACCGGGAACCGGCGTACCAGCCGGCATACCCAAGGGATTATCCGGCCACAAAAGACCTTTGCGGGCGAATGTGCCCGGAACAATCGAGGCGCTCGAACGCGATAACCGCTCCTGGTACCCTTCATAGGTCCCGAACAGGAACATCTTGTCCTTCTTGAGCGGGCCTCCCAGAGACCCTCCAAATTGGTTGCGTTTGAACGGAGGGGTACCAGTCGTTTGATCGAAGAAGTTGCGCGCGTCCAGAGAGCTGTTGCGCAGATATTCAAACGCGGTTCCGTGCAATTGGTTGGTCCCGGAGGTCGTCACGATATTGATCTGACCTCCCGCCCGTTTTCCATACTCGGCGCTGTAGGTGTCCGTGAGAACGTTGAATTCCCGCACCGCTTCGACACCCAGCATTTGCCGGCTGGCTCCTTCCGGCGTGATGTACTGGCCGTTGGCGTTCCCGCCAACCCAGTCGATTCCGTTGATGATGAACCGGTTGGTTTCCGGACGCTTCCCCGCCACCGAGAACATGTTCCAGTTGCCGCTGTCGAGCGTATTCGAAGTGGCATTGGAAACGCCGACGTTGAGCGTTATCAACTGATCGAAGCTGCGGCCGTTCAGGGGCAAGTCCTTGACCTGTTGCTCTGTGATCACTCCTGAAGTGGAACTCGTCGTCGTGTTCACCAGAGGAGCCTCCTCGGTCACCGTTATTTGCTCCGCGGCAGCTCCCACTTCCAATATCAGGTCCACCACCGCTTCCTGACCCACCACAAGATTGATGCCGCTCCGGACCTCCTTCTTGAAGCCCGGCATGGTCGTGGTGATCTCATATGCGCCCACGGGAAGCAACGGCACGTTGTAGCCGCCGCGCTCGTTGCTAATCGCGGTGCGCGTGAGCCCGCTGTCGACGTGCTTAACGCTAATACTCACTCCCGGCACCAGCGCCCCTGAGGTGTCTCGCACGACGCCCAAAATGGTCGCCGTGGAAGTCTGAGCAAAAACCAGGCAGGTTCCCAATGCGATCAATGCAACAATCGCTGTTGCCAATCTTCCAAACGCATGCAGGCTTGTACCCGTCCTCCGTACCATACTCCGCTCCTTTCGAATGCAAATTTGCAGATCCGAAAAAAAATATGGCAGGCGTTTAGGCCTGGGTCCCGGCTCTTCCTTGACGCTCTACTACTTTATAAAAAGTGTGTAAGATTTTTGATAACGAATGACTACGCCCGCTTGCGAGGTTTGTCAAGAAATTCAAGAAATCGGTAGTGGGGTCTTTTGAATTTCGGGGGAAAAATGATTATCGGAGCACTGGTCATTCTCCCCCGCGCGCCCGGCGGTGATACTGCAGTTGCGCAAGCTCTCCGTTTATGTTGAGCCACTCGGTCCCGGGCTACTTCCACTCCCCGTACTGGATCCCGAGCTGATCCAGATACGTGTCGTACTTCGAAGAATCGTAATATAGCGCCTTCATCTTCAGCCGATACTCATCCATGATTTTCTGGTTGAGCCAGATTGCGGGCTTGTCGTCGGGCCGCAGGAAGCTCTGGTATTTAGTGTCCTTGGTCTGCACATTTTGAAAATACTCCCAGGCTTTGTCGACCAATTCGGGGCGGGTCAGGATGTCCATCACGGTCATGGCCTGCACCTTGGCTCCCGCGATCACACCTTTGTGCGCGATGGGCGTGGCCATCGAAACTCCATTGGCCCAGTTGTGGCCCGGTCCTCCGGGGATGTTGGACGGATAGTTAAGCGTGACGGTCGGCACCACCCAGGAAACGTCGCCGATATCGTCGGATCCGCCGCCCACGGGACCAACGCCGTTGTCGTCATCCAAGAGTGGTTGTGGCTTTTTCAGTTCCGGTATCTTTCCCGCCAGGCCGCGTTCAGGAACTTTCAGCTCATGCTGCAGTGCCTTGGCAAGCGCCTGATCCTGCTCGGACCACTGCGGCAACCCGACTTTGGTCATGTTCTCATACATGTCTTCGGCAATGGGCACGCTGAAGTGGCCGGGCCACGCCGCTCCCAGCAGGCGCGATGTCACCGTAGTCCCCGTCATCATCGCCGCCGCCATGGACATATCGTCGCCAATCTTCCACAAATCCATGACGTGCTGGTAGTCGGCCTCGCGGTAGTAATACCAAACCGTGGCGTTGGCGGGGACCACATTCGGCTGGTCGCCGCCGTTGGTGATCACATAATGCACCCGACTGCCCACGCGGATATGTTCGCGGCGAAAATTCCAGCCGATGTCCATCAGCTCCACCGCATCCAGCGCGCTGCGCCCGCGCCACGGAGCCCCGGCGGCGTGCGCCGTCTCTCCTCGGAATGTGTATTCGACCGAAACCATGCCGGTCTGATTTCCCGGCCCGGCGGTCACGCGGAAGTTGTCGCCCACATGCGCGAACAGTACCACGTCTACATCTTTGAAGAGTCCCTCGCGGACGTAGTAGGCCTTCGTGCCGAGTTGCTCCTCGGCGATTCCAGGCCACAGCTTGAGCGTGCCCGAGAGATGCTCGCGCTCCATCACCTGCTTCACCGCCAGCGCGGCCACGATGTTCAGCGGCATGCCCGAGTTGTGGCCTTCGCCGTGCCCCGGCGCGCCTTCGATCATTGGCACGTGGTACGGCACTGCCGGCTTTTGGGAGGCCTGCGGGATGTCATCAATATCCGAACCCAGGGCGATGACCGGCTTCCCCTGCCCCCACGTGGCAACGAACGCGGTGGGGATGCCCGCCACGTCCCTCTCGATCTTGAAGCCCTCCTTCTCCAGAAGACCGGTGAGATATTTGGAGGTCTCAAACTCCTGGAAGCCCAACTCGCCGAAGCTGAAGACGCTGTCCACCATCACCTGCGCCTGCTTCTTCATTGCATCCACTTGGCCTACCAGATCCGCTTTCATACTGGCGGCCTTTTCCGGCGAAATCCGATTCTGCGCCGGGGCTGCCACGACGATCAGGAACATCGGTACCAGCTGAAGTAAGAGCTTTCGCATATCGATATCGTACACCCGCCGGCACGGCACGCAGTCGTGTTTTCACGTGTCCGCGTGAGTATGCGGGGGTGTCGGGTTGAGCGAGTGCCGATGGAGAGCGGGTAAAGTCACATAAGCCCGGTTTCCGGCTTCAAGAAACAAAGTTTTTCGTTTAAGCGCTTTGCGTCCTGACGTCGGCATCCGCCGTCTCAACGAGGCCGTGGTATATGGCGAACATAGCCAACTCCAAGCGGCTGTCTACGCCAACTTTGTCAAAAATCCTCGTGACATGGTGCTTGACGGTGTATTCACTGATGCCAAGAGTCAGCGCAATGTCCTTATTGGTCAATCCGTCACCGATCGCCTGCACGATCTGCACTTCCCGCGGGGTCAGCTTCAGTCGATTCAGAACTTGATCGGTGCGCTGCGGTATGCGTTCGACACGGGTTGGAGCCGCGATGATGTCAGACTCGGGCACGATGAGCGCCGGCCTGGAGGATGATGTTGGGATCTGCCGCACAAGTTGAGCGACTACTTGCCGGCTGATCCATATCTCACCGGCAGCAACAGCGCGTACACTCTTGTAGAGAGTCTCCGGGGGAACTTTAGGCGAGATGATTCCGTTTGCTCCGCACAGGAGCAATTCAACCGTGTTTACCTGATCCACCGCATCGCTCATCAACAATACGGTCAGATTGTGCCTGAACAATTCGTTGATGACACCGCAAAGCCTACCCCACTCCAAGTGCAGGTCCAGGACGGCCACCTGAGGGCGATGAGCTTTGGCCAGGAGTACGAGATCGCGCTCGGCCTTTGCGCGAGCGACCACCTGCATGTCGGGGGCTTTGTCTAGTAATTTGGCTACGGCCTCGCCCAGAATCGGAAGATCGCTGCAAACCAGAACAGATATTTTTGATCCCATGCGCTCCTCACATGCGTTTCTCAGCCGTCTTGGCTGAACGCTGATCTTTATCTGCGGGTTGTAATCACTGACAGCAAGAAACCGTAGGCGGGTATTGGCCAATAGAAGGAAAGCCATCCGTTGACCGGTGCATGAACAACCATCTTGGTGTCGAAGGGAAGACTGCCACCCTGTCATCGAGAACGCAATACGAAAAGCCGCATTTCAGGCTCCTGATCAGTTGGAGCAAACTAGCTTCGCCCGGACCTCCGTAGTGATTCATTGTCCTCGCGAATACGAATTCAGTCTTGGTGTCGGCGTGTCCCCGTGGTTTAAAAGGAAGGGGGGATTCCAGGACTTTAAGCCAGAAGGAGGAACGGGTGAGAGGAAAGCAAAAGCGCTGTTTCGGTGCTGCAGGATGAGAATATGGGCATAAGTTTCAGGACTTTAAAATTTCCTTGGCTGAACATTTCTTTTTCAAGGGTTCAGACTTTCATCGGTCTTGCAGCGGGCGTCCTGTCGATCACCGGCGCTCTCGCTGCGTTCTTCAAACCCGCTCCTGACAAAAGCGAACTCGTGGCGATTGTGCAGGACGCCAAAACAGAGAAGGCCGTGTCCGACGCGACGATCGAGATCCTGACGCTGCAGAATGCCGTCGTTACGACGCTGACGCCGGACTGGTACGGCAAGGCGCGCTGCGCGTTAGATGAAGGTCACTATCGCGTGCGCGTGAGTCATCCTCGATACGGCGCAGAGGTCCGCGAGGTGCAGTTGGTTTCAAGGCAGAGCACGGAGGTTCGCGTGCAACTGCGTACAGGCACCTCTGTCGGTGGGGCCATGCGGCGGTTGTTCCACCGCTAGTCGAAGGGAGGTTCTCAGGTATTAGTGTATGTCGCGGTTCGAGTCAATTCAGGGACAGTCGCTAATCCTGGAAGCGGGTCCGTTTGCATCGGTTGCGCGATCATGATTTTCCGTCGAGTATGCTTCTGCCCCGCGGCGTAAGAGTCACCTTGGACTCATTCATTGCATCTTCGAACTGGATGAGACCGTTGATGAGTGCATCCTCCCATACGGAATGCCGAGGGCACGTGGTCCGCCACGCCTCCATGGCCTCCGCGTAGGTCCGGGGACGGCTTGATATCCAGGCAAGAAACTCCCGAGTCAACGGGCTCACGGGCTCATTCATAGAGTGCGATCACCATCTGTCATATAATGCCGCCTAACTCAGCAAGGTTTCAAAGGGAAGCCGAATCGTTGGTCGCGCTCGGTCATCCGAACCTTGCGCAACCTACGATCTTCAAGAAGCCATGTACCGGTGCATTAACAATCAAGGAGTGCACTCATGTTGAAAGGGGTATTCGTCGTTTTCACTATTTTGCGGATAGAGACATTGGTGGCACAGCCCCTTTTCGTCCAGCAGCCGTGCGAGGGCCTGGTGAATCTGAAGCTGCCGCATACAACCATTACTTCTTCCGCGATGATTCCCGCAGGGCCGCTTTCTATGCAGAATCCCGGCGGAAACACGACGACTCTCCCCGTGCCGGCGCGATGCGAAGTCAAAGCCGTCAGCCGACCGACCAGCGATTCGGAAATTAAGTTCGCGGTATGGCTGCCGCTGACGGGCTGGAATGGGAAGTATCGGCAGGAGGGGAATGGCGGTTTTGCCGGCAGCATTCCGTACAGATCCATGATTGATCCATTGCGGCGTGGCTATGCAACGGCGGCAACCGATGATGGCCATGAAGGTCCCGGCACCACTGCGAATTGGGCGATCGGCCATCCGGAAAAACTCATCGACTTCGGTTATCGCGCCGTGCATGAATCCAGCTTGCAATCCAAAGCCATCGTGCGCGCCTTTTATGGCAGAGAGCCTTCGGTCAGCTATTTCGAAGGATGCTCTGACGGCGGCCGAGAGGCGTTAATGGAAGCGCAGCGGTTTCCCGAGGACTTTGATGGAATCATCGCGGGCGCTCCGGCCAACTCCTGGTCTCATCTTTTCACGGGATTCATCTGGAATCTGCAGGCGCTCCTCAAAGACTCGGACAGCATGATACCGGCCGCCAAGCTGCCGCTGATCCAAAACGCGGCGCTGGGGATGTGCGATGCTGCGGATGGCCTGAAAGACGGACTTATCCAAGATCCTCGCACTTGCCGTTTCGATCCATCGGCCCTTATCTGCAAAGGCAGCGATAGTAGCGAGTGCCTGACAGCATCGCAAGTCGAGGCGCTCCGAAAGATCTATGCTGGTCCTAAAAATCCGCGGACGGGCGAACAGATTTTTCCGGGCTATGCGCCGGGGAACGAGGCTGTACCGAATTCATGGGCAGGTTGGATTATAGGATCGGCGCAAGGATCTTTGCAGTCGGCATTCGGCAATTCCTATTACGGTGATGTTGTATTTGAGAATCCCAAATGGGACTTTCGCTCGTCGAAAAAGCTGGTTGGATCTTGAACTCGACGAGTCCCGACCTGCGGTCCTTCCGCGCGCATCGGGGCAAATTGATCCAGTATCACGGTTGGGCAGACGCGGCGATCGCTCCCACGAGTTCGATCGAATACTACGAGAGTGTGCGATCATTCCTCACCAAATATCCGGACGCGCGAAGCGAGTCGTCGGGGCCGGTTGAAGGCTTTTATCGATTGTTCATGGTTCCCGGAATGGCCCATTGCGCTGGCGGAATCGGCCCGACGAATTTCGGAAACGCCGGCAGCGGCGCCCCGCCAAGTGTGGAACCCGGCCGCGACATTTTCGCCGCGTTGGAACAATGGGTCGAAAAAGGCATTGCACCCGATCAACTCGTGGGCACCGGGCCCGTTCCAACTGATCCTTCAAAAATGATGGCTCGTCCACTATGCCCCTATCCGCAGGTGGCGCAGTACAAGGGAAATGGCGATCCGAACAATGCCGCAAATTTCATCTGCGCGGCGCCCCGATAGGCAACGATGTGGCACTCCGGGGGAGGAAAGCATGGATTCTTTTGTGAAATACCAACGGCAGCTTTTAGAGCAGGCGCGGTTCGTCAACTACGAAACGCCCATCAGCGAGGCGACGGAACGAGCCTTTCTCGCGGTGCCGCGGCATCGGTTTGTGAGTCGGTACCGGGCGTTCGGGACGAAAGAGTGGCAAGAGGTAACGCAGGAGAACTTACAAGAACATCTTGGACGGCTCTACGCAGATGGGCCTCTGTGCCTGCTTGGCGATGATGATGACGATATTCCTTCAACCATTTCGCAACCATCGTTCGTTCTACGGTGCCTCGATATGCTCCAGCTTCGTCCCGGACAGAAGGTGTTCGAATTGGGCGCAGGAAGTGGCTGGAATGCGGCTCTCATGGCGCACTTGGCCGGCCCGGACGGCCATGTCTACACTGTGGAGATCATCCCGGAACTAGCCAGCCGAGTTAGCAAAACCCTTGACGCACTGGGAGTCACCAACGTCACCGTCATTGCAGCCGATGGTGGAGACGGCTATGCGGCAGGTGCACCATACGAACGCGCAACCTTCACGGCGGGGACTTACGATCTGCCCCGCCACTTTTATGACCAGATGAAGGACGACGCGCTGTTGTTGGTCGGCATCAAGAACGAAGGCGGGGGCGACAATCTGTTTCTGTTACGAAAAAGAGCAGATCACTTTGAATCGGTGGAATCCATGCCTTGCGGGTGGGTCCAGTTGAGGGGTAAGTATCAGATCGAGAGTGCCAACCCGCAACCGATTGAATCGCTGTCAGAATGGGACGATCTCCGGCGCGAGGAGATTTCACGAACTCCGTACTGGTGGAGCGTGAGGGGGCGAGACCAATTTGTATGGGCCACGCTTGGAATCCGCTCGTTTCTCGGCATCACGGAACCACTTTTCCGTACTTTTAAGGTGGAAAAGACCCCGGAGCGACCGCGTGAGGAACGCTATTTCGGGTTGTGGGATCAACCGCACCATTCTTTAGTGCTCGCCAAGCACGATTGTCTGATTGCGTATGGAAACCTCCTGGCTAGGGAGCGTCTGATGCAACGAATCCGGCAGTGGGTGGATCTCGGAATGCCCACCGGTGCGAGCTTTAGCCTCCAAGTTTATCCTGTGGGAGTAGCACGGACCGCTCGTGACAATCAATGGATTGTAAAACGTCGAGAATCTCAGTTCCTGTGGAGCCTCGCCACATCGGCACACTCGGTATGAGAAGCCTTACTTTCCGTTTGTCCCCTGGTTACTGCCAACACCAGTTACGAAATCCCAACCCGTAGTCGCGTTAAAACTGCCCGCTGTGCCGGAGGTGATGTCTCGAAAATCGCTGCTATTCGACATATCGCTGTAAATCGTGGTGAGTTCGGTATTGCTGCTCGCATAAAAATGCCCGGCTAGATTCACGATGCCCGCTAGCGCGGGGGACGCAACGCTAGTCCCACCGAAGACCAACCACCCGCTTACCCCCTGGCAGAGGGTGCTGTCATAAACTGAGACACCCGAGTTCGGGTCCGCATCGAAGGAGAAATCGGGTACTCCACGCTTGGCACCCACGACGCTGCTGACACCGTCCTGATAGCTTGGACGGTTCTCATACAGACTCTTCCCGCCTCCGCTTCCGCTCCAGCCGGTTTCGCTCAGGAAGTTTCCATTCGCGTCTCGGTGAAGAGTCGTCCCTCCCGCCGAGACCACGTTCGGGGAAACCCCCGGATAAATAGTCTTTCCGCCCGTGTCCCCGCTCGATGCGAAATAGACTATCCCCGCGGTCGTGAAGTGCGAGTCATAGCTGGCTTCGCTGGAAAACTCGCTGCCGCCCCAACTCATGGAGACCTCGCCCCAACTTCCGTTTGGACTCACGAGTTTGCTCGCCACATCGACGGCTTGGAATAGATCCGAGAAAGAGTTACTTTTTGCTTCCACGAGGATGATGCGTGCGTTCGGTGCCATGGCGTGCGCCCACTCGATATCCAGCGAGGCCTCCTGTGCCCAACCGCAGTTGGAACGCGGCTTGCTTCCGTTCGCGAATACTTTTTGAAAGCAGCCGTTGGTGGTAGTGCAGGGCGGCAGTGCAAACTGGTGCGAGAATACGTTCAGGTCATTCTCTGCTGTGGGGTAGTCGTAGGCATCGACAATGGCGATCACTTGGGTCCCGCCGGAGGCGGGTAGATTGTAGACGGGACGGAGCGACTGCGGCGTCTCGCCGCTGGGTGCAGTTCCCGTGAAGTTTGGCCGGGCTATGATCAAGTGGTTGGTATGCGCATTGATGCTGACGTCCTCCAGGCGTTCCACGGTGGTCTCTGGGACGATCAGGACGTGCTGCGGTGCTCGGCCTTGGGCGTGCGCCGAGGTCGCCGAAAACAATAGGGGGACTATTATCACAAGCCAGCCTCGGACGATTCCCGACAGTATTCTGCGGTGTTTCCTGGGCGTCATTTCTAAAACCATTTGTCTCCTCTGGATGGGCGTCTCTGGAACTTCGGACTAAAAGCGGCGCGGGGAATCTCTTTAGATTCACCGACTATTCGTTCTTCGCAGATTGATTTTCAGGGGTCGGCACTAAAATGTCACCTGAACGTTTGTGCCGGTTGTGAATTTTGGGCAAACATGGGTACGGACCCGAAGAAAAAGTTTGCTTTAAAGTGCCGGTCGTGCAAATTTGAGCCGGTAAAAAAGAAAGGACAAGACGATGCATAAGAAGGCAATTTCGATTCTTGCACTCGTGTTCACAGTTTCAATGGCAATTGGAAGTTCGTCTCGAGCTCAGGGTCAGGCAGGCCAGGGCCAGAACGCAGGTAAATCTGCGCCTCCAAAGTCAGCAGCCGCCACCCACACCTTTATTTCTCGTGCCGATATCGAGACCCTGATGAAGTCCGACGGGGACCATCCGGCGCGCGTGGTGGACATTGCTAAGAGCTACAACCTTGGTGCATATCTTCTCCATCTCTCCGCAAGAAAAGCCAACCCCGAAACACTAAACGGCTGGGCGCACCACGACATCTCGGAACTCTACTATGTGATTAGAGGCTCAGGGGCATTCTTAATTGGAGGCGAACTCGAGAACCCGAAACAGGATGACCCCAACAGCGAATCCGTGAAAACGGTTCGAGGACCCAGCATGACCGGGCGGATGAAGGGGTATAAGACTCAGAAATACGTCGCAGGCGACGTCATTATCATTCCGGTGGATGTTCCGCATTTGCCCACTTACGAGGTTACGGAGGCGGCCGATATACTCAGGGTAGTGATCGACCCTCAGAGGGCCTTAAGTCTTAAGTAAGACGAACACGCCTCATGCCGAAGACGAGAAGCGAGCTCACGAAAAAAGTTCAAGCATTGAAGGAGAAGACCGAGCGGGGCGAAGAGAAGGCCATCGCCAAACAGCATGCGGAAGGCAAGCTCACGGCGCGGGAGCGCATCGAGAAGCTGCTGGACGGGGGAACGTTTGTCGAGGAGTTCATGCTGGCGGAAACGCCATCGACGGACTTCGGCATGGCCGAACGGAAAAAACCGACGGACGGCGTCGTCACCGGCTATGGAAAGATCGACGGCCGTACGGTGTATGTATTCGGTCAGGACTTCACCGTTAT
>Ga0209056_10007347_pt1 | contig 11346 bp, 12 predicted proteins | sample GraSoiAngelo_114_FD_185876 | JGI IMG/M metagenome (GOLD analysis project Ga0209056, IMG submission 185876) | Grasslands soil microbial communities from the Angelo Coastal Reserve, California, USA - 14_0903_13_40cm (SPAdes) (version 2) | ecosystem: Environmental > Terrestrial > Soil > Grasslands... | reverse complement strand
TTTTTTTCTGCAGGATGTCCTCCACGAAAAACACGACTGCGTAGGCGCCTTCCGCATATGACCCTGGATGCTTGCGAAACTCGATGGCCAAGGATGTTCGCAAAGTGAAACGGGCGCGCTCCGACGGCTGGGGCACAGGGCCGGAAAAGAGTGCGTGCCGGGTGATGTTGAAGCCTCTGCAAGTCGTTGATTAACCAAGTAAATCTACCGAAATGTCATCATGTTGCTCAACTATGAAGTAAGGTATAAACTCCCTCGTAGTGTCAAGGAGTTTGCCATGCCGATTCAGACGTCGAGACTTCAGCTCGGACCGCGGGTGATCCGCCCCGTTGCCGACCCGCTCGGACTCTTCATCCGAGTGGGACTATGAACGCCAATGTCATTGCTAGAAAACTCGGGACCCTCCAAAAGAAAGGGGCGATGAAGGCCACTGATGTGGCTGATGCGTTGGGGATTCGACCGGAGACCGTCTCGCGCTGGAATCAGGGTAAGGCGTTTCCTCAGCCCGAAGCTGAGCGGGCGCTTCTCGATCTGGAATACATCGTGGACTTGCTCGCTGACCTCTATCAGCCGAACGAGGCGCGGATGTGGCTCCTCTCTCGGCAAAGGCTGTTGGATGGGGCTCGTCCCATCGATCTCATCAAGGCAGGACGGACGGATGAGGTGCTGCAGATGCTCCGACCCCTGCTCGAGGGGGTGCACATCTAAGCTGATACTGAGCGCCGCAGGGAGGCATGAACGATCGTGGATCATGATCGGGAGCTTCTGGAAAGGCTCAGTGCGTTCACCCCGGTCCGGTTCGATGGCGAGGTTTTCCGCGCAACGCGACTCTCCCTGAATGCACTCGCGCCATCAGCAAGTGGTGGGCGTCGGATGGTGCCCGGCGAAACTGCGACGCTCTACACCAGCATGGAGGCTGACGGCGCACTTGCCGAAATCGCCTTCCATTGGGGCCAGATGACCCCGATCCCATCAAAGCCTGCGATGCTCCACCGGATCCGCTTGGGGACCAGTGAAATCGCTGCGTCTCGCTCGCTCGGACCTCATTGTACTGGGGGTGGACCGGAGTAGCTTTGGATCTCGCGGGTACGAGCGCACTCAGGCGATCGGCGCAGCGGTCGCGCATCTAAACTGTGACGGTTTGATAGCCCCCTCGGCTCGGTGGACCTGCGAGAACGTGATGGTCTTTCTGACGAATCAAACCGGCGAGGAAGAAATCGCCCAGGTCGTCGCGTCAGAGGAAGTCGATTGGCGAGCCTGGGCACGCGATAAGGGCGTTGCAGTTCCGCCGACTTAGGCCAGTACAACTGATAAAGACAGCCTCCTGCTGCCGGATCCAGGAGGCGAGGTGACTAACAAGGCCCAGCGTAGCCGTCTTGCAGTGTCCTCACGCGCATACCGCCGCTCGTCTATTTCGCACGCCTCGTGGCTATGAAGCCTTCAAGGACGATGTCACGTCAGAGTTAATAATCGTCATCCGGTTCGAACACCCGATGGGCCGGAACGCTCAGCTGGAGGTTGGAATATACCTGGCCAACGATCGAGGGCGTACTGCACTGAAACTGCACGCAGTCCCAGCGATCACCGCATGTGCCTCGTAAAAACAGCAAACTTGTCCGCCGCGCAGACGGATACGCAATCCGATGGTCGAGAGCGAACCGCCGTCCCAAAACATTCGCAGAAAATCTCGCGAGCGATGGCCACGCCTGTCCTCCACGGGAAGTGCTTGCTCGATCCGATTGAATACCACACTGAGATTGAGGGTCTCCTCACGGTGTATGGCGCGAATTTCGGCCAGGCGCCGTTGGCGCCCACGACTGTGAAACCTGATGAGGTCGCACGATAGGTTCTCTCTATTGATTTCCATCATAGGATCGATTGGATTCATCGATGCTGAGGCGTTAGCTTTGCTCGACACAAAGGGTACAGAACTCAATCGGAGAGAACATGGAAAGCGAAAGCAAATGCCCGTTAGCGGGCGACGCTCGCAAACACACGGTAGCGGGTGCCCCATCGAACGCAGGCTGGTGGCCCAATCAACTGAAGCTGAACATCCTGCACCAGCGCTCCTCCAAGTCGGACCCCATGGGCGAGGAGTTCAACTACGCACAGGAGTTCAAGAACCTCGACATGAATGCCGTCGTCAAGGATCTCCATGCCTTGATGACGGATTCACAGGACTGGTGGCCGGCGGACTTCGGCCACTACGGACCTTTGTTCATTCGCATGGCATGGCACAGCGCCGGCACATACCGCACGGGCGACGGTCGCGGCGGCGCAGGGAGCGGCAACCAGCGCTTTGCTCCGCTGAACAGCTGGCCGGACAACGTCAACCTCGACAAGGCGCGGAGGCTCCTTTGGCCGATCAAGCAGAAGTACGGCCGGAGAATTTCTTGGGCCGACCTGATGATCCTGGCTGGCAACGTGGCTCTGGAATCGATGGGGTTCAAGACGTTCGGTTTCGCCGGCGGGCGTGCGGACATCTGGGAACCGGAAGAAGACATCTACTGGGGCTCCGAGAACGCCTGGCTGGCTGACAAACGCTACTCCGGCGACCGGGACCTCGAAAATCCGCTCGCAGCCGTGCAGATGGGGCTGATTTACGTCAATCCGGAAGGCCCGAACGGCAACCCCGATCCGATCGCTGCGGCGCGGGATGTTCGCGAGACCTTCGCTCGCATGGCGATGAACGACGAGGAGACGGTGGCGCTCATTGCTGGCGGTCACACCTTCGGTAAGACCCACGGTGCCGGCGAAGCCGCACTGGTGGGCCCTGAGCCGGAAGGCAGCGGCATCGAGGAGCAAGGCTTTGGCTGGAAGAGCCGCTTTGGCACAGGCAAGGGTGGCGACACGATCAGCAGCGGCCTGGAAGTCACCTGGACCAGCACGCCGACGAAGTGGAGCAACCACTTCTTCCGCAACCTGTTCGGCTATGAATGGGAGCTGACGAAAAGCCCGGCCGGTGCGCACCAGTGGAAGCCGAAGGGTGGCGCGGGCGCCGGTACCGTGCCGGACGCCCACGACCCGTCGAAGCGTCACTCGCCGGCCATGCTGACCACCGACCTCGCGTTGCGGTTCGACCCTGTCTACGAGAAGATTTCGCGGCGCTTCTACGAGCATTCGGATCAGTTCGCGGACGCATTCGCCCGGGCGTGGTTCAAACTGACGCACCGCGATATGGGCCCCCGTTCACGTTATCTCGGCCCGTTAGTTCCTCAGGAGCAGCTGCTGTGGCAGGACCCCATTCCAGCAGTGGACCACAAGTTGATCGATGAGCAGGACATCGCCGCCCTGAAGGCCAAGATCCTTGCATCCGGGCTTTCCATCTCCCAACTGGTCACCACGGCTTGGGCGTCTGCCGCGACGTTCCGCGGCAGCGACAAGCGCGGTGGAGCAAACGGCGCGCGCATACGCCTGGCGCCGCAGAAAAACTGGGAAGTCAACCAGCCGGCTGAACTGGCCAAGGTCCTGCGCAAGCTGGAAGTGATCCAGCAGGATTTCAACAGCGCACAGTCCGGCGGCAAGAAGGTTTCGCTTGCTGACCTGATCGTTCTGGGCGGCTGCGCAGCCGTCGTGGCAGCCGCAAAGCAGGCCGGCCACGAAGTTCAGGTTCCCTTCTCGCCAGGGCGCATGGATGCGTCGCAGGAACAGACCGATGTGAAGTCGTTCGCTGTCCTGGAGCCGACCGCAGACGGGTTCCGCAACTACGTCCGTAAGGGATTCGAGGAATCGGCGGCCGAGCTGCTGGTGGACAAAGCGCAGTTGATGACGCTGACCGCCCCTGAGCTGACCGTTCTTATCGGCGGTCTACGCGCCCTGAATGCGAACGTCGGCCAGTCCAAGCAGGGCGTTTTCACCAAGCGACCCGAGACTTTGACCAATGACTTCTTCGTGAATCTCCTGGACATGAGCACGCAGTGGCAAAAGTCCGCCAGCTCTGAAGGCGTGTTGGAGGGGTGCGATCGCGCAACGGGTGAGCTCAAGTGGACGGGCACCGTTGTCGATCTCGTCTTCGGTTCAAACTCCCAGCTGCGAGCTCTCGCGGAGGTCTATGCCTGCAGCGACTCGCAGCCGGCGTTCGTGCGTGACTTTGTGGCGGCCTGGAACAAGGTGATGAACCTTGATCGCTGCGACCTCGCGTGATCTCAGAATATAGGTCTTAAAGGTCCTATACCGCGCAGCCGCGAGTGGGCCGGGTAATCCCGGGCCCCGGTCCGCGGCTCCGCGAACCGCCAGTCTGGGACACTTTGTGGGCAGTTCAATCGTGCCATCGCGTGATGTAGGGTAAGTCTATCCAGAAGGGACTCACTGGCCGAGCTGATTCGATGGCCCAGTTCTCCCGATATGGCGACAACATCAGGCTTCACTCAGCCGACGGACTCGTTGTACACCATGCTCAAGACCGTCGCGTTGTGATCCTCGAAGTACACGGCAAGATCCTCTCGAGTGGCACGCCCTACGACAACAGGCTCATATCCGTCGTCACGATCAAGAACAGAAAGATCGTCCGTTGGAGAGACTACATGGACTCTCTGGCCCCCTGGACGGCGTTGAAAGGCGCCCCGTAACATAGAGCGGCATCACCTTCAGTCCGGCCGCTTTGCGCTGGTCAGAATGGGAGTACCGAGCGCGAACCTTTATGCGCGCTCCGCCATGTCATCGCGCCGCAGGTTACCGGACCGCGACGGTGTCCGCCGACGGGCGCCGACATCCAGCTTCCAAGCGGCATGAGGGCGGAACTCGGCCGGTTCTTGAACAGCTGCCCAAGAAGACCTCCCCGGGCTGCACAAGCCCGCGTGAATTTCGCGTGATTCTCCTGTGCCCAACCGCAGCGCAGTCTCGTGCCCTGAGGTCGGTCTTCATGATTCCATCCACATGCTGTGCAATGAACGTAGGCGCTTGATCAGCGACGACACTGCCTCCCCGGACAAGGGCAGGGCAATAGCGGCAGCAACGCCGACGAAGCTATCAGGCGAAATGCGACGGAGCCCTCTGTCAGCCGTTTCATCAAGTTCAGTTTTGGTGTGCATGGGGTCCTCTCAATCCCTTCTCTTTCGATGTGAGCTGAGCCTGAGGCTTGGACGATCAGGTCCGCTCGAGTCCGTTATAAAGCCCGCGTTCGAATTCGCCGTAGAGCGAGGTCACTTTGGCATCAAAGAACGGCAGGATCTGCGTGAACATGGCGCCGGTTACTTTCTTCACCGGATCAAGCCAGAAGTAGCAGTTGAGCAGGCCCGCCCAGGAGATGCTTCCGGCGCTGCGCCCATTCGGACCCGGCTGCTCGTTGATGTCGAAAGACAGGCCCCACTTGTGGGGTTGGGCCGGAAACTGATCGAAGCTGTTCGAGAACTCCGGATGCGCGGTGCGCATCTCGTGCACGTTCAGCTCACCGATCTGATTCACCATCATCATTGCGACGGTTTGCGGTCGCAGGATGTGCACTCCACCCAGGCTGCCGCCGTTGAGCAGCGCCTGGAGAAACCTCATATAGTCCTGCGGCGTGCTGAACGCGCCGCCCCCTCCCATGAAGAATTCGGGACGCTGTGGCATCTCGAACGGCGCGGGTGCGAGAGTGCCGTCCGGCTGGCGATTGAAGAGCGTCGCGGCGCGACGCTTCTGCTCGCTGCCGATCAGAAAGCCTGAATCCTTCATGCCGAGCGGCTGAAAGATGTTTTCGCGGAAATAGATCTCGAGTGACTGATCGCTGACTTCCTCGACGAGCTTGCCTACCCAGTCCATGCTGATGCCGTATTCCCAACGATCCCCCGGATCGAATTCGAGCGGAGCATCGAAGGCCGCGTTGCGCAGCGTCGCGATGTCCGGTAGGTCGGTCACCTGTTCGTAGCGGGTCAGTGCCTCGCTCCAGTTGGCATATGTGTATCCGGAGGTGTGCGTCAGAAGATGACGGACCGTGATGGGCCGCTTTGTCGGACGAAGGCGCGGCTTGCCATCCGCGTCGAAGCCCTCCAGCACTTTCGGGGATGCAAGTTGGGGCAGGATGTCGCCGGCCGTCTGATCGAGTCGCAGACGTCCCTGCTCTATGAGTTGCATACAGGCGGTCGCCGTGATCGCCTTGGTCATCGACAAGAGCCAGAACACCGTGTCAGTTGCCATCGACGTACCCTGGCGGATGTTGGCTTTGCCGTATGTTCCCTCGAAGACGATGCCATTCGGCGTCGCCCCGATGGCCACCACACCGGCGACGTCGCCGTCCTCAACCGCCCGATGCAACGCTTTATCGACGGCCCCGAACCGAGCCGGGGTCGCAAATGCCGGCTTCAGCCCGGCCGCTTCCAGAAACCTGCCTCCTGCCAGTGCGGCCCCGCCGGTCAGTACCGCCCGCCGCGTCATGTCGTTCATAAACTAACCCCTCGCTGTATCGGTCGCGTTGATCCAAAACGTCGGGGGGAATTTGTAGACCGAACAGTGGCGTGATTGAACAGCACCGACGTCATCGCTAAGATGACACCAAGTCATCGTACTTCCTCTGGCGTGAATCGTCGGAGGCGACGCTAATAGGTGGTCGTGGTGGGGACTACCCTCCCAGGAGATTTCGTGAGGTCGTGAGTTTCGATGAACGAATCCTGACAGGTATCGGTGTACTGAACGCCGTGACCGAGGCAGGCAGCTTTGCAGGCGCTGCGGAGGCGCTGGATATGACGCCCTCGGGGGTGAGCCGTGCCGTCGCCCGCCTTGAAACGCGACTCGGCGTCAGGCTCTTCGATCGCAACCCTCGCTCAGTGGCGCTGACTGAGGAGGGACGACAATTTCATGCTCAGGTGTTGCCGCTGCTCACTTCTCTCGAAGAAGCCGCGACACAGGTCGCCGGCGCGTCAGCCACTATCGGCGGTCGCCTGCGCATCAATGTCGATCCCTGGTTTTCTCGCATGGTTTTGGCGCCGAGGTTGCGGGAGTTTTTGAGTCGCTATCCGTCGCTGTCGGTCGAGCTCGGCGTGAGCAACTATCGCGAGGAAATGATGACAGGAGTCGACGTGGCCGTTCGCTTCGGTCCAACGGAACCATCGTCGCTCATCGCCCGTAAGCTCGTTGAAACGCGGGTACTGACTTGTGCAGCTCCGGCGTATTTGAAGCAGCATGGTGAACCGCTGATGCCCCAAGATTTGATCCAACATGAGACGGTGCTTTTTCGCGACCCCCAGACGGGCCGGCCCTTCCCTTGGGAATTCCACCGCAAGGGGAAGGTGGTCGATGTCCAAGTGCGCGGACGGATGGTGACCGATGATCCGTCAACGGCGATAGCGGCCTGTGTGTCGGGCTATGGCGTGTTCCAGAGCTTAGAGCTGGGTCTGAGTCCCTGGCTGCGCACAGGCAAGCTTGTGCCGATCCTGTCCGACTGGAGCGAAGAGCGTTATCCGCTATATGCCTACTACGCTTCGCGTCACCTGCCGCCAGCGAAGATCCGGGCATTCCTGGATTTCGTGCAGGAAATCCTCGTGGAGGACGCTCCCCGGTCAGGCGCGCACGGCAATCGCTCAGGCAGTCGCTCCACGGCCACCAATCCAAAATGACCGGTGCCGTCTGTCTCACGCAGGCCAATGGAACTGCCTGCTCCTGCGGCTTTCCCACAAGCGCGCGTGAATTTCGCGTGATTCTCCTGTGCCCAACCGTGGATCAATCAGTTGCGACTATGGGTAAAGATCGGTCGATGAACCTGGCTACGTCGGAAGGCGGCTCGCAGCAAGTCGCGGATCAGCGTACCGAACCAGATGCCGCATTCCTCGGCTTGCGTTTTGATAAATCCGCCAGAGAAGTGCGGCGTGAGCCCTAGTTGACGCCGATCCTCGCGGCTGGCGTCGAATCTGTGAGCCGGGCAAATGATCGCCGGATGGCCGCGGCGTCAGCAGCGCGGGCGATAGGCAGCGATCGGTCCATCGCTCGGGGCTATCGTTTACTTGCGCCGCCCCAGAAAGCCGAAGCAAGCCAATCCGATCAGCGCGATGATCCAGGCGCGTTGCAACGCCCGATCCCCACCCAGGAGCACGTTTACAAACAGGACCGGCCCGGTAAAGATCAGCGCGAGAATGGGCCACAACTCCCTGGGGAGGGCGTGTGAACGCTCCGCCTTGTTTTTCACAGAATTCATCTGTACGTCCTGTTGGACACAGATACCAAGTCGGTCAGCGGCGCGAAATAAGGCGAAAGCGTTACCGCGTGCATGGGGCAAAGACTGGCGAGTCCGCGGGGACAATTGCTGTGCCCTGCCGGTCCTGCGCCCCTGCGCCCCCAGGCTTAGCCCGCGACATGAAAACGCCGCCCGAAGGCGGCGCTCTCGAACACCGCCAGATGGGATCAAATTGGACCTATCGGACCTCTCTAGCACCCCCTTTGGAGGATACCCGTCGTGGTGGGGCATCGTTTGGAGCGGGTCCTGGTTCACAGCCGTCGGGTCGAACGGCACTGTTGCGGACTCTGTCGATGGGACTTCGTGGAGAGGAGATTCGCGGTCACACGGGCTAGTGTTGTGCTCGGTTGTGCTTCGTGGTGCCAATTGCAGCGGGCGCCCCTTGGCATGTTGTTGAATTTACAGGTTACCGTGAGCCAACTACCGGGCTCATAATGCCGGGGTCGAGGGTTCGAGTCCCTCCCTTTCCACCAAATGATCCACTTGAGTGGTCCTTCAACCCTTCAACCGTCCGGGTCAGCACCGACAATGGTTGCGAATGACGGTCATGGTTCCTCTCTACTTATCGCGCGGATCGTCTGCCGCATTGAGGTACACGGTGTCTGTCGGACCAAATCCTGTGATGTAGACCACAACAGGCTCTGCCCTTGTCAGGGCGAAATGCGCCACGCCACCGGGCTCGGTGTAGAAGCTGCCCGGCGGCAACGGCTTTGTGGCGGCAGCGTTAGCCACGCTGCCATAGCCGAAGTACCAGGTGCCAGACATCACGATGGCCGAACGATTATCGCGATGCGTGTGCGCCTGGATTGTAGTGTTGGCCGGAATGCTGAGGCGAATGGTGTAGACCCCTGGTTTCGTCGGATCACCCAGAAGTACGGTCGTGTGAATTCCAGCCACACCCGAAGTGCCGGCGCCGGCGCCGACGGCTTCCTTGGCTGTAATCTCGCCCGGCGTCAGGCGAATCTGATCAGCTGCCGCCGCCTGCGCCACGCTCGCCAGAACCGTGACCAACGTTATAGTCAGAATTCTCTTCATCACATGGCTCTCCGGGCTTGCGCCTTTAGTTCGACAGGAAATCCACGATCAACGCGGTCGTGCCTTTGGGGTTCTCGTCCATGATCCAGTGCCCGGAGCCGGGGACGATACCCATGGTCACGTTCGTCGCCACGAAACGCAGGGTATCCGCCTGTGCGGTGCCGAATGATTTTTCCCCGCCCAAGGCAAGCACCGGCATCGTCAGTTTGTCACCCTTGGCGAGCAGTGCTTTGTTATCGATGGCGTCTTGATTGAAGGCGCCGAACTGCTCGAAAGCGTCGTGCATGGCGTGTGGTCGCGCGTAGAGCGCGGCATAGTGCTGGCGCGTCGCCTCGTCAATTTTCTGAGGATCGGCGGACAGTTCATTATAAAAACGATCGAGATAGATGCGCTCGCGGCCCGCAACCAGCCTTTCTTCGTCCGGCCCACGGAAATTAAAGTGCCAAAGCAGCGGGCTTTGCTTGATCTCTTCCCAATTGCCAATTCCGGGCAGGGGCGCGTCGATCACCACCCATTTGGTGATGCGGGTCGGGTATTGGGCCGCCAACGCGTAGCCCACCATGTTGCCGATGTCGTGCGTAACCAGATCGGCGCTACTGATTTTCAGCGCATCCATTACGCCCGCAATATCCACGGCCTGGTTCTTTTTGGTGTAGCCCTGTTCGGGATGCGTTGACAGGCCCATGCCGCGCAGGTCAGGCACCACGACCGTATGATTTTTCACCAGCGCCGCGGCGGCTGGCGCCCACATGTCGCCCGTGTCGCCAAAGCCGTGCAGCATGACGACCGCGGCGCCCTGACCGCCGATTCGCACATGCAGTGTCGTGCCGTTGGTATTGATTTCCTGGGTATGAAAACCCGATGGAAACGGCTCCACCGCGAAGGCAGGAGTAACGATCAGAAATGCAACCAGCAAGTTAATGGAATAGCGCAGCATAAAATCTCCTGATGAGGTGCAGGATGCTGGCCCTGCACCTGCGTTCTGTCTAGACTGCAATTAAAGGAACGAGTGTCCGGGAAAACCGAACGATGCTGAAGCTGGATTCTCTGCTTGCCTTCGTCACGACCGCGGAGGCCGGTTCAATCAGCGAGGCGGCGAGGCGCCTGCAGATTTCGAAATCGGTTGCCAGCGAGCGTTTGGCAGAACTTGAGCGCAATGTCGGCGCGACCCTGGTACATCGTTCCACGCGTAAGCTGGTGCTGACTGAAGACGGTAGCGCGTTCCTGGAGCGCGCAAAACGTATCCTCCGCGAAGTATCCGAGGCGACCGCGGAGGTGTCTGAACGGCGCGGTGAGCTGGTCGGGCCGCTGAGAATCTCCGCACCCGTCAGCTTCGGCATCCTGCATCTGGCCTCGGCGCTGAGTTCGTTTCTCAGGGAGAATCCGCGCATCGAACTATCAGTCGATCTGGACGATCGTTTCGTCGGCGCGGTGGATGGCTTTGACGCCATCGTTCGTCACGGTTCGCTGCCTGACAACGGATGGATCGCGAAGCGGATTGCGCCGAGCAGGCGCAGGCTGGTCGCCTCACCCGATTACCTGAAAACGCACGCGACACCCCGGACCATCGGCGATCTGGAGCAGCACCGTGGAATTATCTATTCCAATCGCGGTGCATCGGATTGGCGCTTCCGGCAGTCGGGCCGCTGGTCGGTAGTGCGGCCCGGCGCGGTCATGCGGGTCAACAACGGAATCATCATGCGCGACGCGGCCGTGGAGGGTTTGGGCATCGCTTTGCTCGCCACGTTCGTTTTCCACAATTCACTGGCTTCAGGAAAACTGCGGCTGCTGGATGTCGGCGCAGAAGCAGAGCCCGCAGCCGTCTTCATTGCCTATCCCTATGCCAGGCGCGTGTCCGCCAAGGTTCTGGCGCTGATTGCGCACTTACGCGCCGCCTTCGGGACACCGCCCTATTGGGAGCGATAGCTCAGGGCTGGCGGTCAGCAAGCCAGCCGATCTCTGCCCGTTGTCTTATGTCGACGTGCCCGAACGCGCGTACATCTCCGGGACATTAGGCGTCTACGAAATGACCCGTACGGAACTGCTTCGGGACGTGTTCGTGTGGGCCTATGAACGCTCGTGCCAGAAGTATGTCGTCATTCGAGACTCAGTTGCAGAGCCAGACCTCTTTCGCATGAGGTACCGCAATGCTCTGATTGATGTAGTCG
>Ga0209056_10007346_pt1 | contig 11346 bp, 8 predicted proteins | sample GraSoiAngelo_114_FD_185876 | JGI IMG/M metagenome (GOLD analysis project Ga0209056, IMG submission 185876) | Grasslands soil microbial communities from the Angelo Coastal Reserve, California, USA - 14_0903_13_40cm (SPAdes) (version 2) | ecosystem: Environmental > Terrestrial > Soil > Grasslands ... | reverse complement strand
CGGCGATACCAAAGAATTCCACATCGATCTTGATCCCAATAAGCTGATCGCTTTCAACGTTTCGGTTCCTCAAGTGATGAATGCCGTCGCCCAGAGCAATTCGAATGTGGGCGCAAACTACCTGGAGATTGGCGCGCAGAGCTACAACGTACGCGGCATTGGCTTGTTTAAGGACACTGAAGATATCGCCAATGTTGCAGTCGCTGCGAAAAACGGAACGCCTATCTACGTCAAACAGCTCGGCGAAGTGACGGTCGGGGCGAAAGTGCCGCTTGGAAAAGTCGGCAAAGACCAGCAACCGGACATTGTTCAGGGCGTTGTTCTGATGAGGCGCGGCGAAAAATCGCTTCCGACTCTGGAGCGGGTACGCCAAAAAGTGCAGGCGCTCAATAACGGAATACTGCCCAAAGGCATGCGCATCGTACCCTATTACGATCGAACGAACCTCATCAATATCACCACACATACGGTCACGCATACGCTGCTCGAGGGAATGATCCTGGTCGGATTTATCCTCCTCGCATTCTTGGGTGACCTCAGGGCATCCCTTGTTGTCGCACTGTCGATTCCCCTCTCCCTGTTGTTTACGTTCGTCATGATGGTGATTCGGGGCGAATCGGCAAACCTGATCTCGATGGGGGCGATCGATTTTGGAATTATCGTGGATGCTTCAGTGGTAATGGTCGAAAACATCTACCGGCACCTGTCGGAGCCGAATCCATACCGCCACAACGTGCGCCGCACGACGGTGCTGGCCGCTCAAGAAGTCACCAAGCCGATTTTCTTTTCGTCTGCAATCATCGTGGCTGCTTTCCTGCCGTTGTTTACGATGTCGGGGGTCGAAGGAAAAGTGTTCGGACCAATGGCGCTGACGTACGGATTCGCACTCACGGGAGCGCTTCTGCTGGCACTGACATTTTCTCCTGTGATGGCATCGATGGTTCTGAAACCTCAGTCCGAGGAGCATGAAACACTCGTTGTTCGTGGAATCCGCCGGGTGTACTCGCGGTTCCTGGCAGGCGCGCTGTCTCGCCCGTGGACAACCGTGATGATTGCGGTCATCGCTCTGACGATAACGCTCTCGACCTTGCCATTCATTGGCGGCGAGTTTATGCCGAAGCTGGAAGAAGGAAATCTTTGGGTCCGCGCGATGATGCCCAATACCGTCTCCTTCTCCTATGCGCGGCAATTGGCCGATCAGATGCGGCTTACCTTTAAAAAATATCCCGAAGTCACGGATGTCGTTAGCCAACTCGGACGGCCCGAGGACGGTACAGATCCCACCAGCTATTTCAATTGTGAATTTTTCGTGAATCTTAAACCGCGCGAATATTGGCGGGCCGGCGTGGACAAACCGGAGTTGGTTCGCCAGATCGAGGCCGAACTGCGCCAGATTCCCGGAGTCAATTACAACTTCTCGCAGACCATTCAAGACAACGTGGAAGAAGCAATGTCGGGCGTGAAGGGCGAGAACTCGATCAAGCTGTTCGGAAGCAATTTGGAGGATCTCGAATCGACGGCGAATCGTCTGGCAAAAATCATGGGAACGGTTCAGGGCGTCGCCGATCTCAGCGTCCTCACAGAACTCGGTCAACCCAACTTGCTCGTGCGTATCGATCGCGAGCGGGCGGCCAGATACGGAGTCCTTCCAGGCGATGTGAACGGCATTGTTCAGGCCACAATCGGCGGTCAAGCCGTAACTCAAGTACTCGATGGGGAGCGGCGTTTTGATGTGGTGGTCCGGTTTCTGCCTCAGTATCGAAACAACGTGGACACCATTTCCAACATTCCTGTAAGCATGCCTGACGGCGGCCGTATTCCGCTGAAGCAAGTCGCCGAGATCGTCAAACAAACCGGAGCTTCCTTCATCTATCGAGAGGATAACGGCCGCTACATTCACATAAAGTTCAGTGTCCGCGGACGGGATTTGCAGAGTACGATCGCGGAAGCAGAGAGGAAAATTGCGGAGCAGGTCAAGCTTCCTGCCGGATACCACTATGAATGGGCCGGAGAATTTCAGGAGCTTCAAGCCGCGGTGGCGCGCCTGGAGATCGTCGTTCCGATCAGCCTCTTGATCATTTTCTTTTTGCTCTACAGTATGTTTCGTAGTCTCCGCGATGCCTTATTGCTGCTGGGAACAGTCCCTTTGGCGCTCATCGGAGGCATGCTCTCGCTGCTGGCGACGCACACGAATTTCAGCATCTCCGCCGCTGTTGGATTCATCTCTTTATTCGGCGTCTCCGTGTTAGGCGGCGTGATTTTGGTCTCACGCATTCAGCAGTTGCGCGAAGGAGGATACTCGTTACGCGATGCCGTTGCTAAAGGCTCCGAATTGCAGCTGCGACCAGTATTGATGGCTGCTCTCGCTGCAGCTATCGGCTTGCTTCCGGCGTCTGTCGCAACGGGCATCGGCTCGGAAACTCAAAAGCCACTGGCCCGAGTCGTCGTCGGCGGGATGCTAACATCGGCAATTCTTATATTGCTGGTCTTGCCCGCGATGTACTTGATTGTCCATCGCTACGCCGAGCGCAGAGTGACAGTCCGGGAACCGATGGAAGCGGAACCAGCTAGTGAATAGACGCGGACCAGAGATGTCAGGCTGACTCCCTTGCAGTAAGCCGCATCGTCAAATTCGAACCGAGCAGGCGTCCCACTTCCAGTCGCGTGTGATCCGGCGAGACTGTTGCAAACGAAAATTGGCGAGGATCGATCGCGATCTGCCGCTGGGACTTTGGAGCCAATAAAAGGATGCGAGGTGGGGCTGCATCAACCTCCTGGACCCTCATTCGCTCATATTGAGTGAGACCTTCAAACATAGAAACGGCAATATCCAACTCGCGGCCAAGGTGTGTCCGGAAAAAACTGAGGACCTCTTCCACTTCACGAGGGTCACTAATATGCATCAACTGGATTATTGCACTCGCGAAAGCCGGATTACAATCGGCCTGCTGTGCTGGTAACGTGACGGAATCCAAACAAGCCGGAAGGCTTGTAGGACAAACACAGACGCAAATCGTTCTGACTTCGATCCTGACTGCGGATTCCTGCGAATATCCCATCGACGCAAAGATTCTCGAAGCGAGTCGCTACACCGCGAATAGGGACGGCGTTGTCGTGGGAAGGGGCCGCGTTCTCTGATGTGGTATTACACGACTGAGCGATGGCACTTCTTGGACTTCTCGAAGTGATTCTTTCAGACAAGATCCGATGCTGCGGCAAAGCGATCTCCAGCGGCAATTACGGTCGGTGTCAAAAGCTTTCGCGCCGGCGCTCTCGATTGAGGTGCGCGCACCTGAATTTCCTGTTATCGGTTCGGGAGTTCAGGTGTGCACCCTCACGCATAACGACGACTTTTGCGACGCTGGGGTGTCGAGCCAACTCGAATATCTCCAGAGGAAGGAATGATCCAGTCACGATAATCGTGAAACTTCTCCAGCTCGCGTTATGGAACGAGGTTCATCGGATCCGGTTCCAACGCATCCCGATCGACAACATACTTCCGTTGAAGCCGTGATTCGGTTGAGTCAATCCCGCGTTTGACATATGGAAATATCGGTACTCGATCACGAGTGAGCTTTCCAAGTTCAGACGGCGCTGTATGCCGGCCCCTCCCTGCGATATGAACTGGATATGCCCCCCGAGTTCCGGCGCCTTTTGATCCAAACTTGTATGCAGCGGCCCGGAAGACACATTGAAAAATGGAACGAACCTTCTTCTGGGGTTGCCGCTAACACGGAACATAAGCGTATCCCCAAAAAGGTGCCCACCCGGATGAATGGCCCCGCCAACGATACCTTCGCTCACAATTTCAAATCGCTTTATGGGCAGCCTGGATTCGGGAGAATCCCAGACAATGATGCCTACCTGCGGTTGCGCATAGAGCATGTTGATGTGGGAAATATTGCGAGGAATTCCGTTTTCCAAACCGTAGGCGGCTTGCAGACCGAAGACGAGACGATCGCTCGCTGGCAACCGTTGGGCCATGCAAATGGGAATGGCAGAGACGACTGAAAAGAGCAACAGGACCGGGCGTGGCGCGTACATCGTGGTGCGGGATTATACCTGACGTGGATTTTTACCCGTCGGTGAAGGAGGTAGAGGTGCGTGCGACGCGATGCTTCATGCAGCACCGCGTCGGACTGCATACGATCTCTCCTACTTAGAAGTACACCTTTGCGGCAAGCTGAATGATCCGCGGACTACCTGGCAGACCTGTTGCCCTCACTGCAGTTAATGCGCCAAAACCGTCGCGGCCTACGGCACTTGGTAAATTCACGATCTGGCCGGTGTTAGGGTTGATCTGGGCCGTAGAGTTCATCGTTGCCCAGTTCGTGTGGTTAAACGCATTGTACATTTCGAGGCGGAGCTGAATGTGCTTCTCCGCGCTCTCACCGTAGTTGAACTTCTTGAAGATCGAGATATCCCAGTTATTCAGACCTGGTCCGCGAACCGTGTCGACGCCAGAATCATTGCCGATACTGCCTTTGAGACCGGGCGCCACGCACTTCGTATCGATGAACGCGAGAATTGTGCGCTCGCTGCGCGGGAGATTCGGATTACATGTTAAGACGACGCGTGGTGCGAAGTCTTCGCTGCCCGTGATCCGCCGATTTCTTTCCTGGGCGCCGACTCCGGTCAGACTGTAACCAAGTGTCAAAGGTGCCCCCACGGTGAAACTGGATACCCCAGAAAGCTGCCATCCGGAAAATATCTGGCGTCCCAGTGAGTTGTCCAGAAATGAATTCGACCGGGCGAGGCTCGGGATGTCGTAAATGTAATTGAACGCGAGGCTGTGAGAACGGTCGAGGGACAGGAGCCCGTAATTGACCGCTCGGGTGTTCAGGAGATGGCCACATGACGTGGCGCCACAGGAACTGTCGGCATTTCCCAGCGATCTCGACCAGGTATACGTGGCACCCAATTGCAAACCTCTTCCTGAGCGCCGGTTGGCTGCCACCTGCAATGCGTTGTAGTTCGCTGTACTTCCAAATCCGTACATACCGATAGCAGATTGCCCAACCGTCGTGGCCCCTCCGGCATAACCGGGATAGGGACGATAAAGATTCGCCGGCAGTGTTGTGGTTCCATCGGTGGTTATGGGTCTTCCTAATGCCGGATCCTGATTTTCCGGCAGCCACGCACTTCCGAACAGCACAGCGTTGAACGGCATGAACTCGACCAGGTGTCTCGACTGCATGCCTACATACGACACATCCAACAAAACCTGTGATGGCAGTTCGCGCTGAATCCCCGCACTAAAGTTGTACACCGTTGGGACATGACCATCCTTTGAAAGCGATGCCACCTGCAATGGGAACAAGGTTCCTCCCGAACTGCCGATGGAGGAAAGATTCCCATAAAAAATTTGAGACAACTGCACCTCGGGAGGGTTGGTCAGAAAGTTGGTGGTATAGCCTACAGACGCCGTGGAAATGCGCTCATAATAGGCTCCGCCCCCGGCACGGAATGTTGTCTTATTATTTACCGCGTATGCCAAACCGAGTCTTGGGCCCCACTGCGGACCACGGCTGTCGATCAACCCTCGCGGTATACCGTTCTGTCCCGCATGGACGATGCCGTCAGCTATATTCCCTACTCCGGGCACGATGGCTCCAATCAAAACCGCCGGAGCAATTTCTCCCGTAACCGGATTTCGCGCGCCGCGCTGACCATTAACCAGAGCCGGCTGGTAGAGAACGACTTTCTTCGAAGGGTCATAGACTGCAGGGTCGAAATTCGTGAATAAATTGTTTTTTTCGTAAATGGGAGGAACGAGATTGACGCGCAGGCCGTAGTTGAGGGTCAACTTTGGAGTTACCTTCCAGGTATCCTGACCATACCATTCGATGTTCCAGTAAGGAGCGTCTTCGATCAAAGTCTTGCTGAATTGCTGGTACCGTTGGAAATTTCCGAGCAACGCGTTGGCGAAGGCCCAGCCGGTATCTCCAGGGTTCGCTGAATCGCGAGTGAAGTAAATGTCGGAATTGTAGGGCCTGAAGGGGCTCTCGTGTTTGATTCCTTGCTCGATGAAGAACCCAGCCTTAATTGTGTGGTTCGACCGCACTTTCGCTATGTTATCGGTGACATTCGTAATGGGGTTCGCATTGTAGTAAGGCAAGCCCGTAAACCTGGTCAACTGGGTGCTGGTCACTTGGGTGCTACCTCTTGTGGAGGGGATATCAAAAGCGAAGTTCGGAATAAGACCCGACGGATCCGCGTTGGGATAAAGCAGAGGAAGATTTATTTTCGAGACGGACCTGTAGTAGGGACTACCGCTAGGGGGAGCATCTCCGGGGATTCCATTCTTCGTGTAGCCAATCTGGAGCTCATTGGTCAGGGTCGGGCTCAAAATCGTCACCACGTTTCCGCTGACGGACCAGCCAAAAGTGGGAGCGTAAAGTGGCGAGATCCCTAGGTCATTCGCTGAATCCAACCGGCCGTAGGGATTATTTTCTGTTCGTTTGTCGCGAAGTACCCGGACAAAGGCTCTCCATTTGTTACTGATGTTGTAATCGACACGGTAGACCTGGTCGAAGGATGGCAATTCCGAAGCTACTTGTGTTTCATAGTTGTAAGTCGGATTTCCAAACGTATTGGGCTGCGGCAACCAATTCAGAATCGACGGACCGTACGGGCTGAACCGATCCTGTGGAATTCTGTTTCCAGGGAAGGCCTGTCCCGTCAGCGGGTCTTTGATCGTCACCGGAACGCCGGCGGCGTCGCGAGTATTTGAGAAATCGCCTTGCCGTTCGGCGGCGGTGGGAACCATCACTCGCACCGGCGCCGGGGGTGTCTTCTGGCGGCCCCATTCGTGAGAAAGAAAAAAGAATAGCTTGCTCTTGTCACTGTTGAATTGATCCGGGATATAGATGGGACCGCTCAAGTTGTATCCGGCCGTCAGAAACCGATAGACCTGGTTGGGAATGCCTTGCCGGTTGTTGGTAAAGGAATTCGCATTCCAGCCTTCATAACGTTTGAACCAATATCCGGTTCCGTGGAAAACTTGAGTACCGCTTTTGGTCGCCACCTGCACCTGAGCACCGGCATTACGCCCGAATTCAGCACTCTGACTGGTCGTCGAGACTTTGAATTCGGCAATCGCGTCCACATTGATGCGATATGCAAACTGCTGGTTCACTCCAGAATCCGTCACGGTCTGCCCATCGACTGTGAAATTGTTTTGATTGGCGCGTTGCCCATTGATGTAAGCATTCACGCCAAGGCCCGATGGAGCCGTATCAGCGGGAACACCTGGCACAAGCTTCAGAAGACTAGCGAAGTTGCGGCCATTGAGGGCGATGTCAATCATTTGCCTGCCTGTGACGATCCCGGAACGCTCCGCCGATACCGTCTCCAGCGTGACCGCGGCAGCTTCCACGGTAACCGATTCCGCCTGTGATCCAACTTCCAAGACGATCGGCGGCAAACCCATCCTGTCGTTCACAAAAAGTTTCACATCGGTCTTCTTGTATGTCTTGAATCCGGGAAGCTCTACGCTCACGGTATATGTAGCTGCGGGTAGAGCACTGAAGAGATAGATGCCCGCTTCGTTGGTGATTGTGTCGCGTGCAGTCACTCCCTGTTCCTGATTGATGAGCGTCACCTGCGCGCCGGGAATGACGGCTCCCGATGCGTCCTGAACCACTCCGGTAATCGAGCCCGAAGTGTTCTGGGCGATTAGCGGCAGAGTTGGAGTTAACAGAACAATCAGAATGACGGTAGTTGAGATTTTTGCTTTCACAGTTTCCCTCCTTCTCATTTGGCGCAGAGTTTATAGCGCTCTATAGCGGTTGGAAACCATTTTCTTATTTACGCGGGTCCCGACTGCTGCGAGGAGGGGAATGCGATCCGCTTCACAACCCGACCATTTTCGAGTACACCGACCGGGCCACGCCCGGCTCCTCGGTTCCTTTGATTATGGCGCGGCCATCTTGGAATAAGGTGATCTCGTAGGGCGGTGAGGAACACTTCAAAAGGAACTCATTAAACTGAACAGGGCCAAACGCAGAAATAGATTTGGAAAGTTCTTTGAAATTGAGGTCGCCTTTCACGCCGGGGATGAGTTGTACGGCATTTCGTCCGCACAGGGTGATCGTCCGGAGCGGATTTCCATTCAGGTACTCAAAACTTCCTTTCGAACAGACGGGGCAAGCCGCCATTGAATCCGTACCCACATCGATGCGTTGAAATCGATGGGACCAGACATCATAGGCGATCAGGCGAACGTCCGAAGAATCAAGATGTCCAGTTAAGAACTTCAAGGCTTCCGCTACTTGGATGGAAGCAATGATATGCGTGATGGGAGCCACAACGCCCGCTGTTTCGCATGTCGGCGAGGTGCCGGGTGCCGGAAGGTTTCCGAGCAGACAGCGCAGGCACGGGGTCGCCCCGGGAATCACCGGCATCACCAAACCATAGCTCCCGACCGCGGCCGTATAGATCCATGGCTTCCGTTGCTTGGCGCATGCGTCGTTAATCACGAAACGCGTCTCAAAATTGTCCAGCCCATCGAGTACCAGATCGACATCACCAATGTAGTCTTCGATGTTCGTGGGATTCACATCGTCCACTCTGGCTTCGATGAGCACGGCGGAATTCACACGGCGCAGTTTCGCCTCTGCAGCGACAGCTTTGGGAAGATTGTTTTTGATATCGTCTTCATCGAAGAGCGATTGCCGTTGCAAATTGGAAAGCTCGATAAAATCACGGTCCAGCACGCGCAGAAAGCCAACGCCGGCACGCACGATCTGATCGGCGGCGACTGTGCCGAGCGCACCGAGCCCAATCAGGAGGACGCGGGACGAAGCGAGCCGCTTCTGGCCTTCTTCCCCGATAGGCGTGAATCGTATCTGTCTGGAATAACGATCATCGTGGGACAAGGGCCTGCATCTCCCGCTTAACGGTTTTGTAGATTGCGTTCACCAGCGGCTGGGTTTCGATAACCATCGCTTGAGCGATAGTTGTGTTGAACTCCTTCGCATGTTCTGGTGGAAAAAAGAATGGCGTAAAGCCGGCCTGGCCCAAACACATGTTTCCGCAAACCAAAGCAACTGTAAGGTTACCGAATTCAAACGGCCAGATGTCGGCAATCCGCGTAAGCACAAGGGCCGCTCGCTCGATCGGGTGGACCTCAAAAACACTTTCAGCCGACAGCCAACTGAAAAAATTCTGCAGAGAACGGTCGATGAATTGCGGAGCGGGACAGTCTTGACCCCGATAAAAGGGTTTAATCGAGCCACGCCGCAAAAGACCTGCGTTCTCCCGGCCGTCGAAGAGGATGGCATGAGCACGCAGCAGGTTAGGTTTTGTCAACAAGGTTAACGATTCCCGAGCACGCCGAACATCGATCGCCCCTTCAAACTGTTCGATGAACTTGTCCGATTTTTCCCACACCACCGCGGTATCAACGCCCTTCAACTGTTCCAGATCCGCAAATTGCAGCCTCGTTCGGAGCATGGACTCGGAATAGATGGGCAAGTCTTCAGGCATTTTGACTCCCATAGTCCCCTCCTTGCAGAGGAGGGGTGGCTGCGCCGACAGCCAGCGGGCTGGCGGCGCAGACGGGGTGGTCAGTTCGACCGGAATGTTCGCCGAACTGACCACCCGCCAGTTTCTATTAAGCTGTCGCGCCACCCCTCCTCTGCGAGGAGGGGAATTGCTCGCTTACACAACGTTCCACACGCCACCACTATTTCCTCTCCCGCACGGCCTGTTTGGTTTCTTTTTCAATGGTCTTGCGGCGAGAGACTTCACGTTTATCGTGGACTTTCCGTCCCTTCGCCAAAGCAACCTCACATTTGAGTAGCCCGTCTTTCAGGTACATCCGCAGCGGCACCAGCGTCAAACCGCGTTCAGTGGTACGCCCAATGAGACGGTTGATCTCCGAACGCTTCAACAATAGTTTTCGCTTGCGTAAGGGATCGTGGTTGGCGTAATTGCCATGGGAGTACGGACTGATATGGCAATTCAGTAACCAGACTTCTCCCGATTTTACGAGTCCATAGGCGTCTCTCAGATTTACCCGGCCTTCGCGCGCGGACTTGATTTCGGTACCCGTCAGAACAAGGCCGGCTTCGAATTTTTCAAGGAGCTCGTAATTGTGGAAGGCTTGACGGTTGACGGCAATTTCCTTCACGGCCTAGGCTGCGTTGCGCCTGGAACGCCAAACACCGTTGGAGGAGCACCGAACATATTATTAAAATTGTTCTGATTATTTTGGGGCGCCCCAAACGGGCTAGGCGCCCCGAACGGGGTGGGCGTGGGCGTCCCCCCGACTATGCCCGGCTGGTTCAGCGGCTGACCGGGAAAAAGCGGATTCTGCTGTCCTGGTGCAGGTGCAGGAACAATTTGAGGCACAGGTTGGCCGGCCCGCGGATTTGCGATGGGTCCAAATGGCGTCTGGATAGTGGGTGGCTGCTGTTGTGGTACCGGCGGCTGGCCGGGCTGAGGTATCGGAACCTGCGGAAAATCTGGCGTGAATGGCTGTTCAACGGGCTGGGGAAACGGCTGAGCCTGCAGCGCATTATAAATCGGCGCCGATTCCCCGCCGGCTGAGGTCATCTGTGATGCCGAAGTAACAATGACCCCTCGGCCTTCAACCACGACGTAGTCCAACGGCTGCCCTTGGAATATCTTTCGAACGCCATCCTCGATACTCAAGCCTGAAAATTTGACACTGATGTTGCGGTTGGCAAGCTCTGCCGGAACCTTTGACTGCATGCCCGTCGCAAGATCCAACAGGCGTAGCAATCGGCCAAGTGGAATGGTTTCGGCGTTGATGGAGAGCTTGTTATCGACGAGATTGATTTCGGGACCTTTACCGGCAGCGAAAGAGCCGGTAATTATCATGCTTAAGAAGAGCGCGGCCACCAAATGTTTCATAAGTGCCCTCAGTCAGGATACAGACAACTCTCTGTCAAGATACAGACAACTCTGATTATAACCCGGTTCAAGGCGTATTCTGTTCCGCCCAGACATTTCGCCGTTCTGACCACCCCGTCTGCGCCTTCAATCGAGGCTTCGCCCTGTCGGGCTCGCGCTTCGCGTGAGGCTTCGCCCTTCTCTTGTGGCTGCGCGCTATCGCGCTTGCGCTTCGCGGGGCGCACCCCTGCTCTGCGAGGATGGGAATGCTACTTCGCCCCTCTACCTAAAAGCACGACCGGTACCGTTTTGAGCAAAATTTTTAAATCCAAGAGAAGGGACCAGTTGTCAATGTAGGTGAGGTCGAGCTTCATCCAGTCCTCGAAGCTGACTTCGTTGCGGCCACTGATTTGCCAGAGGCAGGTCATGCCGGGCTTCATGCTCAACCGGCGGCGCTGCCAACGCTCGTACCGAGCCACTTCTTGC
>Ga0209056_10007344_pt1 | contig 11348 bp, 14 predicted proteins | sample GraSoiAngelo_114_FD_185876 | JGI IMG/M metagenome (GOLD analysis project Ga0209056, IMG submission 185876) | Grasslands soil microbial communities from the Angelo Coastal Reserve, California, USA - 14_0903_13_40cm (SPAdes) (version 2) | ecosystem: Environmental > Terrestrial > Soil > Grasslands... | reverse complement strand
GCTTCGGTAGCGCGCCTCGCTCCGCGGTGATGAGAACGATGGCCGTGATCAACTACAGGTTCTTGACGTCGATGTCGTGCAGTGCGGACTTCACGAAGTGCGCGGCCTCTTGGTAGCCCATCGCTTTGCCGCGGTTCAGCGCCGCCTCGTACGACTCAAGCGTGTCGTCGTTCGCCTTCTCGTCGAAGACGTGGAACTGCTCCTCGAGCTGGTCGATCGCGAGCTTCACGCGGTCACGCGCGGCCATGCTGATCAAGAAAAGGCCCTCCCGGCGGATAGACGTGTGTCCCGAGAATACCGCCGGGAAAGGCCTGTGGCTCTACGGCTGCTTGTGCTCGTGCTCCTCCACCACGTGCTCTTCCTCCACGACCTCGTCGGCGCTGGTCTGCACGTTCGTCGTACCGTCGGGTCCGACGTTCACGTTGGTGACTTTCTTGACTGGTTCCTCGCGGCGGATCGTGTGCTTTTCGATGACCTCTTTTTCTTCCACGCCGGCCTCCTTCCGTGTTGGCAAGGCGGACTGCATGACTGCTGCCAGCGCACCGGGTCAGCGGCGGTCCGCGATCGGGACTCCGAACCGCAGCGGCGGATAGTTCCTGAGCTCATCTGCCACGCCGAGCACCGCCTGCCGGGCGCGTTCGCGATCCAAGTTGAGCGACTGCCACGGGCCGACGGAGAGGTCCCGGCGCTCGAGCGAGTAGGTCCGAAGCGCCGAACCGAGCAGCTGACGATCGGATGCGACGAGCCGCGGGAGAAATTCCACGAGCGTCGGCACGGCGCCGTCGCCGAGCGAGCCGAGGTAGTAGGCGTCGAGCGCGCGGCGCGCATCGTCGGGCAGACCGCTCGGGTCGACGACGCGCTCGAGATCCTGGCGAGCGACGAACGCACTCGGGCCCGTGAGATTGACGGCGAACGCGACCGCGAGGCCAAGCAATCCGGCGGCGTGTAGGAGCCAGCGGGTCTTGTCGCGCCAGATGAGGATCGCTGCGGCCACCGAGGCGCCGCCGAGCCAGCCGATCCCGGCGAGCGCGTAGAAACGCTGCTCTGTCCACCCGTACGCAAGCTGGTAGAGGTGCATCCGATAAGCGGCCGAGGCGACGACGATGATCGTCGCCACGACGAGCGTGAGCGCGGCGGCGACGTATGTCCGCGAGCGCCGCGCGACCACCAGCTCGACGACGAAGACAAGCCCGCCCGCCACGACGGCGACAGCGATGAGTTCGAAGAAGCCGCGCCGGCCGTACTCGCTGTAGGTGAGACCCGTCGCGTTCAGTGTGTCGACGCCGCCGAACAGGTACGCGATCTGGAGCGCGACGAAGAAGACAAAGACGGCATCGACCGCCAGCAGCATCGTCGTGCCTGCCGTCGAGCTCAGGATGCCGCGGAGGCGCGGAAGGACCGGCGCGAACGCCGTCTCCGCGCCCCGGCCCGAGACCATTAAGAGCCCGCCGCCGAGCCAGGCGAAGAACGCGGCGACAATGATCCTCCCGATCAGCTCGCCGATAGACCAGCGCTTGAAGTCGAACACGTTGCGGAGCGCGCTCGAGAAGACGGCATCGGCGCTCGCGAACAGCAGGGCGAACACCACGAGGAACGGGAAGGCGAGTGCGATCCCCACACCGACCGAGATGACGCGCCCGCCGGTGCGGCGTGAGAGCGGACGACCCAGCTCGGGAAACGCGGCGAGGAGCACGGCGCCGCCGGCGAGGATGCGGCTGGCCACCACGAGTCCCAGGACTATCAGGACATCGAGCGCGCGCCGCGTCAGCGGCACGCCCGCGAATGAGACGGCCGCCATCGTCACCAGGACGACGGTCGCAGGCGCATCGAACAGCAAGAGCATGAGATCTGTCCGTATCGCGGGGAGGAACGCGAAGAGGATCGCCGCCGGCGCGATCCAGCGATCGGATCGGTCGAGGCGAGCGTCCGCGGGCCGCAGGCGCCACGCTGCGGCAAGCAGCGCGAGCGACCCGATCCCGAGATTGATACCCAGCGCTACGCCATAGAAGAGGTATTGCGCCAGAAGACCGAAGAGCAATGCGAGCGAAAGCAAGACGGCGGGCGAATAGCGATCGACCGAGGAGAGGCGCGATGTCGTGGTCGGGAAAATTTGCTCGGCCATGCCGTGATCGTGGCAGCGTCTGCGGAGCGTTTCGTATGAGTTAAGACGCTCCGTAGTAGTTAGCCGGGGTCAATTAGAAGCAGCGGAGGATGTGCGAGATCAACGCTCCGGCTACCAGTTGGCGAGGATCCTCAGGGCGGACAGGCCGCTCTGCCGGGCATCATCGCCGAGCCCCTTCCAGCACGATGCCGTTGAGACGTCCATCTCCTTTCGCCTCCGGAGCCAGCCTCGTTCGCTGCCTCGTAGTTGGCTTCTCAGTTCATCTGGGTCGTTCACGAAACTGAGAAGAACCGCAAGGTCCGAGCGCTGATTCTCCGGCACGTCGTCGACATCGACGGCACGAGCTTTCAGCAGAATTGCGCCGAGGAGACTCGGCCGCGGGAGAACTCCTCTGCGACCGGCGACTTCGATCTCGACCCTCTCGGTTCTGTCGAGTGCCTGCCGGCCACCAGGCACTTCGACGGTACGAGCTGGCGGGATCGTGGTCTTCGCGGCCGCAGCACGAAGCCCGAGATGCTCCGGAGCGAGTACATCAATCTCAACTCCGTCCCGGACAAATGTGTGGCCAAGCCCAAACGCCGTTGGCTCCTGGAGTTCGAACCCTTCGTCTCTGAGAATCTCAGAGATCACACGGACAGCGGAAGGCTTGATCCGCGCCTCAGCCAACGCGTCCGCGTCCAGGCTCTCGCGATGTACGCGCCGTTCACGCTCCCAGATATGAAGCTGAACCATTCGTGCGCCGATCAAGGTCCAGTGCTGCTCACGGTCGAAAAGGTCCAGCAGCGTGAACCAGACCATCTTGTCCGTCTCGCTGGTCGCCGTGATCGTGATCAACGCGCGTCAATGCTCCGCAGCAAGCGCTGCCCGGCTCTTCTGGTTCGCTGATCTCGGGATTCGACGAGATCCGCCGCGACGACCGCACGCGGCATGACTGCTCGTCGCAACGGGATATCGGAACCGATACCGCGAAGGATGAGGTTCGCTTGCTCCTCGGGTACTTCGCGAAGTGCGAAGCGATAAGCCACCTTCTCAAGTTTTCGCTTCGGGTAGTAGCCCTCGAGGACTTCAAGGGCGGAGATGTCGGCCCCGTACTCGCGGGCAGCGCTTACGCCTGACTTGATGAAGTCAGGATCACCCCGAATCGAGCGTAGTGCAGCGTCATTTGCTCGGAAGTTGTGGCGGAGGGCTCGCGAGCGAACGCGGGACAGCTGGTCCGCCAGCGACCTGAGCCGGAGACGCCGGCGGAGTCGTGAACGCACATCTGCTCGGATCCAATTCGGTTCCTCCCTCGAGGCCAAGAAGAGCAACGCGAACGCGTTCCTCGGATCCAGAGGCCTTCCACCTTCACGGGGAGCCTCCTTCTCATCGACCAAGGCCTCAGGATCGAAGACCCACCGCCCGGCGATCTTTTGTCCGCCTAGGCGGCCTTTAGCGGCGAGCGCGCGGACGCGAGATTCGTGCACACAAAGCTGACGCGCTACCGCAGAGGATGAGAGGAAACGTCGGTCGTCCATTTGCGTGAACTATAGCGCTATCGCTATAGTTGTGTCAACGCCCCCTCCCCCCTCGAACGCCGCTAGCCGATCTCGAGCTCCCTGGTCGGCACACTGACGTCGACTTCGACGCGCCCATCGACCACCCGCACCGGATAAGCGTTCACCGGGAACACCGCGGGCAATGCGCGCACGTCGCCGCTGAGAAGGTCGAATCTCGCCCCGTGGCGTGGACATTCGACCAAGCAGTCATCGAGCTCGCCCTCTCCGAGCGTTCCGCCATCGTGCGTGCAGACATTGTCGATCGCGCCCCACGTGCCGTCGTCGCAATGGCCAAGGCACAGGCTCTTCTCGCCGGCGTGCACCACGCGGACCTCGCCCTGAGGCACATCCTCTTCGCGCGCGACAGGGATGAACTCGCTCAGACGAGGACACCCATCTCGGCGATGTTGCCGATCCGCGGACGGACGGCGTTCAACACCCGCTGGCGCACGTGCTCATCCTTCAGCTCATTGATCACCCGGCGGAAGAAACCGTGGACCAGGAGCTGTTGCGCCGCGTCGCGGTCGAATCCGCGCGACATCGCGTAGAACAGCTCCTCATCCCCCAGCGCGCCGGCCGTCGCGCCATGTCCGCAGCGGATGACATCGTTGGTGAGGATCTCGAGGACCGGGATCGGATCGGCGCCGGCCTCCGGTGAAAGGAGCATGTTCCGGCACTCCTGATAGCTCCCAGTGCCGTGCGATGTTGGCTCGACGCGGATCTTCCCGTAGAAGATCGCCTTGGCACGCTCGTAGAGCGCGGAGAGGTAGAGGAGGTCGCTCTGCGAGCTCCTCCCGTCAACGCGCTGGAAGCTGTTGACGTCGATCCGCTGGTTATCGCCTGCAGCGACAAGACCGAAAAGCTTCACGACGCCGCCGTCGCCCTCGATGTCCGACTCGATCCCGACCTTCGACCGGCCCTCGCCCGCGAACACGTTCAGGCTCCGCAGGTCGCTGTCGCGGGCCGACCGGAACCGTTGGAACCCGAGGTCGAGCACGCCGGGAGCGAATCGGCGAATACCGACATAGGTCACGCGCGCACCCGCGCCGGCGTGTACCTCGACGTGCGGCACCGCGATGCGCGGCGCCTTGCCCTCCGACGTGAGGTCCTCAACGAGCGTCACCGACGAGTCGCGCTCCGCGACGACGATCGTGCGCGACAGCATCGCGTCGTCGCCGGCAGGCCAGATCTTCTCGAGCACGAGAGGCTGCTTGACCTCGACGCCCACCGGGATGTGAACGAACGAGCTCCCCGCCGACCAGAGCGCATCCGCGAGCGCGCGGAAGGCGCTGTGGGACGGAATCCCGTCGCCGGGAGCGATGTGCGGCCGGACCAGCTCGGGATTGTCGAGCGACGCACGGAGGAGCCCTTTGAAGATCACGCCGGCCGCGGTCGCTTCGGGCTCGAGCTTGAACTGAATTCCTGGGAGATGGTCGAGCGTCGAGGCAAGCGGCCCGAGTGGCACGTCCTTCAGCGGAAACCGCCGCCACTCCTCCTCCTCGCCGGTGGGCCAGGCATCTGGGGTGAAACGCTCGAGTGCCTCGAGGCGCGACTCGCGCAGCCACCTCGGCTCACCGCGCCTGAGACTGTGCTGCTCGACCATGTGGTGGTCGAGCAGCAGCGGGACCGATACGAGCTCTGCCGTGCTAGCCAATGGCGCCTTGCATCTGCAGGGTGATGAGACGGTTCATCTCGATCGCGTAGTCCATCGGCAGCGTCTTCACGATCGGCTCGATGAAGCCGTTCACGACCATCGCGGTCGCCTCGGCTTCGGAAAGGCCGCGGCTCATGAGGTAGAAGAGCTGCTCCTCCCCCACCCTCGAGACCGACGCCTCGTGTCCGATGGTGACGTCCTCTTCGTCGATCTCCATGTACGGATAGGTGGCGCTCTGCGCTGTCGCGTCGAGCATGAGCGCGTCGCAGCGGACCGTGCTCTTGGCGCCCTTGGCGCCGGGATAGATCTTCACCATGCCCCGGTAGCTCTGCTTGCCGGTGCCCTTGCTGATGCCTTTGCTCTGGATGATGCTCGTGGTGTTCGGCGCGGCGTGGATCATCTTGGCGCCCGCGTCCTGATGCTGCTCGTTCCCCGCGAATGCGACCGAGAGCACCTCACCATGGGCGCGCTCGCCCACGAGGTAGACGCTCGGGTACTTCATCGTGACCTTCGACCCGAGGTTCGCGTCGATCCAGGTCATGCGGCCGCCCTCCTGGACGACCGCGCGCTTGGTCACGAGGTTGTACACGTTGTGGCTCCAGTTCTGGATCGTGGTGTAGCGAACGTCGGCGTCCTTCTTGACGATGATCTCGACCACCGCGCTGTGGAGCGTGTTGCTCGAGAACACCGGCGCGGTGCAGCCTTCGACATAGTGCACGCTCGAACCTTCCTCGGCGACTATGAGCGTGCGTTCGAACTGCCCCATGTTCTCGCTGTTGATGCGGAAGTAGGCCTGCAGCGGGATCTCGACCTTCACCCCCTTGGGCACGTAGACGAAGGACCCGCCCGACCACACCGCGGTGTTCAGCGCGGCCATCTTGTTGTCGTTCGCCGGGATCACGGTGCCGAAGTACTGCTTGACGATGTCCTCGTGCTCCTTCATGGCCGTGTCGGTGTCCATGAAGATGACGCCGAGCTTCTCGAGATCTTTGCGAATGTTGTGGTAAACCACCTCGCTGTCGTACTGCGCGCCGACGCCGGCGAGGTACTTCTGCTCGGCCTGCGGGATGCCGAGCTTGTCGAAGGTGTCCTTCACGTACGTGGGCACGTCTTCCCAGCTCTGCGCCCGCTTGTCTGACGCGAGGACGTAGTAATAGATGTCCTGGAAATCGAGCGGTGAAAGGTCCGCGCCCCAGGTCGGCATGGCCCGGGCCTCGAAGTGCCGGAGCGCCTTGAGGCGCCGCTGCAGCATCCAGTCGGGCTCGTGCTTGAACGTCTGGCTGATCTCGCGCACGACCTCAGGCGAGAGCCCCTTGTGCTTCACGTTGATGGGCGCTTCCTTGTCGTACCAGCCGTACTTGTAGCTGTCCGGTACCTGGCTCGTGACTTCAGTCGTCATTTCGCTTTCACCTCTTCGCCGGGCCACGCGGTGAGACCCCATGCGGCGCCCTTCAGCGCCTTGAGCCCGAGCAGCGCGCACTTCACGCGCGCCGGGCTGATCGGAATGCCCAGGTTCGCGAGCACGTGATCGCGGTCGATCGCCTTCACTTCGTCGAGCGTCTTTCCCTTCACCTCTTCCGTAAGGATCGAGGCTGACGCCTGCGAGATCGCGCAGCCCTTGCCCACGAAGTGCACGTCTCTGACGTGACCGTCGTCGATCTTGAGCTGCATCGTCATCTCGTCGCCGCAGAGGGGGTTCGAGTCGTGGTAGGTGTGCGTCGCTCCCTCGAGCTCCCCGAAGTTCCGGGGGTTCTTGTAGTGGTCGAGGATGTAATCACGATACATGTCATCCATGACTAAACCCCGAAGACCTTCTTGGCGGCATGCACGACGCGTACGAGCGCGTCGCACTCTTCGATCGTGTTGTAAAGGTAGAAGCTGGCGCGCGTCGTCGCCGGGACGCCGAGTCGCGTCATGAGCGGCTGGTTGCAGTGGTGCCCGGCGCGGACACAGACGGCCTCACGATCGAAGATCGTCGCGACATCGTGCGGATGGATTCCTTCGATGTTGAAGGACACCACCCCGACTCGACTCTCGAGCGTCTTCGGCCCGTAGATCGTGACGCCGGGTATTTCCCCGAGGCGCGGCAGGAGGTAGCCGACGAGTGAGAGCTCGTGCTCGTGGATGCGCTCGAGGCTGACGTCGGTCAGGTAATCGACCGCCGCTCCGAGTCCGATCGCGTCGACGTACGAACTCGTCCCGGCCTCGAACTTCCACGGCAGCTCGTTCCACTCGGTCATCGAGACCGTCACGCGGCTGATCATGTCGCCGCCGTAGAGGAATGGCCGCATCTCCTCGAGAAGAGCCGTCCGTCCCCACACCGCACCCGACCCGGGAGGCGCGAGCATCTTGTGGCCGCTGAACACCAGGAAATCCGCGCCAAGAGCCTGCACGTCGACCGGGGTATGCGGCACGGCCTGCGCGGCGTCGACGACGACCGTCGCGCCGACGGCGTGCGCCTCCGCCGCGATCTCCTTGACCGGGTTGACTGTGCCGAGGCCGTTCGAGGTGTGCGTGATGGCGAGGAGTTTCGCGCCCTTACGCAGCTCCGCCGAGAGCTGGTCCCTGCGCAGGCGGCCTTCATCGTCGATGTCGACCACGACCACCTGCGCCCCAACATCTTTGGCTAGCTGCTGCCACGGGACGAAGTCGGAGTGGTGCTCGAGCACCGTGGTCACGATCCGATCGCCCGGCTTGATGTTCTCCCGGCCCCACGAGTACGCGACGAGGTTGACGCCCTCGGTGGCATTGCGTACGAAGATCACTTCGCGCTCGCTCGGCGCGTTCAACAGCCGCGCCACTTTCGCGCGCGCCTCCTCGAAGGCGGCGGTCGTCCGCTCGCTGAACTCGTAGACCCCGCGATGGATGTTGGCGTTGTGCTCCTCGAAGACGCGCCGCATGGCGTCGATCACCTGGCGGGGCTTCTGGCTCGTCGCGGCATTGTCGAGGTACACGACCGGCTTGCCGCGCACGGTCTGCGACAGAACTGGGAAGTCGGCGCGGATGCGCGCGACGTCGAGCGGCGCGGTCTGGGGCTTGACGGTGACAGCCACTGCTCTACGCCTTCCCCGCATAGAGCGCTTCGCGCACGAAGTCGTAACCCTTGGACTCGAGCTCAGCGGCGAGCTCGGGACCGCCCGTCCGGACGATCCGTCCGTCCACGAGGACGTGCACGAAGTCGGGGTGTACGAATTTCAGGATCCGCTCGTAATGAGTGATCAAGAGGATCCCGACCTCGGGGGACCGCAGTGCCTCGATGCCCTCGGCCACGACCTTCAGCGCGTCGATGTCCAGGCCGGAGTCGGTCTCGTCGAGGATCGCGAAGCGCGGCTGGAACATGTGCATCTGGAGGATCTCGAGCCGCTTCTTCTCACCCCCGGAGAATCCGTCGTTCACCGACCGCGTGATGAAGGAGTCGTCGACCTCGAGAAGCTTCATCTTTTCGGCGAGGAGCTTCCGGAACTGCGGGATCGGCATGTCGTTCTTCTTCGCCTGCCCGTCGCCATTACCGGTCGGATCGACGCGGCGCGCGTTGATCGCGGTGCGCAGAAAGTTCGCGACCGAGACACCTGGGATGGCCGACGGGTACTGGAACGCGAGGAAGATGCCGGCCCGGGCTCGCGCGTCGACCGGCATCGCAAGAATGTTCTGCCCGTCGAAGAGGACCTGGCCACGCACGATCTTGTACTTGGGGTGGCCCATGATCGCGAGCGACAGAGTGCTCTTGCCGGAGCCGTTCGGACCCATGATCGCGTGGACCGATCCGCTCTCGATCGCGAGATCGATGCCGTTCAGGATCGTCTTTCCTTCGACGCTGACGACAAGGTCGCGGATCTCCAGGCTAGACATGGGCGCGTTCCCGGGTCGTGGTCGTCGCGAGCTCCGCGAGCGTCATGCCGTCGAGCGCGCCGGCGATGGTCGCTTGAAGCTTCAGCCACACGGCGCGCGTCCCGCAGTCGGGCTCCCGCACGCAGTTCACCACGGGGTCGCCCTCCGCGGTGCAGATCTGCGGCTCGATGGGTCCCTCGAGCGCGCGCACCACGTCGCCGGCGGTGATCTCACGCGGTTCGCGCGCGAGCGTGTAGCCGCCCCCGGCGCCACGCTTGCCGTTCACGAGTCCGGCCTTGCGGAGCGCGGCGACGAGCTGCTCGAGGTAGGCCTCGGGCAGGTCCTCACGCTGTGCGACGGCGTGCAGCGATACCGTCCCCTGACCCCAGTGGCGCGCGAGATCGACCATAAGCCGCATCCCGTACTCGCCGCGGGTCGATACATGGAAAGCAGTGGGCGGGGAGGTATTTCCGAGCACTTCACTCGGAATTGTACCCGGTAGATACCCCGCCGAGAAGCCTCCTGGATGGACACTTTCGACGTGCCCCGCCTCGCGATTTTGCTGGCGTTTCTCGCATCGACCGCTTGCACCGGCCCGACCTACTTCGGCCATTCGCCCGGGGAGGATTGGGGCGTCAGCGTCGACGAGGGCGTGCCCTTCTTTCCCGCATGGCTCAACGTTGGCGTCGGCGCGACGGTGAAGTGGACGAACTACGGCCCTGCATCTGCGGTCCTTCGCAGCGGCACGCCGACCCACCCCACGCCCGTCTTCAGCGCATGGATCGCACCGAATGCTTCGTTCAGATACACGTTCACTCGCACGGGCACGTTTGAGTTCTTCTTGCAAGATCACCCTGACACAGAGGGGAGAGTGACCATCCGCTAGCGCCGAGAATGGCGGCGTGCCGCTCCCGTTCCGTTCGGCCGCCGTCGGATCGACGAACCCGGCCAAGGTCGAGGCGGTCCGCCGATCGCTCGCCCGGCTTTCGCGCGAATGTGAGCTCGAAGCCATCGACGTGCCGAGCGGCGTCGGCATGATGCCGCTCGGAGAGGCCGAAACCCGCGAGGGTGCGCTCGCCCGAGCGCGTGCGGCCCTCGAGCGAACCACGGCGGAGGTGGGGTTCGGCCTAGAAGGCGGCGCGATCCTCGACGGCGATCGCGCATGGCTCACGGCACACGTGGTCGCGGTGACGCGCGACGGCCGGATCGGCGAAGCGGCCTGGGGACGGATGCTCCTGCCGCGCGTCGCGGCGGAGCGTCTGCGGGCAGGCGAAGAGCTCGGCGACGTCATCGACGACCTCTTCAATGCGAGAGAGTCGAAGCGTCAGACGGGCGCGATCGGCTTGCTCACCGAGGGCGCGGTGTCGCGGACCGACGCGTTCGCCGACCTCGTCGCGATGGCCTGCGCGCCATTCCTCCGTCCCGACCTCTACAACGGCACTCGTGAGTGACGTTCGAGGTCAGGACAACGCAACCTGCGCAGGCACCGGGACCCCCGCGGCCGCGATCGCAGCGGGACCCTCGTGATACCCCAGCCGGCCCCGCGTGATCACGAGCACCGCGATCGCGACGATCGCAAGGCCGAAGTACAGGAGGCGTCCGTCCACGTCCGGGTAGAAGCCCGTAAGGATCGCGGCCGACGCGGTCGTGTCGAGCGATGCATGCGCGAGCGCCACCAGAGGGAGAGATCCGCCGGTCGAGTTGAAGATCCACGTAACGATGAACCGCACCGGAACGGAGAAAAGAACGAGCAGATAGAAGAGGTATTCGGGGACTTCTGATGCCGCGAGGCGACCCGAGTCGGTTATCCCGCCGCTGATGAAGAGCAGCGGAACGTGTCCCAGCCCAAAGAGCGGCGCAACCATCAAGCTCGCAAATACCGGCCCAAAGCGTTTCTGCCAGCGCGCGGTCAGGAACGCCATCCAACCGGTCTCCTCCCAGATCGAGATGAGAAGAGCGATCAGAACGAGGTTGAACAGATAGGTCGGAAGGAACTGTGGAAGCTTTGCGCCAAATGCGCTCAGGCTCGCCGGACCTTGGACCGCGGCGCCCCCGATGAGCAGGAGAAGGGGAGCGCCGAACAACGCCAGGAGGTACCACTGCGGACCCGCACGCCACGTGAAGTAGCGGCGGCGAAGCTCGCGGGTCCCCTCCCGGCCGTCGACGATCCGCGTGATAAGGAATGCGCCGCCGGCGAGAGCTATGAGCG
>Ga0209056_10007342_pt1 | contig 11350 bp, 14 predicted proteins | sample GraSoiAngelo_114_FD_185876 | JGI IMG/M metagenome (GOLD analysis project Ga0209056, IMG submission 185876) | Grasslands soil microbial communities from the Angelo Coastal Reserve, California, USA - 14_0903_13_40cm (SPAdes) (version 2) | ecosystem: Environmental > Terrestrial > Soil > Grasslands... | reverse complement strand
CGGCGATGAAACGGTAGCCGCGCTTGGGGACGGTCTCGATGTATTGCTGCCCTCCGGGAGCTTCGCCCAGCACTTTGCGAAGGGCGGAGATGTTGACCGTCAGGTTGGCTTCTTCCACAAAACTATCAGGCCACACCTGCTGCATGAGCTCGTCCTTCATCAGCAGCTGGCCATTGCTTCGAACTAGCGCGACGAGGATCTCGAATGACTTCGGCGACAGCGAAACCGGTTTGCCGTCGCACAACAAGAGGTGTTCCCGCAGATCGCAGCGGAATTTACCGAACTCGTACAACACCTTTGTTTCGGCGGACATGGTAGTCCTTGGAATTTATTTGGAATTTCCTTGCGCGCAGCTAAGGACTGTTTTGATTAGCGCCTCCTAGGTTACGTCTGGGCCCGCAGTCTGAAACTAGGCGAGATTCTAGTGGAAGCTGTCGGATGCCACAAGAGGGTACACACACGAGGTCGAGCGCAAGGTGCATTCATTTGACTCTGCGATGACAGCGTTTTTACAAGCTGAGTGTATTCACGATCATCCAATCCGCAGGCGACGGGCGGATGGTCGAATCGCGATGGGTCGCGCTTCGCTTTCCTCAACCCTCGCAGTTTTGACCGTTTCCACCCAAGATTCTGATCCGAAACAACAGAATGCCGAACGCATCTAGAACGACGCGGTATTCGTCTTTGTCGCTGAAAGACGTCGTCTGCCTCTGCGCCGAATCTGGCAATGACGAGGCCTGGGAGGAGTTTGTTTCCCGGGTGGGAAGGCCCATCAGCCTCACTATTATGCGCACCGCCTCGCGGTGGGGCGAGCCGTCTCGCTCGCTGGTGGAGGACCTGATCCAGGCAACCTATCTCAAGCTATGGGAGGGCGGCTGCCGGCTGCTGCGGGACTTTGCTATCCAAAGGCCTGAAGCCATTTTGGGATATCTGAAGAAGACGGCCGCGAACGCCGCTCACGACTATTTCAAGCATGGCCATAGTCAATCATCCGGTGGGGACGAGCCTCATGTTTCCACCAGCGACGTTGACCCCGAGGCGGGAAATGAGGCGCATGGCAGCCAAGACAAAATTGCTTTCGGGATCTTCCTGAATGAGATCGATGGATACCTGAACCGATGCTTGGCTGGGCCCGACCAGGAGCGCGACCGCATGATTTTCTGGCTCTATTTCCGGCAAGGAATGAGCACCAAGGAAATCGCCTTATTACCGACTATCAGATTGAGCGCAAAGGGGGTTGGAAGCGTCATTGAACGGCTGAAGCATGGCGTCCGGCAGCAGATCGTTGGGCTTCGTGAGCCGATCAATGGGACTCCTTCGGATTCCGACGACGGCGGGGGCATCGAGTCAAAAGCAAATTTCCTCGCGAACTCGTATTAGGTGGTAAGGGGTATCACGATTTGGGATGTCCGCTCGATAGACATATTGATAACAAAGAGCTCGCTGCTCTCGTGCCCTCCTCCTTGGAGAGTGTACGAGGGCCGCAGGGGCTCTCTCCGGACGCGATTTGCGAGGCCGAGCGTCACGCGCGATCGTGTCCCGATTGCAGCAGTAAAGTGTCGAAATATCGGCAACTCGTGAACCTGGCCCCAAGTGTGGCGTTTTTGAACGGTGCACCGCAGCAAGCTAATTGCCCCAAAGACGAAGATGTTGATTGGTATGAAGTGGCGGCCGGGTTGTGGCCAGAATTGAAAGCAAGGCAGTTAATCCTGCATGCCGCGCTCTGCGATCATTGCGGGCCACTGCTTCGCGCCGCTGCGTCTCTCCATGCCGAGGCGACTCCTCAAGAAGAGAAACTGCTGGCGCAATTGAAGGCTCCATCGCGGCCTAGTCCGATGCCTCGACGTGTGTGGTCTCTGTCAGCGCCCTGGCAGTTGATGCAGTTGATGAGGTGGTTGGTTCCAGCCGCGGCGCTGATGCTTATTGTCGGAGTATTAGCGACGAGACCGCCATCATCGCCGGCCCCACTCTCTGGGCCAAAGTTAGCGGAATTTGCGGTTACAGCATACAAGCAACAGGCGCAGGGTAGTCTTGCGCTCGACATTCGCTCGGACTCGCAGCAGACGCTCAATGACTGGTTCAAAACGAAGTCACCCTTTTCATTGGCATTGCCGGCGTCCCCTGCCGCCCCTGGTGAAGAGAGGCCGTACCATGTGGAGGGCGCGCGGTTTGTCCAAATCGGCAGAAAGACTGCAGCCTACATCGCTTACCGGATGCAGAACGGCCCTGTGGGCCTGATGGTGACGCCTGATTCGGTGGCTGTCGCTTCAGGCGGAATCGAAGTCGATTTTAAGAAGGTGAGCTTCCACTACGGTATGGTTCAGGGCTACAAGGTTGTTACCTGGTCGATTCACGGGCTAACTTACGCCCTGGTTTCCCAGGAAGGAAATGGCACGCAGCAATCTTGCATGGTTTGCCACTCCGCTATGAGAGACCGCGATTTAAGTCATACGCCGACTCCCCTAAACGCGGAGACAACTATAGCTCGGCTCTTCTCAAATTAACTACTCTTGCAGTTTGAAGAATGCCTGCTCGACATCTGGTCTGCATGCTTTCAACTGCGGAAAGAGCAGACACATCCGAGCTCACGGCCCGCGTACAACTTAGTCGCCAAAAGCAAACTCTTCCGAGATCTCGTTAAGTCTAGTAACGGCGATTACGCCTTTCGCGGCGTATCTCGCTAAACAATTTCAACAACAGCAGGAGAATTTCATCATGCACGCAAAAAGGATTCGTGTAGTTTCCGCCCTTATGTCCTTCGCCCTTGTGTTGTCAACCACCTGTATGGCTCAAACTCAAGGATTGGCGGATCCTACCGTAGCGCAAACCAGGGCTCCGCGTGGCAGGGTGATGGCACCTGGCTCCAGCATTGCCCGTACGGGCGACACAGGGGTCCGTGCCCACACTCACTTGCAGGTCTTCGTACCCGAGCAGACCGTGGTGCCGTTCGCTGGCCCTCCATTTGCTGGTCTGGGTTTTGAGACGCCGGCATCGCTCGCATGTGTGTACTCGCTCGTGCCCAGGACAAATTCATGCAATCCGAACCTGGTCTTCGCGAATCCGACCGGCGGATTTGGGGCCATAGCCCTCGTCGATGCTTTTCATTACCCGACGGCGTTGACGGACTTGCAGACTTTCTCCACTCAGTTCGGACTCAAGACTCCCAATCTGACAGTGGTTTTCGCAAGCGGTGTAAAACCGGTGCAGGATCCCACCGGAGGCTGGGAACTGGAAGCGGCGCTTGATCTGGAGTGGGCCCATGCCATGGCGCCGAATGCCAGACTCTTTTTGGTAGAAGCCAGATCGAACAGCTTCAATGATCTTCTGGCCGCCGAGAGGGTTGCCGGCAATCTGGTGGCGAGTGCCGGAGGCGGCGAAGTTTCAAACAGCTGGGGCAGCGCAGAATTCGCCGGCGAGACTTCATTCGACTCTAATTTCACCACGGCCGGAGTAGTCTACTTCGCGTCGTCTGGAGATCAGCCGGGCGTAGAGTATCCGGCAGCATCTCCCAACGTCGTAGCCGCAGGCGGAACGACTACGGCCCGCAATCCTCTGACCGCAAACTTTTTGTCTGAGCGGGCCTGGGACCTGGCCGGCAGCGGTCTCAGCGCGTTTGAAGCACGCCCTGTCTATCAGGATGTCATCCAGTCGATCGTGGGAAGCAGGCGTGGAGTTCCAGACTTGTCGTTCGATTCCAATCCGGTTACCGGCGCCTGGGTATTTGATAGCACGCCGGTGCAGGGCGCGGGCAGCGGGTGGTTCATTGTGGGAGGCACCAGTCTCGCTTCGCCCGCGCTGGCAGGAATTGTGAACGCAGCCGGAAACAGGCTCGGTTCCAGCCAGGCGGAACTAAATCTCCTCTACAACAATTTGGCGATTACCACGGATTTCAGTGACATCAACAGCGGCTTTTGCGGTCCTACGGCTGGATTCTCGGCCAAGTTGGGCTGGGACCTTTGCACTGGTATCGGCAGCGTCAAGAGCAAGATCGGGAAATAACGTCACATGGCTCATTTGGGCGCGTGACCCGACGCAGCAGCGTTGGTTAGAAATAATGCGGTCAGAAAACCTGAGGCAAGATGTAGCACTACTTTTGATTTCATGGTTCCGCCCGTCAGCGGATCTTGTTTGAATTCTTGTTCGTTCGCGCAGAACGTTAATCGTTAACCCAGCGGGCAGCGTGCGAGTCAGATTGGAAGGCGAGTTATGTGGATGAGATTATGTGCGGTGTGTAAGAAGCTGATGCTGAAACCGCACCTAAGCCACTCTGCACGCTGCCACTGCGGGTGGGAATGGTAGGCGGCAGCTGGAACGATTGCGTCCTCACGTTCGAGCGTGTCGGCAGCATCAATAACGGCGTCAGACGCTGCCACGAAAGCCATTTCGTGTTCCATTCCTCGTAAACTGACGTCTGTCCTCGTCGAGTTTTTCCCTGCCTGTCCTCTTCCTGCTTAGTGTTTCGATGCTCATCAGTGAGTGGCACTCGGGTTCGATCTTCAACCTCTCCTCATTAACTGCAATCGCCACGGTAACGTCTGAAAAGCAAATTCCCAGAAGTCCTCGTTAAGTCTAGTGAGGCCGATTACGCCTTCCGAATAACCGATTAACAGAACAGACACTAAACAAGTTTGTCATCTATAAGGCTCTCTTAATCCGCATGCAGTAATGCGGCGAACAGCCTTCGAGCTAGTCGTGTGTCTTAACAACCGCAGCCGTACTAACACAGAGAAATGGAGAACAAATAAATGAGTTACAACGTCAATCAGCAAACGAAAAAGAACGCGCGAGTTCGGAGCCTGTTCGCAGCCGCTCTCGTGCTCGCATGTGCATTCGGCACAGTCACCCTTGCAGCGGCGCAAGTCACGCCTCCACCCACTCCTACAGACATTGCCGTGCCGGCAGGAAACTCTGCATATTTGGTCGGCCACGCCTTTGGCAGCCAGGGCTATACTTGCCTGCCGACGAGCACCGGTGCCGCTGCCTGGAACCCGACCGCCCGCCCCGAAGCCACCCTCTTTTCGGATTTCTTCGGACACCTCGTACAGATCATCACGCACTTCCAAAGCATCAATGAAAACCCCAAGCCCGGCGTCACGCCCCCGCTCAGTGGGAACGCGACCTGGCAGAGTTCTCTCGATAGCAGCCGGGTGTGGATGGTCAAGGTGAAAGGAATCGACGCCGGCTCCGACCCTGCGAGTTGCCCGAATAGCGGCTCGATTCAATGTCTCTTGCTGCAGTCAGTCGGAAACAAGAAGGGGGCCACCGGCGGTAACCTCCTTGCTGATACCACCTTCATCCAACGCCTGAATACCAGCGGCGGAGCTGTTCCTACTTCTGTCTGCACCGTGGGTCAGACTCAGCTCGTGCCATACACGGCTGACTACTTCTTCTTCCGGGCGGACAAATAGGCAATTCAATCTGCTCTGGATGAAGTTTCGGGTAATGCACGCGGAGTCGCAACCATATTAATGCTCTTCGCGTGCGTTCCCGGCGACCTTGGAATTTATTTGGAATTTTCTTGCGAGCACTTAAGGACTGTTTTTAGTGGTACCGAATAAGTTGCACGTGGAGCCGACAAGAATCAATCGGGGTTTTCCGGTGCAAAGGTTAGAGCAGAAAGATCAACGTCGCAAAACTTTCGAAACCAAAAAGGAGAACTTTGCAATGACGCGAACCTTATCTCAAGCGAACAAGAGCAATGCCTTTTCACGAATCCTCCTGTTCACCAAGTTGCAACGCGCGATCGCAGCCATCACTCTGCTGGCTTTTGTTCCTGCCACCGCGCTGGCTCAGTACCCAGGCGGTGGGGGCGGAACAGGCACATATCCGGGAGGCACCCGTCCGAGCTACGGCTCAAAGGGCGCAGTCATCGGTGGAGTCGCAGCTGGTGCGGCTGTAGGCGCCGGGCTGCTGTACTGGAAGCTTCACAGCCGAGCCAAGCTTCAAGGTTGCCTTTCTGATGGCGGAGACAAGCTGGTCACAGAGAAGGACAACCAAACCTACAACCTCACCAACAAGCAAAACCAATCACTGAAACCCGGTGAGCGCGTTGAACTCCTGGGCAAGAAGGCCAAGGACACCGCGGGTGAGCCAACGTTCGAAGTCCGCAAAATGAGCAAGGACCTTGGTCAATGCACAGCAACAACAGCAGGGCAGCGGTAGTGCGCAGGCGTTCCTCGAGCCTGCAATGGGAAAGGGCGGGAAAATCCGCCCTTCGCAAGGAAGGGGGAAACAATATGGTGCATAAGTTGGCGATAGTCGCTTTCAATCTGGCGCTGGCAGCAAGCTGTCTCGCCCAGGACGGATTGGTCATCCGCACCAACAACAAGCAAGGGCGGCCGTCTGATGCTGAATCGGTCTATATCTCGGCGTGCTCGGCCGTCGAACGTGAGTTTCGCATCAACCGACCAATCCGGCCGCGACTGACACTGGTCATAGGCGCCGACGAAAACAGAGCTTATTGGGGAGCTAGAGAAATCAGGCTCACGGAGTGGGACCCCTATTTGTTTGCGCAAGGGGTTGTCATTTTCGCTTTTCAGGATCTCTTGCCCGATGAAGAAGGGATGGCGGTAGCCAAGCGAGCAGTCACTTGGGCGGATTCAACCGTGGATGCTAAAAGGCTCGCCAAGTAGAGGCGCAGCTTGCGAAGAAGATTGGTAACGCTAATCGGGAAACTTATGACACTAGAAATCATTTGGCGGAATCCAGCATCGCCATCGGCGACCGAACGGCGGATCGAGCAAATAGCGGCAGATGACTTTGGGGCGGTTTATGCGGTTCACAGCGCGGATGAGACCACGGTTTTTGAAGTGATCCTGCGTGCCGCTGCTTAAGCTGTTCAGAATTCTTACAACAATTGCAGAAGTTAGAAGGGAGCGGTCCCGTGGCGACTAAAGCCTCAGTAGTTCTCGAAGATACGACACACAGACTTCCGCTCGCGGAACTCATGTCCGGCGCGCCTTCGTTCGAATGGACAATTCCGCAATCTAGCAGCGATTTTCCGGTAAGGCATGAGCGCACTAACTTCGAGCCGGACAATTATCAGATCGCATTTGTCTCTTTTCACAACAGACAGGATCAGGTCGGCGGGAATCCGCCAGGAGCTGGCAGGATGGGCCGACTCTTCCTTCTGCCATTGACCTGGAGAGAATTTGTCACGCGAGTACGCGGGAGCCTCACTCATTCAACTTCATTTGAAGAAAGCGCCCTTGTACGGTTTGGCGAAGTCAGCATTGATCCATTGTCTATGGAAGTGTGGCGATCTGACTGTCCAGTAAGCCTGACTGCAATGGAGTTCAAGATCCTTAACTTCTTCGTGGCGAATCCCAATCGAGTGTTCTCGCGGGACCAGCTACTGAATGAAGTGTGGGGCTATGAGAACTATCCCTGTAGCCGGACTGTTGACAACCACGTACTGAAACTACGGCAGAAACTTGAGTTGGAACCTGCCGAACCCGTTCACTTCCGAACGGTCCATGGGGTTGGTTACAAATTCATTCCATGAAGTGAACTGACGTTTGAACATACATTGTGAGGTGTCTGTGGAACTGACAACGATTGACTATGTGAAATTCCCGATGGGCTGCACTTTCGACCAAGACTTGCCACTGGTGCACGCCTGCAAAAGCGGAGACGCTGCCGCGTTCGAAGAGCTTGTGAAGCGATACGACGTCAGGCTCTTCAGCATCGCTCAACACATTACCCATAATCGCGAGGACGCCGAAGATGCGGTCCAGGAAGCTTTCTTGAAGGCGTTTCGCAAACTGACTCAATTCCAGGAGAACTCACAATTCTCGACTTGGCTGACTCGGATCGCGGTCAATGAATCCTTGATGAAGCTGCGTAAGCGACGCTCCATTAGAGAAGTATCCATGGACGAGGATCTTCAGAGCGGAGAACCGATATCTTCATTCGAGTTTGCCGATTGGGCTCCGAACCCTGAAGAGCTCTACAGAGGATTTGAGCTACGTAACATTCTGAGGAGCGAACTGCAAGAGTTGCGGCCAGGGCTAAGGGTGGTCTTTGTTCTACGTGATATTGAGGGGCTTTCGAACGATGAAACGGCAGAAGTGCTCGAACTGACCCGCGTCGCAGTGAAGGCACGCTTGTGGCGGGCCCGCCTGCAATTGCGCGAAAGGCTGAGTAAGTACTTCGGAGTGGAGATGTCTCGTTCCAGCCAAGTTGAATGACTTTCGTACGAAACACCGTTCAGCAACTACACACAAAACAAAACTAAGGAGAACAAATGAAAAACACGTTAGTAGCATTAGTCCTGACTGCCGCCACCGGTTTGACCGGCATGGCGCCGCGCGCGAACGCGGCGACTGGCGACAGCACAACCTTTAGCTTGAAAGTCTCAGCCGGCGCCGCGGCGTGTCTCGCGACCAATGCCTCGGGCCGGGTAACTATCAGCGACTTGGGTCCGGTTCAGAACATGCACGTCGAGGTATTCAACCTGCCTCCCAAGACCGAGTTCGCCACGTTCCTCCTCCAGGTTCCGAAGACTCCATTCGGCTTGGCGTGGTATCAGGGAGACATCGTCACTAACGCAGACGGCAGGGGCGTCGGAGACTTCACTGGCATTTTCAACAAGGAGACTTTCATTCAGGCCCCAGGCGTTGCTCCGGCACCGGCGGTCTTTTTCGACAACGCAACCAGCAATCCGGCCACTCGTCCCATACAGATTTATCACCTGGGAATTTGGTTCGCGGATTCGACCGAGGCAGGCAACGCTGGTTGCCCGAACACGAGCACTCCGTTTGACGGCGATCACCAAGCCGGCATTCAGGTGTTCAATACCAGCAATTTCCCGGATGGCCACGGACCACTGCTCAATCTTCAGTAGTCGGCGGCAACCAACATCGAAATCGCACGTCTAGCGAGGTGGGAAGACCCACCTCGCATTTCAACACGAAAGGAAACCAGCAACAATCGAACTGGAGACCTCTTCGAATCTGATGACCTTCCACAGAGATATGTTTCGAATAATGCGAAGCGCAAGTATTTCTGCCCTGACTCTGGCATTGTGGTTCGCGCTGACCTTGGTGCCGAAGAAAGCCCTGGCCGAGGATATTAGCAACTGCCTCTGCAATGACCAACATTTTCACATGCAAGCGGGTTGCATCGAGCGGATTAGATCATGAACGATATTGCGAATTCACCGCTGAGCACGGCATCACGTGAAAGGCGCGCACGTCGTCAGCCGAGAGGGGCGATCCGCTACGGCCTCCCATGCGCGAATTGCCGGCTGTACTATGCGGCAGAGCTGACGGCGTGCCCGATTTGCCATTGTGGCGACCGTGTTTCCCCGGCGACCACATTCGTTAGTCCTGCCGCGAGACTATAGACGGCCGCCTTCCTGCGGTCGTATCCCCGGACAAAATTGGCTTCGCGGGGGCGAGCACAAAACTGAAGGCAGCCGCCTCATCCGATCTTGTAATGTAAGAGTTTTCCGTAGCAATTCGGCTTTCACATGAAACTACGGTTACGGCAGCTGGGATCAGTTGCGCTCAGCAAGCCTTGATTAGAAGGAACCGTTACGCTTCGGGACCTACGATACTCCTCCTTTCCGCAGTCGAATAGCTCCCGAGTAGTCGGCAACGTTGCCTAATCCGCAAGGTAAGGTTTGCGCGTGATCCGCTCCGAATGGCGAATTCGCGGCAACTTTCATGACCCAAGCCTTAGCGCGAGCAGGCCCACGTCACAATTACAACGTTGAGTTGGTGTACCGACGCAGGACTGGAAGAGCGTGCAGTTTGTTCCAGCGGCTTGCGCTGCCACAGGGGATTGCTCCTGCGACTGTGCCAAGTCGGTGACGGCCCTGACGATACTCAAATCGTCGGTCTGTCAGAACGATTCCTTTTGGCGTGCTACCTCTGGATCCACGGGTTCTACTGAACCAGGTACACGCCCTGGCATGTTTCTCCCGGCTTCAAGTTAACGACGAGCGTCCCACACAAGTCGTAAAATCGGGCTAGTCCGATTTTTGGACTAGATGAATGGCGGGAGAATGGAGGAGGATTTCTGCATGTTCAAGTATCACCAATACTGCCCTGTCGCTCGTGCATGCGAAGTTATGGCCGATCGTTGGACACCGCTGATCGTGCGCGAGCTACTGTTCGGCAGCCGCCACTTCAATGAACTCCAGCGGGGTTTGCCCCGTATCTCGCGATCGCTCCTCGTTACCCGTCTCCGGCATCTCGAAGACAACGGCGTCATCGAACGGCTCACGAGCGCGCGGCCGAACGTCACGGAGTACACCCTCACCGAGGCGGGAAACGATCTCGCGGACGTGATCAAACAGTTGGGCACGTGGGCAATCAAATGGGTGTTCAACGACCCGAACCGCGACGAGTTGGATCCCGCGCTGTTTCTGTGGAAGATGCATCAACGCGTGGACCATCGTGAACTCCCACGCCGACGTACTGTCGTCCAATTCGATCTCACAGGCCGGAAAGGGCGAAGGGTGTGGCTCGTCCTAGTACCCCGAGATGTCTCATCGTTTTTGAAGCCTCCCGGTTTTCCGTCAGACCTGATTGTGCGAGCGGACGTTTCCGTGCTGTACCGCGTATGGGCAGGTTTTGTTGACTATGAGGACGCAGTACGTCAGAGAGAGATCGTCCTGGAGGGACCTTCCGCATTGGTTCAAGCGTTCCCCCGATGGTTCATGTGGAGCCCGCTCGTGGACGTTGCACGGGAATATCGAGAACACCGGATACTCAGCGCTTAAAGGTCAGCAAGAACCATCCACTGCAAATCGCGTCGCGCGTGGTCCGATTGTAGAACTTGCTGGCTCGGGAATGCATTCTTATATTCGTCCCACCTAAGCCGCTGATCCCCGTCGGAATGCGCGCCAGCGGCGGAGGTACAACATGGGGAACCCGCGACTGGCTCACTCTTGCCATACCCGCTCAGGTGATCTCATTTTCGGGTTCGTCGAGAAAGAATGCAGCCATTCGCAATTCCGTTATGCGGAACGGCGCGCTAAGTGACACGAGTCCGTTCCCGAAAGGAGACACAGAAATGTACACATTCAAGAAGTCGCTCATTGCGTTCGTTGGAATGCACTGCAAGAGGTCCATTCCAGCTCTTTTGATTGCGCTCGCAATTGTGTTGCTGGCGTGCACAGTGTCACAGGCTGCACCAACACTGCCGCCGGGAAACACCGTCCAGCAGTGGAACACGATTGCTGAGAACACAGTAGTTGGGTCGGGCGCTTTCCAGGCCGAGGGCTTTATTTATATGGGCTACGTCTCTTCGGCGATGTACGACGCAGTCGTGTCGATCGAAGGTGGGTACGAGCCGTATAACTCGGCTGTCCCAGACGCGTCTGGAGCATCAACGGATGCGG
>Ga0209056_10007340_pt1 | contig 11351 bp, 8 predicted proteins | sample GraSoiAngelo_114_FD_185876 | JGI IMG/M metagenome (GOLD analysis project Ga0209056, IMG submission 185876) | Grasslands soil microbial communities from the Angelo Coastal Reserve, California, USA - 14_0903_13_40cm (SPAdes) (version 2) | ecosystem: Environmental > Terrestrial > Soil > Grasslands ... | reverse complement strand
TAGATCTCGGGCAAATCGTCCTCACCGGCCCATCCGGCCGACTCCAGCTCCGACGACGACGGTGAGTACGGCTCCTTGCACCGGTCGCACAGCTTTCGGGCCAGCCGCTGGGCGACGATGGCGTCGTCCGAGGAATTGACGATGGCCGCCAGGCGCAGAGACGACTCCTCGGCCTTCTTCCGCTCGCTGATGTCGCGGAACACAAGTACGACGCCGGCCAAACCGCCGGCGCAGCGGGAAGCGACGCCGAGGATTCCCGATCCAACTTTCGAAACGCTGCTGGGGGCGGATACTTACAAACTCTACGGCGAAGTGCGCAACGTGGGCCAACTGTTGAGCACCGGCGGCGCGGGTGAGATTGTCGATCCGATCATCAAACTCGCCAATCCGCCGCAGGAGTTCCAATCGATTGTAAAGTTTCTCAAGAAGAATGAAGAGGCACTCGCCACCTCGCGACTGTTGTTTGCGTCCTGGCCGGCGCATGCCGACGTTCCAGACGCATTTGTTGCGATCGAGTTTGCGACGCCGGAAGAAGCGGCGAAGTTTTCTCCCAAGCTGGAGAAGTTTTTGCCGACGGTGCTCCCGCCCGTGCCGATTGAACCCGAGCCAAAACCCGCCACTCCGCCGCAGGCAACACCGACTGGACCAGGAAAGCAAGCTATGGCCGAACCCGAAAAGTCGAAGGACGGCCAAAAGGCAGAAATCCAAACCGGAAAGCAAACGCAGAGTGAGCCCAAAAAAGAAACTGCACCAGGTTCCAATCCCAAGCCATCCCCGCAAGAGCATCAGCCTTTCGTGATCAGTCACAGGGGTAATCTGGTTTTCATCAGCGACAAGTCTTTCAAATTTGAAAAGCTTCACCCCGCGTCGAGCAAAGCACTCGCCGAAGATCAAAACTTTCGCATTGCGCACGATCGATTTTCGGCTGAGTCAATATTTCTTTACTTCAACGTAGGTCTTGAAGATCGATCAAAGCCTAAAGCTTCAGCGGGACCCTTCGTGACCGAGCAAGAAGCCGAACGATCGCGACAGAAAGATACGGACGCCGCGTTGGATCAAACGCCGGCCAAGCCGCCGAGCGATCCTTCAATGCCTCAGCCCAGCACGGCCCAGGAAACACCAAACGAGCCGCGCGCCGTTGTGCTCTTTGGCTCTCCTCAATCGACTCCTGAACCGACGCCGACACCAACAAAGCAACGGCAGGCCCAGATGGTGGCGTCCTCCCAGCTTGGACAGATGCGCGACCTGCTCGGAATCGGCGAGCCGCAATGGCCGGAAGCAGTTGGCGTCGCTTTGGTTCTGGACAATAACGAATACGTGGTGCGCGCTATTCTGATCGAACCGCCGGAGAGAAGGAAACTCCCGTTGCCGTTCGTACCGCAACTAGTTTCGGGTCCGGCTCATACTGCTGAGGCCCCACAGGTTCTTCCCGACGACACTGAGGTTTTCGTGAGCGTGTCGATTGACTTGGCCCAGACGTACGAAGGAATGCGAAAGCAGGCTGAGATTAAGGCTAAGGCAGATCCTGGGCCGCGATCCGGCACATTAGAAAACGGTGTGCTGGTTGCGTACCCACGCGAGCCTTTCCAAGATCCCTTCGCAGAGTTTGAAAAGAAAGCGGGCTTCAAGATCAAAGATGATTTGCTGTCAGCACTGGGAAGTGAAATCGCGGTTGCTGGTTCGTTGAAGACATTGGAAAGCGCGGGATTTTTTGGGCCGCCGCCGGCGCCGAAACCTTCGCCCTCACCGGGCGATGCCAAGTCGGATCAGGAGCAGAAAGGCAGCGACGTTTTTCCAATGCTGCTGATCGCGGTCAAGGATCGTGACGCGGCGCGCCGCCTGATGCCGCATGTGCTCGACGGTCTTGGTATGGGCGAGGCAAACATGATCGCGCAAGTCGAGAAACACGATGATGCCGAAATCGTGAACTACGCCGGAATGTTTGCTTACGCTTTTGTCGGAAACTTTCTCATCATTTCGGAAGCAGCGACAGTACGACGCGCCGTTAACGCCTGGACGAACCGTCAAACACTCGCTTCGAATAATGCTTTTCGAAACTTCACGCGTTGGCAGTCGCGTCAGACGCTGGGGCAGATTTATGTCTCGCCGGCATTGATGGATAGCTATCGCGAACAGCTTAAGAAGCAAGCACCGAAAATGGATACAGCGCTGCGTGATTTGCTGATGAGCCTGAGTCCGGCGCCGCAGGCAATCAGTTATTCGTTGAGCAACGAAGGATTTGGCCAATTGCATGAATTGCATCTGCCCAAAGATTTGGTAATCGCGATGGTCGCGAATACATCCGCCACGATGTCGGCTTTCAAGGAAGGCTCGCCTGAGACGAACGAGATGATTGCAATTAGTCTGCTGCGGATGATTGGCAACGCTGAGGCAAGCTATCGAGCAACGACCGGCAACGGTAATTACGGATCGCTCGATGAACTGGTAAATCAGCACCTGGTACAAAAAGAAATGTTAGGCGACGAGTTTCAAAAAAAGTACGGCTATCGTCTTGGGGTCGTCGTGGCAGGCGACGACTTCCAGGCAACTGCTACGCCGATAGAATACGGAAAGACCGGCAATCGTTCATTCTTTGTCGATAAGAGTGGGGTCGTTCGCGGGGACGATCACGGCGGTGGGCTGGCGACCGTCGCGGATAAACCGGCGCTTCAACCTTGATTAGCTATCCGCAGATTTCGCAGATTACGCAGAAAAAGAAAGAAACTTTGGCGGAACAAGAACTTCTCGGATCTTACCCTGTCCTTTTTTGGCTCTTGACGACTTGTTGTTTCGTTCTTTCTCTTCTGCGAAATCGGCGAAATCTGCGGATTCGATCTTCGCGGAAATCACATAACGTCAATCGAGAATCGAATCCACAACCTCACCGGCTTCGCCACGCACGCCCTTGAGAATTCGCGCTGACTCCAGAGTCTTCGGCAGAACGGTCAACGCCAATTCCGGTTGCGAGCGCGCGGCGACAGTGTTGGCCATCAGTTCAAGCACTCCTTTTCCGCGCGTCAGCCGCCGCGGGCGCCAGCGCGCTTCGTCCTTATATCTGGTCGATATCACCAGTCCGACACGCAAAGGCTTCAAGCCGACTTCAGCTCCGATTTCTTCGGGTAGAACTCTCTTTGGGTTTGTTGATTCCGCGGAACGCATGCCGAGTGGTCGCGGATACGGATGGACGCGTCCGCGCTCGTCGAGCACGGCGTACTCGTCTGAATAATACGTAGCGCCCGCGCGAATCAGTCGTTCAACCAGAGTGGTCTTGCCGCTGTGACTCAGACCGGGAATCAAAATCGCGCGGTCTTTCCACCCGACGACGCCAGCATGAACAAAGACGCGCCGTCTGGCGTGCTCAGCCACAGTCAACTGGAGGTGAGATTCAAAGGCATCAAGCATCTCGGCGAATTTGCGCGATCGCGAGATTCTCAGAATATTCCAGTAAGCGAGACTAAGACGGCGGACCTTTGAGTCGGTTTTTGCTTCACCAAAAATGATCGAGTACAGATGATCGACAACCCGGAACGATGCCGGCTTTGATCCTGGCGGAAATCGCGCGATTACATCTCTGATAATCGCGGGTTCATTGACGCGCACCCCGACGCGCACTCCGTAAGCGGTGAACGACATTCCATCCGCCCAACCCAGGCGGTCGATCTTTGCCATTCAAGTAGAAGGTCGCCGATATCGTGGTATGGACATTAGAGATTTTCGATCGGGACCGGCTCAACTTCATCGGCCAATTCAAATCCGAACACGCGCGAATAGAAGTACAGTTCACCGTCCAGCGAGCGCTTGATATTCTCGGCTCGGCGAAAGCCATGCTGCTCGCCCTCGAAAGCAACGTAAGCAACCGGAAGACCTTTTTTCCGTAGCGCTTCGACCATCATCTCGGCCTGGTTCGGCGGCACCACTTTGTCTTCCAAACCCTGAAAGAAAATCACCGGACACGACAAGCGATCCGTGAAGTTAATCGGAGATCGTTCGGTGTAGAGGTCTCGGCGCTCAGGGTATGGCCCAATCAGAGTATCGGAATAGCGAGATTCGAATTTGTGCGTATCCAATTCCAGCGCTTCGAGATCGCTCACGCCGTAGTGACTCGCGCCCGCTTTGAAGTCATCGCGAAACGTGAGCGCGCACAGGGTAGTGTAACCGCCCGCGCTGCCGCCATCGATCATCAAACGATTGCCGTCTACTTCGCCGCAAGCCGCCAGAAACTTCGCGCCATTCACGCAATCATCGACGTCGACTATGCCCCAGGCGGTATTCAACCGCTCGCGATAATCGCGGCCATAGCCCGTGCTGCCACCATAATTCACATCGAGCACGGCGATGCCGCGGCTTGTCCAATATTGAATACCGAGTTGAAGAGACGCAACCGCCGCCGAAGTCGGTCCACCATGACTCTTGACCAGGAGCGGCGGTTTTTCATTCGCCGGCCCGTAAAAGTCAGAATTTTTTGGCCGGTAGAAAAAGCCGTGGGCTGTTAAGCCATGTTCGGTAGGAAACTCAATTGGCTGCGGCTCAGAGATATATCCTGGATCGATTTGAATCTTGTTAGCGCGCTGCAAGACTTTTGTCTGGCGATTTGCGAGATCCATTTCCACGATCGCGAACGGCTCACTAGGCGAACCGGCGCGAAACATTGCGCGACCCTGGGCTGCGCAAAGATACCCGATGTCGGCGTAAGGTACATCAATCCGTTCCAGCGCGAGCGCGCGCGTGTCGATCAAGCCAAGCCGCCAAATGCCCCGTTCAGCAAATGTGCAGACAATTTTCTCGGCGGATTCAAAGGCGTAGGTTGACAGACCGAATATCCACTGCGGTACACCGAACTCTGCTTCCATCTCGCAAATGTTTTCAACCGAGCCATGTTCATCGGCACGATAAATATTCCACCAACCGGTTCGGTCAGAAACAAAATGCAACCCGCCGTCAGGAGACCACTCTGGTTGGAAGATCGATTCGCGCGGCCCGCCGGCGATTAGTCGCTGGTCAACAATTGCCCCGCCATAATCAAATTTGCCGATCCAGAGTTCGCAACCATCCCAGGGCATGTTGGGATGGTTCCACGCTAACCACGCCAAGCGTGAACCATCGGGACTGATGCGCGGCGAAGAATAAAAGTCTCTGCCGGAGACGAGAACTCTGGCTTCAATATTTCCGTCGTTGGGAATTGCCACCAATTCATTGACGGCTTCGAGCCCTTCGCGCCGGTGATCTTCGCGTATATAGATTATTCGATCCCGGCGCTCGTCCATTACGGCGTCGGCATATCGCACACTGGAATCAATGCTATCCTTGCTGATGATTCGAGGCGCTGACTCGGCCGACTGCTTATAGATTTGCTGATCGGCAAAATTCGAAAAGTAAACTGTGGCGTCGTGGGCTACGTAATCGCCGCCACCGTATTCATGAACACGGGTTCGCGCATTAAATTCACGCGGGCTAACATCAATGTTTTGACCCGCAGTCGCTCGCCGAACGATTACCTGTCGACCGCCTTCGGACGGACGCATCTCGATCCAATAGATGTCGTTTCCATCCATCTTGACCTGGCCGAGCCCGATCGATTCTTTGACAATCAAATCGGAAGTAATCGGCGATTTCCACGAACCGTAAGGAGCAGTTTTTCCTTGAGACATTTTATGAGTTAGGGCGATCTGGCGAATAAAGACGTGATTATGGTCAGAACTCAGGAAAGTGCAAGTCAGAACCGCCTGCGGTAGAGACTGTGTGAAAACTCATTGGATACTACCGGCTTCAGCCGTGTGGTTCATCAACTTCAACCTAACCAGCCACAGACTCTCATTGTGATACCATCGGCTTCAGCCGCATGGAATTTCAGTTTCGGCCTATTTTGCTCGAAAAACAGAGTTGGATGCTGAAATTGAAACTCCACGCGGCTGAAGCCGATGGTATCTGTGATCATCTTTCCGCGATCCACTTAGGTTCAAGTTGAATCTCCACGCGGCTAAAGCCGGTGGTGTCCATTTGTTTTCACACAGACTCGTAGCGGGCGGTTGATCTCTCGCGAGGAAAGCGCTGTAGGACCAACGTTGAGACAAGAAGCAAAGGCGCCGACCTCCCCCAAAGCCGGCGCCCTACCCTTCAGTCTCAGTTCTCACAAGGAGAATCAATGAATGAATGCATCCTAAACTCTTCCGCACGCCGAAGGGTTGCAGAAATCTTGCGATGTGTTCGCAAAGTTGTGACTTAAAAGTCTCAAGAGTGTATTAGACATTGACTCAGACCCCGAACAAGAATAACAATCACACGAATTATCTGATGAAAACCTGCTGCCGGAGATCAAAAACAAATGACCAGGCTCCGCTCTTATTGGGTTTTTTCCATCGCGATCACAATTATTTCGCTGTTGTTGGCGGCTATTCCCGCTGCTGAGGCCGATACGTTTCGTCCCGTTGTGCGTGGACGTCGCGGCGTGGTCGCGGGCGGGCATCCACTTTCAGTCGAGGCGGGCATGCGTGTCCTTCAGCACGGTGGTAATGCCGTCGATGCTGGTGTCGCGACTATTCTCGCGGCATCGGTGATTGAGTTCTCGCATTTCTCGTTTGGTGGTGAAGTGCCGATCCTGATCAAGTTGAAGGGCAGGGACGTGGCGGTAGTCGAAGGGATGGGTACGGCGCCGGCAAAAGCGACTCGGGAGTTTTTTGTAAAACGTGCGAAGGAGCGCGGCATTGCGGGCACGACCGCGACCGCGCCTGATTCAGCCGCCACGCAACGCGCCGCGAGGGGAGATTTGGATATGCCTTCGATGCCCGGCGGGCAGCCGGGAATGATCCCGTCGACTGGTCCATTGTCAGCAACGGTTCCCGCAGTACTCGATGCTTGCGTCACCGCCCTGGATCAATTTGGCGCCAAATCGCTGTCCGAAGTAATGCAGCCCGCGATTGAATTGGCCGACGGATTTCCGATTGACGAATTGCGCGTCGAGTACATCAGAACGCGCGCGCCGATCTTTTCGCAGTGGGCCGATGCTAAACGCATCTTTCTACCGAACGGCGCGGTACCCAAGGTTGGCGATGTTTTCGTGCAAGCGGATCTCGCGCGGACTCTGCGGGCGATTGTCGCTGCCGAGAAACGAAACGCTGGCCGCGGTCGTCACGCAGCATTGATCGCGGCCCGTAACTACTTTTACAAAGGCCCTGTGGCTGAGCGCATCGGCGATTACATGCAAACGCATGGAGGGCTAATCGCCGCGTCAGACTTCGCTGCGTGGCATGCCACTGTTGGCGCGCCGGCGAAAGGGGTGTATCGAGGCTATCAAATTTATAAGACAGGATTCTGGGCTCAGGGCCCGATGATGATAGAAGCGCTGAACTTGCTCGAAGGATATGACCTGAAGAAGATGGGCCAGAATTCGCCGGATTACATTCACACCGTGACCGAGGCGCTAAAGCTCGCATTGGCCGACCGCGATCGTTTCTATGGCGATCCGAATTTCGTGAAGATTCCTGCGCCGGAATTGCTTTCGAAAAACTACGCGGCGATGCGGCGGAATCTGATCGATGAAAAGCGAGCCTCTCTCGATCAACGTCCCGGTGATCCGACGAACATGAAACCCTTGTTGGCATCTGCGACCACAATTTCTTACAACGCTGCGCCGGTCCCGGAGGTCGAAAAAGCCAACGACACCACCTGCGTCAACGTTATCGATAAAGACGGCAACATGTTCAGCGCGACGCCTAGCGGCGCCTGGCTGCCCGCGGTCGTTGCCGGCGACACTGGAGTGCTGATGGGTCAGCGTCTGCAATCAGCACTCACCGATCCGAGTAGTCCAAACGTCGTCGCACCAGGTAAACGTCCCCGCATCACTTTGACTCCAACGTTGGTTCTGAAAGACGGCCAGCCTTTCATGATCCTGTCGACGCCCGGTGGCGATAATCAGGATCAGGCCTTGCTCCAGGTGCTGCTAAACATCATCGAATTCGGCTTGAATCCGCAGGAAGCAGTCGAAGCTCCGCGCTTTGATACTCAGCATTACGTCAGCTCGTTTGACAATCATGAGTTTCTGGCCGGCGTCCTCAACGTTGAGTCGCGTATTTCAGCCGATGTAATTCAGAAACTGGGAGCGCGCGGGCACAAGATCAAGATCCAATCCGCCTGGGGCACCGGCTCATCGCCGACGGTTATTTTGTACGACGGGAAGACCGGCGTGATCTCTGGCGGTGCGGATCCGCGGCGGGGAAGATATGCCGTCGGGTGGTAAGAGCGTTTACTCCGAACCGGTAACAGAGCGAGCAGAAGAAAGGATTGTGCCATGAAGAACTGCTTTTATTCGTGTTTCATGCTCATGTTTGTATTGGCGACTTCGCTAATTGCTCAGACAGGCAAGTCGTCTCCCCCTGTAAGCAAGGTATTCGCTGTGCTTACCAAGTCGGTGGATACAAAGACTGCTAAAGCTGGTGACGAATTAAATCTGCGCACGCTCAACGATGTCGTGGTCGATAGCGCAGTCGTCATTCCCATCGGCTCAAGAGTGATTGCGCATGTGTCGGAGATCAAGGACAAAGCAAAGACTGCGCCGCAATTTCAACTGGCGATCGTAATCGACCGGGCAATCACGAAGGGCGAAATGAACATTCCTTTGCAGGCAATCATCGCGGCCATCGCGGCGCCGCAAGATGATTCGCTCTCGTCCGATGCAACTTACGGAATGATGCATTCGAATGAACCAAAGATGGTTGGGAGCCGCGCGTCGACCACCGCGAGTTCGGGCGAGTTGTCGGCATCGAGTAAGGCGTCGTCCAACGCCGCAGTAGCCACGGCAAATCTCAAAGGGTCGATGGATGCCTTAAGACTGGATGAAAACTCTCAAGGCGCTTTGGGATATGAAGGCGTATCGCTCTCGTGGCGCCTGGACGCGCCGCCTCCGGTTACAATCATCGCCAGCAAAAAGAATGTGAAGCTGTTAGCCGAGACGCAGATGCTTTTGCGAATGGCGCCGCCGCGTCTGCCGAAATGAATCTCTTGTTGAGTGCGTAAAAAGACGGTTCTGTAGAGACAGAAAGGAATCTCATGATCAATGGCGCGCATGTCATCATCTATAGCCAGGATGCTGAAGCTGATCGAGCTTTTTTCAAAGACGTACTTGGCTTTTCTTCAGTTGATGTTGGGCATGGTTGGTTGATCTTCGCGCTCCCGCCGGCGGAGTTGGCTTGCCATCCTGGTGACGATAACGATCGGCACGAACTTTATTTGATGTGCGATGATCTGAAGTTGGCGATGTCAGCTCTCGATGCAAAGGGCATTCACTGCTCGAATGTGCAGGAGCTTCCCTGGGGCTCGCTTACCAGAATCAAGCTTCCCGGCGGAGGCGAGCTTGGTCTCTATCAACCGAAGCACGCGAGGCCTCACTAGCGTACAACGATGAACTGGCAGCAGAACCTCATTACTGAAAACGAGCACATCCGTGAATTGCTGGCCGATACAAGAACGATCGCCGTGCTCGGTATCAAGACCGAAGCGCAAGCCGGTCAGCCCGCGTTCTACGTTCCAAAGTACATGCACAACGCTGGATTCGAAATCATTCCCGTACCGGTTTATTATCCGGAAGTTACTGAGATTCTCGGCCAGAAGGTTTATCGAAGGTTAGCCGACGTCCCTTTTGATGTTGACCTGGTCAACGTCTTTCGCCGGCCGCAAGACATTCCGCCTCATCTCGAAGACATCCTCGCAAAGAAACCCAAGTCAGTCTGGATGCAATTGGGGATTAGCCATGATGCGGTTGCCGAAGAACTCGCCAAAGCGGGAATCAAGGTGGTTCAGAATCGTTGTTTGATGGTCGATCACCGTTTGCTCGCGCGTTAGACTGTCCATGCGATAGAAGCCGCGAGACAAAGTTCTGCGATTCGCGTATTATTGCCGCACCCTGGTCGGCCGAGAGGTATCTCGTTATGAGGCTCCCCGTTCCTCTGACAATCATTTCAGCGCTCTCACTTTGCTTTGGATTGTTCTGCCAACGCGCAAACGCACAAACTGGGTCCACTACGAAAAATGCAGATGCGACAATTTCCGGTAAGGTAACAAGCAAAGGAAAACCCGCAGCGGGAGTCGTCGTCGGTCTGCGTCTAAGTGAACCGAACCAATTTGATTCCACTTTCAAGGCTACCAGCGACCAGGAGGGCAAATATCGGATTACTAATGTGCCCCGTGGGAGCTATTACGTTGCGCCGGTGGCGCCCGCATTTGTGATCTCGGATGTGAACAAATCATCGGGGCAGAGTTTGGTCATCACTGAGGGCGACAACGTCGAAGGGATCGATTTCGATCTGGTAAAGGGCGGAGTGATTACCGGGAAGGTCACGGATACGGACGGTCATCCCATTGTTGAAGAACAGGTCAGTCTTTTGTCGGCCGATTATCCGCGAAGCGGTCCGTCATTTCATGTTCCGGGCAACTTTCAAACGGATGATCGAGGCATTTACCGGATGTTCGGAATACGACCGGGCCGTTACAAAGTCTCGGTCGGTGAGGAGAGCGTCTATCGTGGCGTTGGAGGACGACGTCATTCTCTTCCGATAACTTTCTATCCCGACACAAACGAAGCCGCGAAAGCTGCCGTCATTGAGATAGGTGAGGGCAGTGAGGCAACCAAAATCGACATCACTCTCGGCCACCCACTCGAAGGTTTCGCGGTCAGCGGACGAGTCGTGGATGGAGAGACCGGCAAGCCTGTATCGGGTATGCCGATCAGTCTTTCCAAGATCATGATAATCGACGCGAGCAGCCGGAGCGGTTACGGTGGAGTTACCGACGCTCGTTCAGATGCAGAAGGCGCGTTCCGTCTAAACAAACTGCCAGCCGGTAAGTACTCTGTTTCAATCGAGCCGCCACCGGAATCGGATTTGAGAGCCGAGCCCGTCGCTTTTGACGTTATCGATCAAGAAGTGACGGGATTGCTGATCAAGACCGCTACCGGAGCAAGCCTGTCGGGAACTGTAGTTTTTGAAGGAAGCCGCGGCCCCAATACCGCGGGGACGCAGGCGCCCTCCTGGCTCTCAGTGCATTTACGCAACGAAGGTCTCGGCTTCACCTCAAATCAACCTGCCCAGATTAAACCAGACGGCAGCTTTCGAATCGGAGGGTTATTGGCTGGGAACGTTACCTTTTCAATTGGATCATGGGGGCCAACAGGTAACGCCAAAGTGATTACGATCTCACGCGTCGAGCGCGATGGAGTGGTTCAACCAAATGGCATACAAGTCCAGACCGGGGAACGCATCTCTGGAATACGAATCGTTGCCGCTTACAGCAGCGGTAGTATTCGCGGCGTCGTGAAGGTGGAAAATGGAACCTTGCCGCCAAATGGTGATTTAGTCGTCGGC
>Ga0209056_10007338_pt1 | contig 11353 bp, 10 predicted proteins | sample GraSoiAngelo_114_FD_185876 | JGI IMG/M metagenome (GOLD analysis project Ga0209056, IMG submission 185876) | Grasslands soil microbial communities from the Angelo Coastal Reserve, California, USA - 14_0903_13_40cm (SPAdes) (version 2) | ecosystem: Environmental > Terrestrial > Soil > Grasslands... | reverse complement strand
AGAGCGCGGTGTTGCGCTCTTGCTGACCATCTTTGGCCTGTTGCTGCTCACCGCCGTTGCCATGGCAATGATGTTCTCTTCGGACGCGGAGACGGAGATCAGCGTGAATTACCGCGATTCGCAAGTTGTCAGCTACTCTGCGATTTCTGGTGTGCAGGAGGCGCGGGATCGCATTCAGCCCTTAAATGGTGACCTAGCTGTAGCTGGATACCTGCCGACCAACACTCCGGACCAGGGCGTCCTCAATGGCGGCTACGTACTTTACATTCTCAATCCAGCGAGCAACGAAAACGTTGCCAGCATTGCGCCATGGAACTGGAACGGCGGCAACAACCAATATTTTGACCAGGAACTCTGCCAGGAGAATATGTTCCCTGGCGTCGTCACGAAGGGTACGTCCGGCGTTCCATGCTCAGGGGCGGCTGCAGTTCCCTCAAACGTGTGCACATCAGTAACTGCGGCTGGTGGTGGCTGGTGCAAGTATTACGACAATAGTGCGAACGCCACAAACTGGCAGCTCAAGGACACTGGTGGTAATAAGATCCCTCTTGATTACAAGTGGGTGCGCGTGACTATGAAGGAAGATTGGAATACCCCGGTGTATGTGCCCAGTGGCGCGCCGGGCGCCGCAACGGGAAAACAGGTGTGCTGGGATGGCATTTATCAGACCCAATTGCCGGCGAACTACAATCCTGCGACTTGCCAGCGCACGGCCGGGAACTCGGTCATAGGGCTGAACCTCACGGCGGCAGGCGCAAACTTCGCTTCCGCGCCGACAGTTCTCATTTCCGGCGGCGGGGGCAGCGGCGCAACTGCAACGGCGCAGATCGGGCCCGCGCCGGGAAATGGCATTGCCTCGGTGGTCCTGACCAATGCCGGTTCGGGCTACACGACTCCGCCAACCGTCACCATCTCTCCTTCCGGAGCGACCTTTCAAGCTGTGGTTGCGAGTTCGGCTGTGACCGGAGTGAATGTTAACAGCAGCGGCACCAATTACTGCTACGCGACGGGTGTGACGCCAACAGTGAACTTCTCGACGTCGCCCATCACCAACACGATTACCAATGCGACGGCGACCGCAACTATGAACAGCCCAGGGTGCATATCCCAGGCCTCATCGAGTAGCAAATGCAGTGGGTTCAACTTGACCTCGGGCACTCCATATGCGATTACCTCGGCTACGCTTCCCGGTGCCGGTAGCGGCTTTGCGGGGAGCGTAACCTTTGGCAATGGTAACAAGGTCAGCGGCATCAGCATCAGCAACGTCGGCAGCGGCTACACATCGGGCACCGGCAGCGTCAAGATCAAGGACAACTCGGGAAATACTTGCACCGTTGGCAGCGTGACGTTCACCAACGGTGCTCAGGTTTCGAGCATTACGGTTGCCGCCGGCAATGGTGGTGCGTACATGAGCCAGCCCACCACGACTCTTGGCGGAACAGCACCTGCCGCGCCCGCTACTCCGATAAAACCGGCCTTGACCGCATTGCCGAGTCCCTGGCCTGCGAATGCTGCCGCGATCACCGCAGTAAACGTCACCGCCCCGGGCACGGGCTATACCCCCGGCACACACTATCCATTGACGTTCACTGGAGGTGGAGGCACAGGAGCTGCCGGCTACGCGGTTGGGGGCGGGACCTTTGTCGTGAGCGGCCTGACTGTGACCAATGGTGGCGCTGGCTATACCACAGCTCCCACCGTCATGATCAGCGGCGGAGGCGGCAGTGGCGCAACCGGAACAGCAACGATTGCCTCCGGGGGCGTCAATACGGCCATGGGGCAAGTTTACCTGTTGACCTCATTCGCAATGACGAAGACCGGATCGAAATCCATGGCACAGATGGAAACAGGCGCAAGACCGCCATTCACGTTCAATATTGGTGGCGCAATCACACTCGTGGGGAATGAGCCTGCGGCGGATTTCGTGTCGCCCAACTCAAACAATATGACCGTAAACGGAGATGACGCGGCTGGGAGCCTGGCGGGAGAACCTGTGGGCTGCAGTGGCAAGACTGATAAGCCGGCGATTGGTGTTTGGGACAGCCAGTCGCAGACCAACGTCGTAGGCGATTTGGGGAAACCGCAGAATTACACGGGAGTTGGGAGCACCCCATCAGTTCAAGTCGTTTACTCCGCGCTGGGTGGAACGGACGTAACGCCGTCCAACCTGGACGGATTCGTCCAAAGTCTACAATCGTATGTGACCAGTCCGGTGTTAACGGGCACTGTCACCAGCCTTCCCGCGACGACGACCAGTTCGGTAACTTACGTGGATGGGGATCTAACCCTCAGCGGAAACCCGACTGGGAATGGAGTGCTTGTCGTCACAGGGACACTTACTTTTTCAGGCGACTTCACCTGGAATGGCATCGTGCTGATTGTGGGACAAGGACAAGTTGTGCATAACGGCGGCGGCAACGGCAACTTCAATGGCGCCATCTACGTTGCGCAAACGAAAGATGCGGCTGGCAACGAACTGACGGCTGTCGGCAACCCTCACTACACCTGGAATGGTGGTGGCACAAACCAGATTCAATACGACCACTGCCTGGCGGATGGGCTTCTGCAGAAGTATGAAGGCCAGCCCAGCGGCTTGCCATTGCAGGTGTTGAGCATGCGCACGCTGCAATACTGATCACAGGATTCGTTTCAGGCGTCAAACTTTGAGCACAGAGGACTGCGAAGGTCCTCTGTGCTCCTTTTCTTTTCATCGCGTGGGACAGGCGGCTCGCCTGTCCAGTTTTAGAGGGGAAGTTCCGATTGTGAGATCCGAGCTCCCGCTCGGACCCGGACAGGCGAGCCGCCTGTCCCACGCAATCCGGTTTTGAAGAAAGTAAGAGACTCTCGCGCTGGACTTGGCCGCTCACGGCAGGCTCTGTCGCACGTGGACTGTCTAAGAAACGTGCGGTGTAGATTTCCGTAGCACTAATTCGCTGCTTCTGTCGGCGACTTCCTTTACCAGAAAACCCATCTTGGGGTGCGACGGCTCGAGATCAACTCTGATGTCGTTCTCGCGCAGAGTCTGAGATGTGGTGGGACCGATGGAGGCAACCACCGCCCGCCCCAACGCACTCGCGAACTCATTGGATAATCCCATCTCGGCGGCAACCTGCGCTGCGTGCACGTACTGAACGGACGAAGTAAATAGCACTACGTCAACGGCGCCTTCCGTCAGTTGGCGAATGGCGTTCTTCAGCGGACCAGTGTCCTCTGGCAGCTCCCAGCGATAAACGCGGACAGCTACAACTTCAGCGCCGTGATCGCGGAGCGCGGCATAAAGCTCGGGGCTAGGCTCTCCATGCTCCTGGACGGCGATTCGTTTTCCTGTTAGCGGGACGTTCGCCGCATTGTCATACAGCGCCTTCACAATTTCGCGCCAAGTATTGGGCTCGGGAACGGCGAGCGTTACGGGAACATTGAATTCGCGCATCGCGGCGGCGGGTTTCGGGCCGCGGCTAACTACGCGCGTCTGGCGGAGAACCGCAAGGAATTCGTCCCGAGGGCAGATGGACTCGGCGGCTTGAACCAGGGCGCGGGATCCAACGCCGGTCATAAAAATGACAGCATCAAATTCGTGGTTGAGAATTCCACGAATGAGTTTCTGCTCGCCTTCATTGGGTGTCTGCACTTCTCGGGTTGAAGGCGCGATGATCGGCTCGCCGCCATTGTTGCGGATAAGCTTCGCAATCTCTTCAGCACGGCGGCTCTCGAAGGAAAGCACGCGCTGGCCGTTGAAGCCGGGCATGGGGAAGAGGATAGCAGGTCGGTGGTCGGTGGTCAGTGGCTGGTGGTCGGTAGCCGGTGGGCATGGCGATCTTGCCAGTCATTGGATTCAGTATGGGTTTGGTCAAAATGACCAACTTCGTTGTGACTTTGTCACAGACAAACCTTCGAAACGTCCGGCAGAATTTCTGAGTGGCAGTTATCATTCAGTCCTATCGCGATCTGATTGCTTGGCAACGAGCCATGGAATTGGTGGTTGAAGTTTACGGGATGACGCGATCCTTTCCGGAGTGCGAACGCTATGGATTATCTAGCCAGCTCAGACGATCGGCCGTTTCAATACCGAGCAATATCGCAGAGGGACAAGGACGCTTAACGCGCGGCGAATTCAGGCAATTTCTCGGTCATGCTAGAGGTTCGTTGTCGGAAGTGGAGACTCAAGTCTCAATTGCTACAAGGCTCGGCTACCTCAACGAGAATCAGACGAACCAGGTGCTGTGCCGCTGTTCTTCCATCGACAAGGTTCTGAATGGTCTGTTGAACTCACTGAAGTAGGAAATAGATCGTTGCCGTTCGCTCCCCACACCGGCAGGCCACTGACCACCGACGACCGACCACCAGCCACCGACCACCAGCCACCGACCACCGAGTACCGTCCACCGATCACGAGCCATTACCTACAAAGTCACCTACACCCTTTTATCCGTGCGCCAATCCGTGATATAACGCCCTAAGGTCGTCGAGCTCCGAGGAGATGGCGGATGAGTGCGGCTTTTGAGGCCAGCGAGGCGGTCGAGATAGGCCTTGCAAAAGGAGGGCTTGTGTCCGAAGCGCGGACTGGAAAAAGATTTCCTCTGGAATTGCCGATCAAGATCCACGGCGTGGACCAGGGAAGTGTGACTGGAAATATGAGCGCGGCGGGTGTGTACATCCGCGGCAATCCGGCGCTCGAAATCGGATCGAGTGTCGAGTTCGAAATTGCGCTGCCACCGGAACTGACTGGCGGCAACGAAAACGTGGTGGTGCAGTGCAAGGGACGTGTAGTTCGAAAGGACGCCGGCACAGGCGAGGCGCAAGGCGTGGCTTGTGTGATTGACACGTACGATTTTGTTCGCCAGCCGTAACTGCGAGGTGCGAGACCAATGCTTAAACTGATTCTGGCCGATAACCAGGCAATTTTTCGGGCGGGAATCGCCAAAGTGCTGGCGGTTGAAGACGAGATGCGCATTGTGGCGCAGGCGCAGACCTCCGAGCAGATGTTTATGGCGCTCGACAAATTCCGCGCCGCTGTGTTGATTGTAGCTGGCGGCTTTCACAACGAATTCAACGGTGTTTTGCAGGCTGCGAACAAGGTCCGCACCCGCGTGGTGGTTCTCGGCGACACCGGCGAGAGCGCACAAAAATACATGGGCGCGGGCGCGCACGGCGTTGTTTACCGGAATGTAACCAGCTCGGCGTTGGTGGACTGCGTGCGCAAAGTTGCGCGCGGAGAAACCTGGATTCAGGACATCGCTGTGCCGAGTGAGCTCACGGAAAACGATATGGTGGGATTGCGCGTGCGCGATCGTCTCACGGCAAAAGAGCTACGCATCGTGGCGCTGATCGTGCAGGGATACAAGAACAAGGAGATCGCGACTCAGCTTGGGACGACCGAGCAAGTCATCAAGAATTATCTGCGCAACGTGTACGACAAGATTGGGGTGTCAGACCGGCTCGAGCTGGCGCTGTTCACGATTCATCATCGCATTCTGAACGAAGCCGCCGCCGCGACAGCCGCAGCGCACCAGCACCCGCAGCCCGGACCGGCGGGAGTAGCTTCGTAGATTGAATCATTTAATCATCGGGGGGATTGAATCATTGAAAGCCGCAAGACTTTCAATGATCCGATGATTCAATCGTTCAATGATTCAATTCTGATTACTTCTGTACCGCATCTCATTTCATACTTCCGATAGATATTTTCAATTGGACGTGCTGTTAACCATCTGACAAACTGATCGTGTCTTCCAGAGAAGTATGGTAGGGAGACGGACCCCGCAGTTCGTTCGAAGCCCAAGCGTTGGGCAGTTAGTTCCATCCGGACCCCGTCAGTCAATCCCGACAACTGAAGATCCCTCGGCACATGTCGCCGACGTGTCTTTACAGCTCAACAGGAGACTCAAATGAAACCGAATGGGAAATATTTTGTAGTTCGCGTTGTATTGGTTGCGTTGTGTGCGGTCACCGTTCTCGCGACTAGAGGACAGGCACAGACCACGCATGGAAGTTTCAAACTGCCGGTCGAAGCTCACTGGGGCAAGATGATTCTCGCGCCCGGTGAATATGAGTTCACCATCAGCGACGCGCTCGCGGGCAAAATCCTCACGGTTCGATCCAAAGAGACAGGATGGAGCGGGATGGTCATGTCCGCGGATGCGTCCGATTTGGGTTCTGACAAGGAGACAAAACTGCTCCTCACCAAGTCGGAAAGCGGTGTTTATGTGCGGGCGCTTTGCCTGGGAGATTCCGGAGTGATGCTTAATTACGGAACTCCGAAGTCAGGCAAAATGACGCGGTTGTCGCCGCCTCAATCGACGACAGTGACGTCGGCCTCGGGCGCGCAATAACAAAAAGGTGCGGGATTAGAATCCCGTGCCTTTCATTTGTAGAGACGTTGCTTGCAACGTCTCTTTTTTTCCCCGGAAAAGACGTAGCAAGCTACGTCTCTAATTGATCGCGAATCTGTTCCTTAGTACCTAGTCCGCCCGCGAACTGCTCCTCACTTCTTCGCTCAGGACGATGGCTTCAGCAATCTCTTTCATGGTCTTGCGCTTTTGGCGGCTCTGACGTTGGATGCTGAGATACGCCTGCTCTTCGGTCAATCCGAGATCTCGTTGCAGAATACCTTTGGCGCGCTCGACTAACTTGCGGGTTTCAAGTTGCTGGGAAAGATCGGAGTTTTGCGTCTCCAGCCTAGCAACTTCGACTTCTGCGCCAGCCATGAATCCGATGGTCGAGAGCAGGCGAATATCGCGTGGGCTATAGACATGCGGATCGCGGTGTTGCAGGTTCATGACGCCAACCAGGCGTCCGCGGGACAATAGGGGCACAGACAAGAATGCTTCGTAGCGGTCTTCGGGAAGTTCATTGAAGCGCTGAAATCGCGGATCTTTGAAAGCTTCTTTGAATACCGCGACCGGCTCCTGGTGTTCTGCGACCCATCCAGTAATGCCTTGGCCGATGCGGAGTTTCAGGCGATCGAGCAGTTCCTGATGTGGGTTTTTTGAGGCGCGCAAAACCAAGTCGTCATCTTCCAGAACATAGATAAAACAGGAGTCGCATTTGACGACTTCAACCGCAAAGTCCAAAACCCGGTCAAGCGCCTGATGAAAACCATCAGCGCTGGCAATATGGCGGACGGTCTGGTGCAGGACATCTACATGTGAGTCATCAAGAGGAATCGAAGAAGGCATAGCTTTAACGCTAGCGGCGACGGGAAGCGCTGTCCAATCGCAATTTTTGATGGGAACAATAAAGCAAAACTGCGATTTCTTTCGTCACCAATTAACCTGCAGCAACTTACCCCGGTAACACACTTGGTTACCATCAATATGCAAGCGGTTGCAATGTTTCCCGCGCATACCACGCGGAGTGCTGCGATCAACCCCCATGCTTTCAGCGTCTTAGCCGTACATCGGTTTCGGCGCGAAACCTGCTTTTGCAATATGTGTCGAATTGCGGGGTCGAGTCACCGAATGAATATTGCAGCGAACGCGGCGGTAACGGGCAGACGCAAGCGCAAGCACAGTCTGCTCCCTTTGCTGGTCGTGTTGTTCTTGATTTCTTACGGTCTACTAACAAATTTGGTGTTGCAACAAGACAAGACCATTGATTCGCAGCGGACCCTTGTCCATCTTCTGCTAAAGGACAGTCTGCAACTGAGCGCGATGAGGAAGGCGGAGCGGCAAAAGGGCCAGGCCGATCCCGACCGGCGTGCCTCCGTTAACAGCTTGCAAGCCCAGGCGCATGCGCCAAAAATTCCAGTGATTCAGGTTCCGTCACAGTCACAAAAGAGCCCGTCGGCCCAGGTTCGATCAGAGCAGGTGCAGTCAGAAAAAGTTCCCTCCGGCAAGCAGAACGGCGCGAAAACCGACCGCAAAACAGGGAAGGCACAAAAGCGGGTGCCAAACCGGCCCCCAGCTGAGTTGACCGATCCCTCGGACACGCGCCGGGTTTCGGTCGCGATCTAGTTTTTCTGGCAGGTAGGTGCCATGAAGATTATTGCAACTTTGTTGTTGGCTTCACTCCCGGTCCCACAGGTGCCGGCGAACTTGGCCCAAAGCGCCCAGCCGGCGGCGCATTTCGCCCAACAAGGCAAAGCTTCCCCACGCAAAGGCGGCAAATGGTACTTTGCCCGGACCGGCCACGCAGTATATTGCTACGGTCCGGTCATGACGCTGACCGACACCGGTGGCGGTCTGGAGCGGGTGGCGACGTTCTGCAAGGGCGGCGAGGTGATGGTGCCGTTGAGGGACTAGTGCATCGGGTGATCGGGTCATCTGGCCATCGGGTGACCTGAAAAACCGCGCTTGCGCTTACGCATCCCCACGGAAGCGAATCATTCGAACCGTAATTGTTTTCACGCCGCTGATTAGATCCCCCGATCACCCGATCGGGAGATCCCCCGATGTAACATGTTTCCATGCCGAAATTTGAGCGCCACATCTTCATCTGCGGAAACGTACGTCCGGCGGGGCATCCGCGCGGATGTTGCGATCCAACGGGTAGGGCAGAGTTGCAGAAATTATTCAAGCAGAAGCTGGCAGAGCGAGGCCTGAAGGGAAGAGTTCGCGCAAATCAGTCTGGATGCCTGGACCAGTGCGAACATGGTCCGAACCTGGTGGTTTATCCCGAAGCGGTTTGGTATGGCGGAGTTACGCTGGCCGACGTGGATGAAATCGTGGAATCACATATTATCGGCGGGCGCGCAGTGGAACGGTTGAGGCTAAAGGACGAATGTTTGAATACTCAAAATTGCGAACACAAGGCAAGGCGGGCATCCACGAAATGAAAATTGCAACGCCGCAAGGACGGATAGGTAGCCGTTTGCCGGTTACGCGACTCCATTTTCGTGAAGCAGAAGATCACAGAGCGCCCGCTTCAGTTCTTCGCGCCAAGTTAGATCGCTCACGTGGGGCAAGGCACGGATGGCCGCATACAGAATGCGATTGAATTCGCTGCCGCTCAACACCTGATAGTTGATCTCAGGAGAAAACAGAGTAGGATTCCGCATCGGAAACTCTAGGATTTTTCCAGCCATACTTCACCTGTGCGGACTGAGGAATCTCGTCTTCACGCCGCGGAACTAGCATACTGTATTCGTCTTTCATTCGCCATAAAAATACACGTTTAGCGTGAATGAAATCTCGTCTCTAGCTTGCTTCGGAAGGAGTCGGGCAAATGTCCTGGTCTGCCCGATCAGCCGACCTTTATCGAATCACGCAGCGCGTGGCATTTCCTCGATCGGAACCACGTGAATGGCCTGCGCCTCGATGGCGCTGGTTAGCCTGGCCAATCCGAAGGCGCTGAGGCAAAGTCCTACGTCGCGCAGTGCGATGTCGAAGTAATGACCGCAGGCGAGAAGATTTACCGCTATCAGCAGAAGCCAGACGCTGGCGAGATAGGCGCCGAGCTTCGTCCAACTGGTAATGATCATCAATCCGACGATTATCTCGACAACGCCGACCGCCATCATGAATTGATGACTGTGACTCCCGAGCACACGCTGCGCCATGGGACTCAAATACTGGTCCCAATTGGTGAGCCGGTAAAAGAATTTGTCCAGGCCGGCAAGGAACGGTCCGAGAAAGAATGCAATTCGCAGGGACCACCAGGCAGTATTCATTGCGTCGCTCACAGAAGACCTCCATCAGCGAAATTTTGTGTTAGGAACAGAGAAATCAGATGCGCGGGATGAGGTGATAGTTGGCGGGATTTGGTTGCTGTATCTACTTGATATGCTTAGAGTTGGACCAGTGTGTACGTGGAATCCTAGGGCGGGTTGCCAGGAACTGGCTCCTCAGCTCGAATCGTCGAGCGACGCTCAATGAGCGTAATCACGCGATTTAACGTCAAGTAGGGATGGAAACTGAAAAGGAGTCGAGCCCGAGAAGGTCCAGTCCGCAATAACTGTTGTCTATCGGCTAGGCGGTCTTGGAGGCAGCGGCGCATCCATGGTTTTTGGTGGGGCCGGAGATGGTGGGAGACCGTTGCTAGGTTCTGGGCGGTCAAATTGTGGGCTCACCTTACCCTCTGGGATAAGAGGCAAATCGAAACCCAAGATCCTCATGCGTCGTAGGAGTTCCTTCCCATAGCGTGTGCTGTCAACTTCCTCGCGTGCTGGCTCAACACTGATCAGGCTGTCGCGAGGGCCAAGATATAGCAGCGCGTCGGCGGCATCCTTCAGTTTCAGAGCAGATTGGATTTCTCCAGTCCCTCCCGTGATGACGGGCATCGCCGACAAGTCGCCAACCCAGTTCCTGTTCAACAGGGCAATCGAGGGTGCAGGCCAGGAATCGAATCGATGATCCAGATCGTCATAACCTTTAACACCATTCGTCCCAGCCACGATCAGGAAAGTCTTTGCCCCGGCCCGCCGCAATTCAGGTTCAATGTAAGAAGGCGCCGTTGCCCAAGCAGAAGGGTGTTGCCCGCGCAGAAAATGGCCTGCACCTGCGATCAGGAATGCACGGTGATGTTTGGCGAGTACTTCGTCCTTTACGACCTGCGCGTACCACTGGTCGCGATGTCCCAAGAACGGACCGATGTCGTCCTTGGTTTTTACTTTGTCCCAATCGATGTAGGGGTCTCCACAAAGAACACGCATCTGATGCTTGCCATGGCGGCGCATGTTCGTTTTGCGCACCGTTTTATACAAGTCTCCGTAAATCGGTGGCGGGTCCCCCAGGCCTAGTGTGTTACGCCAGGCGCGCTGCACTTCCTCGATCGGAACTGCTTCGCCTGCCACAAATCGGTCCACGGACTTCTGACAGAGCGAATTTCCGAATTCCATCACGACATCGTCAACGCGATCGGCGAACTCAGACTTAGCGATCAGCGATTGAAGCCATTCGTATTCCTGTTTATTCCAATGAATCTCACCCAACATGACGATATCGTGTGTCTCGAATGCCTCCAGGACAACTGCCGACGCATTCTTAGGGCTCGGATCCGCTTGAGCAAAACATGGTGAAGCAAATGCGAACAAAGGTAGTGACAACATTTGTATGGGATGTATTTTCATTCGGAATGACCAAGAATGGTGCCCGTTTGAGTCTGCGACTAAAGACACCAGCCGCGTAGCGCGGGTTCCCAGCGGTCCGATGTCCCTTCTTTGGCAGAGGACACCAATATTTGGGCAACCAAACTGTACCTCATGCGGAACCTGCAACGGGTGCTCTGACGAGCGTAGCTGTTGTTATCAGGCATTTTGCGTTCAAAATCCCAGCCATTTTGAGTGAACGCGATTAATGAGATGGTCCGCCGCCGAATAGGATAACGGCGCGGTAGTTTACATCAGGAGGATCATCACAATGCATATCGCATCTATTGGCATCGATCTGGGCAAGACCACCTTTCACCTGGTTGCATT
>Ga0209056_10007335_pt1 | contig 11355 bp, 10 predicted proteins | sample GraSoiAngelo_114_FD_185876 | JGI IMG/M metagenome (GOLD analysis project Ga0209056, IMG submission 185876) | Grasslands soil microbial communities from the Angelo Coastal Reserve, California, USA - 14_0903_13_40cm (SPAdes) (version 2) | ecosystem: Environmental > Terrestrial > Soil > Grasslands... | reverse complement strand
ACGCCGAAAAGGCGCGGGTGCTGGGAAAACCGCTGCGCCAGGGCGGGCTCGCGGCCGCGCTCCGCTCGGGTGGTGAAGCGGAGCAGATCGCCGATGCGCTGGCGCGCGCTTTCGACCTGGGTCCTTTGCGCACCGTCACCGCCTCGGAGCCGAGGTTCGCCTGCCGCTGCTCGCGCGAGCGCGTGGTGCGCGCACTGCGCTCGCTGGGCGCAATGCCTCTGCGCGAGATGGCGGAAAAGGACCGCGGCGCCCGGCTGACCTGCGATTTCTGCAACGCCGCGTACAGCTTCTCGGAGTCGGAATTGATCGCTCTTGGTCAGCCCTGAACGAGCTGCTTCAGCTTCTGCACCGCATGATGGAAGTTGACCTTGGCGTTGACCTCCGTGATCCCCAGGGTCTGCGCGATCTCCGCGAACGGCAGGTCGCCGTCGATGCGCAGCAGGAGGACTTCCCGCTGCCTGCGCGGCAGCCTGGCCACCGCCTCGCGTAGCGCCTTCTGCTGCTGGACCCGCGCGATGCGGGCCTCGGGATCCTCGACGGTCGGCTCGGCCTCGTGCTCCTGCGCCTCTTCCGATCGATCGAAACGCGCGATGTCGCGCAGGTGGTTTTTCGCCAGGTTCACCACGATGCGGAAGAGCCACGATTTGAATGAGCCGCCGCGCCATCCCGCGGCGCGTTCGCTGGCGTTGATGAAGGCCCGCTGCGCGAGGTCCTCGGCGTCGTCCTCGTCGCGCGCGAAGCGGCGCGCGATGGCGAGGGCGGGACGCTGGTAGCGCCGCACGAGCGCCTCGAACGCCCTGGAATCGCCGGCGCGGAACGCGGCGAGAAGCTCGGCGTCGCTCAGGTCGCCCATCCGAGGCGCCCACCCTTAGCACGAAGGCGCAAACGAGCTTGCAGCCGGTTGTGAAATGCACTCTATTTCCGCGCGCATGCTCGACTTGAAGTGGGTGGTGGCGAATCTCGACGAAGCGCGCCGGCGGCTTGCGACGCGCGGCGGTGGCGCGGCGGAAGCCCTGGCGCCGATCGAAGCGCTCGCGGCGGAGCGCCGGCAGCTGATCCAGGCCAGCGAGACGCAACGGGCGGAGCAGCGGAAGGCGTCCGAGCAGATGCGCTCTCTCAAGGGCGGAGAACAAGCCCGGCTTCGCGCCCGGCTCAAGACGCTCTCGGACGAGGTGAAGGAGAAGGAAACGCGGCTGAAGGACGTCGAGGAGCAGATCGATCGCGCGCTCCTGAACGTACCCAACCTGCCACACGAGACGGTGCCGGTCGGGACCTCCGAGCGCGACAACCAGGTGGTGCGCGCCTGGGGAGACAGGCCTGCCATCGATTCCCCGCTCGAGCACACCGAGATCGGCGAGAATCTCGGGCTGCTCGACTTCGAACGCGCCGCGAAGGTGTCCGGCACCCGTTTCGTCTTCTATCGCGGCGCCCTGGCGCGTCTCGAGCTCGCGGTGGTGCAATTCTTCCTCGATTCCGCGCGGGAGCGCGGGTATCTCGAGCTGCTCCCGCCCTACCTGGTGAACGCGGATTCGATGCGCGGCACCGGACAGCTGCCGAAGTTCGAGGAGGACCTGTTCAAGACGACCGCCGGTTACTACCTCATCCCCACCGCCGAAGTGCCGGTGACGAACTACCATCGCGACGAGATCCTCGAAGGCGCCCGGCTTCCGTTGAAGTACACGGCGTTCTCGCCGTGCTTCCGCAGCGAGGCGGGCAGCTACGGGAAGGACACGAAGGGGATCATCCGGCAGCACCAGTTCCACAAGGTGGAGCTGGTCCGATTCGAGCGGCCGGAGAGCGCGCACGCGGCTCTCGAGGAGTTGGTTCGCGACGCGCAGGTCCCGCTGCAGCGGCTCGGGCTGCATCATCGCGTGGTCGCCCTCTGTACGGCGGATCTGGGCTTCGCTTCGGAGAAGACGTACGACCTCGAGGTCTGGCTGCCCGGCCAGAACGCCTACCGGGAGATCAGCTCGTGTTCGACGTTCGGCGACTTCCAGGCGCGGCGGGCGCAGATCCGGTTCCGCCCCTCGCAAGGCGACAAGCCGCGGCTGGTGGCGACGCTCAACGGCAGCGGGCTCGCCGTCGGACGCACGGTGGTGGCGATCCTGGAGAACGGGCAGCAGCGCGATGGCAGCGTGCTCCTCCCGGCAGCGATTCGCCCATACATGGGAGGGCTCGAGCGTCTGATGCCGGCGGCCGACAGGTAGGATTTTCGCCTCCTTGTCGCGCCCGCGCCCCGTGCGAACCGTCGTTGCATGGCGGAAGCATCCGAGTTGATTTCCGGTGACGTGCGTCACACCCCGCAGCGGGTGGAGAAGCCGTGGGGGTACGAGCTCATCTGGGCGCATGCGGAGCGATACGTAGGAAAAATTCTCCACATCATCGCTGGCCACGCGCTCAGCCTCCAGTACCACCGGCAGAAGGACGAAACCATCCATCTGCTCTCTGGGTCGATGCGGTTCGACTACGACCGCGGCGAAGGGCGGCGCGAGATCGAGCTGCGCATGGGCGAGTCCGTCCGGATCCGGCCAGGGATGGTGCACCGCATGATCGCGCTCACTGACTGCGACGTGCTGGAGGCGAGCACGCCCGAGCTCGACGACGTCGTGCGCCTCGAAGATCGATACGGGCGGAAGTGATGGAGGTCCGGCCGGCCGAAGCGATCGCGTTGCCGGTTCCGCGGCCGGCGGTGCTCGCGCAGGATCTGGTCTGGCCGCTGCTCGTCGCGCTGGCGACGGCGGCGGCGATTGCGCCGTTCTGGGCGAGCGAGCTCCTCCCCTACCAGGACGGTCCCCAGCACGTCGCGGCCGTTCGCGTGCTAGCGGACTATCACTCGCCTGGGTTCGCGTTCGATCGGTGGTTCGAGCTCGATCTCGGGCGGCTGCAGTATCTCGGCTTCTGCATGCCCGCGGCGGCGATCGCGAAGGTCACCGGGCCGGACGCAGCCGTGCGGATCATGCTCTCGCTGATCGCGGTGGCGACGTCGGCAGCGTTCTGGATGCTCCTGGGCGCCTTCGGCCGTGATCGGCGCCTCGCCGTGTTCGCGCCGGCGGTGTTCCACACCACGCCGCTCTACCTCGGCTTCTTCAACTTCATCGAGTCCATCCCGCTCGCACTCACCCTTCTCGCGCTCACCGAACGCGAGCTGCGACGACCCGCTCTCGGGCGGGCGGCCGTGATGGGCATCGGTGGCGCCGCGCTCCTCTGGCTGCATCCCAGCGCGCTTGCGTTCGCGCTCGGAGGGAGCGGCGTGCTTGCCATCACTTCCGCAGAGCCGCGGCGGAGGATGGCCAGGGCGCTCGCGCCGTACCTGCCTGCCCTCCTGCTGCTCGGCGCCTGGACCCTGCAGGCGCTGGCCTCGCGGGATGGTCCCGGCGCGCCGGCGCGGACGCCGCCGCACTGGTTGGGGCTCAAGTACCAGGTCCTCGATCTGCTCCGGTACGGCAACGTACTGGCGGGGACCTGGGACGAATGCTTCGTGCTGGCGCTGGTGGCGCTGTTCGGCGCGCTGATCGCCGTGCGTCCCCGTGCCGGCAACGAGAGGGCCTGGCGCCTGCCGCTGCTCGCTGCGCTTTCGCTCGCCGCCTACATGGTTGCGCCGTTCGACATCGGCTACATGGGGTACATCCACACCCGCGCGCTGCCCTTCCTGGTGCTGCTCGCGATCGCGTCGCCACCGATTGCGCAGGGGCGCAAGACGGCAGCGATCCTGATCGCGGTCGTGGCGCTGCAGATCTGCTATCAGGCGCAGGTGGCGAGGGCGTATCGCGCCTTCGACCGCGAGGCGCAGGTCACAGAGCTCCACCAGGTGCTGCGCGCGGCGGAACCGGGCAAGAGCCTGATCGGAATCCTCGACTCGACCCAAAGCCAAGTCATGCAGTTCCAGGCCTACCTCCACTTCGCCGCCTACTATGAAGTCCTGCGCGGCGGGCGCGCCCGCTACAACTTCGCGGAGACGCCCTGGACGCCGGTCCGCTTCCGGAAAGGGACCGAGCCGGTTTCGCTGCCGCGAAGCTGGGAGGTGAGACCGCTTCAGCTCGACATCGCGCGCGCGGTCTCCGACGAGGACTACGTGTTGGTGCGGCAGCCCGGTCCGCGACCCATGGGATTCGATCTAGTCGCGCAGGCCGGGCGCTGGTCGCTCTATGCTCCGGCAGCCCGCCGTTGAGCGGGGACGGCGGTGGAAAGCGGGTGCGGCAAGGACCAGCTGAAGATCTTGTTCATCCAGAAGTTCCACCCAGTGGTGACGCCGATGGCCACCGCATTCGCGACGTACGTGTTGATCCGGAAGACCCCGACCTGCATTTCGAGCAGACCGACGCTGAGGGCCAGGCCGGCGGCGCAGATTCCGTTGAACTTCGCGAACCGGCGCAGCCGCGCCATCCCGTAGCCCTGCTTTTCAGCCAGGTCGCCGAACGTCCACAGGTCGTTCCAGAGGAAATTGTTGGCCATCGCCATTTCCGCGGCGACCAGCTTCGAGGGCGTCAAGGGCCATCCGAGGCGGCCCTTCAACAGCCAGAGGATCGCCATGTCGACCGCGACGCCGGAGAGGCCGACCGCGGCGAACTTCGCGAATCGCGGCGGCAACAGCGCGAGCCGGAGGCGGACGAGGTGGCGGACGTACTCGACGTACACCTTGGCGGTGACCTTGCTCTGGCCGGCGGTGCGCTCCCGGAAGACGTAGCCGACCTCGGCGATGCTGTCGATCCGGCCGCGGCCGATCACCTCGATCAGGATCTTGTAGCCGAGAGGGCTGAGGACCGCGCCGGCGATCGCGCTTCGGCGCACCATGAAGTAGCCGCTCATCGGGTCCGAGACGCGCCCCACCACGCTGGGAAGCAAGCAGAGCCCGAGCAGTTGCGCTCCGCGCGAGAGCGCTCGGCGCAGCGCGCTCCAGTCGCTCATCCCTCCGCCGCCGGCGTGCCGGCTGGCCACGGCCAGATCGGCTCCTTCGCCGATCTCCCTCCATAGCCTCTCCACCACTTCGGGAGGATGCTGCAGGTCTGCATCGATGACGGCGAGCACCTCGCCGCGCGCCGCTTGCCACCCGCGGATCACGGCCGTGGAAAGGCCTTTCTCTCCTCGCCGCCGCATCACCCGCAGCGCGGGAAACCGGTCTGCCAGCCGCAGCGCGAGCGCCCAGGTTTCGTCGGGGCTATCGTCGTCGACGACCAGCAACTCGTACGCCCCCGGGAGGCAACCGTCCAGGACCGCCGAGAGCCGGCCGATCAGCTCGGTGAGATTGCGCGATTCGTTGAACGTCGGGATGACCAGCGAGAGCTTTACGGCACCCGCCGGGCGAGCGGCCACTTCGAGGGCACCCGCTGGAACGTCGAGAACTGCGGGATGGCGACCGCCTTCGAGAACGTGGACCGCGCTCATGTGCCCCCCTCCTGGTTGTGCAAAAACCTTGGGGAGCGACCGCACTGTCTGCAACCCAACGAAATACGCAGGCGAGTGTGCAGGCAGGGGGCCCCACGGCCGCGTCGTTGCGTGGCGAGCACCCGAGATCGAACTTCCCAGAGGCGTCGGTGTTGGCGGGACGGAGGGGGGGCATGCGGACGATCGATCTGGCGTGCGCGGCTGCGATCGTTCTCTGCGCCTGTGCGCCGACCGATCAGAACGGCGCTGGGTCGTTCGCTCCGCCGCCAACGCGCACGCTGACCCTCCGCTCCGGTGGCAACGGGTCGGGAGCCGTTCGTTCAGCGGACCCGGCATTCGAATGCAGCGCGCAGTGCGTGCAGAACCTCGCGGCGAACGCGAATGTCCGGCTCACGGCGGTGCCCGCCAGCGGCTCCACCTTCGCTGGGTGGCAAGGCGCGTGCTCCGGGACGGCCGACTGCTCCCTCACCATGGACATGGATCGGGACGTGACGGCGAATTTCTCGACGCCGCCACCCGGCATGGCCCGCATCGACGTCGTACCGATCGGCAAGGGCTCTGGGCGCGTCACTTCGTCGCCGGCGGGGATCGACTGCCCGGCGGTCTGCAGCGTCTCCGTGGCCGCGGGCACCAACATCTCGCTGACGGCAATGCCCGACGGGAGCTCCACCTTCGCGGGCTGGGGCGGCGCGTGCAGCGGCGGCGGAGGTTGCAACTTCAGCGCGAACGGGAACCAGACTGCGTGGGTGAACTTCGACCTGAAGACGCCGCCTCCACAGAGCTGCGCCGCGATCGCGCCGCCGGACGACGTGCCCATGCAGCAGTTCGTGCACGCGCAGGACGGCACCTATTACGCGTGCTATCCCGGGCTCGGCGACGCGAACGGCACACTGGCCTTTCCCAGGGCGTTCAACGACCCGAACAATCACGGTTCGGTGTTCGAGTTCGTCACCACGTCCAACGACCACCTGCGTGACCAAGGTGGATCTTCCGAGGGGCCACGGCCGCAGCAGCAGCCGTCCGGGCTCGTCATGTACGGAGACCGTGGACACATGTTCCCCGTCCAGGACGCGGTGTTGATCCGCAGTTGGGACACGTCCGGCAAGGCCTTGGGCGACGCGGTCCTGCGGGCGCAGAACTTCTCAGGCTCTCCGGACCCGGCGGGCGGCGTCTTCCTCGCCGGCGATCTCTCCACTTCCATCGATCGTTCCGCCGCCCTGACCCACACCGCGGCGATGTACACGGGCGGCGGCTCGGTGCCCACTCTGCGTTGGGGACCGAGCGCTCTCGCCTCCAGCGGAACGGTATACGGCACGGGCGTAGATCTCCTGGGCCGGGCCCTGGTCATCACCGATGGCCGCGCGAAGTTCGGCAAGGGAACCATCTCGGCGCAATGGTTCGAGCGCGACGGCAGGGCACTGACGGATGAATTCGTGCTCGTATCGGGCTTCAGCGCCGGAGAGTCGACGTGGTTCGAGACGTCCCCTCTGATCGGCTCCAGCCTGGCGGTGCGAAGGATGGACTACGCGTACTCCCAGATCGGCACCTACCACGCGCATGCCCTGGTCCTGGTGGCGAGCGGACAGCCATCGGTGCAGCCCGCGCCTGACTGGATGGTCGCCCGGCCGGACACGAGGCTGCAGATCGTCCGCGGCGGGCGCGCATACGCGGTCATTCCCTACGGAGCCAAGGGCGCGGCGTGCACCCAGCGGATCGAGGTGATGGCGCCGGACGGCAGCTCGTGCGGCGCGCGCGACTATCCCATCGCCGGCGGCAACTGCGATACCCATCAACTCTCGGTGGGAGCGGACGGGACCATGATCCAGATGCTGCCGACCGCGATGGAGACCACGGATCCGATCGCGTTCACGCACACCTGCACCTGGCGGTGGTGGCCGGCGGCGCTGAAGTAGCGTCACACGTAACGGAAGACGAGCACCGCGATCATGGCGGACACCAACGTCGCGCCCCAGAGCGGCGTGCCGAAGATCGCCAGCCATCCGAGGTGGATGTAGGCGGCGGACAGCAGGGAGACGAACAGCCGGTCGCCGCGCGTGGTCACGATGTGCAGGATCCCCCGGCGCGGCGCGCCGCCCGGAGAGCGCCACTCCCAGACCACCATGCCGGCGAGAAGCACCCCGATGAAGATGCAGAAGACGGCGGTCTGCCAGGTCCACGCCATCCATCCCAGCCCGCTCGCCGTTCCTGCCATGGCGGTGCCCCTCAGACCCGGCCGAGGGCGAAGCCCTTGGCGATGTAGTTGCGCACGAAGTAGATGACGAAAGCGCCCGGGATGATGGTGAGCGCGCCCGCGGCGGCGAGAAGACCCAGCTCGTAGCCCGAGGTACTCGCGGTGCGCGTCATGGTGGCCGCGATCGGCTTGGCATCCACCGCCGTCAGCGTCTTGGCGAGCAGCAGCTCGACCCAGGAGAACATGAAGCAGAAGAACGCCGCGACGCCGACGCCGGCGGCAATGGTCGGAATAAAGATGCGGATGAAGAACCGCCAGAAGGGGTAGCCGTCCACGAATGCCGTCTCGTCGAGCTCCTTCGGCACGCCCGACATGAAGCCCTCGAGGATCCACACCGCCAGCGGGATGTTGAACAGGCAATGCGCGAGTGCCACTGCGACCCGGGTGTCGAAGAGGTGGATCGCCGAATACAGCTGGAAGAACGGCAGCGCGAAGACCGCCGGCGGCGCCATGCGGTTCGTGAGCAGCCAGAAGAAGAGGTGCTTGTCGCCGAGGAAGCGGTAGCGTGAGAACGCGTACGCAGCCGGCAGGGCCACGGTCACCGAAAGAACGGTGTTCATGAGCACGTACGCGAGCGAGTTGAGGTAGCCGCCGTACCAGGTGGGATCGGTGAAGATCTTGCGGTAGTTCTCCAGCGTGAAGACCCGGGGCCAGAGGGTGAACGAGCCGAGGATCTCGTTCGTGTTCTTGAACGACATGTTCAGCAGCCAGTAGATCGGCAAGAGCACGAAGAGGATGTACAGGACCGGCACCAGCCAGACGAATCGCTTCATGTCACTCGGCCTCGTCCTTGGTCATCACCGTGTAGAAGATCCACGACAGCAGGAGCACGATGAGAAAGTAGATGAGCGACATGGCCGCCGCCGGCCCCAGGTCGAACTGCCCGAGCGCGACCTTCACCAGATCGATCGACAGCAGCGTGGTCGCGTTGCCCGGTCCGCCGCCGGTCAGCACGATGGGCTCGGTGTAGATCATGAAGCTGTCCATGAATCGGAGCAGCACGGCGATGGTCAACACGCGCTTCATCTTCGGGAGCTGGATATAGCGGAAGACCGCACCGCTCGAGGCCCCGTCGATCTTGGCAGCCTGGTAGTAGGCGTCCGGGATCGCGCTCAGACCAGCGTATGCGAGCAGGACCACCAGCGAAGTCCAGTGCCAGACGTCCATCGCGATGAGCGTGGCCCACGCGGCGAACGGCTGCCGCGTATAGTTGTAATCGATGCCCACCGCGTTGAGGGTGCGGCCGAGCAACCCGATATCGGGTAGCGCGAGCAGGTTCCACATCGCTCCGACCACGTTCCAGGGAATGAGCAGCGGCATTGCCACCAGCACGAGGCACACCGAGACCCACGGTCCCCGGCGCGGCATCGCCAGGGCGATGGCAACGCCGAGCGGGACCTCGATGGCGAGGATGATTCCGGTGAAGAGCAGCTGCCGTTGCAACGAGTTGTGGAAGCGTTCCGAGTGCAGCACCGCCTGGAACCATTTCACGCCCTCGAAGAAGAAGACGTTCTCGCCGAAGGTCTCCTGGACCGAGTAGTTGATGACCGTCATCAGCGGGATGAGCGCGTTGAAGGCGACAAGCAGCACGACGGGAACCACCAGCCACCAGGCCTTCTGATTGGGCGTCTTCATGGCCGCGCGCCTTCGACGATCCAGCCGTCCGCGTACAGCTGCGTGTGCGCCGGATCGAAGGACACGAAGGCGCGCTCGCCGGGAAGCTGCTCGCCCTCCCTCACCAGCAGCCTGATGGTCACGTTCTCGTGCTGCGTTTCGACGATGCGGTGACGCCCCGTGTCGCTGATCTTCGCGATGCGCACGGGGATCCCGGCGGCGGAGAATCGCACGAACTCCGGCCGCACGCCGATCTCGAGCCTTTTGCCCGGGGGCGTCGTCTTCGGCGGCGCGGCCGTCTCCACGGCGCGGCCGAACAGGCGCGGGGCGCCGCCCTCGAACGTGGCCGGCAGCACGTTCATGCCGGGCGACCCGATGAAGTAGCCGACGAAGGTGTGGCGCGGCCGCTCGAAGAGCTCCACCGGAGTGCCTGCCTGCACCACGGTGCCCTCGTTCATGACGACGACCTGGTCGGCGAAGGTCAGGGCCTCGGTCTGATCGTGCGTGACGTAGATCATCGTGGTGTGCAGACGCTGGTGCAGTTCCTTGAGCTTGGAGCGCAGACGCCATTTCAGATGGGGATCGATCACCGTCAGCGGCTCATCGAACAGGATTGCCGCGACGTCCTCGCGTACCAGGCCGCGACCGAGCGAGATCTTCTGCTTGCCATCCGCAGTGAGTCCGGCGGCGCGGTGGTTCAAGGTCAATTCCAGGTCCAGCATCGCCGCGACCTGGCGGACGCGCGTGTCCACGGTCGCCTGCGGAATGCCGCGATTCCGAAGCGGGAACGCCAGGTTGTCGTAGACGGTCATCGTGTCGTAGACGACCGGGAACTGGAAGACCTGCGCAATGTTGCGCTCGTCGGGCGGCAGCGCGGTGACGTCGCGCTCGCCGAAGCGCACGGTGCCTTCGGTCGGTCGCAACAGGCCCGAGATGATGTTCAGCAGGGTGGTCTTCCCGCAGCCCGAGGGTCCGAGCAACGCGTTTGCGCTGCCGGCTTCCCATTCGAGGTCCAGGCGCTTGAGCGCCCAGTCCGCGTCGTTGCGCGGGTGGACCTGATAGGTGTGCCGCAGGTTCGACAGCCTGATGCGCGCCATGTCGTGCCCCGCCCCCGCTAAGCACTGCCGGTGCTGACGCACCGCCCGTCCGGCGCGAAGTAGAGCCCGCGCGCGACGTCGAGCCGGAAACCCGCGGTCTCGCCGACGTCGAAGCGATGGATTCCTTGCGCTTGTGAGATCCAGGTGCTGCCGTCCAGATCGAAGTGGACCACGCTGTCGGATCCGCTGATCTCCGTGATGGAAACCCGGCCGGTGACCGCCACCGCCTCCGCCGGGCTGCCCGCGACGGCGGCCGGTTGCACGTGGTGCGGGCGCAGGCCGAACGTGTACGGGCCGTCCGCGAGTTTCGCCAGGGCACCCTCCGCTCTCCAGCTCACCACCTTGCCCAGCTCGATGCGGTCGCTGCGCTTGATCACGTTCGCGGTGTTGATCGGAGGATCGGAGAACGCCCGCGCCGTGGTGAGGTCGACCGGCCGGCGGTAGACGGACGACGTCTCGCCGAATTGCGTGATCCTGCCTTCGTGCACCGTCGCCGTGTGGCCACCGAGCAGCAGCGCTTCGCCCGGCTCGGTGGTGGCGTAGACCACGGTGCAGTCGCGGTCGGCGAACAGCCGCGGCAGCTCGTCGCGCAGGCCTTCGCGCAGCTTGTAGTCGAGGTTTGCCAGCGGCTCGTCCAGGAGCACCAGGTCGGCGTCCTTCACCAGGGCGCGGGCGAGGGCGGTGCGCTGCTGCTGGCCGCCGGACAGTTCGCTCGGGCGCCGATCCAGGAGCGCGTCGAGCCGGAGCAGCTCGGCGATGCGTCCGACGCGCGATTTTACTTGTGACCCAGGTACCCGTTCGACCCGTAGCGGCGAGGCGATGTTCTCGAAGACGGAAAGGTGCGGGTAGTTGATGAACTGCTGGTACACCATCGCCACGCGACGCTTCTGCACCGGCACCGCGGTGACGTCGTGGCCGTTGAACCGGATCTCGCCGGCAGTGGGTCGCAGCAAGCCCGCCATCAGCCGCATCAAGCTCGTCTTTCCAGCGAGCGTGGGCCCGAGGAGGATG
>Ga0209056_10007333_pt1 | contig 11356 bp, 5 predicted proteins | sample GraSoiAngelo_114_FD_185876 | JGI IMG/M metagenome (GOLD analysis project Ga0209056, IMG submission 185876) | Grasslands soil microbial communities from the Angelo Coastal Reserve, California, USA - 14_0903_13_40cm (SPAdes) (version 2) | ecosystem: Environmental > Terrestrial > Soil > Grasslands ... | reverse complement strand
CGGACAAGGCGCGAGCCTTTTGGTGCTTCCGGCCGCCGCGAGAGTCCGCGCTTCCTTATGTTAAGCAGAAGGACTGGCCGCGCTCGCCGATTGACTACTTCATACTTGCGAAGCTGGAGGACAAGGGCCTGGCGCCCGCTCCGGCGGCGGATAAATACACGTGGCTCAGACGGGTCACGATGGATCTGACCGGTTTGCCTCCCACCGCACACGAGATTGAAAACTTCGTAACTGACGCTTCTCAGGATGCCTGCGCAAAAGTCGTCGACCGCCTCCTCGCCTCGCCTCACTACGGCGAGCGCTGGGCACGCCACTGGCTGGACCTGGTGCGCTTCGCCGAGACCAACGGGCATGAATTCGACAACGACAAGCTAGACGCCTGGCGGTATCGAGACTACGTGATTCGCGCATTCAACGAGGATGTTCCTTACAATCAGTTTGTTCGAGAGCACATTGCCGGAGATCTGCTCCCCGGAAAGCGCCTCAGCGCCGACGGCTCACACTGGGAGTCGCCCCTGGGCACCAGCTTTTACTGGTTCGGCGAGGTCGTCAACAGCGCGACCGACTCCGTCAAATCCCGCGCCGACGAGGTGGACAACCAGATCGACGTTCTCAGCAAGGCCTTCCTGGGCTTGACCGTGGCATGCGCGCGCTGCCACGATCACAAGTTCGACCCCGTTCCGGCCGCGGATTACTACGCCCTTGCCGGAATCATGCACAGCACCGGCATCACGGAGAACGTTATCGATTCGCCGTCGCGCGCGGCCGCGATTGCCTCTCTCCGCCAGCAGATATCGGACACCAACGCCCAGATCAAGAAACTGCTTCGTCCTGCCCAGCGCAAGCTGGCGCAGCAGATCAAGCCGTATCTCCTGGCTGCAGTCCGGAATCTCGCGGAAGAAGATGCAGAACACTCTCCCCCGGAGGATGCGCCGCCAAAGGCGAGAGGTCTGAGTCCCAATCTGTTGAAGGCCTGGAGAACCAGCCTTGCCCAGGCGCGCGAAGAACCCGAGAACGTCTTCTATCCTTTTGTCGCCGTCGCCGACCGGCTCGCGCGAGATCGATCCACGTCGGTCCGCGACGCCATCATGGATCTGCGCAAGGACCTGGACGAACGGATCGCCCGGTCGAGCCCGATTCATCCGGAACAGAAACGAAGAGGCGACATAACCTTTGAAGACTTCGAGGGCTTGACTTACGAAACCTGGGCTGTCTCGGGTCAGGCTTTTGGAGAGTGTCCGCACCGTTCCCTCGCCCCCAACCAGTGCCTGCGCGGCTATCGAGGACAGGGTTTGGCCAATTCGTTTGGCGGCGGATCGGACAGAATCGTGGGCAGTCTGACGTCGGCCAAGTTCAAGATGCCGAAGCTCTACGTCCACGTGCGCATGACAGGCAGCAAAGAAAAGCCTGCGGGAGAAAGGACTCCGCTGCGATTCACCGTGGTTGCGGACGGTCACAAGAGCCAGCACCTCATTCCCGATGGAGCCGCCCATCTCCAGTGGAAGACGGTGCGCATGACCAAGGAAATCGGCCGTCTCTGCTATTTCGAGATTGTCGATCGCAGCCGCGAAGGGCACATCGTCATCGACAAGATCGTCCTTTCGGACGTGAAGGATCCGCCACCTCTCGCATCCAGCCCCGACCCGCACATTCTGGCGCTCCTTTCCCGGCCCGGCATCAACTCCTTGGAATCGCTGGCCGAAGCTTACCAGGAGCTCTTCAGCAGCGCTTTCCAGGCCGCAGAAAGTGCGAACGCATCCGCGTTGATCGAGGCGCTGAACCCCGCGGGAAGACTCGAAGACCTGTCCATCTTTCTTCCGTCCGAGACAGTGGCAGAGTGCGTCCGGCTCAAGGAACGGCGCAGCAGCCTCGATTCCCGGATCCCGGAATCGGCGTTCGCCATGATTGCCAGGGACGAAAACCCGCGCGACGTCCGCGTGCACATCCGGGGAAACCACAAGAATCTGGGCGATGAAGTTCCGCGGCGATTCCTCCAGGTGGTCGCGGGAAGCGACCAGTCCCCCGTTCTTCACGGCAGCGGCCGCCTGCCGCTCGCAGAATGGATCGCACGCCGCGAAAACCCGCTGACAGCAAGGGTCCTGGTCAACCGGATCTGGAAGCATCACTTCGGGCAGGGTATTGTCCGGTCATTGGATAACTTCGGAAAGACCGGGGAGGAGCCCACCCATCCCGAATTGCTGGACTTTTTGGCGAACCGATTTGTCGAGGCGGGGTGGTCGGTGAAAGCCCTGCACCGAATGCTCGTGCTCAGCAGCGCGTATGCGATGTCGAGCAGCCCGAGTGAAGCTGCCTTGAGGAGCGACCCGCAAAACCGCCTTCTCCAGCACATGCCGGTCCAGAGGCTGGAAGGAGAAACCGTGCGCGATTCCATCCTGGCCATCGCAGGAACCCTGGACCGCCATTTGTATGGTCCGAGCGTCACGCCATACATAAGTAAGTACCAGGACGGGCGGGGCAAGCCGGAGCCGGGTCCTCTAGACGGCAACGGCCGGCGCAGCGTGTACATTCAGGTGCGCCGCAACTTTATTACGCCGATGTTTCTCGCTTTCGATTACCCGCTTCCGATCTCGACGATCGGAAGCCGCAGCACATCGACGGTCCCAGCCCAGGCGCTCATGATGCTGAACAACGAGCTCGTGGCTTTCCAGGCACAGCAGTGGGCGCGCCGCATCGTCGGTGAAGAAGGAGATTCTCGCAGGCGCGTCGAGCGGATGTTCTTGAGCGCCTTCGGCCGCCCCGCAGAGGAATGGGAGATCAAAGAGACGCTGGCGTTCGTCAAAACGCAGAAATCACGTTATGACTCGGCGCAGGATGCGGGCGTTGCGTCAAACGACACTCTGGATGCCTGGTCGGATCTGAGCCATGTATTGATGAACTCCGCCGAATTCATTTACGTCAGGTAGCGGCTGGATTGTGGATTGCGGATTGCGGATTGCGGATTTGGAATTAATGGACAGCTTATCGATCATGAGAATCCGAAATCCCCAATCCGCAATCCGCAATCCACAATCCGAAATCAAAGACATGCACCGAATTGATTTCTCGAGGGCGGGAGTGAGCCGAAGAGAGATGTTGTGCAAGTGCGCCAACGGCTTCGGAGGCCTGGCCCTCGCGTACCTCGTCGCGGATAAAATCGCCTCCGCGGCCGCCCTCGCCGAGAGGAACCCCCTGGCCCCTCGCCTTCCACACTATGAGCCTAAAGCCCGGTCCGTCATTTTTCTGTTCATGGATGGCGGGCCGTCTCAAATCGACACCTTCGATCCCAAGCCCCGGCTCGAAAGAGAAAACGGACAGGCAATCCCGTTCGAGACGCCGACCACTGTTTTCAATATCAGCAACAAGATCCTGGCGTCGCCCTACAAGTTCCGGAAGTACGGCCAGTGTGGAGCCGACGTGAGCGAGCTTTTTCCAAATCTGGCCTCCTGCGTGGACGACATGGCCATCATTCGCTCCATGGTGGCCGATCATTCCGAGCACACGGCGGCGAACTATTTTATGCATTCGGGTTCCGGCTTCCAGGGCCGCCCCAGCATGGGGGCCTGGTTGACCTACGGCCTGGGAAGCGAGTCGGAGAACCTGCCCGGATTTATCGTTCTCGAAAGCGGCCTGGTTCCTCCGGGCGGCATGGACCTTTTCGGCAGCGGTTTTCTTCCGGCCAGTTACCAGGGAACTCTGTTTCGAAAAGGGGAGTACCCCATCGCCGACGTCGCGCCGCGCGAGAAAGGCCCCGAGCTGCAAAGAAACAAACTGGCCCTCTTGCACAGGCTCAACGGAGGCGTCCTGGAACGATTCGGCGCCGTGACGGAGCTCGAGGCCACGATCTCGAATTACGAGCTGGCCTTCCGCATGCAGTCGGCAGTCCCGGAGCTGCTGGACCTGAAAGGAGAGTCCGAAGCGACACGAAAGCTTTACGGCCTCGACGAACCAGACACCGAAGAGTTCGGCCGCCAGTGCCTGCTGGCGCGCCGGATGGTCGAGCGGGGGGTCCGGTTTGTCGAATTGCTTCCGCCCTTTCGAAAAGGCATCGACCGGTGGGACCAGCACGGAAGCCTGGAAAGCGGTCATCGGATCAATGCCAAAGCCGCCGACCGCCCCATCGCGGCGCTGCTGAAGGACCTCAAAGATCGCGGACTGCTCCGTCATACGCTCGTGGTCTGGGGCGGCGAATTCGGGAGAACTCCCACAGCGCAGTTACCGGACGACGGCTACGTCAAGGAAGTAGGGCGCGATCACAACCCGTTCGGATTCACGATGTGGCTTGCAGGCGGAGGGATCAAGGGGGGAACGATCTACGGAGAGACCGACGAGTACGGCTATTTCGCCATCAAGGACAAGGTCCACGTGCACGACCTGCATGCCACGATTCTCCACCTGCTCGGCCTCGACCACACGAAGCTCACCTATCGCTTCAGCGGGCGCGATATGCGCCTGACCGACGTCCACGGCAACATCGTCAGGGAAATCCTCGCGTAACATCTTCTCACCACAAAGACGCGAAGACGCAAAGAAACGAAAAGAACTTTTGCCAAAAAGGCGCAACATAGCCGCAACAAAAAAAATCTTCTTAGCGCTTTCTTCGCGTCTTTGCGTCTTAGCGGTGAACGCAGTGTAAGAGGCTAAACAGCGAAGCCGTGCTGACGCCTGTGATGTGGCCCGTCGAAGGTCTGCGTCGATTTGAACAATTCGTGGCGGCCGTCCCCTGCCTCCTCGCGCAGGCGTTGCAACAGCGCCGTCCTTTCGCCGTCGGGCATCGGTTTGAAGCCCCGCGCGATCTCCACGTCCTGTTTCAAGTCCTCCACGCAGTTGATTCCTACGACCAGCGAGGCGATCGGGAGGCTCAGGGCGTAGCGGATACATTCCTGGGCCGTCACTCCCGTGGCGGTGGGTATACGCCCACGTGGCGACCCGCCGGCCAGGCTCTTCATGCCGATTATCCCCACGTCCTTCTTTAAGCACACGGGAACGACATCCTTCTGGAAGCTCCGGTAGTGGGCGTCCATGACGTTGATCGGCATCTGCGCCGTGTCCCAGGGATGTTCCTTGGAAAGCATCTTGAGATGAATGCGCGGGTCTTTGTGGCCCGTAAAACCGATGTAGCGGACCTTCCCCGCCTTTTGCGCCTCAAGCGCGGCCTTGAGGCCGCCTTTCTCGATCACCCAATCAGGGTCGCTGTCATACACCATTTCGTGAAACTGCCACAGGTCGAGGTGGTCGGTTTTCAAACGCCGCAGGCTGTTCTCGAGGCACTTCATGGAACCGGAGTAATCGCGCTCGCAGTTCTTGGTCATCAGGAAAACCTTCTTGCGCTTGCCCTCCATGGCCAGCGCATCGCCCATCCACTCCTCCGAGCGCCCGTCGTGGTAATCCCAGGCGTTGTCAAAGAAGGTGATCCCTTCTTCGATCGCCGCATGCATGATCCGGACAGCTTCGCCCTTTTCCTTGACGGATCCAATGTGCCAGCCTCCCAGGCAGAGGATGGAGACGCGCTCCTTGGTCCTGCCCAGGACACGGGTCGGAATGCCGGTGGCGCCGGCTGAAGTCTGCGCCAGGACGTTTTCCGCGAGCGAAGCCGCCAGCGCGGATCCGAAGACTAATTCGAAGAACTCCCGCCTTGATTTTGAATTCATAGTGGCTCCCATAAAAATGAATCTCCCGACACGGAGACTATAAACCACCGCTCTGTCACGAAACTGCGCGCATTCTACCGCAAATTCACCCGCTGCGAATCAACACCAATCCGGAAAAGCTCTGCCACAAATTACACGAATTCGACGAAAATGATTTCGAGTGAGTGAAAGAAATTCGTGTCAATTCGTGAAATTCGTGGCAAGTCTTTATTCGCTGAGAATCTTCGCGACTCTTAGCGTTTTCTTTGCGTCCTTCGCGTCTTAGCGGTGAAAGCGCTGTCAGGAATTAACCGCGAAGACGCGAAGAGCGCGAAGAATCTGCGAAGAAGAATTCTTTCCAAGCGGCAAAGGATTTGCCCGTTAGTAGTACAGATAAACACAGATTCGTGTTCATCTATGTTCATCTGTGGTTTCATACATACTCTGCCGCGGGATCAGCGGGTGGCGTAGTGCGGGATCATCCAAGTCAGGACTGTCGACTGGGCCAAGACCAAGAGCCCCATGAGGACTACCAATGCGACGGAATGCCAGAAAACCTTCCGGAAAATCGGCCCCACCGCATTCGCTCCCTCCACTCGGTCTTCATAGCAGGCCGCGGTGGCCACGACGATCGACTGGGCGTCGATCATCTTCCCCATGACCCCTCCCGTGGAATTGGCGGCGGTGATGAGAACGGGATCGAGGTGCAGTTGCTGCGCCGTGATCTTCTGGAGCGAGCCGAACAGCGCATTCGACGACGTGTCCGAACCCGTAAGAAAGACCCCCAGCCAGCCGATCACCGCGGCGAAAAACGGGTAGAATGTTCCCGTTTTTGTGAAGGCCAATCCGATGATGGCATCCGTGCCAGAATAGCGCGTAACGAAACCGAGACCCAGAACCAGACCGATCGTAAGCAGGGGGACTTTCATGCGCTGGCTCGTGCGCCGGATTGCATGGGCCCACTGGTCCCGCGAGAGTCTCAGGAAAATGCCGGTCGATAGCGCCGCCGCCAGAACACCGGTGCCCGGTGCGGCGAGCCAGTTGAAGTTAAAGATCGCTTTCTCCAATTCGACTTTCGGGACGACGGGCGGAGTTCGGAAGACAAGACCGTGCAAGTACGGCCAGGGAAAACTCAGGGTTACCTTGTTCAGCATGGCTTTCACAGGTGGGAGACCCCAGATGAAAACAGCCACGGTAAGTATTATCCAGGGGACCCAGGCTTTGACGACCTCCGAAGTCGAACGTGAAACCACCTGTACAGACGGTCCATTAGAAAGTTCTCCGGGGAGCGAGAAGGGTCTCTTCGGCTTCCAGACCAGCATCAGGCAGGCCAGGCACGCCATCGACAGCACGCCGCCCAGGATGTCCGTCAGTTCCGGTCCGATATAGTTGGAAACCAGGAACTGTGTGATTGCGAAGCTCCCGCCCGAAACGACAATGGCAGGCCACACTTCAAAGACGTCGCGCCAGTGCCCCCTGTTCATCCAGACCATTGTAGCCGTCAACCAGAACGGAATGAGCAGTGAGAAGAAAGGAAGCTGGCGCCCCGCCATTGCAGAGAGAGCGTCTTTCGGCAGGTCGGTTACCCCTGCGAGAGTGACGATCGGGGTCCCAAGAGCGCCAAAGGCCACCGGCGCCGTGTTCGCTATCAGGCAAAGCACGGCCGAAGAGAGCGGGTTGAAACCGAGACCGACCATCATGGCGCCGGCGATGGCGACTGGCGTACCGAATCCCGCCGCTCCCTCGATGAAGGCGCCGAAGGAGAAGGCAATCAGCAGCGCCTGGATCCTCCGATCTCCCGAAAGCCTTGTGATGCTCTCCTTGACGATTTCGAACCTTCCGGTGATCAGAGTCATCGTGTAGAGAAACATCGCCGCCACCACGATCCATCCGATCCCGATCATTCCGAAAGCCGCGCCGTCCAGCCATGCCGAAAGCGCCGACTCCCAGGGCATGCGCACGACAAAGATCGCAACCAGGATCGCGCTCACAACGCCGAAGGCGCCCGCCTTGGGCGCTTCGATCCCCCGGTGCAGGACTCCGGCACGGTCCCGATGCGGGTGCAGCGCCAGAAAATAGAGCAGCACGAGTATCGGGAGGCCCGCGGCCAGCGTCGACAACAACGCGCTCCCCAACGGATCGTACATCTGGTGAAACGGCTGCATTCCCTGCTCCTCTATCAAGTGGTGCTTCTATCCACCACGAAGACGCAAAGACACGAAGGATCCTGGCGCGGCATAGCCGCAACCAAAACGAATCTCACCGCAGAGACGCGAGAGTCCCTGGGAGCGTCCCGCAAGGCGGGGCTCAGCGTTTCTAACTCCCGGCACGCAAGATGCGTGCGCTCCCAGGAGCAGTTCTCCGTAGCAGTACGACGTGTTGCCAAAAAGAATTCGGTCATTCTTTGTGTCTTCACGTCTCCGATGAAAAATTAGCTTTCGGTACTGGTGAGTGCGGGAGGGCACGACTTCAGTCGTGCCGTCACGGGGCGTGTTGAACAGGGGCTTTAGCCCCTGAGGCGCCCTCGGGAACATGCTTGAAAGCCCTCAGAGGCCAAAGCCTCTTGAGGGTGGGTCTCTCCTGCCTCGCGACCGAAGTCGTGCCCTCCCCATTTTCATTCGCAGTGGCGAGCCGCAGGATCATGGAAACTTTGTGGTAAAGGGTGCGCCCGTGTCCCACAGCACGTTGTGGAAAAGCCGTGGTTTCACTTGCTGGTGAAGAAGCTTTTTCGCGCCTTCGCTTCCGCTGCCACTGGCGCTTCCAGTCCCACTTTCCTCAACAGAGCGGTAAATTCCGAGCTGGCTTTCAGACCATGAAACCGGGGATCCACCTTCAGGTGAACGAGCCAGGGATCACGTTCCTTGCAGGCCCTCTTCAGGCATTCCAGCGTTGGATCTTTCGAACCCAAGCCTATGTGAATGAGCGCCATCTGAAACTCGGAGCCGGACCGTTGCTTCGACAACCCTTTCAGCTCCCGGAGCAACTCCAGAGCCCTCTCTCGCCTGCCCGCCGCCGCCAGGCAATGACCGAGAGCCCCGACTACCTGCAACACGCCCCGAGAGAGGGACTGGGACTTTTCAAGAGCCGCGATGGCCTCGTCAAACATGGACTGTGCTTCATAGGTCAATCCGAGGCCGAGGTACACCAGGTACGAGTTTGGATGCAGCTCCAGCGCCTTACGGTATTGCTCCAGTGCCCGGTTGTACTCGTGCTTCAAGTACAGGATCCAACCCATATTTGTGTTTATGAAAAGAGAGATCGGGTCCAGCTCGTACGCTCGCTCAACCTCTACGGTCGATTCATCCAGGCGCGCCAGGCAGGCCAAGTGAAGGGCATACAAAGTGTGGGCAGTGGCGTCGCCGGGGTTGAGTTCAGTCGCGCGCTTGAACATTCGTTCGGCTTCCTGCCAGTTCCAATCATGGACGAATCCGGTCAAACCAAGCACAGCGTGGGCTTCCGCCAGCTCATCATCTATCTCCAGGGCCCTAAGCGCTGCCTTCTTTGCCTTCTTGAGAAACTCCCCCGGCTCCAGCGCGGCGTAGAAAGCCGTTAAGCCATACGCCCTGGCCAACGCGGCCCACGCCTGCCCGTAACCGAGATCCATGGCTATCGCTTCCTCAAGATGCCTGACCGCATTCGTCAACCCCTCTTCAGTCAGCTTTCTCGCGTGATAACGTCCGCGCAGATAAAGATGATACGCTTCAAGGTTTTCGCTCGAACGCTTCAAGAGGGGCGCTTGCTCGCACTTCAGCTCGATACTCAACGCCTTGACGATGGCTCTCGAAATCTGGTCCTGGATCGCGAACACGTCTTTAAGCTCACTCTCGTAGGTCTCCGACCAGAGAACGTAGCCGGTGGATACCTGAACAAGGTTTGCCGTGATCCGCAACCGATCGTCGGCCTTCCGCACGCTTCCTCCAAGAACCGCGTCGACTTCGAGCTCCCGGCCAATCTTGCGAACGTCCTCGGCCTTTCCTTTAAACTGGAAAACCGAGGTCGGTGCGACCACCCTCATGCCCGGAGCTTTTGACAGAGCATTGATCAGCTCTTCCGTCATCCCGTCGCAGAAGAACTCCTGATCCTTTCCAGGGCTCAGGTCCGCAAAGGGTAGTACTGCGATTATCTTCCACTCGGAATGAGAGTCTTTTTCCGGCTGAATGGGCGGCTTTCGCAGAGTGAAGTCCGGGATATAACCCCCTTTGCGGAACTGGATCACGAGAGGATCCTCGGCTCCTTCCGTATCGTAGTACTTCTGGAGTCTCGCACGCAGTCTGCCGGCCTGGACGCGTACGATGGAATCAATCCGTGGGTCGAATGATTCCTCCCGATCAAAAACTTCAACGCCAACCTGGAACTCTTTGACCTTGTCCACCTCGCCGCGAAGGGCCCGATCGATAGTGAAGCGCAGGAAGCGGCCCAGTCGCTCGCACCTGGCGAAAAGCTGGCTGGAGAGGATCTTTTCGAGTTGGGCGCGGACCGACTCAGTGGAGACGCCGGCGGGAAGATGGGGATACACGTCGCCGCGGCCCCCCACTTCCTTCGAACGGGCTGCGCGTCCAGTCCCCTGCAACTTGTTACGCTCTCCGAAAAACGGGTAACGAATCGGTAACGGCGACATTAGGGTAACCTGATCCCCCCGCAATTTTCAAGCACATAGGAGCATGCTTGCCGGTCGCGTAACCGTTACGTGAAGTAACCGTTACGTGCCCTCAGGTAACTTGTTTGATGCGGGCGCCCACCTTAATGTTGCGCTGTCGGTCAGGACCAGGGAGTCATGCGCTGATACATAGACAGAGATAAATAGATACAGATTTGAAAAGGAGAGCAACTATGCAACAAGTGAAAAATACCTCGGTAGAACCCAGATCTCGATATGCGCTTCCCGAAGTCAGCTGGGAAGAAATCGTAGAACCTGGCGCATACGTTGAGCGCGGGTCCGGCGATCTCTATCGCATCCCCAAGGAGGCGCTTATTCCGGGATCCTCCCCGATAATCCACAAGGAAAGCGCAGGCGCTTCTCGCCTGGTTCAAGTAAGCAAGAATCCTTTCGTCACCACGCTGGAAGCACGGCTACAGTGTGCCCAACACAACATCGAGCCCAACTTCTGATTAACCTCTGCGGCGCGACTCCCTGGTCCTCGCCGCCTGAGGGTTTCGTCAGCTTCCTACGCTCACCTGAATCGGAACAACCAATCGTATTTTTCCCCAAGCGATCCTCAAGCGCACATCCTTGGGCTTCTCCTTTGCGTAAGCCAGTGTGACTGTCAGTTTCTCAGCCACCTCTCCTGTCTGCTCCAGAGCCATCGGGATCCGAAACTCGATCGGCGCTCGCTCGATCTGGAAGGCATCCAGTCGCGACTTGCGTACCTTTGCGGGATCGATAAAGGCCAGACTCCACGTGGTTCCATCAGCCGAGCGGTGCAGGGCCAAATAGTAGCAGCCAGGCGCGACCTCCCTGCCGCCGATCTTCAGCGCGAGTTGAGTGTCGAGACTGGTCCAGAAATCCTTGCCGAACCGCCACACTTTGCCCTTGGTCATCGCATCGAACTTGGCAGGATCTTCGTATTCCTTCTTCCACACGGGACGCCCGTAATCGAAAGCGAACTGTCCAAGGGCCGTATCCGCCCGCGGATTCCAGTAAAGCACCCGGCTCGAGCCCCGTTCCTGTACCCCTCCATCTTCCGCGACCAACTCCGGTTTCTGCGACTGAGCATGAACGGCCACGGGAA
>Ga0209056_10007332_pt1 | contig 11358 bp, 10 predicted proteins | sample GraSoiAngelo_114_FD_185876 | JGI IMG/M metagenome (GOLD analysis project Ga0209056, IMG submission 185876) | Grasslands soil microbial communities from the Angelo Coastal Reserve, California, USA - 14_0903_13_40cm (SPAdes) (version 2) | ecosystem: Environmental > Terrestrial > Soil > Grasslands... | reverse complement strand
GCACACCGCTTGTGGTCGCGGGCATACTTTCAGTGTTCCCCACTGCCAGAAGCTGCTGGCGCAGACGCGCTGCCGCCGGGGCGTCTTCGTGATCGTGCAAGAGGTGAAATGTTCCAAGTTGCGCGAGGCGAGTGGCGACGTCCGGCACCTGAACGACCCGCCCGCGGCGATAAATATCCCACGCCTTCCCGGTCGAGCACCAGCGCAGCAGGTCCTCTGGCCTAACGAGTAGAAGGATTGCCAACGCGACGACGCCGAGGAGTGGAACTCCGATCAGGACCAGCAATGACATATGCGGAACATGATTCTGAACCATCCAGGCGGTGATCGGCTCGATCAGACGAAGCTGGCCTGACAAGTAAAAAGCGAAGAGTCCGGTGAAGAAGCTGATCGTGAGCGCTAGCCGCGTCATGCCCATGCGACGGCGGAGAAAGGCGATCGCCAGATGCCAGAGCAGAAAGCCAAAAAAGAACGGCGCGAAGATCCAGCACAAGACCTGAAACCAAACTGGCTCCCGCACTAGTTCGCCGGTGTTCCAGTCGCCGAGAATGGCGAATGGAACGATGGAGATGAGAAACAGGGTGATGGTGAAGACGAGCACCCATGGCGGAACACCGAAGGAGCGCCGATTCCGGTCCACCTGGGCGACGCGATCTGCTTTGATTCTGGCGATCAGGCGCTCAAGTGCGAGTCGAAAGCGACCGCGGAAATCGATCATCTCCGCGTCGCGCAACTCCGCCGGCGGCACGCAGGAACGGAACTGCGCGAAAAGGATGCGGTCGCCCTGCTGCAAGGCGCGTTGCCATTCGCCGCGCACGTACTTGGAACGCAAACTGTCCGGCGTCAGCACGACGATGACAGTGCCGGCTTGGTCGAGCGCACGATCAATGTCCGCGGCCCAGTCGCTCCCAGGCGTGAGATGATTCGCGTCAAGCCAGTTTGCGATGCCGCGTTTGGTCAGGTGAAAAGCGAGCGACTCAGCAAAGTAGAAATCTTTGCGCGAATAACTGATGAAAACTAGCGGCATCACGGTGGAAGCCTGCTGGAATTGGCCTTCGCAGGCGAGCGCGAAAGCGTTCGCGGTTGCAATTGGAGCGCGAGCGGTAATGTCCATCGCGGCGTGCATCACCCGATTCATCAATTTCTCTTCGGCGCGTTTGCGTTTGTGCTCGGCGCGGCGGTCGGCTCGTTCTTGAACGTCTGCATTTATCGCTGGCCCGTTGATCTGTCGATTAACCAGCCGCGTCGCTCATTTTGTCCTAAGTGCAAACAACCGATTCCCTGGCATCAAAATCTGCCGTTGATTAGCTGGATCGCGCTGGGTGGTCGATGCGCAAATTGCGGCGCGAAAATTTCCTTTCGCTATTTCGCCGTGGAGCTTGTCACCGCGCTTCTGTTCCTCGCAATCTGGCAAAGTTTCCCGTGGCAGATCGCAATCGCTTACTGGATTTTTGTTTCGTTCCTGATCATCGGAACGTTTATCGATTTTGAGCATTTCATTATTCCAGACCGGGTCACGATCGGCGGAATAATCGCGGGCGTCGCCTGCAGCGTGATTGTGCCGGCGCTGATGGAAACGGATTCCCGGGTGGCCGCCGGTGTTCGCGCACTGCTCGCGGCTGCGCTCGGTTATGTGATTCTTTGGATTGTTCTTGAAGCGGGCAAAATCGCGTTTGGGAGAAAACGGATTCGATTCGATGCGCCGACGCCATTCACGTGGATAAAACGCGGAGAGGACGCCGATTTCGTTGTAGGCACTGAAGAAAGTCTGTGGAGCGATTATTTTGCCCGGGAAAAAGATCGCCTGTTGCTTCGATGCGATGAGACCAGAATCGATCATGAGACGTTTGCCAATGTGACTCTGGACTTTCGCTATGATCGAGTGAACGTCGAAGGCCGTGCGCTGATGCTCGACGACGTGACGCATATTTCCGGCGTCGCTCGCGAGCTGGTAATCCCGCGAGAAGCAATGGGACGGGGTGACTTGAAATTTCTCGGGGCGATCGGCGCATTTCTTGGCTGGCGCGCGGTGTTGTTCAGCCTGTTCGCCGGATCGCTTCTCGGGTCGATTGTCGGATTGGTCACGCTCGTCGTGGGCAAACGTGTTTGGTCCGCCAAGCTGCCCTTTGGGCCTTATCTCGCGTTTGGCGCGCTAACCTGGATGTTCTTTGGCGAGATTCTTCTGCGCTGGTACGGAACGCTGCTCAGTCCGTAGGCCCCGGGCGCTGGGTCGCTCAAATCCAATTGAGCAAACTAGTTGACCACACCAAATCGAAGATAATGGATTTCAGCATGGAGTTTCCATCCGGACCGTGGACAGGCTTCTACAATTACCGAAACAGCGCGCGCAAACATCGGATGGATCTCGTGCTTAGCTTTAGCAATCACGTCGTTTCAGGTGATGGACGTGACGACATTGGCCCCTTCTTTATCGCGGGGCGTTTCGACGAGACAAATGGTGAGTGTTACTGGACGAAAACTTACATCGGAGGCCACGACGTTTATTATCGCGGCTTTCGCGAAGGCAAAGGGATTTGGGGCCTTTGGGAACTGCCGCACGAATCAGGCGGTTTTCACATTTGGCCGCTCGGCGAAGCGGAAGGCGAACAGGATTACGAGAGCGCGGACGAGCCCGCTCCAGTTGAGGCGGTTAATGCGTGAGTTCTGCCGGGGCCAGCGTCCCCGGCTACCCCGAAAGCTTTCGGGGTTGCCGGCCGGCGTAACATCAACGCCAGATTGATCAGCTCGCATTTCCACCAGCGCCGCAGCCCGCGTGAAATCTGTTTCCGGAGCCGGATGTCTGGGACAAATCCATCGTAAAGCTCGCGCCAGCCGGCGTTCCTTTTTCCGTAATAGCCGGTAGCCCATCTGCGCTTCGCCAAAGCGACCAGCCGCCGATTGTAAAAACTGATGACGTTCCTGGCCAGTCGCCCGCCCACGGCGGTAAATGGCAGGTTAAGAAATTCCCGTTCCGCGTCATGGTAAACGGCCCGTACGAGACCGATATAGTAACTGCTCACATCAAGGAGGAGCGCGGCCGACATCAGTTCGGCGTCTCCCATGTAGTAGTACTTGTCTTTGTACAGACTCTCGAACCAGTAACGGTAGGTGATCGGATATTGGTGGTTGTAATAACGAAGCCGCTCGACGACATCCTCGCCCGCGAGACTGCGCGCCAGTAAATCGGCCACGTAGTAAGATGTGTAAGAACAAAAATCGAGACCGGGACTGTAGAGCGGATCGATAAAACCGGCGGCATCACCTACTGCGGCCCAACCTTCGCCGCAAACTTTCTCACTGTGATACGGCAACATGGACAGAGCGTGCACGTCGCCTTCGATCACCTTTGCAGTGCCGAAGATTTCGCGACCGATTGGATTGCTCAAGATGTGCGTGTGCAATCGTTGGCCGAGACTCGGCCCCTCTGGAAATTTGAAAATGCGGCTGTCGTAAACAATCCCCGCGCTGACGTCACCGCCTTGCAATGGGATGATCCAAACCCACCAGCCGCGTCCGAACAAATGATTGGTGGCCCATTCACGCGCGGTGCGGCAATTATTCGCGTAATCGCGAAAGCGTTGTCGCCATTCATAGCTGTCCCATTCCTTCACGCCGCTGAATCGCGCCCAGACAGCGTTGATGGGATGCTCGGGGTTCGGACGAAAATGTCCGAGTTTCCGCGCAAACATCGCCGCGCGTCCTGTAGCATCGACAAGCCAGCGGCAAGTGGCCATGCGCTCGCTATGATCGACAACGGCGCTGATTGTTTGTCCATTCCCGTTGCCGAGCTGGAAGCTTGTTACCTTCGCCGGACGCCAGAGAGCGCACCCCGCTTGCACCGCTCGCTCGAGCATGTGCGAGTCAAATTTTGCGCGATCCAGTTGAAAACCCGGCAACCGGCTCTGATACCGCGTGCCGACCTCGACGCATTCGTCAAAGCGCTGGTCAGGCCGATTTGAAAACCAAAGGCGCAGCCCCTGTTTGGCCAGTTGATGATGACCCAGGTAATGTGTCAGTCCTAAAATGCGCGTCATGTAACAACTGCTCACTTCCGTGGTCGATTCGCCGACCTTGCGATCGAACTCGGCTGTCTTTTCGATGATGAGAACGCGCGCTTCAGGCCTTTTGCGTTTCAGCATCAGCGCAGTCGCAGCGCCCGAAAACGCGCCACCGATGATTACGACGTCGTAGTCAAAATTCATCGCGTCCTGACAGGATGGACTTTGTACCGCTTCAGGGCAAGCGCGTGACGCAGACAATCCTGCCTCCGAAGACACGACCCCGCCGCCAGGTATTTCGTTTGAGAAGTATCCCCTTGCAGGCAGGATTGATTGCCTGCATCACACAAACATGATCTTCACCAACGCGCGCTTGATTTTTCCCGATGGAATTCGCGACGGGCTCGAGCTGGTTGTTCATGAAGGAAAAATCACCGGAATTCGTGAGCGGGCGCAGGCGCGGGCGGAAAAAGTCGTCGATCTTGAAGGAAATTATCTCGCGCCCGGTTTCATTGATCTTCATGTGCACGGCGCGCTCGGCCGCGACACCATGGAAGCATCTGAGGAAGCGTTTCGTGCCATTTGCGATTTCCATGCCAGCGGCGGCACCACTTCACTTTTGCTGACGACAGCCACAGCGCCGATTAAGAAGATCGTCGATGTTCTAAACGCAGTGCGAGATGCTATTCGGCGGCGCGCCCGGCGGTCGCGCCCTACCAGCACGATTGCGGGAGTTCATGTGGAAGGCCCGTTCATTTCCAAGCCAAAATGCGGCGCGCAACGAGCGGAATTCATTCAGGACCCGTCTCCAGGTAGTGTCCAGCAGTTGCTCGATTACGCGGACGTGATCAAACGCATCACGATCGCGCCCGAATTGCCGGGAGCGCTCGACGCTATCGAAAATTTTCACGCGCGTGGAATCAGCGTGAGTGGCGGTCACAGCGACGCTTGGGACGAAGATGCCCAGGCGGCGTTCGATCGCGGCATGCGCAGCGTGACGCACACGTTTAATTGCATGTCGAGCGCGCGCCGCCGCGGCATCTATCGCGTAAGCGGCTTGCTCGAGTTTGCCTTGAGCGAGCCATGGATCAGCTGCGAACTGATCGCAGACGGCCACCACGTGTCGCCGACGCTGATGAAGATGTTATATCGTGCGAAAGGCCCGGCCGGAATTTGCCTCGTAACCGATGCAACCGCCGGAGCCGGACTTCGGGATGGCTCGCGGTTTTCGCTCTTCGGCAATGATTGCCTTGTAGAGAATGACGTCTGCCTATTGGCTGACCGCTCCGCGCTGGCGGGGAGCGCTTCGCGCATGATCGAGCTCGTGCGAACGATGGTTACCGAAGTAAACGTCCCGTTGCACGAAGCCGTCGCCATGGCGACACAAAATCCCGCGCGTTCCATCAGTCTCGAAACAAAAGGCGCGTTGAGAGTCGGAGCTGACGCCGATCTGGTGATCCTTTCGCCAGAGCTAAAAGTGTTACGTGTCTTTGCCGACGGCGAAGAGATTGTCTTATCAGAGCGACAATAAAAATTCTGCGATGTCGAGCGCGGCGCGCGGCCTGCTCAGTTTGCTGATGTTGCCCGCCCAATCGCGCCATTGTTTGGCGTCATCGGCGAACGCGCGTTGGACTTGCGCCGCGACTTTTTTCGGCGAAAGCGCGATCACGCCTGAATTTGTTTCGACAATTAACCGAGCGTTGCCTTCCTCCTGACCGGCGACGACGTGATTGATGATCATCGGACAGCCGGCGGCGATGGTTTCCTGCACCGTTGCGCCGCCGGCTTTCCCGATGAGTAAATGGCTCTCCTGCAGCATGCGGGGAAGTTGATCGGTCCACCCAACGATCTTTACCGGGTGACCATCTGTCGCTGCTTCAATGGCCGGCCGGAGATTATCAGCGCGGCCAATCGTCACCGTAAGATGAACCCCAAGATCCGTGAGCAGCCGCACCAGCTGCGGCGCGCCGCGCGTGGCAGCATTGATCATATACAAAACACGGGGCTTGGAATTGCTGGGAGTCGATTGTCGATCTTGGACGAAATCAGCAAATTTTGGGCTTACAGGAAACCCGAACACCTTGATTTTACCCGGCGCGACTCCTGCTGCCCGCAAGACGGAGGCACTTTGTTCGTTCGCAACGAGGAAGTAATCGGCGGCGCTGCGGTACCAGGATGCGTTGATGGTGATTGAGTCGGTAACGACCACTACGCATTTACACTGTCTGTCCGGCCCCAAGATTTCCTGCAACACGTTCGGATACGCTGGAAAAGAGCAAACAACGACGTCGGGACGCAAGCGCTCGAGTAACGGGGCAAAATGGTCTTTGAGCCTAACGAGTCGCCGGAATTCCTTATCGTAATCCTTTTTTCGATCCAGCCAGCGATAAACGACCCCCCAGGCGCGCGGCGCGGAATTCACCAGCGCGAGATAGCCGCGGCGCACGAATTCGTTGAGCGGTCCGTACGCTTCGGCAAATAGATCGCGCAATTCCACTTCGCTTTGGTCTAGCGCGACGCGAGCCAGCCCATCGCGGACTCCACGCGCGGCGCTATTGTGACCCTCTCCGAAACTGGCAGTGAGGATCAGGATTCTTTTTTTCACAGTCTGTTAAAGAGACGCGTTCTCCTTAGTCTTGTTCTTACTCGTATTCTTTCCGTGCTCCAGAGAAGGCGGGTACCAAGTCTATTGGCGAAAGTCCCGCGACTGCGGGAGAGTTTAATGGATATTTGCCCGAGGCAAAGTAAACTCTGCCGAGATGAAGTATCTCGGATTCATCTGGCGGGTTTTGCGCCGGTTGGTTTGGGAAACGGCGACCGATAACACCACCGGCCTGGCTGCGCAGATGGCGTATCTGCTTCTATTCGCGCTGGCTCCCGGCTCGCTGTTTCTCTGGCATCTGTTGGGTCTTTTCGGCACCGATCCGAGCAAGTTGCATCGCATGTTTGTTCTCTTGAAAAGCTTCATGCCGCCGGACCAAAAAGTGCAGGACATTCTGGATTCTGCGATGGCCAATGTGGTGGTGACGGGCTCGAGCGGTCTGCTCGCCAACGCAGGCATCATTCTCGGAATCTATTTCGGGACTGTCTTCATCGCGACGATTTCACGGGCCCTGAGCCATACCTACGGAGTGCGGGAAGATCCCCACTGGTGGTCGAAATATATCATCTCATTTTTCATGCTCTTCTGGTTTGGCATCGTGATCGTCTTTTGTTTCAACGCCGTTGTCTTCGGTGAAAAGCTGGCCGGGATTGCAGAGGTAAATTTTCAACTGGCGTTCCCGCTCCAGGCGTGGATCGCAACGTTGAATCTGCCATTGACGGCAGTTGCGCTGGTCTTTCTGGCGCTTGCGCTTTATCTTTTTACACCGGAAAATTATTTGACCGTTCGTCAGGCGTTGCCGGGCGCGATTTTCTTTGCCGCCGGCTGGGTCATCGCGACAAAACTTTTCCAGCTCTATGTCACAAGATATGACCGCTACAACCCAACATATCTCGCGCTGGCGTCCATTGTCTTGCTGCTGACCTGGATGTATCTGACTTGTCTGCTGCTGTTGCTGGGAGGCAAATTGAACGCCATTCTTCGTCGCGAACGCGAAAGAATGCGCCGCGCTGCGCCGCTGGCACCCGCACCCGCGCCTGCGGCAGCGAGTTAAAGACTTACAAAGGTTACAGCGTTAAAAGGATTGGCCTTTCTAACTTTTGTAACCTTGTAACTTTTTAACTGTTTAACCACTCGTTGTGGTTGATCGCATCGCGCGCTCTGTTACGCTCCGCGCAGTGGTGCGCTTTCGCATTTGGCTCGCAATTGCGCTCGCGGTCGGCGCAATCGTCACAGGTATCGTTCCCGCGCAAGTCAGTGAAGAACAAAAAGGCAGCCGCGATCAATCCGAGGAAACCGAGGCACGTGCCCCGTCCTCGCCGAAACCACACAAGTCTCCGAGCCCGGCTGGCAAAACAAAAACCGCAGCTCATAAATCAGCGAAAAAAAAGCGAGCTTCTCCGACGGAGAAAGCTGCGACGGCGATCCCGAAGGCAAAATTAGCAAGCGAAGAGTCAAAAAAAGACGCGGAGGCTGCGACGCCAGCGCCAACTCCACGCGAGACGCCCGAGCCGAGTGCTTCCCCAAAATCAAAACGGCGCCATACGCCCACGCCCAAACCGAAAGCGGCGAAGAAGAAATCCCACGCAAAAAAAACCGAACGCAAAACCACGAAAACGGCGAGGTCCAAACTTGCGCGGAAAGAAGAGGAAACACCAAAGCCAGCAAAAACCCCGGCGCCTCGGGTAGAAGAAGCGCGCGGCACCGCATCCGAAGCAACACCTCCGCCGCCGCGCGCAGTTCCCGTGGCGACGCCGGCCCCCACGCCGCAGCCAAAAGCCGGGCGCGCGGTTGCAACCGGAGAGCAAGCTCAAGTTGTGATTGAAAAATCGGGTGTCGAGGAGGATCAAGGTTTCGAGCCGCCGCCACCACCGCCGCCGCGTCGGTTCCTTTTTTGGTCCTGGAGTCGTCCAACCAACTATCGCTATCTCACCAACTCAGTCATCGAAGCCATCCGGCGCGCCCCGGTAAAACGGCGTCGCTGGCAGTTCATTGTGGTGCACAATAGCGGAACCCGGCAGGGAAACGCGCGGGTTTTTGATTATTATCATCGGCATGTCCGCCGGATGCAGAATGGTCTTGCGTATCATTTTGTGATCGGCAACGGAACTTCCACGGGCAACGGCCAGATCGAAGTGGGCGATCGCTGGCGGCGCCAGATCAACGGCGGTCACGTACACAGCGATTATTTGAACAACATCTCGCTGGGCATTTGCCTGGTAGGCGATTTCAATCGCGACCAGCCAACGCGCGCGCAGCTCGACGCGTGCGAAGAACTCATTCGCTACCTGCGAAAACGTTGCGGCAAAACCGAAAGAGGCGATATCCCGGTGCGGCCACATCGCGAAATGAATCCGCCCCGCTGGCCTACGGATTGTCCAGGAGACGTTTTCCCCTATTCGTGGTTTCGCAGGTTTTAACAAGGCGCGCGTACGGCTCTTTGTCGTCCCAGCGAGAGTGGCTGCCCTGCCGGGCACTGAGAGGTGATCCTCACAAAAAGGGCCGGTTGCTCTTGACCATGCGATTCTCTTAAAAGGGATCAGGAAGGCTTTATGAAAAGAGGAATCCTCCAGTCGCGCGCGTCATTGATCGGCATCATTCTGTGCGTGAATGCAGGCGCGTTTTTCGCCACAGCGCAGGAACCTGCGCAGCCGCAGCCAGGCGTTGTCACGACGTTCGCCCCGATTGTCGAGAAGGTCGCGCCCAGCGTGGTAACGGTCTTTACGACTCAGACTGTTTCGCAGACGGCGTTGCCGCTCCCATTTTCCGACGACATTTTGCGGCAGTTTTTCGGGGGCCAGCTTCCGCAGAGGCAAGGTAAGCAAACTTTGCAAGGCCTCGGCTCGGGCGTCATTGTCAGCCCGGATGGATACATTCTCACTGCCAACCACGTCGTTTCTGGCGCGGAAGAAATCATGGTGGGCCTGGGGACGGAGCTGCGCAAATACAAGGCAAAGAAAGTCGGCACCGATCCGGGCACGGATGTGGCGTTGTTGAAAATCGACGAGAAGAACCTGCCGGCAATCACGTTTGCCGATAGCGATAAAGCGCGCGCCGGCGATGTTGTCCTTGCGGTCGGCAATCCATTTGGCCTGCGGCAAACGGTCACGATGGGAATTATCAGTGCCGTCGGCCGCGGTGGCATCGGCATCGTTGATTACGAAAATTTTATTCAGACAGACGCCGCCATCAACATGGGCAATTCCGGCGGTGCGCTGGTCGATATCCAGGGCCGCCTGCTAGGCATCAATACCGCGATTTTTACCCGAACCGGTGGCAGCCAGGGCGTTGGCTTCGCGGTTCCCTCAAATCTCGCGCGCGAGGTGATGCAGAGTCTGCGCGAAAAAGGTCGTGTCGTGCGCGGCTACATTGGCGCGACCGTGCAAACACTCACGCCCGAGCTGGCTGATGCGATGAAGCTCAAAGGGCAACCGACCGGCGCGCTCGTCGGCGAGATCGAGCAAAATAGCCCTTCGCAAAAGGCAGGGATGAAAACCGGCGACGTGATTACAGGCGTAAATGGAAAAAAAATCACCGATGCGCGCGAGCTGCGTTTGATTGTCGGTTCGATGGCGCCGGGGACAAAAGTACGCCTCGATGTAAATCGCGAAGGTCAGACCAAAACATTCGATGTCCAGCTCGCGGAGATGCCTGCGGCCACGGCCGAGCAAGGCGCCGAGTCCACCCCGCAAGAGAGCGGCGAACCTGAAAAGGCCACGGTTTTCGGCGGTATCGCAGTCGCAGACGTTACCGCCGACATCCGCACCGCGCTCAATCTCCCGAAAGACATGCAAGGCGCGGTGATTGCTGAGATCGATGCCGATTCGCCCGCGGCGAAGGCCGGCCTCCGCGAAGGCGACGTGATCCAGGAAGTGAACAAGCAGCCTGTTAAAAGCGCGAAAGACCTCGTGGCGATCAGCAAGAAATTGAAGCCGAAGGAAAAGATTCTGCTGCGCGTTTATAGCCAGGGCCGTAGCGGCTACGTGGCGCTGGAACCGAAATAGCACCGTAGCACAGGCATCTTGCCTGTGGGCCAGGCAGGCGTCTTGCCTGCGGAGGTTCGTTAGACCCATCAAATATCCAGGAGCACCCTCGCTTTCCAGCCGCCATTCTCTCTTTCGACAGAAAAACCGTGCAGGGTGACCGCCTTCACGTCAGCGCGCTGCCGATGCCGCGCCGGGTCCAATATTTCACCGGCGGCTTCCGTTTTCAGAAAATATTTTTCGGCTTTCTCGTCGATCCGAGCATCGCGGACTCGCAACAAAAGCCGCTCGGCGTCCTTGAAGTAAATAAGCTCCTGCAAAAAATCGAACAGCAACATGTCGATCTTGTCGTTGGAGAGCTCGATCCGTCGCGTTTCGAGCGGCTCGATGGCTTTGAGGTTCTCGATCATCACGTTCATCGTCGCGTCGGCCGCGTCGTTGAACAGCTCCGGCAGATCGCGCCCGGTCGCTTCAAACGCAATATCCGCGGTGCCGACTTCTTCGAGGTAATGGTAAGGCATGAGGAGAATGACTAATGCCGAATGACGAACCAATTACAAATGACGAAAGAAGAGCGCAAAGTGGACGCTGATCTGCTTCGTCATTCGTGCTTGGTCATTCCTTCGGCATTCGTCATTCGTCATTCGTCATTTTTTCAGCAATGCATTCATCCAGGGCGCGGAGAATCCTGGATTTTTCCGCAGCGATGTTTCTTCCGATAAGAATCAGCTCTGTGCGATCCGCTTCGAACGGCTCCAACTCCCAGCGGCCGGCC
>Ga0209056_10007330_pt1 | contig 11360 bp, 18 predicted proteins | sample GraSoiAngelo_114_FD_185876 | JGI IMG/M metagenome (GOLD analysis project Ga0209056, IMG submission 185876) | Grasslands soil microbial communities from the Angelo Coastal Reserve, California, USA - 14_0903_13_40cm (SPAdes) (version 2) | ecosystem: Environmental > Terrestrial > Soil > Grasslands... | reverse complement strand
CTTCGAAGTGAATAACGACATCCCTGCTCTCAGAATTTACCTGTCTAGTTTGACCATAGGCCCGCATTGCTTTCATCTCCCCTCCTTGGGACTACTGCAAAAAATCCAAAAGATTGAACTCCGAAATTCTTGCCACCGCGGTCATCGTGGCTTGGCGGACGTTTGGGTTCACCGGGAGTTCGCACATGACTTGGCCCAGGTCAGCGGTGTGTTCGCGTTGGAGATCCTTCTCGCGTCGCCGCGTTGAAAAAAGCTCGCATTCGCTATGAATAGCGGTGTTCATGACAAGGCAAACCAGGGTGTAGTCGACACGAGGGTCTGGAGCAGTCGCGTGTTCAGCGTAATGAGTTGGGAAAGGGCGAGAAGACGCTCGACATCGGCGACTGCGTCAGAAGGGTTCTTTCGAGGAATTGCCAGCAGACGCATCTGCTTTCGAACGCTGGCGTCATAAGCGAATGCATCGATCTCAACCAGCGCTTTGTGCTTCGCGCCTTCCAGGCGCAGTAGTTTTTCAACTAGCCCATCCATGGGACCTTCTCCTTGGGGAACGAGCGGGCTAACCCACTGCTCCCTATTTGCGGTTAGAGTCGATCAGCTTTCGGGCGATAGTCTTGGCCGAAACCCGATAGGTGCCCGATTCCAACTTCCGACGAACCTCGTTGAAGCGTTCCGTTTGGGACTCCTCGATTTGAGCCGAGAGCCGATCCAATTCCTTAGCCTTCGAGGAAGGGCCGGCTGATTTGGCATCGGCCGAGGGCGGTCGCTCCTTCTTTGTGCTGCACACCAATTCGTTACTCTGGGACGCTTGGGACCGGTCGATAGCCCGCTTGGTGACGTTGACCCGGTCAATACCCATTTATAGTTCCTCCAGTCGAAGCGTATATCGGCCGGAGATTATCAAAACTTTACTTCCGGTGGAAAGGGGGAAAAGTTAACCCTCTCAACCTGCTTCGCTGTCCCTAAACCTCCACCAGGTCCTCCTGCTGGCCCCACGATCGCGCGATTCCAGCCGGCTTACGGCACTTCTTCCGCATAACAATGACCTGATTGCACATATTGGCCGACGCGCCTTGAGCTCCTTGACGGCACGGCGCAACTTTGAGTGGATAAAAGCCAGCATCAGCAGATCCATCACACCGTAAACGGCAAGAAAGGAATACATCAAAATCGGATTATGAATTGAGAAATTTAAGCCAATCGCGTGCATTTATGATCTCCATGATGGACTTCTTGTTCAGCCGGCTACACTTTTCAGGGCTGACTCAACGTTGGGCACAACTTTTGCAAGTCTGGCGCGAAGACGCAGTGTCGCTTTCGTGTGAAGTTGGGAGACGCGGGACTCGTTCACACCCAGCAGGGTACCGATCTCTTTCATCGTGAATTCTTCGTAGTAGTAAAGCGATAAGACCAGACGCTCCTTTTCCGGCAGTTCCTCAATAGCTTCACCCAGCAAGTCCGTTAGTTCGTTGGATTCAAAGCGGGCATAAGGGTCGTTACTACCGTCATCGGGATAATAGTTGATGTAGTTATCGCTGTCCTCGCTGTCGCCCATATTCTCGAAAGAACCAATGGTCAAGCCGTGTAGTTGGTCGAGGAGCGCATGAAAGTTCGCCAGATCTTCACCCATCGCCTCCGAGACCTCTTCATCTGTGGCCGGTCGACCGAGCTTCTGGCTTAGATCTGCATAGGTCCTTTCCAGGTCTTTACCCTTCTTGCGCAATGATCGTGGCGCCCAATCCAGACTTCGTAAGCTGTCGATGATGGCACCACGGATCCGGACTTCGGCATAGGTCTTGAACTTAACGTTGCGCTCGGGGTCAAACTTGTCGACGGCATCGAGCAGCCCAAGTACACCTGCGTTGATCAAGTCGCGCATCTCGATACTGGTGGGCAGCTTTGTGGCCACCCGATGAGCGATATGCTTAATCAAAGGAAGCGTCTCGACGATAAGGGTTTCTCTCTCCGCTGGGGTCATATGGCGCGCTCCTCGCGTTGAACGTATCGCTCCAGTTCCTGGGCGATGGGGTCTACAAGCTGTGTAAATCGGATGGCGCCATCCTTGGCGCCGTAGAACATGGCTTCCTTGCCGATCTCCGCCCGGTATTGCCGGGATTTACGTTTACCAGCGATCATTGAAGCTGCTTTGGGCATGGCGATGTCTATTCTCATCATTTCTCGTAAACCCGCCCTTCATGACCGGGTGCCACCACTTGTGCACACCGTCTGCCAATACTCTTCACCATTGCTTACCAACCCTGTAAACCTATGTCCGCACTCCAGAACGACACCAGACTGCGACACACGGCAAGAATAAATAGCGAATTTTCAACGGTCCGGAGGTCATCTGCCTGACACCAAACCATCGATCTTATTGTCGCGGACGGCTATTTCTGCCCGCAATCCTATGCAGTACACCACTTTCTCAGACCGTTTGTATTTTGAAGGACAGCAACCTGATGTGTCGGTTTTGTGACACAGACCAGGGGCCCTTCTCGCAACCGGTTTTGCACAAAAAGTCCGAGGCTGCGTGTTTGTCTTCAATGCGGTATTGGCGATTGCTGATATTGCTTGATTGGCGATGTGACTTCTCTTGCCCGCGCAAACCGCGATTCGGGAGGAATAACCAAAACAGGAGGTCATCGAAGGCAGAGTAGAATTGGAGAGCTCAGATGGAATGCCCGGCGGCGCAAGGATGGTTGGGTTTCTTAAGAAAACAAATGGTCGCCGAAGTCGCGAATAATCTGCCGCAGCTCGAGCGATTTTTCCTCAATCAATTTTCTGCGTTGCTGAGCCTTCGCGCTGAGTTGTTCAAGTTGCAGCAATTCTGCGTTGGCCAGAATCATTCCGATGCGGTTATTCACATCGTGCAACCATTTTCTCACCTTGGCATCATCCATGGCGACTAATCTAACATGCGGTCTATTCGGTCGGTCAGGCTCAAGAAACGTGAGTTCCTCTCAGCGAACCGTGGTGAGAAATAGTGGGTCGAAAATACGGGTGAGCTTTCTTCCTGAAGGCCCAGCACCGTATCTTCGACACCGATGAAAATGTCGCGTCCTGCGACTTGCCCCTTGGGGCGTATTGTCCCATCCATGGGAGACTCGCGAAGTGTGTTTAGGAGGTCGACAAGTCCGATGCTTCCAACCAGATTCCTCATCCCGTGCGCCAACTCCAGCGCGCCTTCAGTCATTGCGGCGGGCCGCTCCAATCGCCGTTCTTTCCGTTCCCTCTCGATCTCCGCCGCGAGGGATTCAACCCGTCCCTGGGTTACCCGGTACGAACGCTCACGCGATCCTGAAGCAGATTGGAGTCTGGTTTCAATTTCCTCGATCATCATCGTCATGATGTTGAGCAGTTTGGATGCCACAGCATCTCACCAAGCAAAATAGAGACTTAGGGGAGATTTACCCCGACGAACCGACCGAAATTGTCAAAATCTTGACGTATGAGACAGGCTTGGTGGCGGTTTCATGACATGGTGGAATTCCACGGAGACCGGTCCCAAAATAGTGGTGTCAATGTTTTGGACCTTCGGTTAGGTTGGTAATGATTCTGCTTAAAAAGGCCTTGATTCTCCGAGGCACTTCAAATGTTGGCGGCGAACTGGTTTACCAGCTTATCGGAAGATTCCGTGAGAGCTTTAGATTCGAAACTATAATCGGATCGGTTTTTAGCAGGAGGCGCTTGTGCACGTATCTAAAGAACAAATTCTAGTAGTCGATGACGAAGAGGAGCTTCGTGCGTCGATTGTCGAAATATTGACACTTGATGGTTTCGAGGTCGAACAGGCGAACAGTGCGGAAATGGCGGCGGAGAAGCTCTCACAGACGCCGTATGACGTCTTGATCACCGACCACAACCTGCCGGGAAAGACAGGGGTCGAGCTGCTGGAAGAGATGCTCCTCCGGTACCCGGAGACCATCGGGATCATCATCACGGGCTACGGTACCATCGAAACAGCCGTGTCCGCGATCAAGAAGGGGGCATACAACTACTTGGCCAAGCCCTTCAAACTGGTCGAACTGCCGATCATGGTTCGAAAAGGCCTCAAAGAGCGGCAGCTTCGGTTCGAAAACCAATATCTGAAGAAACAGCTGAATGAGAGGTACGGTTTCAGCAACATCATCGGCACTGGCCGGGCAATGAATCGAATTTTTGAACTGGTTGACACGATCGCGGGCCTGAACAGCACGGTATTGATCCAGGGAGAAACTGGAACTGGAAAAGAGCTCATTGCGAAGGCGATCCATTTCAACAGCCCCCGCAAGGACCAAAAGATGGTGAGCATCAACTGCGGGGCGATCCCGGAAAATCTGCTGGAATCAGAACTGTTTGGCCACGTGAAAGGCGCCTTCACCGGGGCGGTGCAAACTCGTATTGGCCGGTTCGAACAAGCAAGCGGCGGGTCAATCTTCCTGGATGAAATCGGCAACATGCCCCTAGCGCTTCAAGTCAAGCTGCTGCGGGTCTTGCAGGAACGCGAGTTTGAACGCGTAGGTGGAAACACCACAGTTAAGATTGATGTCCGCATCATTGCTGCGACGAGCTCGAACCTGGAACAGATGGTGGAAGAAGGCACGTTCCGCGAAGATCTCTTTTACCGGTTAAACGTCATTCCGATTAACCTTCCACCGCTTCGTGAACGGCGTGAAGACATTCCGCTGCTCGTTCAGCGCTTCATCGGGCACTTTTGCGAGACGCACAAGCTCGATCTCAAAACGGTTTCTCCTCAGGTTATGAAGGCGCTGATGGCCTATGAGTGGCCCGGCAACATCCGGCAGTTGGAAAACATTGTAGAGCGGATGGTCGCCCTCACGGGCAATCGACCGGCGATTCTTCCAGCGGACTTACCCTCAGAAATTCACAGTCGCGAATCACTGAGCCTCACGCCATTGATCGAAATTCCTGAGGAAGGCATCAACTTTCAGAATGTCGTCACCGACATGGAACGCGAGCTCATCCTTCAAAGCCTTCGCAGGACGAATGGAAATAAAAAGCTTGCGGCGAAACTGCTCAATCTCAAGCGCACGACGCTGATCGAAAAAATCAAACGCATCGGACTCGGAGAACAAGTCGCAGCAAACGTGTAGCGAAGAGGAGTGCCGGCTCTTTGCGTACCAAGTGGATTACGGGTTGCTATTCACCTGGTTCACGTAATACCCCGTGCGATGCCGGATTTGCGAGCCCGATTTCTTCACCTTCACGTCGACTTGCCGCCAGCTATTTCCTTCGCGAATAGCCATGGGGTAATAACTCAACGTGTATTGCTGGTGAAGTTCTTCCAATAGCACCTGAGCCAAGCTGTTAAGAGCGTAGTTGCGGCCTGTAAACAAGCGAAACGCCCGGCCACCGCTGACACTGGTGAGACGACCGAGCATGTAGTGGTAGATATGATAGCGGGTACGCCTGAGGACGAGGGGATCATCATCGTCGTCGTCGATACCGATGGCATATACGAGAACTTCCGAACGTTTAAGAATGTCTTCGACCTGAGCGGAAGTGATGTGACTCTTCGTATCAAAACCATCCGTTACCATAAGGAGGATCTTCTTGTTGTGCTTCGCCGACCTCATTTCTTCCATCCCAGTTTGGATGGCATCGTAAGCCGCGGTCTCGCCGCCTGGCTTGATGTCTCTCAGGCTGCGCTGAATCTGCTGCATGTTGGTGGTAAAATGTTGCCGAATTTCCACGTCCGAGTTAAACGAGATGACGAACATCTCATCCTGCGGCGAGAGTGCCAGCGCGATCTCACGGACTGTCTGCAAGGCCTGTTGCAGTTTGTGGCGCATGCTGCCACTGCAATCGACCAGGACTCCCACGCTGATCGGCACACGGAGATCATGAGAAAAGAATGAAATCTTCTGTTCGTCGCCGTTCTCGAACACTTGAAAATCCTCGAGCTTGAGCCCATCCATATACTTTCCGGACTCGTCAAGGACCGTGGCGGTCACGTTTACCAGCTCGACCTCCACGTTAAGCTTGTATCGCGGGTCTTGGGGGTTGACCGCAGACAGTGGCGTTTGCGGCGGCGTGTTTCCCTGGGAAGGACCCTGTGCAGGGTCCTGTGCTGCGATCAGCATCGCTCCAGCCCACAAGACACAGAGACTAACAAGCGTTCCAATCCAAACGTGTCTTTGTGCGTTCATAGTGAACCACTCTCTGGCGGCAATTGCCGCTCTATTTTTTGTTTGGCTCTAGTGTCGGGTGCGGCCACATTTTATACCTGGGCCGGGGTCGATTTTCCAGCGAATTTGTCGTCTAGTGGCTTTCGCGAACCATATTCCGGTTCCAATTCGGGATTTCAACGACCAAATTTCTAGCGCCGTTTGGCACGCTTTGGCAACTCAAGCGGCTGTTGGGAGTCAGGCCCGGCGCAAAGGACAGCTCATCCTCTTCGGCATCGCTCATTTCGGACAGGGTCCCGCTACCCTCGCGGACGATGCAGTGACAGGTGGAACAGGCGCATACCCCTCCACACGCATGATCAATGTCGATGCCATGGGCGAGCCCGATGTCCAAAATACTTCCCGGCAGACCCGTATCTCCGTAAGGGATCTTTTCCGGATCGACTTCCACCGTCACGTTCATCGGTAGAAACGTAATGGTGAACTTTTGCGTCGCGGGCTGGGGCGCCTCTTGTTGGAGGTATGGATTTGTGCCTCCCATACAGCTTATCTTAGCCGCAAAAAAGCCATTACTTCAGCTTTTCCACCTGCTGAAGGACCGTGGCTATGGGCGGACGGTCGCTGGCCTCCTGACCGACGTAGCTCCAAACGATCTTCCCTGTCTTATCCACCAAAAACATGGAAGGACGGGCGATCCCTTCCTGAGGATGCAAAACGCCATACTGGCGAATGAAATTCTTGAACACATCCGACAGGACCGGGTAGCTCAGCTTCATTTCCGAAGCGACCTTCTGACCGTCGGCCGGAGGATCCGCGCTAATCGCAATCATCTCAGCGCCCAGACTCTTGATTTTCTGGTAATTGTTCTGCAGCTCACCGAGCTGCGCACGGCAGAACCCTCAAGCCTGAGTCCGATAGAAGACAACCAGGACCGGCTTCTTTCCCCTATACGAATTCAGGTTGACCGTCACGCCCTGGATCGCAAACCCCGTGATCTGGGGCGCCACGCCCTGAACCTGCAGTGCGAGAAGCACCGTTAGCAGGAGCGATTTCATGATTCCTCCGGATTTTGAACTAAAGGAACAAATCGTACTGGAATAGTATCGTGAATGTCTACGCGAAAGGCGTCCTGCTTCACAATGAGCTTTATAACCTGCTCGTTTCCTCCCACTCCTACGGGAATTGTCATACGCCCGCTCTTGGCGAGTTGATCGACCAGCGGCTGAGGGATAAATGCCGCTCCGGCCGTCACTATAATTCGATCAAACGGCGCAAACTCCGGCCACCCCTCGTGGCCGTCTCTCAAATCAAAGTGGACATTCCTAACTCCCATCGCCTCGAGGCGTGCACGAGCCAGTTCGATCAGCGACACATGAATGTCGATTGTGAAAACCCCGCGCGCGAGTGTGGCGAGGATCGCGGTTTGATAGCCGGAGCCGGTACCAACTTCCAGTACCTTGTGATCTGAAGTGACTTCCAGCAACTCGCTCATGTAACCAACGATGTAAGGCTGAGAAATCGTCTGGCCGAGGCCAATCGCAAGGGGTGAATCGTCATAAGCGCGAAACCGCTCCTCGGGAGGCACAAATTCATGGCGAGGAATTCTCTCCATTGCTCCCAAGACGCGAGGATCCCGGATCCCTCGAGCGCGAAGCTGAGTATCCACCATGGATCGCCGTAGAACTTCCCAGTGCTCGTCTACTGATTCCATTTCGCAAAGTCTTTAGCCGCGGATGGCGTGGATGACAGGCGTGGGCCGAGGGACCGACGAAATTCGCGCAGCGCGTTATCCCCAGCGGCCCATCCTGTCATCCGCGGCTCATCTCTCTGTGACTGACCAATCGTTTCAAGTCAGACGAATCGAGTCGTCTAAATTTACCGATCCCCAAATCTCCCAACTCGAGATCTCCCATCCGAATGCGCACCAGTTTGAGCACCGGATGGCCGACCGCTTCGCACATACGCCGCACCTGCCGATTTTTCCCTTCGGTAATTGTCAACTCCAACCAGGTGTACTTCTCGTTGGAGCGGACCTCACGCACGGCGGATGGGCCGCTAGATTCACCGCGGCCAATGTCCAACCCATCGGTGAGTCTGAAATACTCGTCATCGGTGACCACACCTGAGACCTTGGCATAATAGGTCTTGGGCACTTTCGATTTCGGTTGAAGCAGTGCCTCGCCGAAGTCCGTATCGTTGGTCAGAATTAACAGGCCGGACGTGTCCATGTCGAGACGACCTACCGGAAAAACCCAGCGGTCCAATCCCTTTAGGTAGTCGTAGACCGTTGGCCGATTCCTAGCATCACCGAAAGACGTGATCACACCCGTGGGCTTGTTCAACGCGATGTAGATTTTCTTCTCCTCGCGAACTCTTAGTCCGTCAAGGTGCACGACATCTTTCGTACTTTCCACCCAATGATCGGGATTCCGGACGACGCGGCCATTCACCTTGACCCGGCCTTGCTCGATCCACTCCCGCGTAATCGTGCGGGAAGCAATTCCGGCCTTTGAAAGCACTCGATCCAAAGTAGCTCTGGCCTTTTTCATGAAACAATGCCGATAACCGAAAGCATCCGGCCAGCTTTTTTTCCGTCTCTCCGATAGGAATAGAAAAGATCCTCGCGGCACTGGGTACATAAGGAGGAGATTTCGATCTGTTGGTCACGCAGACCGGCATTTAAGAACTGCCGCCGGTTCGCCTGTGCCAGGTTGAGGTGCGCTCGAGGCCATTCCTCCCTCCGTTCAAATGCAGCCGGATCTCCGATCGCCTCCACAACCTCTTCGCCGACTTCATAGCAGCACACGCCAATGTGAGGACCGATGCTGACAATCAGATCTTTCGGATCAAGGCCAAAATTGCTCAACAGGCGCGAGACCGTACTCTCGGCAATGCGCGCCGCCGTGCCCCGCCATCCCGCATGAATTGCGGCAACGGCGCGAGCTTTAGAATCCGCAACGAGAATGGGGACGCAGTCGGCGGTCTGGATGCCCAGCACGGCACCTTGAAGTGTGGTCACGGCGGCATCACCCTCGACAGGTTCAGTGGCCGCCAACGTACTTTCCATATCCCTGACAATTGCAGAATGAGTTTGCTTCAGTTTCAATAGCGGCCATCCGGCAGCGCCAATTGCGCTGAGAAATCGAATGCGATTCATCTGTACGACTGGATTTCCAGACGCCGCTCCGAGGGTGAACTCATTCCGCTCAGCACGTCGTGTCGAAAATGCATGCGCAATGCGTGGGACGCGATCGAGCGCCTCAGAATGAAGGAACGTTATTTGAGATACGCGTTTTACCTGTAACATAGACTCTAGTTTGCGAGTTTCGAAATCCTCATGATCACCGGCATCGGCATCGACGTTATTCAGAACGAGCGCATTCGTGAATCCATCCAACGCTTCGGGGAACGCTTCCTAAATCGAATATATACAGAACGTGAAAAGGAGTACTGCAAGAATTGCGCAAAACCGGAGATTCATTACGCCGCCCGGTTTGCCGCAAAGGAAGCCGCCTTCAAAGCGTTGGGCACAGGTTGGGCGGCCGGAGTGAAGTGGAAGGATGTCGAGGTCGAAAGGCTGCCATCCGGCAAACCCGAATTGCATCTCTATGGTGAGGCGCTGGCTCGAGCCACATCGATGGCATCCAGCCGATTCTATGTATCGCTTACCCACGATCAATTGGTTTCGTGCGCGGTTGTGATACTGGAAGCGTAGAGTCCGGCCTCCTCCAGCTCCGTCACGCGAACTCGAATCCATTCGTTTGAGGGCGAATCTACGGGAACGCTCACACGGACGAAGTTGCTGCTGATAGCCGAACCGTCTTCGAGAGTGAGCACGTCGATCTCCTGCCCAATCATCTGCCGACGAAACTCTTCATTCTTCTGTGCGCCGAGATTCCGCAAACCTCTAGCGCGCAACCGCGAGACCTGCTCCGGAATCGCATGCGGCAAACCAGCCGCCACTGTGCCGGGTCTCGAGGAATAGGGAAAGACGTGAAGGTAAGTCAATGGTGAGTCTTCAATGAGTCGAAATGTCGCAGAAAAATCATCATCCATTTCGCCGGGAAAACCGACCATGACATCCGCCCCAATCGCCGCATCGGGCACACGATGACGGATTCTCCGGACCAGATCGGCATAGTATTCGGGACTGTACGGCCGGCGCATGGCGCGCAGGATTCGGGCCGATCCACTCTGAAGCGGAACATGAAAATGATGAGCCAGTCGAGGTTGATCAGCTACCAGATCGATGATCTCGGGAACGAGCTCGAACGGTTCAATCGAGCTCAGGCGTGCACGCTCCAAGCCTGGAATTTCCAGAACGCGGCAGATCAGTTCGTAAAGGCTCGTCTTCTGAGAGAGGTCCCGGCCATAGGTCCCGAGATGAATTCCCGAAAAAACCACTTCTTTATAGCCACGCGACACAAGTTCTCGCACTTCATGCAGCGCTGCTTCGACTTCGATGCTCCGGCTCCTGCCGCGCACGGTCGGAATAATGCAAAACGCGCAATTGGCGTTACAACCGTCCTGAACTTTTACAACCGCCCGCGTGCGGCCGCCCGAACCGAGATGGGATGCTGGTCTTAGCTCACGTTCCAGAAATATGCTGCTGCAGAGAATTTCGGCGCGGCCATAGGTGGAGAAATCTTCGTCCAACAGATTCCGCGCGAGCCGACCAACCAGCGGTTTGTGGGAATTCCCAGCGACGTAACAAACCTGAGGAAGATTCGCGAGTTCTTCGGGCGCGCGCTGCGCATAACATCCAGTCACAATAATACGCGCGTTCGGATTCCGTGAGGCCACTCGACGGATCATCTGCCGAACCTGCCGGTCTGCTTCCTCAGTAACCGTACATGAATTCACAACAACGACGCTGGCATCGTAGGCAGATTCCGCCTCCCTCGCCTTGGATTCCAGCAGCTCCTGATGAATCGATGCACCTTCCGATTGAGAAGCTCGGCATCCGAAGTTTGCAATGAAGAAAGTTCTTTCCATATGTTGACAACGGCAGCTAACTTCCGTCTTCTTCCGCTACCTTCCGGCTTTTCTCAGCTACGCTTTTCTCAAGCTGTTCTTTGTATTCAACCAACCGGTTCATCAGCTTCTCATTTTGAAGAGCGAGAATCTGGACCGCGAAAAGTCCGGCGTTGGTTGCCCCGGATTTTCCAACACCCATCGTGGCGACCGGAACTCCCGGAGGCATTTGCACGGTGGATAATAGCGAATCCAATCCGG
>Ga0209056_10007329_pt1 | contig 11360 bp, 13 predicted proteins | sample GraSoiAngelo_114_FD_185876 | JGI IMG/M metagenome (GOLD analysis project Ga0209056, IMG submission 185876) | Grasslands soil microbial communities from the Angelo Coastal Reserve, California, USA - 14_0903_13_40cm (SPAdes) (version 2) | ecosystem: Environmental > Terrestrial > Soil > Grasslands... | reverse complement strand
GTGGCTTGCCGTGGATCCGCGAGATCGATTCGCCAGGGAAGAACTTTCCCATCGCATGGCGGCCGAGCGTGACGATCACGCGCGGCTGGAGGACCTCGAGGTGCCGAAGAAGCCACATATGGCAGGCCGATATCTCTTCTGGTAGCGGATCGCGGTTCTCGGGCGGGCGGTGGCGAACGACGTTCGTGATGAACACCTTCCGGCGGTCCAGACCAATCCCGGCGAGGAGCTCGTCGAGGAATTGACCGGCCGCGCCCACGAACGGCTTGCCCTGGAGGTCCTCGTGGTAGCCCGGCGCCTCGCCGAGGAAGAAGATTCCCGAATCCGCGCTGCCGTCACCGGGGACCGCCTGTCGCGCGCTCCGATGGAGCGGACACGCGGTGCAGGCGCGGATCTCGTCGGCGACGAGCCGGAGGTCAATGTCGTGGGCGTCCTGCATCCGGGGTGATTATGCGGCGGGAGAAGGCTTGAGAGGAGCCTTCCGCGCGAGATAGACGATGTCGGTGTACGGCCGGCGCGGCATCTCTTCGACTTCGACGACGAATCCGGCCCGTTCGAACATCGCGAGCGCCTCGTCGCGCGATGGGAAATAGAAGCGTTCGTGGCCTCCGCGAGTGAAGCCGAGTCCGACGGTGATCAGCTCCTGCGCGTACGTGATCGCGTAGCGGGGATCGGTGCGGCGCTCCTGGGCTTTCACGATGAGTGGCCGGCCCTCGCCCAGGGCTGATGCCGCGTTCTTGAGCACGCGCTCCTGATCCTCGAACGGCAGCAGATACAGAACGTCGACGATCGTCACCGCATCGCAATGAGGCGGTGGGTCCTTGATGATGTCGCCGACCTCGAACCGCAGCCACTGCGTGTCCCGTACCGCGCCACGCGCCACCTCGATCTTGCGGTCATCGAGGTCGATCCCGAGGACGCGGCGGGATTCGGCCGCCTCGCGCAGCAGGCAGGCGAAGAGCCCGTGCCCGCACCCGAGGTCGACGATGAATCCCTGCCTCGGAACGAACCGCTCCACGAAGGCGAGGTCCGACAGAAAGGCGCGTCCGTGCACGAAAACGCGCGCGCCGAGCGGCGCCGCGCGATAGCGGTGGACGGCGCGGTTGAGCGCCGCGCTCGTGCTCGCGCCCGGCATCAGGGCACGCGCCAGCGCACGGCCTCGGTGCCGAACGCCGTTCGGAGCAGCGGATCGGTGAGGACTTCGAGATCGGTCATTCGCTCGTCCACGAGGGTATCGGCCGCGCGGAGGCGCTCGTCGACGTAACCGGGGTGCGCGCCGATCTCTCCCACCCCGCCGAAGGCGGCCAGAAGCGCAACGCCGGCTGCGTCGAGGCGTGGCCGCTCGGACGTTATGTCCACGTACCAGCGGTTTCCAGGGATGCCGCGGAAGGCGAAGGCGGAGACAAAGGTGGCCGCCCGAAGCGCGCTCTGCTTGGGTCCGGACCACGTCCGTGGCGCTCGGGCACGGCGAATCCAGCGAACTCCCTCCTCACGGGCGACCCGACCCACGACCCGGGCCACCGGCGGCATCAGGTGGACGTGACGGTGCGAGTCCCAGGCCAGCGGGAGGATCCCCCAGGAGCGCGCCAACGCTGCCTGCGCGCGGATCTCGGCCGCGAGCTCACCGGCTCGGACGCGGCCGCTGAAGAGGCGTTTGGTGAGGTCGGCGAGGCCGAGAAATCGGCCGTCGCTGTCCACCAGGCTCCGGACCGCGGCCGGGTCACTCACCGGCCAGCCGCCCACGAGATCGATGTGCAGCCCCACCTCCAGATCCGGCTCCATCCGGGCCAGCGCCGCCGCCTCCGCGGACGAGTCCGCCGTCACGATGAGCGACGTCGAGCGGACCACCCCGCGGCGATGCGACTCGAGAATGCCCTTCGTGACTCCCGGAGAGAGACCGAGATCGTCCGCCGTGACGACCAGGGTCACGTGCCGTAGAGGCCGCGCATGTCATTCAACCGGATGACGAACAGGTCGCGGAGCATCTTCGGTGTGTCGGCGAGAAAGTCGATGCGTGTCTCCCCGTGCTGTCGCAAGGCGAACGGGATCTCGCGCACGGTGTAACCCGCACGGCGAGCGAGGAAGAGCACCTCCGCGTCGAAGGCGAAGCCGTTCAGGCGTTGCTTCGCGAACAGGTCCTTTGCGGCCTCGGCCGTGTACATCTTGCCGCCGCACTGCGTGTCGCGGATGTTCGTCGGGACGAGAAGGTGCACGACGGCGCGAAAGACATCGCCCATGACGCGTCGCCACCACGGACGATCCACGACCGATCCCGGTACGTAACGGGATGCGATCGCGATGTCGGCGCCGGTATCCAGTGCGCCGATGAAGACGTCGATGATCTCGACCGGGATGGTGAGGTCGGCATCCAGGAACACGATCGGGTCGCCGCTCGCTGCCTCCATGCCGGCGCGCACCGCCGCTCCCTTCCCGCGGTGCGGGAGCCGCAGCACCTTGAAGGCGAGGCCGAGGTGCCCGTGCGCCAGCTTGGCGCGATGGAACACGTCCGCGGTCGCGTCGGTCGAGCCGTCGTCGGCGAGGATGATCTCCGCCGTCAGATCGCGGTCGCGAAAGAACTCGGCGCATCGCCCGAGGCTTTCCTCGATGCGACGCGCCTCGTTATAGGCCGGTAGAACCAGGGTGAGGATGTGTTGCTATCGGCGCGGCGGACCGCCGCGTCGGAACCCACCCCTGTCACCGCCGGGTCGCGGACCGCCCCGCTCGTCGCGCTCGCGGTACCGCTCGCGCTCGGCCCGCTGACGCGCCTCGTAGTCGTTCCCGTTCTCGTTGACCGCCCGGATCGACAGATTGACGCGACCCATGCGGTCGACCTCGGCCACCTTGACCTTGACCTTGTCGCCGACTTTGACCGCATCTTCGATGCTGTTCACCCGCTCGGATGAGATCTCGCTGACCCGGACGAGACCTTCTTTTCCGGGAAGGTACTCGACGAACGCCCCGATGCTCATGATCCGGGTGACCTTGCCGTCGTAGACCTCGCCGACTTCGGGCTCCTTGGTGAGACCCTCGATCATCGCGCGAGCGCGCTCGCGGCCTTCGGCCTTCGCGCCTGTGATGCGGACGGTGCCATCGTCCTCGAGCTCGATGGTGGTGCCGGTCTCGGCCTGGATCGCGCGGACCATCTTGCCGCCTGGGCCGATGACCTCGCGCACCTTGTCTGGCTGGATCTTGATCGTCTCGATCCGTGGTGCCCAGCGTGAGAGCTCGGACCGCGGCTTGTCGATGACATTGCGCATCGCATCGATGATGAAGAGACGCGCCTCCCGCGCCTGCTGGAACGCCGCTCGCATGATGTCGAGCGAGATTCCCTTGATCTTGATATCCATCTGAAGAGCGGTGACGCCCTTCGCGGATCCGGTGACTTTGAAGTCCATGTCCCCGTAGTGGTCCTCGAGGCCCTGGATGTCCGTGAGGACGGTCCATTTGTCGCCCGAGGTCACGAGACCCATCGCAATGCCGCCGATCATCTCCTTGATCGGGACGCCGGCGTCCATGAGCGCGAGGGTCGATCCGCACGTCGATGCCATCGACGACGAGCCGTTCGATTCGAGCGTCTCACTGACGACGCGGATCGTGTACGGGAACTCCTCCTTCGTCGGGAGGACCGGAAGGATCGCGCGCTCTGCGAGCGCGCCGTGGCCGATCTCACGCCGGCCCGCACCGCGCATCATGCGCACTTCACCGACGGAGAACGGCGGGAAGTTGTAATGGTGCATGTAGCGTTTCGTGTCCACGGGCGAGAGGGTGTCGATGATCTGCTCGTCGCCGCCCGGGCCAAGCGTCGCGACGGAGAGAACCTGTGTCTGACCGCGGGTGAAGACGGCCGAGCCATGCGTCCGCGGCAGAACTCCGACCTCGATCGACAGCTGGCGGATGTCCTTGGTACCACGTCCGTCCGGACGCAGGTTCTCCTCGGTGACGGCCTTGCGGAACTCGTCCTCGAGAAGCTGCTCGTACACCGCGCTTACCTCTTCGACTGTCAGCGGCGCGTTCTCGCCGGTCGCGAACTGCGCAACCGCCTCGAGCTTGAGCTCGTCGAGTCCGGCTTCGCGCTGCGCCTTGTCGGGGTTGCGGAGCTTGGCGCGGAGGCGCTGGCTCAGGAATGACGTGACCGGGCCGAGTCGCGCCGCGTCGGGGACGGCCACGATGAATTCCATCTTGGGCTTGCCCGAGGCACGCTGCAGGTCCATCTGCGCGTCGCAGATCTTCTTGATGCCTTCCTGCGCGAGCGCGAGCGCTTGAATGAGGAAGTCCTCGGTGACCTCGTGCGCGCCGGCCTCCATCATCATGATCGAGTCGCGCGTGCCGGCGACGATGAGGTCGAGCGTGCTCTCTTCCATCTGCTGGATCGTCGGATTGAGCGTGAGTTCCCCGTCGACGGTCCCGACGCGAACGCAGCCGATCGGACCCTCGAACGGGGCGTTCGAGATGGTGAGAGCGGCGGACGCGGCGTTCACCGCGAGGACGTCGTAGTCGTTCTCCTGATCGGCCGACCAGGCCGAGACGATGATCTGGACGTCGTTTCGGAAGCCCTTCGGAAAGAGCGGCCGGATCGGCCGATCGGTGAGACGCGCGGTGAGGATGCCCTCCTCAGAGGGACGGCCTTCGCGGCGCGGGAACGAGCCGGGAATCTTGCCTGCGGCATAGAGCCGCTCTTCGAAGTCGACGGTGAGCGGGAAGAAGTCGATCCCGGTGCGGATCGTTTTCGCGACGGTCGCCGCGGCGAACACGACCGTGTCGCCGTACTGGACCGTGACCGCGCCGCCCGCCTGCTTCGCGTACTTCCCTGTCTCGAAGGTGAGCGGCTTTCCGTTGATGGTCGCCTGGGAACGGGTAACTGGCATGTGGTTGTTGATCTCGGGTGCCTATGAAAAAACCCAGGAATTTTCCTGGGTTTCCGCTTACGCGGGCGGTCTCACCGTCGCAGACCGAGTCGCCCGATGACTTCCTGGTATCGCTCCGGGCTTCTGCGGTGCAGGTAGGCGAGCAGCCGTCGGCGTTGACCGACCATGCTGAGCAACCCGCGGCGGCTGGCGTTGTCGTGGCGGGCGGTGCGCAGATGTTCGGTGAGGTGCTTGATTCGCTCGGTCAGGAGCGCGATTTGGACCTCCGGCGAGCCGGTGTCCTTGTCGTCACGGCGGTACGCCGTGATCACCTCATTTTTCTTAGGGAGCGTCGCTGACGGCACCCGTTGTCCTTTCTTGATCCTTTGGATCTCTTATTCGCTTCTGAGTCTACCGGATGCGAAACGATCAGCCGAGCGCTCGCAGCCGCGGAAGGAGTGCAGCGGCCTCTTCGGCGCGCTTCCGCGGGTCTCCCGCGGGCATGTTCCCGCCGCCGATCATGACGAGAATTTCGGTGAATCCGGCCGCGATAGTCGCCTTCGCCTTCGCGAGGGTCTCCTCAGTGGTCGTGAGGCGCATCGAAATCGAGCGGCGGACGGCGCTCGGGTCGCGACCGGCCTTCGCGCATGCAACGTCGAGCGCCTTGCTCAAGGCGACGCCTTCCTCGAATGTGGGCGCGTTTGAATGCCACACGTCGGCGTGGCGCGCGGTGAGTCGCAGCATCCGCTCCCCCTTGGACCCGATCCAGATCGGGGGATGCGGCCGCTGCACCGGCTTGGGCTCCGCGATCGCGTCCTTCAGCTCGTAGAAGCGGCCCTTGTACGTGGATCGCGGCTCGGACCAGAGGAGCTTCATCGCGCGCAGCGATTCGTCGAGCATCGTGACGCGATCGCCCGCGCTCGGGAACGGGAGGCCGAACTGAGTGAACTCGGGCTCATTCCAGCCTGTCCCGATCCCGAACTCGAGGCGACCGTTCGAAAGGTGATCGACAGTGACGGCGATCTTCGCCATCAGGCCCGGGTGGCGGTAGAGGTTGCCGGTCACGTTCAGACCCATCCGTGCGCGTTTGGTGATCGCTGCCATCGCGCCGAGCACCGTCCAGCCATCGAAGATGAGCGCGGTCGGATCCGGTCCGAGCGCGATGAGGTGATCGAACGGCCAGATGTGGTCGAAGCCTGCCCCGTCGGCGATGCGCCAGACGTCGACCTGCGCGTCGATCGGATGGACCTGCTGCGAAAACTTCAAGCCGTAGCGGAGCGGATTCTTCCGTGAAGGCATCTCGGTCGAATCTAGCAATCCTGTGTCACGACCGTCTTTTCGCGCCCGAGTACCGTAGTGGCGTGACTCCGGAGGGCGCACTCGCGTTTCTCGTCGGAGCCATGTGGCTCGGCGCGATCGTTGCGCTTCTCGCGTGGCTTACCGGTCGGGCGCAGCGGCGTCGACACGGCGGCCGCCCGTTGCACCTGATCTCCTGGTACCTCGGCGGCGAGGTGGAGCGGCCCTTCGAGGCGCCGCGCGAGGACTCACCCGGAAGGCGACGCTCAGGCCGCTAGCGCGAGCTTCTGCACCGTGTGGCAGTCGGGCGGGACGAGCCCGTCTTTGCCGGCGATGGTCCAGACGACTTCCGCGACGTAGAGGTCCCCGTTCGAATCGACCGCAAGACCGTGCGGTGCGCAGAAGCTTCCCGGCGCGCACGGATCCGGTCCGCCAAGCCGCGTGACCACGGTGCCGTTCGCGTTCAGCACGCTCAGCCGACTGGGGAGATCGCGCTCGATCGGCCCGTTCCTGAACGAGCGCTGACCAACACGCCACCCGAGCTCTGAGACGTACATGAGGCCGCGAGCGAGAACGATCTGCGTCGGACGCTGTACCTCGGTGATCTCCCTGATGAAGCGGCCGTCCGCGGCGAACGTCTGGATCCGATCGTTCTCGCGATCGCAGACGAGCACATTGCCAGTGGCATCGACCGCGATGCCGTGCGGCAGCATGAACTGACCGGGCCCGGTGCCCGGCTCGCCCCAGGACGCGAGCAGCTTTCCAGCCGCCGAGAAGCGATGCACTCGAGCGTTTCCGTAGCCATCCGTGACGTAGAGGTCCCCGTTTCGCGCGACCGCGAGATTCGTCGGACGGTTGAAGGGCGGCGCGCCGCGGACGATCGTCGTGAGGTCCGACCCGTTGTATCCGCTTTCGGACGGCTTCCCCGCGTTCTCACCAAGGGTGAGCAAAAGCTTTCCGTCGGGCGTGAACTTGCGCACGGAGTGTCCTGCGTCGTCGGTGCACCAGACCGAATCGTCGGGAGCGATCGTGATGCCGTGCGTCCGCATGGTGAACATGCCTTCGCCCCACGAGCCGACGAAGCGTCCATCGCGCTCGTACATGAGCACCGGATGCTCGGCGCGGCAGAAGAGATAGACGCGTCCTTTGGAGTTGACCGCGACAGCGGCGACATCGGGGTGCGCGAAACCCGCTGGAAGCTGCTCCCAGCCGGCGACAGCTTTGTAATTCGGGCTTATGAGCGTGCTCATCGCTCCACCTCTCGTATGTTGATGGACGGCTCCTGCGCATCAGGAGGCGGCCAGTTCTGCCGATCGATCGCATAGTGGACCTGTCGCCAGCCATGGAAATCCAGTTCGCCACGTTGCGTCAAGCCGCATCGTTCCATCACCGCACGGGAGCGAGCGTTGTCGAGCCGAGTCATGCTGAAGATCTGAGGAAGATCGAGCACATCGAAGCCGAACGCGAGGCTCGCCCTCGCCCCTTCGGTGGCGTAACCGCGGCCCCACGCGGAGCGTTGGAGTGTCCAGCCGACCTCGATCTTCGGTCCCGCGAGCGGCCAGTCGGGATGCTGCATCAGCCCGACCCGACCGACGATCTCGCCGCTCGTCCTTTCCTCGACCGCGAACATTCCATAGCCGAGGAGAAGCCAATGCATCGACATTCGTCCGACGGCGGCCGCGGTCGACGCAAGGTCAGCCGGAGCAGCACCGATCCAGCTCATGACTTCGGGATCCCCGTAGGTCCGGTGCAGCCCAACCCAGTCACCCTCGCGCCACTGACGCAGCACCAATCGCTCCGTTTCGATCTCGTAGAGCCCAGTCATTTCCCAGCCAGGCGCCTAGACAGGCAGGACTGGATAACTCAAATTGATCTGATCGAGCGCCGCAAGCATCTGAGGAATCTCGGTCTGACCGAAGGCGATTCCGAACGTGAGCGCAGTAGCCATCCCCGGGGCGAAGACGATTTTGTTGTCAGCCACCGAACGCGCTCCGCGTCTCCTCTACGTCGCGAGTCGACGAACTCTACGTTGACGGATGGCCGCGCGCTCAGACGACTTTCGCTCGTTCGAGGGGATCGCCAACGCAGAGCTGGACCACCCGCTCGAACTCCGCTCCACCGCGTAAGACCATGAGCGGATAGCTGAAGTCCCAGCCGGTCAATCGGCGCTGGAGTGGCCGATTGGCCGCCATCCAGAACGGAGCATGACGCGGAGTCGTGTTCGTGCGGAGCGCCAGGCTGACAACTCCCGCGTACTTGTGAATTCCGGCTTTGGTGATCGTGTCCCACGGGACGAACACTGGGCCGATGCCGGTCCGCGAATAGACCCCTTCGCGAAGGAGGGCGACAAACCCGGGCTTGCGGTACGTTCGGATGAGCCACACCGCGATGGCGATGAACAGGCCTTCCATAGCGAGGACGAAGATCCGGAGAATCTGACTCGTGGTGTCGGGGTACGTACCGATCCGAAGAAGCAGAAACGCGTAGATAAGTCCGAACGCGATAAGGGGCACGAACCAGATAGCTAGACCCAGCCGCTTCCGCCGAAGGCCGTCAAGCGTCAACGGGAAGATCAAGGCGGAGCGAGGGACGCCATCGATCTGGACTGTTCCGTGCTCGGGCGGAGTGTTCATATCAGTACTCGTCTCGTTTCCTCCACGTCACGCGCGATCTGCGCGGACAGCTCCGAGGGACTCGCGAAGGCGATCTCGTCGCGTAACCGCTTGACGAACGCGACCTCGACCTCTTCGCCGTACAGCTCGCCGGAGTAGTCGAGAAGGTAAGCCTCGAGGACCCGTTCTCCTCCACCGAAGGTGGGCCGCACGCCTAACGATGCTGCCGCTTTGAAACGTCCCTCCCCCATTTCCGCCCACATCGCGTAGATCCCATCGCGCGGCAGGAGCCGCTCCTTTGGCAGCGCGAGGTTGATCGTGGGAAAGCCGAGCGCGCGGCCGCGTTTATCGCCGTGCACGACCCGGCCGCGGAGGCTGTAGGGCCGGCCCAGGAGCCGCGCGGCGGCGTCGACATCGCCAGCGAGAAGAAGATTGCGAATACGGGTGGAGCTGACGATCGCGCCGTCGATCTGGATCGGTGACACCACGTCCACGACGAACCCATCGCGCTTGCCCCGTTCGCGGAGCTTTTCAACATCGCCCTCGGCGCGGCGGCCGAAGTGAAAGTCGGGACCGACGACGATGCGCCGGACGTCGCACGCCCCCTTCACTCGATCCACGAACTCGTCTGCGGAGAGCCTCGCGAAAGCATCGTCGAACTCGAAGACCACGACCGCATCCGCTCCGGCTTCGCGCAGCAGCTTTACTCGATCGCGGACATCGGAAAGAGCCGAGGCCGGCGCGCCGGGCGCGAGCACTTGGATGGGGAGCGGGTCGAACGTCGCCGCGACCGCTCGTGCGCCGGCCTCTGCCGCCCCACGCGCGAGCTGACGTATGAGTGCGCGGTGTCCGAGATGCACGCCGTCGAATACGCCGATCGCCAGATGGACCGGCCCCTTCGGCCACGCGGTGAAGTCATGGAGCGCTTCGATAGATCGAGACTAGTCGGCCGCACCCCCTCCAGCAGGCGAGGGTTCAGCCACCGCGTCGAGCGCCACCGGCACCGGGGCTGGCGCGGGCTCGGGCAGCAGCGAAGGCGCGGGCTGCGATTCGCGAACTGGGCGTGGCGGCGTGACGATCGTCGGAGCGGGCCGGCGGACCCGGCGCGGCACACGCCGAGCCGCGCGCGTCGCGAGGAACGGCACCGGCGTGAAGACAGCGGCGATGAATCCGAGGTAGTTCCCCTGAAAGTAGCGTCCGAAGAAGAGGAAGGCGAGGAGCGTCAGCGCATAGCCCGCGAGGAGTGTCGCGATCGTGGGTCTCTGCCACAGACGGATGAGCCACCAGGCGGCGATCGGTGTCGCGATCGCGATCTCGATCGCGGCGAACGGGAAATCCGCCTGCCGGTATGGGATCAGGCCGAGTCCGAGGAGGATGGCGGAGAAGCCCATCCCCGAGATCGGATACGTCCATGCGGCGCCGCCCGCGTTGTAGCTGACGACGTCATCCCAGAAGGCACCGAAGTTGTTCACAAGGAACGGCACGAACGTCGCGATCAGGAAAAGTGCCGCGGGCCATGTCGGCATGAGCGCGGCCACCGCCTCGCGCACGGTGCGTGGGCGCTTCGTCGCGACCATGTAGACGGCCACAAAGGGCAGGAAGATGAGCGCATGGAGCTTCGCCGCACCCGCCGCCGCGAACGCGAGCGAGGACGTCGTTCGGCGCTCGCGCATGAGGAGCGCGAGGCCCGCGAACAGGAAGAGCAGCACAAAGAAATCGTTCCGTCCTTCCACGACGAACGGGAAGAGCTGCGGGTTGAGCGCGATCGCCGCGGTCATCGCAAGGCGCGGTGCAGCCCCGCGAACCAGGTACGGGACCAGGGCCAGGGTGCCGATATACGCCGGGAGATAGAGATACCGCTGGTCCCAGATGAAGCCGAAGTGATCGAAGAACCAAACGAATGGTGTGCTCACCAGGAACATGAACGGGAAGTAGGTGAGGTGGTAAAGCGCCGGGTTGTTGATCATCGGCCAGAAGAACATCGGAGTGTCGAGGTAGTCGGCGACGTAGGGGTTCATGCCGGCAAGGAGTTTTCGCGAAGCTTCCTCAATCATGAGCGCGCCGTCGTGGATGTACGTGTAGGGCTTACCGGTCTCGCGAAGGATGATCGACGCGAACGTCGGAATGATCACGAACGCCGCGATCATCGCGGCGAGGTGCGCGACCCGCGCGCGTGTTGTAAAGGCCCCGCGCGAGCGATGGTCGCGCAGCGGATACGCGAACGCTAACGCTCCGCACACGATCAGGAACGCGGCATCCGCGCCAGGCGGAAACAGCTGCCAGAGCGGCACGTCGTGCGTCGCCGCGACGGTGGTGTGATTGGCGAAGAGGAGGAACCAGTTGCCGACGCCGAAGAGCGCGACCACTTTCGCATCGAGGGAGAGGTCGCGCCAGGCCGACAGCGCCCACTTGATGAAGCGCTCGAATGATTTGGCGAGCATCAGGCTGACTCCCCCGCTCCGACGATCGTAGCAGCGGATCGCTCCAGGAATCGTGGGTCGAGCGTCAACAAAGCGTCATTCGCCGGCCGAAGGAGCCGGGTCACTTCGCGGCCGCGCGCTCGAAGCTCTTCGGGCGTGAGCGCATCACGAGCTTCGAGCGCGCCGAC
>Ga0209056_10007326_pt1 | contig 11362 bp, 9 predicted proteins | sample GraSoiAngelo_114_FD_185876 | JGI IMG/M metagenome (GOLD analysis project Ga0209056, IMG submission 185876) | Grasslands soil microbial communities from the Angelo Coastal Reserve, California, USA - 14_0903_13_40cm (SPAdes) (version 2) | ecosystem: Environmental > Terrestrial > Soil > Grasslands ... | reverse complement strand
GGCGTTACAGAAGCCCGCCGCGCAACGCGACTCCTACTTGCGCCTTGCCTGCCCGAATGATCCAGAGCTATTGCAAGAAGCTTCTGATGTCATCAAGGGCGAAGAGAAGATGGGGTCTTTCCTCCGGCACCCCGCAATCGCCTTCAAGGACGCACCACCCGCGTTTCAAACAGGCGAAGTGGTTGCTGAGCGCTTCGAAATTATTCGTGAAATTGGCGAAGGCGGAATGGGCGTGGTTTATGAGGCCTTCGACCGCAAGCTGAACCGGCGCATCGCCATCAAGTCGGCAAAACCTGGATTCCAGCCAAGACTATCTCCTGAAATCAAGGGCGCGCTTGCCGTTAGTCACCCGAATATTTGCCGCGTCAACGAAATCCATACCGCTCACACCGAGCACGGCGACGTGGACTTCCTCACCATGGAGCTTCTCGAGGGCGAAACGCTCTCGGTGCATCTCAGAACTCGCGGCAGGCTGCCTGAGCCTGAGGCGTTTGAAATCGCGCGCCAGCTTTGCGATGGACTCGCCGAAGCGCATCGCCGCGGCATCATCCATCGTGACCTAAAGAGTGCGAATGTGATTCTGTGCCGCGGTGAGAACGATGAGTTGCGCGCTGTGATCACGGATTTTGGTCTAGCGGGAGAGGGCACTCAGTCCGGCGACTTGGGCGGAACTCCACGTTACATCGCTCCGGAACTCTGGAAGGGTGGAAAGGCGTCGGGGGCGTCTGACATTTATGCTCTCGGTGTGATTCTCTACGACATGGTGGCGGGACAGCGCTCCCAAGATGCCGTTTCAACCTTGTCGCACTCCGATACCAATGTAACAACTGCCACTCGTTCCGATCGCATGGTCGTCAACATTCGAGCGACGTTCCGTGGATTGCCGCACCGCTGGGCCCGGACCATTTCAGGTTGTCTTAGCACGTCTCCGAAAGACCGGCCGCAGAGTGCGGCAGAAGTGCTGGCCAAGTTGAAAAAGCCGTCGGCAGCAAAAATATCGTTCTTAGCAGTTCCGCTGCTTTTGGTGTCAAGTCTGCTGTTTCCGCGAATCCGGGAACGCGTGCACAATCAATTCTTCATTTCGCCAAGCGTGCGCCTGGTAGTTCTTCCGGCCTCTGCTGCGGACGCGACTGCTGTTCTTTCGGGTGGAGCCCTGCAAGACGCCGCGGATCGTATTTCCCATTTGAAAAGCGGACAGCGGATGGTGGCGGTAATACCCCCGGCAAAGGCACGAGACATGCAGATCCAGACTCCCGAACAGGCACAAAGAGTGCTGCATGCTACGCACGCTCTTGAGACAACGGTGCGTAGGGAAGGAGAAGATCTCGTAGTCCAAGGATCGGTAGTTGATCTGCAAACACAAGCAAAGGTGCACGAATTTTCGGCTCGTTATTCGCCAGCGACGGAGGGCGCTTTAGCAGGCGCCTTGGCCGGCGAAGTGTCAGACGCGTTGAACCTGCGAGGCGGTCCCAGCGAAGCCATCTCTGCCGCTGCGACCGAGCCATACGACCGAGGCTTGTACTATCTCCGTCTCGATGTTCAGGACTTGGACGAAGCTCTGCGCTGGTTTGAGAAGGCCGCCCAGCTCGATCCGCGCTCTCCGCTCCCTCCTGCTGGCATAGTCGAAGCTGAAATCAACAAGTTTGACGATACCCACGCGGCAGAGCACCTCACACGAGCGCAACAATATTTGCAATCCGCCGAGAGCCTTGGGCCTGATTCGGTCCGGGTGCACCTTTCTGGCGGTATGTTGAGCAGCGCCATGGAGCAGCATAGTCGGGCGCTGCAAGAGTACCAGCGAGTGGCCGAACTCGAACCGCGTAACATTGAGGCGTTCATTCGAATTGGCATGGTCTATGACAAGCTTGGCATGCCGGAAAAGGCCATTGAAAGTTATCGTCACGCTATTTCGCTGGACCCGACCTTCTACGATCCCTATGAATATTTCGGCGTCTATTATTTCCATCATGGCCAATTTCAGGAGGCCGTCGAGCAATTTCAAAAGGTGATCGAGCTCGCGCCGGGGATGTATAACGCATACGCAAATTTGGGCGCGTCACTCGAAAATCTCGGGCGAATGAACGAAGCGGAGAAGGCCCAGCGGAACGCCCTCAAGATAAAGGAAACACCTCGCGCCTTAAACAACATGGGTAGCGTGTTACTGATGGAAAAGCGGTTTGCGGACGCGCTCCCGTATTTGCAACGCGCCGCGACTCTTACTCCGAATGAGTATGTGGTGCTGCTGAACCTGGCCGACGCGGAGCGGCTAATCGGCCACGCGAAAGAAGCTCGGGTCAACTACCGAAAGGCAATGGATTTGTCACTATCCGAATTGACCCAAAGTCCAGGTAGTGGTTTCGCCAGAGCGTTCTTCGCGTATTTTGCCGCAAGACTGGGGGATCGCAAGAGGGCAGAAGCCGAAATTCGTCAGGCTTTACGCCTCTCTCCCAGCGACAATACCGTTATCCGGCGAGCCATCCTTACCTACGAAGCGCTTGCCATGCGGGCGCAAGCGGTTGAGGTCGCGAAGGCAGCCGCTCCTGAACTGCTCGAAAACCTGAAAACTGACCCCGATCTGGCGGGTTTTTGCCAGGACTCTCGCTTTACAGAGTTAGTAGCCCAAATTTCACCGAAATGAGGAGAACATAAAATGGCTGACCAAAAGAACACTGAGCATGCAAAGTCCACTTCACCAAGCGGGAAACAAGATATCGTGAAGCCGGAACTAACCACGGATCCACCCAGCGACAGCACGCCCCAGAACTTGCAAGACATCGTAAAACCGAAGTAGGTTTGCGGCCCATTTTTCCGAGGGACTTTCGCGCCAGTTAGCTTCGTCTGACTGCGACAGCAGGAGTCCCTCGCCTCGGGCGTAGCATTCTGGGGAGGCTGAATGAGCGACTGGCTGAAAGTGTTCGGCGAAATGAGTCTCGACAATCTGTTCGTGATCGCTGGTCTAGCGTTCCTTGGCATAGGCATCATCGGCAAAATTTCTGGCAAAATTGATCCTAGCCCGCGCGCTCGGGCCATTTCTGCGATGGTCGGCATATGTCTGGTCCTGAGTGGTATTCGGATCCATCGCGGCCACATCAGCGTGCCCGCGGCCGCCGCTCCGTCGCAATCTGCAAGCGTGATACCTCCACCAATAAAGGAGGTCAATGCACAGGGGGCGCCGGGTCCTTCCCAACCAGCTCCCGATGATCATCCGTCGCGCAATCAATCTCAGGCTCTAGGCCTCTCGTATTTTTCAGGCACTTGGAAGAACAGCGATGCTCACACCAGAGGCCTCACCACTGTCAGCGTCAGGACCGCGGGAGGATCAGTGTGGGTACGCGCCTGGGGCGCCTGTCATCCCACCGACTGCGACTGGGGAGAAGTTTCCGGAACGGCATTTGCGCCTGGTGTATCAGCTGATCCTGAAAACAATGCGCAAAAAGTGACCGCCGTTTTCGAAACGAGTTTCAGCAACACGTTAATGACCCTGAGTCCAGCCGATGGTGATGAACTCGAGGCCGACACTCAGACTCGATTCACCGACAATAGCGGTCGCTCCAGCTATTCGTCGACGTACACTTTTCGACACTAGGGCGAAATAACCGAGCGAGTAGTCCCCATTCCGCTTCGCTCCACAATGTAAAATCACCATTCCCGCAACTCGCGGACCATCATCGCATGGATGTTCTCAAGAAACTTTTCGAGAGTCATTTTCGCTCGCCTGTAGGGCACGTGCAGCCGATTCAGGGGCAGCTCGGCGGCTCCGGACGCAAGATCATCCGGCTCACCGGGGGAGGGAAGAGCGCGATCGGCATTCGCTACGATGTGCGCGAAGAAAACGTTGCTTACCTGGAGTTTTCGCGGCACTTTAAGCGCCACGGACTACCGGTCCCGGAAATCTATGGCGACGACCTGAGCCACGGCGCTTATTTGGAAGAAGATCTCGGCGACACTACACTCTTTGATTTAGTATCCTCAAATCGCGCCGAAGGAGAGCTTGGGGAAGCGGCAGCCGAAGCGTATCGCAAAGCACTAATGGAGTTGCCTCGCTTTCAAGTCGAGGCCGGCCGCGATCTCAATTACAAGATTTGTTATCCACGTGGCAGCTTCGATCGGCAGTCTATTGCCTGGGACCTGAATTATTTTAAGTACTACTTCCTGAAGCTGGCGGGTATTCCATTTAACGAGCAGCAACTGGAAGACGATTTCAGCCGCCTAACCAAATTCCTGCTGAGTGCAGATCGCGACTACTTTCTTTACCGCGATTTCCAGTCTCGCAATATCATGCTGCGCGATGGAAAGCCGTTTTTCGTGGATTACCAAGGAGGCCGCAAAGGTGCCCTGCAGTACGATGTGGCTTCTCTTCTATATGACGCCAAGGCCGATCTTTCACCGCAATTGCGCGAGCAATTGCTTGATCATTATTTGGACGCACTCTCGGCGTTCGTTGCGATAGAGCGCGAGACCTTCCTGCGTCACTACTACGCCTATGTTTACGTTCGCATAATGCAAGCCTTGGGAGCGTACGGTTTCCGAGGTTTTTACGAGCGCAAGGCGCATTTTCTGCAGAGCGTCCCGTTTGCACTAAAGAATGTCCGTTGGCTGCTTCACAATGTGGAACTTCCTCTGGCACTGCCCACTTTGATGGAAGCGTTCCGCAGCATGCTAGGGTCGGAGAAATTGCAGGGCCTGTCATCTGAACCGGAACATGGCCAATCGCGTTCCTCTAAGCCAGACGGCTTGACCGTCCGAGTCTTCAGTTTCTCGTTTCACCAGGGGCTGCCGAAAGACGATTCCGGCAACGGCGGCGGTTTCGTATTTGATGGCCGCGGCCTACCGAATCCCGGCCGTGAAGAGCGTTTCAAGCAACTCACTGGCAAGGACACGCCGGTTGCCGACTATCTTAATCAGCAGCCGAGTGTTCATCAGTTTCTCGCGAACGCCCAGTCTCTAGTGGATTCGAGCATAGACGTTTACCAGAGCCGCGGCTTCAAGGACCTCATGGTCTCGTTTGGATGCACCGGCGGTCAGCATCGCTCAGTCTATCTCGCCGAACAAATCGCGCGGCGACTTCGGGAACGCAACGGTTTGCAGGTTGTAGTCCGCCACCTGGGACTGGAGAGCCTGGGCAAATGAAGGCGATGATTCTGGCTGCAGGACTGGGCACGCGCCTGCGCCCCCTCACTGATACCCGCCCTAAAGCCCTCGTCGAAATCGGAGGACGCACGCTTCTAGAGATCACGCTCGACCGCTTGCGTTCCTTTGGAGTGCAAGAGGTTATCATCAACCTTCATCACTTCGGCGAAATGATCGCTGACTATCTGCACGCTAATTCCAGTTTCGGCATGCACATCGAGGTCTCTCGCGAAGACGTTCTCCTCGATACTGGTGGTGGCCTGAAGAAAGCCGGATGGTTCCTCGACGCTAGTGCCGAGCCTTTCATTCTGCACAACGTTGACGTGCTCAGTACCATTGACTTGGACCGCATGGTGCAAGCCCATGTCCGTAGTGGAGCCCTGGCGACGCTGGCGGTGAAGCACCGAGACACCTCCCGCTATCTTCTTTTCGACGATCAAGACCAGCTGTGCGGACGGCGCCACGGCCAGCAAACCGAACTCGTTCGTAACGGTCGAACCGTGGAGCCATTGGCGTTTTGCGGAATGCATGTCATTTCGCCGCGACTGCTGCCGATGATCACCGAGTCCGGTGCATTTTCCATCATCGATTCCTACTTGCGCCTGGCTGGTGCTGGAGAAGAGATCCTGGCATTCCGCGCTGACGAGTATTATTGGCTTGATCTCGGCCGAGTTGAGAGCGTGGAACAAGCGGAGAAAGATTTTCAAGAAAATTTGATTATCTGACCCTCTCGATTCACCCCCAAACGTTTATGTTGGATTAAGATTAGGTCGAAGAGTATCTCCATGAATGTTGCCCGCGCGCGCGAACCCTGGGAAGGCCGTGTAGTTGATGGGAAGTACCCGCTTCTCGAATTGGTGGGCAGCGGCCCGCGCGGGTCTGTCTTTCGTACAGAATTCTCTGGAAAGAATGGAGCGCAAAAGGCCGCGATCAAGATCATTCCAATCGAGCCGGCGAGCATTGAAGATCAACTGTCCCGGCTTCGTTTGGCGAGTCAACTCTCGAACTCTCACCTGATCAAGATCTTCGAAGCCGGTCAGTGCCAAATCCAGCGCGAACCCGCGATTTACGTCTTGATGGAGTATGCCGAGGAGAATCTCGCGCAAGTGCTACCCTCACGCGCGCTCACCGCGAGTGAAGCGCACCAAATGTTGCCTCCCTTACTTGAGGCCCTGTCCTATCTTCATTCTCAAGGTTTGGTTCACGGGCGCGTTCAACCCTCAAACATCCTGGCGGTCGGAGATATGTTAAAGCTCTCGACCGACTGTGTTCGCCAGGCCGGCAGTACGGACAGGCTGCAGGCGGGGAAAAGTGGCTACCCTGCGCCCGAAGCGGCAAAGAACGCTGCAGCTTCCGACGTTTGGTCCTTGGGTGCGACTCTGGTTGCCGCTTTGGCCACTGAGTCACGAGGCCGGCCGTCAGAGCAAGAACTGACGATGGTGCCAAGCTCAATTCCAGAGCCGTTCCGTCGAGTCGCCCGCGAATGTTTGCACGCGAATCCGAGCGACCGCTGCACGCTCGAACAGATCAAGGTCTGGCTGGACGTGAATCAGCAGCCGCCGCCCGTCGAGTCCTTCACTCCGCCACAATCCCGAGGACTGGCGGTAAAGATTGCGCTGGGTGTTGCCCTGACCCTGGCGGCATTTTTCGGATTGCGCCTAATTCGCTCCGCGCCGTCCGGATCCCGAGATCAGGCAGTGGCAACGCAATCCGCTCCTCCATCCCCAGCCACGGCACCACAACAGGGAACTGCTCCGGGTGCTGTCGCCGAGCGAGTGCCTCCGAATGTTTCGCAAGGCGCCCGCAATACTATTCAAGGCAAAATTCGTATCGCGGTCAAAGTTAACGTGGATGCAACCGGGAATGTCACCGACGCCAAGCTCACCTCGCCTGGCCCAAGCAAGTATTTTGCGAACCAGGCACTCCAGTCTGCACGTCACTGGAAGTTCAAACCTCCGCAAACCGACGGTCAGCCGACGGCGAGCACATGGCTTCTGAAATATCAGTTCGGTCGCGCCGGTACGGAAATCATTCCTTCAGAGACTCGCTAGTCTTACAATTCTTCGTTCCAGAAACGTTTGTTTTCCTGCTGTCCACAAGCGTGACGCTCCAAAAGAAAGCGCAGGTAGAAACATGACGAAAAAAAACATCGCAACCGTTTTGGGTTGCTCCTCGTACTTACTTGCGTGGCCCTAAGGTTGACGCGCGTTGTCCGCGGGGATGAACCGGGTCAACTCATAGGCAGTTGGAGCCTCGTTTCTCGACAAACGACGCTGGCAGATGGGAAGGTTGTGGTCGACCCTGGTCTCTCTGCGGTGCCCAAAGGCATCCTCATTTATGACCGTTCAGGCCACGTCGCTGCGCAACTGTCTCGACCCGGTCGCACAGTTGAAATGCTCGCCAGTGAGTGTGCGGATGCAGAGAAAGTAAAAGGGACCGGCGACACCGCCCAGATAATTCTTGGGTACGACGCATACTTCGGAACCTATACAGTTGACGAGAAGAACGGGATCGTCACACATCACTTGGAGGCTGCGATATTTCCGGGCGATATCGGGAAAAGTATCACCAGACACTTCTCACTCTCCGGTGACACGCTTACCATCAAGTTCAGCACAACCACGCGCGACGGAACTCCGGTCACTCGAACCTTGGTCTGGACCAGGCTGAAATAACCCGGTGCTTCTATTTGCTCTTGTATCACTCATCGCCGCTTAAGCGCTTCCAAGTCATCCAGGGTGCGCGGCCAGTCTTCTCCTAGCAAACGCGAAAGGCTGCGATCGGCCAGCACCTTGCCACCGGTCTGGCAACGGGCACAGTAGTTGGTTTCGTTGTCAGCATAGCGAATGCGCTGGATGGGATCGCCGCATCTTGGGCACGGCTGGCCATAGCGACCATGCACAGCCATGTCTTTACGGAACGCCGTCACTTTTTCGGGAAAGTTTTTTGTTGCTTCAATCTGCAACTGATCTATCCAGTGTTGAAGCGTTGATCGCGTCGCAGAAAACAGCCGTCCCCATTCGCCCGGACTGAGTTTCCGAGTGAGGGTGATGGGAGAAAGTAGCGCAGCGTGCAGAATCTCGTCGGAATAAGCGTTTCCGATCCCACTGACAATCCGCGGATCGGTGAGCGCCCGCTTCAGGGTGCGGTTTTCTATTATTAGTGCGTCCTGGAATTCCGCGAGGTCGCCAGCGAAGACGTCAATTCCTCCAGGGTCAATTTCCCGCAAACCCTCCTCGCCTTTCAGAACGTGCAGGGAGGCGCGCCGTTTCGCGCCAGCTTCAGTCAGTACAAGCGATCCTCTCGGAAAATCGAAAGCTGCCAGCTGATTCCGGCCCGCAAGCTTGGCTCCGGCTGCTCGCCAATGCAGACGGCCAGCAATCATCAGATGAAGCACCAGCCATAGATCGTCTTCCACTCCAATCGCGATACGTTTGCCGATGCGCCGCAACTCGCGCACCCTGCGTCCTTCAATAGTTACGATTGGCGGCTCAACCGTGCGCAACAAAAATGGACTTGCCAGCCGTACATGCTCGATTGGTTTGCCGATAATGCGCAGCTTCAGCGCGGTAAGGTAAGCGGCGATATCGGGGAGTTCTGGCATGCGTGAATAGCTCGCGCATCACATGCGCAAGTTCAGCAAGGGCAACTATGTACTACTTCAACGCTTCATATACCAATGACAACCTTCCCGAACGGTAGACCTGGTGGCTCAGCAACCTCAATTTGGATGGATTGTAAGGAGGAGGGAGCAGCGGAACGCCTCCTCCCAACAACACGGGTATAACGCTCACCTCGACGGTGTCGACATGACCGGAGTCCATGAAGGAGCGAAAAAGCTCGCTACCGCCCATTAGCCAGATATCCTTGCCGTTTCGAGTTTGGAGGGCTTGTACCCAATGAGCCGTCAACTCGGAGACGACCGTCACTCCGGTGTGGTCTCGCTGTTTCATCGTGCGCGAGAAGACGATGGAAGTGATTCCTGTGAACGCTGCCTCACCCAGTCGTTTGGTTGCAGCCTCATAGGTTCGCCTACCCATCAGCAAAGTGTCCAACTGTGCCCAGATCGCCGCGAAATCGACTTCCGGATCAATAACGATCCAGTCCGCCTCGCCGTTCGGCCCGGCGATATAGCCGTCTAAACTCGTCGCCACCGCATAGCGAATCTTCCGCATGTTAAGAGATCCTCTCGTTTACCGTTATGCTGACCGCTGCGACGATGTGGTGGTCCATGGAGAATTGTAGAGCCAACAGTGCGTGGTTCTACCGCTCTATGTCCACAAACATCCGGGCAACTAGTACATTAAGTTCATGAGCTTCAGGTATCCCACCAACCGCCGCAGTTTCAGCCACAGGTGTCGATGAAAAAACTGCCGCGCAAACATAACTCGAATTCAGATACTCTGCACCGCCGCCCGCCTCGTTTCTCGCGGGAGCTTGCCATTCTGTATGAAGACGACGCGGTTGTGGCGGTGAATAAACCTGCCGGACTGCTGGCTGTGCCTGCGCCAGGGTCCGATGCACCGTCGGCTTTATCTCTCCTGTTGCAGGATCTGAAGCCTCGTCGCCAACGGGCTTTGGTAGTACATCGCATCGATCGTTTCGCGTCTGGAGTTCTGCTGTTTGCCAAGACCATGCGTGACCGGGAGGCGCTAATTCGGCAATTTCTTGCGCATACTCCTGTCAGGCAGTATTTGGCCGTGGTTCGCGGGAATCTGGCTGCGAAAGAAGGAACGCTCGTTCATCATTTTCGAAAAGAAGGAATGCATCAGAAGGTGAGCACCGAGAGGGACTCTAAGGCAGCGCGAGCAGAACTTACCTATTCCGTTGAACGTTCTCTGCGCGCGGCTTCGTTGTTACGGGTTCAGCTGCTGACGGGATTACAGAATCAAATCCGAGTGCAGTTTGCAGCACTCGGCCATCCCATCATTGGCGACCGAAAGTATAGCTCCGACGAAGCCTCGGAGCATCGAATTGCCCGGGTTGCGCTTCACGCGGCTTGTCTGGAGTTCATTCACCCGCGTTCGAGAGAGACGGTCTCGTTAGAGTGCGACGTCCCATCGGATTTTCGATCTCTTCTGCAGGCTTTGTCGCCGCCATCCACGCGCGGCAAGCGCTGATCGTGACACACGACTTTGACGTAATTATTCTCGGCGGCGGTGCGGCGGGGCTCATGTGCGCCATCGAGGCGGGGAAGCGGGGCAGGCGCGTGGCGGTGCTCGAACGCGCCGGGGGCATCGGCAAAAAGATTTTGATATCCGGCGGTGGCCGGTGCAATTTCACCAACCTTCATTGGCAGGCGGAAAACTTTATCTCCGCTAATCCGCACTTCGCCAAATCGGCGCTCGCGGCTTACACCCCGGCAGATTTTATTGGATTGGTCGAGAAGCATAGCATTGCGTATCACGAAAAGACTCTGGGACAGCTTTTCTGCGATGGCTCCGCGCAGCAAATCGTGAGTATGCTCGAATCGGAGTGCCGCGAGGCTGGAGTTCAAATTCTCACCAACCTCGGTGTGGAAAACGTCGCGCACAAGGATCGTTTCCACGTGGTCTCAACAAAAGACGAATTCCGCGCGCCCGCGCTCGTTGTCGCAACCGGTGGATTGTCTATCCCCAAGATGGGCGCAACTTCACTCGGATACGACTTAGCGCGGCAATTCAAGTTGCGAATTAACGATACGCGGCCTGCTCTGGTTCCACTTCTCATGAACGCTCTGGACCGCAAGCACTACTGCGACTTGACCGGTGTCTCCGCCGAGGTCATGGCGTCAGTTGGCAAGCAGCGCTTCCGCGAAAAACTGCTGTTCACCCATCGCGGTCTCAGCGGCCCGGCCATTCTGCAGATCTCCACCTACTGGAAGCCTTCGACTTGGGTGAGTATTGACCTCGCTCCCGGACACGACTTTACCGCGCCCATTCGCAATAGCAACGTTGTGTGCCGCGATCTACTCGCTCTGAAAAACGCGTTGCGGGCGGCCTTGCCGCAACGTCTGGCAGACCGCTGGGTTGATCTGCATCCTCCTGCGGCCTGGACCAATTACGCTCTCGCCGAATTCGACCGGCAGACGCACAACTGGACAATCACTCCAGAAGCCACCGATGGCTACGACAAAGCTGAAGTCACTGCAGGAGGCGTGGACACCGACGAGCTTTCCGCGAAGACTATGGAGAGCCGCAAAATACCTAGCCTATATTTCATCGGTGAAGTTGTGGATGTAACCGGCCACCTC
>Ga0209056_10007322_pt1 | contig 11364 bp, 6 predicted proteins | sample GraSoiAngelo_114_FD_185876 | JGI IMG/M metagenome (GOLD analysis project Ga0209056, IMG submission 185876) | Grasslands soil microbial communities from the Angelo Coastal Reserve, California, USA - 14_0903_13_40cm (SPAdes) (version 2) | ecosystem: Environmental > Terrestrial > Soil > Grasslands ... | reverse complement strand
CGGTTGCTTTTACCGGTTACAAGCCGGTGGCTGAGCTGACGCGGGAGCAAATCTTTTTTGCCTCGGCTCAACTTACCGCCAAGGGGATGGACTTGCACTGGGTGGATCTGGGCGCCAATTACCTCTATACAGTCGAAACTTCCAGTTCCTTCAGTCCGGCAAATTGGATGCCCGCTCCGGGCGGCTCCTGGCCCATCGCCGGAACCAACTGGGTGGACATCGCGACTCCGCTTTCCGGCCCGCGCTTTTATCGCGTCAAAGCGGAATTGAAATCTCCGTAACAAACGTATTGCTGGCCGCTCTTTATCCGGGATCGAGACATTGCCGCGCAGGAAAATCATTCTCTGCCCGGCACAAGGCGCCTTGGGGAAGGTGCTGTGCTGATTTCGGCGATGCCCGTGTGATTCAATCCGAAGGCTTCACGCTGATCGAACTGCTCGTCGTCATCGCGGTGATTGCAATCCTCGCCGGGTTGTTGCTTCCTGCATTGTCACGGTCGAAGGAGAAGGCCAAAAGCATCCAATGCCTGAGCAGCCAGCGCCAGATAACGCTGAGATACAAACTGGCACGGGACGAAGACCCAAGCGACCGGCTTAATGAATCTGCTGTAGCCGAGTGGTTCATGGAGTGTTTTTCTGTAGCTGTTCTCCGGCTTTGTGCAGGCAGACGATGGCCAGCTTTGTGACTTGGTGAGCAGATTACTACGGTTGAACTTTTCGAGTTCGACGGCAGTTTCGAAGATGATTATGAGTTCTGCTGCAAAAGAGGGCTGCGGCAACGGCCCTTTGCCGCTTCCGCTGGCGTTGCAATCGCGCAATCCGCTGGCGTGGTTGACGATTTTCGGACCGGGCGCAGTCATTGCGTCGCTGACGATCGGCTCGGGCGAACTCATCTTCTCGTCGCGCGGCGGCGCGCTGTTCGGTTACCGACTGCTCTGGTTTTTCCTGTTCATCCTCTTATTGAAATGGGTGCTGGTCTTCGTGACGGCGCGGCATATGGTGTTGACCGGCGCGCATCCGTTCCAGCGCTGGATGCAACTACCCGGTCCCCGTGGCTGGTTTCCACTGGTGTTCCTTCTGCTCGCGCTGGTTTGCTTTCCCATCTGGGTGAGTTTCCATTCCGGCACGATCGGCACGCTCCTTTCGTGGCTGGCGGGAACAGAAAGGTCATTGCACGGCGGCGCGCATTTTGTCTGGGGAATCGTCGTTCTCGGCGTCGTCCTGGCGCTGGCCTTCAGCAGCGGTTACACGGCATTGGAACGCGTTCAACTGGCCATCGTGATTTTAATGCTGCTGTGCGTGGCCGTCTCGCTCATCGCAGTGAAGCCGGACTGGCTTGAGTTTCTCAGAGGGTTTGTCCTGCCTCGATCGCTGGTCTATCCGGACTGGGCTGCTTCACTGCCGGAACTCTTGGCCCGTCCGGTTTGGGTCGAAACCATCACCTACGTGGGCGTCATCGGCGGCTCCGGCTACGATTACCTGGCTTATGTGTCCTATTTACGTGACAAGCGTTGGGGCCAGGCCGGTCGCGCGGCTGCCACGACAGCCGAGCTGGAAGCGATAGCGGACGACGCGGCCCATATCAATCGTCGCTGGCTTCGAGCGGTTGCGGTGGATTCGGTGCTCAGTTTTCTGGCGGTGCTGATTTTCAGCGGCGTTTTCGTGGCGTGCGGCACGGTCATTCTCGGACCACAGCACAAAATTCCCGGCGGCAGCAATCTCCTCGCGCTCCAGGCTGAGTTCGTCACCCCGATTTATCCGTGGTTGAGATACGTCTATTTCGTCGGCGCGTTTCTCACAATTTTCGGGACGCTTTACGGCACCATCGAAGTCGCACCGACGGTGTTGCGTGAAGTGGTCCTTGCCATCGATGCGGGTTATGCAACGAAGCACGCGAAGAAGTTGCGGTTCATCGCGGTGAGTTGGACCAGCTTCGGCGGGTTGGTTGTGCTGGTGTGGACATTGATCTGCCACCTGATCAGCGGCGCGGACAATCCCCCGGGGCTGATTGCCATGCTGACTCCGGCCAACCTTTTCACGGGAGTGCTGGCGTGCGGGCTTATCTGTCTGCTCGCGGCGTGGACCGATTGGAAGTTCCTGCCGCGCGGTCTGCGTGCAGGCAATCTATTGACAATGCTCAACGCACTGGCTGGCCTCATTTTTCTCGCGCTCGGTATAAAAGGTTACTGGGACCACAGCGGCTGGACGGCGTTTTTGATTCTGGTTGGAACGCTGGCGCTGGGCTGGCTCGGCGCGTGGGCGGGAAGAGTATGGCTCAACGGCGGACGTTAATCGCCAACCCGCGGCGAAGCCGTGCGCGGCTTGTTCCGATACCAGAAGTAAATGGGAGTTCCAATCAGCACCAGAAACGCCCCGAACGCGGAGTTGATGATCGCCGGTTTGCCCGCGGCGACTGCGGCTCGGTAACCGGCGACATCGTTGTAAATGGTGAAGGCAAGGTAAAGCGCAGCGAACATGATGAAGAGCGCCGGAACGACCGGATAGCCGGGGACCCGATACGGACGCGGAGAGTCCGGCTGCGTTCGGCGCAACACGAACACACCCCACGCGCTCGCTGCGTAAAAAATCCAGCTCACGAACACCAGCGTGTCCGTCAGCGTGTCGAACGTGCCGCTGAACAGGAGCAGCACGCCCCAAACTCCCTGCGCGATCAGGGACGCTGCGGGGGTGCGGAACCGCGGATGCGCGACGCCAAGCGCTGCCGGGAAAACGTTGCGCCGGGCCATCGAAAAATAAACGCGGGGGCTGGCCAGGATGGTCGCGTTGGCAGCGCCCAGGGTTGACATCATCACCGCCACAGCGATCCATCGCCCGCCGCCGCGAAAACATTTTTCTGCCACGTCGGCGGCGACCAGTTTGCTGCCGGCCACTTCGTCGATAGGCAGGACGAAGGCGTAGGCCACGTTCATCAACAGATAAAGCGCGGTGACGATGGCCATGCCGAGAAGCAAGCTGCGCGGGATATTATGCTGCGGGTTTTTCACTTCACCCGCGATGTAGGTGACTTTGCTCCAACCGTCGTAAGCCCAGAACGCACCCTGCAACGCGGCAGCGAACGAGGCCCACAGCGCCAGGCCCTCGCGATGAATGGAATGGCTGTTGGCGACGAGGTTCCCGAATTTTCCGCCGGTCGGCAGGAGAAAAGCACCCAGAACCAGGAGAACCATGGCCGTGACTTTCGCCGCGGTGAAAATGTTTTGCACCGCGCCGCCGAGTTTGACGCCGATGCAGTTGATCGCCGTCAGCGCGATAATCAGCAGCGCGGCGAGCCCTTTGATGCCGATTTCCTTGAACGGCGTGATATCGCCGATGAAGGGCAGATGAATGGTGAAAGCGGCGATGGGACCGGAAAACTCCGGTAGTTTCACGAACTCCGTGGCGTATTCGGCGAAGACGTAGGCGACGGCGGTGACTGAGGCGGTCTGTATCACTACGAAAGAAGCCCAACCGTAGAGGTAAGCGACGAACGGGCCGTAGATGCGCTCGAAATAGACATATTGCCCGCCGGTTTCGGGAATCAGCGCGGCGATCTCGGCGTTGGTCAGCGCGCCGAACAGCGTGAGCACTCCCGCCACGAGCCAGACGAGAAGCAACAATTCCGGCGAACCCACTTCGCTGGCCATAACGCCCGGCTTGCGAAAGATGCCGGAGCCAATCACCCCGCCAACGACAATCATGGTCGTGGTGAACAGGCTCAGAGAAGGGACCAGCCCGTCGCCGGCCGGCGGAACCCGACACTCGTGTTTCGACCCTGAATGTTCAGTCGAGGCGGTGTTCATGGGCAGCCTCCAGGGTCTTTGTCCGCGCATTGAGACCATGAACCAGCGACGGACAGGAGCGCGGACAGCCTTGTCCGCGAGTTCCTTGGACTTGATTCACGCGGACATGGCTGTCCGCGCTCCGATAGGCGGTTGATGGAAAGCCTCCACGATTCCAGAATCGAGCATCGGGACCATGAACCCGATCCTTCTCGTTCTCGTCCTCGTCCTCGAAACCAAGAGGAGGAATCGAGGACGAGGACGAGAACGAGGAGGAGGACGAAGGGGCGGTTCATGGAGAGGAAGGAAAGGCCGCGTTCACCGTAAACGCCGATCGAAATCGAGGTTCAAATCTTCCGCGAGGCTGCGCAGGCTGGCAACAACATCTTCCGGCAAATCCATTCCTTCGATGAGCGCTTTCTCGCGCCGTTCCCATTCCATCTCGCCCGGCAGATAAATCCGCTCCGCGCCGTCGGCTTTTTCTGAAGCGCGGATTTCGCGAATCGTCCGGTCCATTCGTTGCTTGAACTCTTCGACGGGCATGAAGGACGCAATGTTGATGGCGATGAAGGCCGCGCCGTGGCCGGTCGGCTTCGACGCGTCGGAAAAGGTCCAGCTCAACAGCTGCCAACGAATCGCCGCGCCCGTCAGAATGGCGGAGAGCACTTCGATCATGAACGCAATGCCGTATCCTTTGTAGCCGCCGAGTGGTGTCAGCGATGCCGCGTGCGAAAATAGGGTCGGATCGGTCGTGGGCTTTGCGTTGGCGTCCAGCAGCCAGTTTCCGGGAATGGTTTTGCCGAGCGCGGCGGCGGCGAAAACCTTTCCGCCCGCCACGGTGCTCGTCGCCATATCGAGGAGAATCGGTTTCTCATTTCCCGCGGGTGCGGCGAAACCAAATGGATTGCTGCCCATGACGGAGCCGCGCGCGCCCGGCGCGTTGACGGTCGGAATGTCATTGGCCATCGAAAATCCAATCATGTTCTTCTCAATGGCCATCGCTGCGTAATAACCCGCCGCGCCGTAGTGACAGTTGTTGCGCAAGCCGACGAAGGCGATGCCCGCGGTCGCTGCTTTGGCCGTCGCGGTGTTCATCGCGAACACGGAGGAAACCATGCCCAGTGAGGAATCGCCGTCCAGCATGGCCCAGGCGGGGCCTTCCGACGCAACTTTCGGCACGCCTTTTTTCTTCAAACCACCGTCGCGGAGCCGCCGGATGTAGGCGCGCAGAGCCTTCGTTCCATGTGTGAACGTGCCCCAGGTATCAGTGGTAACCAGCACATCCGCCGCCGTGCGCGCGTCCGGTTCGCCGACGCCGACTTGAGTCAACGCCTCGACGCAAAAAGCGTGGAGATTTTGGGCGGAGACTTTCATTGAAGGTTCGGTTGATTGCCGGTGACAAGGCAGATTTGAACCATTTGTCGGCCGAAGAGTCAATGAAAGCGGTAACACGGCACCGATGAGGTGCGAGTTCGGCGGCGGGACCGGCCCGGGAACAGAAGCGCGTATTATTGCATTGAAAATCCGGCGTTTTGCCCTGAATAATCTCCCGATGACGAAAGGCATGAAAATGAAACGACCAATGGCTGTGTTTTTGGCAATGGTGGCGCTGGCGGGTCCGGTCCGAGCCGAAGACAAAGCAGAACTTAAGGACAACCGGACAAAATTCAGCTACGCGATCGGCTTGAACATGGGAAGTCAGTTGAAACGCCAGAAGATCGACCCGGACATAAACCTGATTTTGAAGGGTATCAAGGACGGCATAGGCGGTCATCCGCAATTCACAGACCAGGAAGTGCGCGAAGTCTTCACCACCTTTCAACAGGAACACCAGAAGCAAATGGCTGAACAAAACAAACAGGAAGGCGACAAGTTTCTGGCCGAAAACAAGAGCAGGGAAGGAGTCAAGGCGCTGGAAGTGACATTGCCGGACGGGAAGAAGTCCGAGTTGCAGTACAAAGTGCTCGCGGAGGGCAAAGGCGACTCACCGAAATCAAACGACGTCGTGACCGTCAACTACCGCGGCACGTTGATCGACGGCACGGAGTTCGACAGTTCCTACAAGCGCAACCAGCCGTACACGACGCCGGCCAATCATGTCGTCAAAGGCTGGACCGAAGCTTTGCAACGGATGAAGCCCGGTGCGAAGTGGCAACTGGTCATTCCATCCGAATTGGCCTACGGTGAGCGCGGTTCCAGGCAGATCGGACCGAATGAAACGCTGATTTTCGAGATGGAACTGATTTCCTTCACGCCGCCCCCCAAACCCACGAATGCGCCGCCGGTCGCCGCGACGCCGGCTCAACCGGTGACCAGCGACATTATCAAGGTGCCGTCGAAGGAAGAACTGGAAAAGGGCGCCAAGATCGAAGTCATCAAAGCCAGCGACCTCGAAAAATACCAGAAAGAGCAACAGGAAAAAGAGCAAAAGGAAAAACAACAACAGACGGGGAAGAAAGTGGACAAGAAATAATAGTGCGACCAGTTGCTACTGGCCCGCGACAGTTATTTTGCCCGGAGTTTTGCGCACGTGGAGCAGAACTGGCAGCGAGGTTTGTCGGCCTGTCTGGTTCTCAACCGTGTAGCAAAGCTGGTCGGTCTCCGGCACCCACTTCGCAGCCGTCAGGGATATCTGGCGTTCGTTTTCTCCTTTCGGGATCAGCACGCCGTTGAGGCCGATGTTGTCCACAATCACGCCGTGCGGGAGGTTTTCGACGGTGAAGGTGACGAGATCATCGTGACCGTTGCGCTGAATCTTCAGCATCGCGGGGGCCGTCTTCCCCGGTGCCACGGTGATTTCCAGCGGCTGGCCGGCCTGGTTCGATACCGGAGCCGCGGGCTGCGTTTGAGGAGCAGGAGCGAAGTAAACGAACAGCTTCGGTTTGGCCCCAAGTGTGATTTTGCCGAGGTTGTTCCCTTCTTTGGTTACAACGTGGCCGACGACCATCGCCGTGGCGATGACTTTTGAGGCGGCGGCGTTGCTTTCGTCAGGTTTGGCGGCGTCCAGCGCGGCGTTGATCGTTCCCTTGGCTTCGGTGTGGCCGGCCTGAATCACCAGCGGCGTTGAAACGGAAAAGCCGGACGGTAAACCGCTGACCTCCACTTTAATGTCACCGTCGAAGCCGTCCATGCGTTCGGCGCTGACAGAAAACTCGCGACCACTGCCGGCGTTGACCGTCGGGTCGGCGCCGTTCAACGTCACTTTGAAATCGGGCTTCGGTTCGCGAACAATCAACCGATAGACGAATCGTTCTCCGGAATAACCGCGCGCGTCTGTGACGCGAATCAGATAAGGGCCGTCCGCCGGCGCGGTAAAGAAGAGTTTTGAGTCCGATCCCAATTTGCGTTCGCCGTCGTCGTCGTTCGCGTAATAAAGCGGAAACACCGGCAGCCCATTGGAAACGAGTTTGGCGCCGGTCGGATGCGGTTCGATTATGTAAGCCGGTTCATCCAGCGCATGGGCCATCGCGCTCGTGTCAAAATAAGCGCGGCGCTTGCCGTTCGAGGTGTAGAAAAGCATGTCTGAATCCGGGCCTTGCGGCATGCGGAAGAGTTTGACCACCTCGCCGTTGAAATAGATGTATTCATTCAACTCCATCTCTTCGTAGTTGTCCAGGCGCGCGCCGTTCCCATTCGAGTCGATGGAGCGGAAGTTGATGGCGGTGTTGCGCACGGCCTGCAGCAACAATCGTTCAACCGGCTTGCCGTCGGCGTGCAACACTTCGATTCTCGTATCCGCCGGCGACCCGCGTTGCGCGGCCTGGGTTTCGATGATCCACGTCTGGCCGGCTCTGGCCTCGAAGCGGAACAGATCAGCGTCCGATTGCGCGCCGCTGGCCCTTGAACCCGGACCTTTCCGCGCGTTGTGCCCGTGAACCGTAGCAGCCGACGTGAGGACGCTCTCGCTATTTCGGATTTCGGATTTCGGATTTCGGATTTCAGACTGAGCCTCCTCACGTCGGCTGCTACGAGGTTCATGGGGAGGGGAATGCCAAATGCGTCCGGCCACGGAACCCGGCGCGACAATCCTGGTTGCCTGTTCCGGTGTGTCGTTCGGTTCAGATTCGACCAGCTCCGGCCAGTTGCCAACCATCACCTTGAACACGCGTCGGCTGCGGAATCTCTCAACGTCGAGGGGCAACTCAATTTCGTCCATGCCCTTCGCTTTGACTTTCACTTTGTGTTCCGGCGGCAGATTGTAACCGATCAGCTCCACGTCGCTTTCCCTGGAAGACGGCACGCTTAACGGAAAAAAACCGGTCACATACGGAAACGCGCCGATGGAGAGCCGGTAAAAGTGATCTGTGGAGCCGCCCAGCAACATTTCGCTCACGCGCAGGCCGTAGCGGCCTTCGATCGCGAACGTGTAGGCCAGCAACGGGTCCGGGCTGCCGTCGAAGCCGTTGTTGCTGGCCAGCACTCTGCCGCTCGCGTCGAGCAATGTGAGCACCGCGTCGGCCTTGGAGCCGAGAGTCTTGGCGGCGACATCGAACACCAGAGTCTGGCCCGCCTCCGCGTCGAAGTCGAACTGGTCCACGGCGCCGCTTTTGTCGTGCACGCCCCAGAAGGAGGCAGGCAACGCTTCGACAGCATGAACCCGGTTCGTGCCGGACAGATAAACCTGCGGCAAATCGTCCACGTACAGTTTGATTCGGGCGCTCTCGCCGTTCGGGCTGACCGCCGAAAGCTCGTAAGCGCCGCGGGGCAGATCGTTCGGCGTCGTCACGATGACCCCAATTTCACCGGGTCGGGCTTCAACATCTTTCGCCAATTCCGCCTTGACTCTGGTGTCGTGTGATTTTACTTCGGTGACGCCCACAAGATTGGCCCCGAGCAATTTGAGGCGAAACTCCTTGCCGCGCTGGATGCCGCGCGGTTCGGTTCGCGATAGTTCCGGTTTGGCCGGCGTCTGCAATTTACCGTTTTGGACGTCGAAAAACGCAACTGTGCCGTCGAGCCGTCCGACGACAAGCGCTTGGTTGTCCAACACAAATGCCAGCGCCGGCGACCAGTCCGGCTGCTTTTCCAGCGACAGCTTTTCCTTCAGCTCCACTGCATCCCAAAGTTTGACGGTGCGATCGTCGGCTGAGGAAGCGAGCGTTTTGCCGTCGGACGTGAAGGCGAGGTTGAGAATGGCGCCCTCGTGGGCGAAACGCGCTTCGAGGAGCGGGTTGGTCGTCTCTGCCGCAGTCTCGCTGATTTGCCAGACGCGGATTCGATTATCCACGCCGCCGGCAACCAGTCGTTTGCCGTCGGGGCTGAAGGCGACGGCGTATTGTTCCTTGAGCGGCTGGGCAAGCGTATCGCGCCGTTCTCCAGTGGCTACGTCCCACAGCTTGACTGTGCGGTCCGCGCTGGCGCTGGCGAGAATTTTGCCGTCCGGACGGAAGGCCAGACCGAACACAGCGCCATTGTGGCCGGAGAGCGTTTTGAGTTCCTCGCCGGTCTCGACGTTCCACAGTTTGATCTTCTGGTCATAGCTGCCGGTGGCCAGCGTCTTGCCGTCCGGCGAGACCGCCAGGGAGTAGATCGCGTCTTTGTGGCCTTCGAACACGTAGAACAAATTCCAGTCGTTAAGGTCCCATTGCCGCACTTCACCGAGCCATCCGGCTTCGCCGCCCGCAGCGTACAGGAATTTGCCATCGGGAGAAAAGGTGACGGCGTTCACGTTGCCGCGATGCCCATGGAGCGTGCGCACAATCGCGCGCGTCTCGGCCGAGCGCAATTCGACCTCCCCATAGCGGGCGACGGCGATGAGTTTCCGGGCAGGCTGGTACGCGATTGCGTTGACCGCTTTGCGCGGTGGAACCTTCGGTTCGATCTTCGGTGTGACCAACTCCCTGATCTTGACTTCCGTCGGCCGTTTGGCTCCGGCGTCAATCCACGCCCTGATGAGCGCGATCTGTTCCGGTTTGAGTTTTTCGCGCTTTTTTCCCGGCGGCATGATCAGTTTCTTGCCGTCCTTTTCGACCCGGCCCTCGACCAATTTCACCAACAGGCTTTCGTCGCTTTTGCCGGGAACGATCACTGCGCCGCTTTCGCCGCCTTTCATCAGCAATTCGTGCGATTCCATGATCAGCTTTCCTTCCGGCTCCGTCGATCCGTGGCAATCCAGGCAATATTCGGTGAAGATCGCGTCAATGGCGGAATAATCCGGCGGTTCGGCGGATCCGGCGGCGGGGCTGGCCAGGAGAATGGCGGCGATCGCGAAGGCGACGCGCGTAGAGCAATGGGTTCTTGCGCTCCCCGGAGTTTTTGCACGACGAATCATACCCCGGGCAGCCTGGTAGTGTGACTGTCGCGGCTCAAGTGGACGAAGGCTTCGGCCGCCCCGACACCGGCCTCGCGCCCGCGCCAGTTTGCAATGACCTCGTGATGCTGACGCCAGATGCCTTCGCCGTCCTGGCTGACGTGGGCGAACAGCGCGGCCTTCTTCTTTTCGAGCACGGACGTGATGTCCACGTAGGTGTTGGGGAGAAAACCCTCCGTCTGGCTGCCGCTGTTGACTTCAAAGAAGTAGAGGCGCGGCTTTCGCAGGGCCATCCAGGCGCGGATCGTCAAAAAGCTGGCCACCTGATGGTCCATGTGCGTGTCAATGGGCCAGTGCGTGAACACCACGTCGGGATTTTCGGCGGAAAGGAGTTTCGTCATCGTGTCCACGTGCGCCTTGTTCAACTCGGTGGCGCCATCGATCTGGCCAAAGAAAACCGGCTTCGCGCCCATGATTTTGCAAGCGGCTTCGCACTCCGCGGAACGAATCCTGGCGGCTTCATCCAACGACTTGCCGGAGATGCCGCGCTCGCCGCGGGTGAGATAAATGATCGTCACGGAGTGGCCGAGTTGCGCGTAACGCGTCAACGTTCCGGCGCACCCGGATTCAGGATCGTCCGGATGCCCGCCCACACAAACTACCTTGAGCTTGCGTGCCACGCCGGGCTCGCCTTCGGCTGCGGCGAGCGGTAATGCATTTGCGGCGAGCATCGCTGGACCAGCGACGGCCAAGGAATGTTTCACAAAACTGCGGCGTGTGAGGTCTTGATCTCGCATATCACTTGGTCTGGAAAGTGAAGTTGAAACTCATTTAGCACCTGCTGCCACGCCTCGTCGGCGGGCCTCCGGCTTGGGCTAAGCCGTAAGTAGGCAGTGGAAATAGACGCTCGCCCTCACCCCGGCCCTCTCCCCCAGGGAGAGGGAGAAGCGGGCGAGCAGTCCGGAACGACCGACCTTTTAGTGGCCCTTCCCAGCGCGGGGATAGTGAATCCCCTCTCCTGGGGGAGAGGGTCAGGGTGAGGGCGAGCGTTTTTCTCACCGAATCGCTACGGTCAAGTTGCATCTTTTTTAAGGGGCCAGATACCAATCAATGCCGGACAGTTCACAAGATAGTCGGGATAATGATGAGATCGCTGGGCTCTTGTGTTACGGGTTGGAAGGCGAGTAACCGCATATCCGCGTAATCTAACCTAACCTAGTGGTTAAACAAAAATTCTTTGCTGCTGAGCAGCGCCCAATACATGTCCTCGATCAACGGACGTTGTTCGCCTTCTTTGGCGTCCTCAAGCACGTTAAGAATCTTTTTCTTCTCCCCT